>Ga0137409_10001579_pt1 | contig 24667 bp, 23 predicted proteins | sample CZODoug1_16funga_FD_122059 | JGI IMG/M metagenome (GOLD analysis project Ga0137409, IMG submission 122059) | Vadose zone soil fungal communities from Angelo Coast Range Reserve, California, USA - CZODoug1_16fungal (Hybrid Assembly) | ecosystem: Environmental > Terrestrial > Soil > Vadose zone...
ACTATGACGATCCCGATGATCGACACCAGGGCCTTGCGCTTGTCCATCATTCCGTACTTCATCCGGTAGCCGATTGCTGCAATCGTGATGACCGCGGACGCGACTGCCCACTGATTGGTGAGCAGATCGACGGCTTTGAACAGCAGGCGCGTGATCGGATCGTCGGCGTAAGCCGGCAGCGACAACAAGGCCAGCGTAAGCGTGCTCCACATGAACTCCAATCTCCGAACGAAGCGGCTGAGCCCATGTCGTGAGTAGCTAGGTTTGTGAGTTGCCATGTCGATTCCCCTGGTAGGATTGTCTCGATGGCGCCAGCTGACGATCGATTCCAGCAGCGCGCACGGAAAGCTTAGGCGCGCAAAATACGGTCGTCATTATCCGAAATCGCCGATTTCGGATATTGCAATTTCTAAAAGTTTGTGATACCGAAAGGTATGGAAAACGCTGCAACCCCGCCTGAACCGTTGTTTTCGTCGATGCTGGCGAACGCCCTCAATGGTGACTACGCGCTCGTGATCGACGCCCGCAGTCAGCGGGAGTACACCGAGGACCATGTTCCCTGCGCGGTGAACCTGCCCGTCGTGGACAACGAGGAGTACGCAGAAGTAGGCACGACTCATCGCACTGACAAACATCGCGCCTACCTGATCGGAGTTTCCTACGCGCTCAGGAACATTTCGCATGCGATAGACGATCTGGTCGCAAGCCTCCCCAAGGACGCACGGATGCTCGTTTACTGCTTTCGCGGCGGCAAACGCAGCAAGCTGTGGTTCGACGCGCTCTCCACCATCGGATACCGTGTGGATCGCCTGCCGGGCGGCTGGAAGGCGTACCGGGCGTGGGTCAGAGATCAGTTGACAGAACTCCCCCGTACATTCCGCTACCACGTGCTGTGCGGCCCTACGGGTTGCGGCAAGACTCGGCTGCTTTCGGCACTCGCGACGGTGGGGGCCCAAGTACTCGACCTCGAAGCGTTGGCCAGGCATCGCGGCTCGCTCATCGGGGACATCCCCGATTTGGGGCAGCCCACGCAAAAATGGTTCGAGTCCCAGCTCATCGACGCGCTTCGGCGATTCGATCCGGAGAAACCCGTGTGGGTTGAATCAGAAAGCAAGAAGATCGGAGCGATTCAGTTACCGGCCGCCCTGCTCGAATCCATGCGCGACGCACGAGTCTTTGCCGTCAGCGCGCCGATGAGCGAGCGGGTGCAGCTTTGGCGGGAGGATTACGCCCACTTTGAGCACGATCCTGACGCTCTGCTTGAGCGGCTACGTCCCTTGCGCCCGCTCGTCGGCGGCGAGGAATTCGCACATTGGGAGAGCTTGGCAAAAGAACGTCGCATGCCCGAATTGTTCCGGCGACTCATGGAGGCGCATTACGATCCGGCATACGGGCACTCGATCCGCAAGAACTATCCTATGATCGGGGAAGCAGCGAAGGTTGACCTCCGGCGCCTCGACGGCGATTCGCTTCTTCAAGCTGCCCGGCAACTCCACGTAGAGCCAGCCACGGTTTGATCGAACAATGAAGCTTTACGGCTACCGGAACGGCAGGACGCTTCGGGCGTTGTGGGCGCTCGAAGAAGTCGGCGCGGAGTATGATTACGTCGAGGTCGACGTCATGCACGGCGAGGGACGCAAGCCCTCATTCCTGAAAATAAATCCTGGAGGAAAGGTCCCCGTCCTAGACGACGGCGGGCTCATCGTCACCGAGTCGGCCGCGATATGTATGCACCTGGCCGAAAAGTTCCCTGCAAGCCGCTTAGTGCCGCCCGTCGGGACCGCTGAACGCACCGACTGCTACAAGTGGATCAGCTTCGTTCTCACAGAACTAGACGCGGTGCTGTGGACGATCTCCAAACATCGGTTTGCACTTCCCAAGGAACGCCGTCTCCCCGCCGTGATCGATTGTGCCGCTTGGGAGTTCGACGCCGCGATAAAGATTCTGGCCGCCGGGTTGGGAGATCGCGCTTACCTGGTTGGAGCATCCTTCACCGTAGCGGACATAGTTGCCGGCCACACTCTCCTTTGGGCGAGAAGCACGCGACTAGAGCTCGGCTCCGATTCGTTGATGGGCTATCTCAATGTACTAACCTTACGTGATGCCTTTCTGCGTGCCCGTGACAAAGCGCATGTCTTGCCGGCATTTCCGAACTGAACCAGTCCGACGTGGCATCCGCGTGAACAAATGAAGATCACCAAGCTCCGAATCAGCAATTTTCGCTCGATCAAGAGCGCTGAGATAGCTCTAGACGACATCACGGTCTTCATTGGAGCCAATAACGCTGGCAAGACAGCAGTGATTGAGGCCCTTCGCATCGCTTTGACGAGACGTTGGGGAATGAAGGGCACGGGGTTTCTGGAGTACGACGTTCATCTCCCGAGTGAGGCCTCCGATCCCAAAACAGAACCGCCGGTCTCGATTCACATCGAGACAGCGGAGAGCACCCCAGGCGAGTGGCCCGATGAATTGGTCCAGGATCTCGAAAATGTTCTTTATCTCGACCCGGTTTCCGGAAAACAGTCGATCAATCTTCAGGTGACATGTTCCTGGGATGCCGTGGAGGGCAAATTCGTACCAACGTGGCAATGGCTAAATACTGCTCGGCAACCACTAGCCGGCAAGGCGGCAAGGCAAACAAATCTCGATCGCTTCTGGCAATACCTACCGGTGTTCTATCTCGGTGCCTTACGAGATGCGGAAGACGAATTTTCGCCGAGATCTCAGTTCTGGGGACGCCTACTCAAGGCAGTTGAGATCCCTCCGAAGGTTGAAAAAAGAATGATCAAAGTACTAAGTGCAGTTAACAAGAGGCTGCTGAAGGCAGATCCCATGCTGGAGGACATATCCAAGACTCTCGGTGGTATGACGAAGGTGGCCTCCGCCAGCGCTACTGGTGGCGCTGACATACGACTGTTGCCCCTTAAACCGTGGGACCTCCTATCCAAGGCCGAGGTGATAGCCCGAAACGAAACTGCGATGGCGTGGCTCCCACTGGGACATCACGGACAAGGGCTGCAAAGCCTATCAGTACTATTCCTGTTTGGCGCGTTCATCACTCATCTGCTCGGCGAACTGTACGAGGCGCACAGCACGCCGGTTCTCGCGTTAGAGGAACCGGAGGCGCATCTGCATCCGCAGGCAGCCCGGGCGTTGTGGGATCACGTCAAGGCACTTCCAGGACAGAAGGTACTTACCTCGCATTCACCTTATTTCGTGCAGAGGGTGCCTTTCCGTTCACTTCGCGTCGTACGGCTGGACAATTCGGGCACAACGGTTCGATGGCTGCGAGATACGTTCTCAGTGGTGGTGCCAGCTAATCCCGCGATTGTGCCAGTCGTACAGAAGCACTCTCCGAAGCTCGCTTTGGACAGCGGATCCAACACGCTAACAGTGCAAGGTGCCCTCGAGGAGAACACGTTCCGCGAGTTGCTAACGTCTTACGGCCAGCACGCAGCGCGCCCGCAAGCTACCGCCGCCTTGGTACAACTTCGAGGTGAATCCGCGCTCTTTGTTGCCGACGACGACTTACGATCGCTCGAAACATTTGCCAAGCGAATTCGAGGCGAGATATTCTTCGCTCGCAAATGGGTGTTACTTGAAGGCCACAGCGACTATCTACTCTTCCAAGCGTTATGTCAGGCATCCAATCTAGCTCTGGACACTAGCGGGATTTCCGTCATCGACGCGGTAAATAACGGCGATCCCCCTGTGTTCGCAAGCCTTGCAAGAGCGTTAGGCTATCCGTGGGTCGCTGTTTTTGACAAGGACCACGCTGGTGACGGCTATGTCGTGCGTATTGCTGACAGAGGCTTCGACGCGAATGAGGTGAAGCTTCGCTGTCGACAACTGAAGACCCAGAATCTAGAACACGAATTGATTGCAAATGGTCTAGAAGCCGACTTGAGGCAAATCCTCGTCACTCTTGGTGATGCGACAGCCGCTACGGTTCCGGTTCCAGAATTGATCAGGAAGTTGGGCAATGAGAAAACCAGGTATGCGTCGCTCTTGGCTGGTCGTGTCATTGCTGACGCGACTGTCGCGGCCAAGCTTCCCGCTGCATACCATGAAGTAATCAACGAATTACCGGCCCTGACATGACTACTGGCGCTTTCTCGGAAGCATTGAGCAAGTTGATTGCTATCCAGCAGGACGCGGTCAAATGGGGCGACGGCGCCGTCTTAGTCCTGGCTGGACCTGGCTCGGGCAAAACTCAGGTGTTGACGTGTCGAATCGCGAGGCTCCTAGACGAATCTCCAAAACAAAGCTTTAAGGTATTGGCACTGACTTTTACAGACAAGGCCGCACGCGAAATGCTAACGCGTGTACAAACGTTCGTGCCCGGCCAAGAGGAGAGAACGTCAATTGGAACGTTCCACAGTTTCTGTGCTCAGATCTTGCGCCAACACGGGATACACCGGGGCTTGCAGCCCGACTTCGCTATCTTCGGTCAAGACCGCGACCGACAACTTCTACTAGAGGATGGTCTGCGCGAAGCGGCAGGTCAGGGCCAACCTGTTTCTGTCAGTGATGTGCGATTTCTTCCAATTATCGACAAGTTGAAGGTACGTCTCGTTGATCCGGCCTCCTCTGCACAAGGACTCGGAAGGCATTCCGAGGCGGAACATATCGCGAAGGTATACGCGATCTATGAAGCCCAGTTGCGCAAGGAGAATGCGCTTGATTTCAATTCCTTGATCTTTGAAGCGCACGCGCTCTTCGCGCAATATCCAACGATTGGGCAGCTGGTGCGCCGTATATACCATTATTGGTTGCTCGATGAGTTCCAGGACACTACAGATGGCCAATACCGCCTCATAAAGGCTATGGGCGGCGACACATTCAAGAATCTGTTTGCCGTGGCGGACGACGATCAAATCATTTACCAATGGAACGGGGCGAGCTTCCGTCAGATTCAGAGATTTAGCACAGACTACAAGGCCGAAGTTATTCAGCTGACGGAAAACTGGCGCTGTCCTCCAGCAATTGTCGAAGCGGCGAATCGCCTGGTCGCATACAACGCCAATCGGACCACAGCCAAGAAGCCGCTAGTAGCGGGGAAGAAACATTTGATACTGCCGCAAGATCAACATATCCGGTTGCTTCACTTTACTGATGACCAACAGGAGATTGCTGGCGTAGCGGAGGACATCAAAAAACGACCAGTTGGTGAACGACCCAAGGTGGCCGTCCTAGCCAGAACGCGCGCTCTCATAGAGAAAATTTGCGAGCAGCTCATCGCAAGAACTGTACCCGCCGTCATTCTCCGTCGCCGTGACGAATTTCTGTCGCCGAATTTTCGGTGGCTCGCCGCATTTCTTAAACAAGCAATCCGCCCGCTCGATAAGCGCAATCTTCCACTGTTAATCGAGTCCTACAATCGGCTGGCTAGCGTTGAACTGCCACAAGAACAGGTCGTTGCTCGCGCCGAGGCGTCTGGCCGGTCATATCTGGAAGAGTGGCTAGAGATGGCTGCTGCTGGCACTACCGCTGGCTCGAACACCATGTTGCTAAACACAGCCCGAGTTGTTCTCGGCGACATCACAGGCTTCCGCCAACTCGCAGAACAAATGATCACAGACGCTGACCAGCAATCCGCTCAGGGCAGCGCCACGGACGACCTGTTGGAGGATCTCGCCGCGTGGAAAGAGATCTCGAGAGACATCGGTCGTCACGTCGGGTCAAGCTGCACACTAGATCAGTTTCTGCAGGAACTTGAGCTGCGGTCGAAAGAGCCTACGCCACCAAAGAATGCGGTAGCGTTGATGACGATACATGCAGCCAAGGGACGAGAGTTCGACTTTGTTTATCTGGTCGGCCTAGCCGAAGACACCCTACCTTCCTTCCAAGCAAGACAAGTGGGAGACCAGTCCGCCGAGATGGAAGAGGAACGCCGCAACTGTTTTGTGGCAATAACCCGAGCGAAAGAACAACTTACTCTTTCTTGGGCAGGAAAATACAGAGGCTATGCGAAGCAACCGTCGCGGTTCCTTAAAGAAATGGGGTTCACCCAGTAGTAGAACGGTATGCCGTACGTAGCCGCGACGCACTGCGTGTGCGCTGGCTCGCGACCCAAACGTAAAAAAGAGGCCTTAGCGACACCGCTCCGCGCGCAGCCACTCCGGCAACTCGGAACTGGGACTGCTCAGCACCTGGGCAAGCGCGTCGAGCCGCGGGTCGATCAGCATGAACCAAAGGGGAGGCACGAGCGCTACGCAGAACATAGTGAAGTAGCTCGCCGGCAGCCTGGGTGCGCCGTGCATGGCGTGCAGCTCGTAGTAGGGGATCCGAGGGCGCAGATGATGGTCGCTGTGGAACGTATTGTTGAACGTGAGGCAGTTTGTTATCCAGCAGTGATGTGCCCAGGCGTGTTGCGGTCCTGCCTCCTCACCTTCGTTCCGCATGAGGCCGTAGTGGTGCAGGTACGTGATGACCTCGAAAACGAAGACGGCGAACACGGCCTGGCCGAGGAAGAGGATGCCCCCTACGCTACCCCACATTCCAAGGAACGCCGCAAACAGACCAAGCGACAGCGAATAACCCTGAACGACTTGGTTGTGCCACCAAGACTTCCCGGATCGCCGCAGCCGCGATCGCTCGACGCTCCACGCGTCCCTTAGCCCATGCAGAAAATCTGAAACCGCGAACCGGTACACCGACATTCCACGCCGCGCCGTTGCACCAGACTCCGGCTCGCCAACCGTGGCGTGGTGATGGAAGTGCTCTACCGCCATGTGGCCGTAGCAGCACAACGCCGTCATGAGCCGCGCAAGCTGCCCATCGAATCCGGACCGTCGGTGCAGCAATTCATGTGCCGTGGGCAAAGCCACCGCGCTCCCGATGCCTACGCTCACGATAAACCCGGCCATAGTCTCCGCACTCAGATCGGATCGGGCAGCGTAGTCAGCCGACCATGCCAGGGTTCCAACCCACACTGCTGCGTAGATCCGGGGCAAATTGTCCAAATAGGCGACGAGAGCGCGGGACCTCCGTAGCCCTATTTTGGGCAAGGAATGATCCTCGCCGACCAGAAGACCGAGAATCGGAAACAGGCCGAACACGACGATTGCCGCGAGCCACGGCGATCCCGCCCGAACGCCCAGGGGCGTGAGGAGCGGCATGCCCAGGCAGAGCGCGAAGCCTGCGAGCTTGAGGGTCGGGCCACGCATCATGGTTTCGGCTTGATCACGCCTAGGGCAAGAGCTCTTTCCACTGCATATCGTTTGCTCGGCGCCTCCAGCTTTTGAGCCAAGCGTTGATAGCGTGCTTTCACGCGCGTGAACGTGATGCCCAACTCCCGGGCGGCCTCCTCTACGGTAGCGTGGCTCTGCGCCTTGTACAGCAAGTCCACGTCGAGGTCGTCGAGCTCGAGGTCCGCCGCACTAGTGTCGCGCAGTCGCGCGTCCCACCACTCCAGCAGCTCCATGGCAAACGCGCGCATCAGGCTACGGTGCCTGATGAAGCTCCGATGGGCATGGGTGAGGCCCTGGTCCGTTCCGAGGTAAAGCACCCCCACGCGCGCGGACGAATCGCTGTGCGCCGGCACGACCACACCGGATCGGAACCCGTGTTCGGCCGCCGCGGCCATCATCCGCTGCTGGCCGGGGCTGGTCAGCGGGACATCCGACGCGAGCACCGGGCTCGTGTGATGCAGCGCGTACTCGATGAACGGGTCAATGGCGTACCACTTGCTCTGGTTGTATAGGAAACACCATTCCGGCTTGCAGCCAACGAGATACCGGTAGTGCTCTCGCTCGCCGTTGCGGAACAGGGCGCCGAACACGAACGCCTCAAGGCCGAAGTAGCGAACAATCTGCCTTGACGCGTCGTCTACCGCAGCCTCGTTCTCATAGCCTTTGATCCACGAGATGGACTCATTGGCGAATTCGAAAGAGTTGATGGATTCAGGGCGCAGTCTTTCCATGGGAGCCCCGCAACGCTCTGTCCAGCTTGGTCAACGCGCGCCCGACCTCCCCTCGCACGCGCGCATAGTAGGGGTCCGCGGCGAGCAAGGCTCGCGCGGCCCCCGGTTCCTTGAATGGAAGAACCATCGTGAACGAGGTCCCGTCCCGTTCCACGAGCTCGCGCTCGCAGACGAACGCCTCGCGATCGCGATAAATCCGAACCTTGAGAACTTCGCTGCCTAGCGGGCTACTGAACTCGCTGAGTAGCGCTCTCGCCTTCTGCTTCCTGGGACGCTTCACTGGGGTTGGCCCCGCAATGCTCGCAAAACAAAGCCGCCAGCGCCTCAGCCGTCGGCATTCCCTCCCAAGTGAAAACGCTTTCCTCGCCGCAGGCGAGGCACTCGCGCACTAGAAACGCGAACTCCTTGTTGCAGTCAGGATTTTCGCAGCGCATCGTGTCCGCGCGTCCGTCGTCTAGACACTCGAAGTCGTCCGTATGTTCGTGCCGACAAAAAGGGCAAGCCAATGTAAGCACGTTCAGGATCTAGAAGAGTTTGACGTGGAGGTGTAAACACTACCGCCGCTGAGACGCGACTGCAACTGTCGCCCCTTGACGACGGTTACAAAATCAGCGATGAACGCCGCGACGAGGGCTTCTTGTTAAATTGGTAACAATTCGCCGACGAGTTCGACTTCCAAGCTTCTCTGACTCATGCCGAACCTACTGATTCTGGGGGAGACCGAGAAGGGCGAATAGCGTACGGTAGTCCTTTGCGTCAGCTGCGCGCAGACTTGCTATGTAACGCTCCCTTGCCTCTCCGTCGTGATTTAGATCTGCTCCCCAAGCAAACCTCTCTCTGCCTTCTCGGGCGAGGAGCAGGTCGGTCATCGTCCTTGAAAATCTACCGTTCCCGTTTGGAAAGGGATGGATTGAAACCAATCGATGATGGAAGCGAGCCGCAATCTCCTCAATTGACCACGTCCCATCCTTCAACTGAACCGCAACGTCCTTACACAGGTTCTCGATCTCCACTCTTATGTTTTCAGGGGGCGCACCAACCGGATACGTCTCTTTGGTTCGTATTTCGCCCGCCCACCGCCAAGTATTTCCGAACATGCGCTTGTGCAGGGTCTGCATGAGGTCAATCGACAGAATATTCTCGTGCTTTCTTCCAAATGCCCAGTCTTCGCCTTCGCGGACATTTAGGAACTCCCATTCATTTAGTTGCCCCTGTGTCGTAATATGGCTCGGTACTAGCGCCTGGGCGTCGTCTGCGTCTAGCGGAGTTGCACCAGCTGGATACTCGAGTTTTATTCCCACAGCTGTTTCGGATTACCCGCCAAGAGACGTTGGATCAGAATTTCCAATTGCCTTTTCTCCTCCTTCTGACTTACTCCCTGGTCTTCTAATTTCATGGAATGGGATATTGCTCTTAGGCTTCGAAGAGCTTTTTCTCGAGCGCGGTCACTCCGCATTTGGAGAAGAGGCTTTGCTGGGACAAGGGCGTACACCACTTGGCAGCCGAGGGCTTCCGCAAGCTCGCGAAGGGTTTTTAGTTGTACGGTCCCGTTGACCTCGGACTTCTGTATGTCCTCTATCGTCTGAGGGACCTTATCCAGCCTCCTGGCGAGCTGTACGTTCGTCATCCCTAGCGCTTCCCGAATCGCCCGTATCCACCCCCCGTGAGGGATGGGCGCTGCCGCGATTCTTCTGAAGGGCTTGACCGTCTCCTCCAGTTGATGGAGACGCAATAAGTCTTTATCTTTCATACTGTTACCCCATTTTTCACTGGCATAAGCAAGGTCACTACCTGGCAGAAACTAGCTTTCACCAGGCCCTGGCCTGGTCCAACAGCATAGAACGCCAGGCCATGACCAGGCGAAATATAGAATACACCTGGCCATAACCTGGTGCTACTTTTATTAACCCATTGACGTTCCAGGAGCTAGTCTCTACAATCCGCGAACGGGGGGCCTGGGGGTACACACCGTTGACGAAACCCCAATGCCAGGTAACAATCTCCCCTGTCACCGGGGGATTCAGCTGACCTCTGGATGAATGGGAAGCAAGCCCAAGGGGTGATTACACACCCCAAGGGCCCCGGTCAGGACGACCGTTGCACAGCCCGCCAAGCATACATAACCACCCCAGGTGGTAGCAAGTTCTGCTCGGCGCCCGCCCCGACCGCTTCCTGTCTCGCAACCGCATCTTTTTATATGAGGTCCAAGATGACCCAAAAGAAGAGTGGCGGCTTCAACTACCGCGATTCAGGTAATGGTCGGTACATCACTCGGAGACAAGCCGAGAACCGTCCGGTCAACACCTGGGAGCGCGAACGGAAGCCCCCTCCCTCTCCAAGCCGCAAGAAGTAGCTAAGTAGCAAGAAGGCCCAGGGACGCCTGGGCTTTCTCTTCACATGCACGACCAGCACGAACGTCAACGCGTTTCTGACCGCACACAACAAGCACTCACGAACAGCGCCTGCGGAGCTCTCCAAACCTGCCCGCCATTCTGCTGCCCCGCTCTCGCCGCGACCTGGTACACTCACTTTTTCACGGAAGTGCTCGGAAGCGGCGACGCAGATAAAGAGCGGTCAAGCCAAGACCCAACCGCCGTCCCCGCCATCGCAATACCCACGTAGTCCCAACATGAAGAAACGGGGTACGCAATTCGTGGTGCCGGTGATTGATTTATTCGCAGGCCCCGGTGGCCTGTCCGAAGGCTTTGAGCGTTACCGCATTGGTGACAAGACCGTCTTCAAATCTGTTCTGTCGATCGAAAAGGAACGCTACGCCCACCAGACTCTGCTGCTGCGAGCGTTCTTTCGTCAATTCAGGAAACCGCCGCTCAAGTATTACGAGCACCTGCGCGGTAAGGTAACCCTCGATCAGCTATACAGGGCCTACCCCAAGCAATGCAAGAAAGCCGCGAAACAGGCTATCCGTCTCGCGCTACGATTTGAAAACCGTGAGCGCATTGACGGCCTGATTCGCAGCGCTCTGAGGGGACACCGCGACAGCTGGGTGCTAATCGGCGGACCTCCGTGTCAGGCTTACTCTATAGCCGGTCGTGCCAGAATCAGAGCGGAAGACGGTGCAAGCTTTGAGAATGATCGCCGCCATTTTCTGTACAAGGAATACCTGCACATCCTCAAAACCTTCAAGCCACCTGTTTTTGTCATGGAGAATGTGAAAGGACTCCTCTCGTCATCAACCGAGACGGGAAAGAAAAAGCCAGACAGGACGAAGACTGGCGAAACGTTTCGCCGCATTCTTCGCGACTTTTCGGGTGCGGGCTACTCCATCCACTCGTTCGTCAAAACGGGCCGAGACGATCAGCTGAGTCCCGTTGATTACGTCATCAACGCGGAGAAATATGGAGTTCCGCAGACGCGTCACCGGGTCATTCTGCTTGGCGTGCGCAAGGGGCTTTCCCGAGGCTCCTCCCTCCTGCGCGTGACAAGATCCGTCTCAATACAGTCAGCCATCGGCGACCTGCCACGCCTCCGCAGCCGTATTTCCCCACGATCCAAGGATTCGTTCGAAGCCTGGGCCACGGAGCTGCGCAAGCTGAGATCGGTGTTTACCGGGCAGGGCGAGCTGAGAAGAATGAATGGCAGCCGCAGGACGCTAGGTTCGTTGCCGATTGGAGGCACATTTATCGACACCCGTTATCCGAGTCCGACCCGCAGCAGGTGGCTGCAGATGAACGACGGGTGGTTCATCGATCGAAAGATAAAGGGAGTAACGCTTCACCAAGCGCGCTGGCACATGCCAACGGATCTCCGCCGTTACCTCTTTGCCTCGCACTACGCCCGTATGCACGGCGTATCACCTAAGATCCCGCAGTTCCGCTGGTGGCAGCGGCCAGAGCACGAAAGTATCGGCGACTACGTTGCGGACGTACCGTTTGCCGATCGCTTCCGGGTACAAATCAGAGGGAAACCATCCACGACCATTGTGTCCCATATCAGCAAGGACGGTCACTACTATATCCACTACGATCCGACACAATCGCGGAGTCTCACGGTAAGGGAGGCTGCCAGGCTCCAGACGTTCCCGGACAACTACTATTTTGAAGGATCCAGAACGGCCCAGTACCAGCAGGTTGGCAACGCCGTCCCTCCCTTGCTGGCCAGGAAAATGGCGAAGATTGTTCACCACATCCTAGAGCGTCTCTAGTCGCTGGCCTTCTTGCGCAAGGGGGTAGCTGGAAACTCCCTGTAACCACGCGGTTTCAGCAGCCAGCGCTCCAGAGCGGTAAGAGTCCGGACATCCGCAATCCCCTTTCGTGCCGCGCACTCCCAGATGACACCCACCCGCCATCCTTCCTGCCGAAGCACCGCGATCTGCCTGGAGTCTCTCAGGCGATTGCCCTCCAGTTTCTTTTTCCAGAAGACCCGATTCGAAGCGGGAACCGCTGCCAGTGCACAGCCCGCATGCTGATGCCAGAAGCACCCGTGCACGAACAGTGCAATTCGGCGACCGGACAGCACGATATCGGGGCGGCCGGTGAGCTCGCGAACATGGAGCCTGAATCGGAAACCCTTGCTGTGAAGGAAGCGGCGGAGCAGGAGCTCCGGTCGGGTGTCCTTCGACCGAATGGTCGCCATTACGCGCGACCTCGTGCGCCGATCAAACACGTCCGTCATCGCTAGCTCGACCGCTCAACGCACGGGATGCGCCTTACGAACAGCAAAATCGATCTCTTCAAAGCCTGAACCCGAGACGGGTGGCCTCTTCGTAAAGCTTCAGCCCCTGTGTGGCCTGTTTTCTGCTCGGGTCCCGCTGCGCAGAAATTACGTTACCCATGCTAAACGCCAGCCTACGCTGCCAAGGCATCAGATTCTTTGTTTCTTTTGCCCAGGTCGCCAAACGGTACCAAACCTCTCCCGGAATCGCCTTGGCACGCGCAATCATCTGCCGGTCAGCCTCATCAGGTTGGTCGATCCCGCGGTTGGGTGGAGGGCTAGCTCTCCCAACCTCAATGAGCTCTGACACCAAATCCGGCGGGAGCGCTATCTGGAGTTCAACGCACTTTTCCCAGCAACCTTCACTTTTGCACCATTCCGTTACGTTTCTCCCTCCCGGGGGCGACGCGATTACGTCATGTATTCCCTTCGAAACGCTGGCTACTGCGGCCTCCAGGGCGGGACTGAGCGCCTGATTCTCCCAGATGCGCTCGAGATCGATTCGCTGCTGTGTGCCATGGGACAGCCAGGCCAGAGTGTAGGTAACAATATTGGCCCGATATCCACCGTATTCCTGCTTGTGAACAATTCGCTCGGCCTGACGAAAAAGGATCACCTTCGCAACCATGTCCTCGAAGTATTGCAGTTCCGGGAGAAATCCACTTCGGCGCCCAAGTTCCTCGGTGAATGCAAGAAAATTCTTCTGCGCCCCCTTGCTCACAACGTGCGGCCTCTGCATCCAGGTATTTTCAAACTTGGCCAGGTCTGTCTTCGTAAACATCTGTGCCCTTGGATGCGTCTGATCAAATGCCTTGATGCGGGCGGGCGTGCCCTCGCGCGCCCTGGCGTCAGCGTACTGTGCGCGGGCTCGCTCGTAAAACCAGCGGGTCTGCCTCTGCGACCCCGGGGCAGCCGGTGCCCATGTCGTTCGGGAGAGCTCCTCCATCCGTCTGTGGAACGGCTCGTTTGCGGACAGGTCAGCCAGACTGACCTTGTTCTGACTGTTCGCGAATCGCGAAATGTTTGCGACGAACCCATCGAGAGCCGCAGGATCGCGCACAACGCTCAGTTTCATCGGTACGCGGACCCCTTCCAGGTTTGCCTTGTCCTTCCTCGCCGCCCGGAAAAGCGATGCAGTAGTCTGCCCCCCGTTCACGATCTGCATATCCTTTGCGAATGCGATTTGAGGATGTCCCTCGCCGTCCTTTGTGGTTTTCACTTCTGCCGCCGTGACGGTAATCCCGTTGTTGTACCCCAGGAATCTGAGCGGCTCCTCCAATATCGTGGTCCGGATGCCCTTGTTCACACCACCCTTCAGCTGAAGGAATGATCGGACATTCCGTTCCAGCAGCCGGGGGCCATACTTGCCGTATACCGAAACCAGCGTGCTGGCCGGTACGGCAGCCAGGTATGTCTCGTAGTCGGCTCCCGCAACGCTGACGGGAATGCAGGGCACTGGCCCCCCGTGCTCTGCGAAATCCACCTCAATTTCTTCGAGCTGATGACCCGATGTGTACCAGCGATAGAGTCGCTCGATGTCCCAGACATTGAGGGTCGCGCTTCCGGCGCCGGTATCTTCGACTTCCGGCAAGCGACCGACGTTAACCAGCCCGTCGCTAAGGACGAAAAACCTCACCCTTGCAAAGTGGCCGTTCTCGCTAACAAACTGGGATATCGACTGCGCGGCAGAGAACGCGGGGTGCGTCTCCTCGATCTTCTTGTGCAACCCGCTGGCCGCGCGCTTCAGGAAGGCCGTGAGCTGGCGCACAGCCTGATCGATGCGTGCCTTTTCCACGCGTACAGGCGGAATCTCGCCGGTGTAGACCGAAACTGCGAGATCCAGGCTCTCCTCCTCAGGATTCAGCTCATAGCCGTTCAGCTTCAAGCCTCCGCCTCTGTAATTGCATACGTCGGCATCCCCCAGCTCTCCAGCCTCAGCGATGTAATCGAGCATCCTCCGACTGAACGCGTTTTCTGCGAAATCCTCCGAGTCATCGATTTCAGCTGATGCGAGGACGTCCTGCCGGAAGTCCTCAGCAAATTGATCCAGCGTAGTCGTCATTGTTCCAGTCCACTGCGTTTTCCGACCGTAGCCACCAATGCCGTTACGATTTGCTCAAAGGCCACTGCGAACTGCGTACAACCCGCGAGGGCCACTCTATATTCGACCCGGCCAACCCCGCTGGGCAGACCAGCTTCCGTAATCCTCGGAAAGCCTTCCTGGACTCGGAAGCACCTCTCGTGACGAAGGGCGAAGCCCTGCAGCCGGTACCGCGCCTCGTGTGATTTCAGATACCCGAATTCAAGGAGCGACTGTTCGAAATCATTAAGTTCAACCGGATGATTCTTCAGTGAGTCCCGAATCCACGCGACAAGGTCCGGAAGTGTTTCACCGCTCCCCGCAGCTCGATCAATCGACAGACAGACAAGATACAGCCGCCCCAAATTCCTGTCGTCCAGCTGCCGCTCACCGTTAATCTTTACCGCCTGTGGTTCGCTCCCGATTGACGTTTTCACCTCAATGGCAACCTCTCGCCCGAAACGGAAATCCTGAGCTGCGCCCGCAGGACCTACCCATCCCCCTGCGAGACTCGCCGCCCCCATCATCTGTACCAGCCTTCGCAATATGTAAAGCTCTCCGTAGAGCCCGCGCTGTTCCTCCTCGCCCAGTCCTTCGCTTCTGGCGTCGAGGAACTTCTGCCACTGGAAGAGCTGTGCCAGCAATTCCCCGGCGGCGTGAGCCGGCGACATGGCTGCGCATACCCTGTTGACCAAGATTGTGGAAAAGCTGACGAAGATCTCCGAGAAATTCGCCGCCCTTAGTTGCACGACTATTGATGCTGTCCCGGCGACGTCATCGTGCAACCGTTCCACCGATACCTCCAAGCCGCGTGTCTCTGGAAGCTTCCGAACCTCGGGCAATACGTCTGCGGGGACCCGCAGCACGAGTGCCCGCTGCAGGTCGGGACACCTGACCGCGAGAAAGAAGTCGACATTGCAGCCGATCGACGCGCGCCTGAGGACATATCCGGAGCGCGATTGCAGGGCGGCATCCCGTTCGATGGCAACCCAGAGTTCCTGAACTTCAGCCCCCTTCATCTTCCTCCTCAGCAAAATGAAGGCGCTGGTAAACCTCGTTGACAAGATATTCAGTCGGCTGCGCGGTGTCGCTGACCGGAAAGCTCAGGGCGAATCCGATATGAGGTTTGTCCACCTCTATATTCGAATACTTCGCACCCTTCTCGTCCTGCCAAGTCAGCGGATAAAGCAGCATCAGGCCGCGCGACTCGGCACGCAGCTCCCGTAGTACCCTACCGTTCGGGGCCTCCGGCTCTTTCTCGCCCCTGATTTCCCGTCGCGCCCAGCGCGACCGCGAGAGATCTAGCGCAACCTTCAGGAGAGGCAACCCCTCAGACGACTGGAGCAGCATCCTATCCGCCTCCCTTTGCGGAGCAGCAAATGCCCTTTTTGCCTGAAGGCTCGTGAGGAGTGCACCATCAAGGGTTCGTCCGTCAAAATCGAGGGCCTGATCCGGCGGATTGATGATGTTGCTCTTCCTTATTGCGTAAAGTGTAGGCTCCTCTTCCGGGCCATCTTCCTCGCCCATCCTGATTCGACTTGGATCACGAATGCTGAGACCAACCGATCTTTCTCCCCCTATCGCTGGATACGGTTCAACACCAGATCGACGGACAGAAATGAGGCCAACCGTCCACTCCACTAACTCCCCGCGCTTAGTCTGGCGTTCTATGTAATCCGAAAGTCGCCCTGGATCTGCACGGAAAGACCGAGGATGAACAGCAAATCTCCTTAGGAACGAAACTACTGCATCTGCCGCGACACTGTCCCAAATACGGTGATCAGCACGTTCCCCGGAGCGTAATCTGTGGGACTCCCCAAGATGGGCGATGAATTCCTCTGTCGCTCGGAAATTCGCGTCTACTTGATCCTTCTTTTTGTAAAGAAACGCCGTCTGGACCAGCTCACCAGCGTAGGAAAGCTGCATCTTCTGTCCCAGCCTAGACTTGTTAAGCGCCGTTACAAGCATCCCCTCTGAATGCGTCCTCACCCGGAGCCCGTACTCCTTTGGTGTATGGCCGCCTCGCCACATATAGTCGAACTCACGCCTAAGCTCGATGTCGGCGAGCGCGATGTGCCGGTACCAAGTTGCCAGGTCCGGTGTGGTGTACAGACGGCACAGATCGAGATATCCGTCACGATAGCCAAACCACCTTCCCATCTGCATGAGCGTGTCGTACATCTTCGATACTCTGAGAAAGTACGAGACGGACAGCCCCTCTAGAGTCAGCCCGCGCGAGAGCTTGTCACCTCCAATTACGAGCACGCTGCACCCGTTTCTGTTTTCAACATAGTCGAGGATGTCTTGCGTCTGACCGTTTATCTCCTTGATCTGTATCCTCGACGCGGCCTCATGCAACTGTGGCTCAACGTCACGCCATGCAAGCGGCGGACAGTCCTCGCGGTTCACCGCTGCGGTTGTCGGCACGAAATCGCTGTTCCACAGCTCCTTGAGCTCCTCGCGGATCTTCCTCGGGGAGTCCGGACGCTCATGTGAGATCCGCCGCTGAAGGTAGTGAAGTTCTTCGTCCACCAGCTCTCGCACTTTCCGCTGTACGAGCACGAAGCGCGCGAGATGGATGAGCATGGAGTTGTGCACTCTCGTCTGCCCGCGCGCACGCCTCGCTGCGCAAACCAGAATGAACGCACGGATCGCCTTGAGAAGCGAGGGTGGGAGCCCGCCTGGATCGTGGTCGGTTTTGTACTTCTCTGGAAAGAATGGCTCTTGATCCGTGACCTTCCGTACAAGCGGTAACGGGCTCTCCCCTTCGATTCCCGCGTCGGCGTCCGCGTTGATCCCGAAAATCCTCGCGGGACCAACGTAATTCGATGGAGGCTCAAGATTCAGTATGAAAGAACGAGGAAAGATGTCGTCGCCGGCATCTTCGTGAGTCGCGTCGGGGTCGACGTAGATGTTGGCGAATGGCGTTGCCGTGTATCCCACGTACGCTCGCTTCTCGAAAGCCGCAAGAATCTTCCTGATGCGCTCGTTGGTTGCGCTCGGTCGATAGTCTTCAGGATTCTCGCCTGGTGCGAGTGACCTGGTGTTGATCGACGCGTGATCAGCTTCGTCGTCTATCAGCAGGAGCGGAACGCCACGAATGATTTTCCCGCCCTTGCCATCGTCAACGCCATTCACGTGCAGCGCCCACTCCAGCAGATTTTTCAGAATGCTGGTGTTCTTCTTGACGATCAGAACATACGGGTCTCCCCCAAGGAAAATCGCTATGTTGCGAAGAACCCTTCGATTGAAATCCCCGTCGTCGTGCCTAGCCGTGAGTGAGCTCACAAGAAGAGGATCAAAGTGCAAGAGTCCGACTCCGACCCTCCTGTTCGTCTCGTCGAACATGCGATTCGCCGAAGTGTCGAACCCGAGTACACCCTCGTCCGTACGTATCTGTGTCTGCGACCGCAGGCTGTTGTGTACACCCGCGAGGATGATTACAAGCTTGTAGCCCGCATCAATTGCCTTGCAAGCTAGCCCCAGGTAGTTTCCCGTCTTGCCGCTCTGGATGCTTCCGACCACCAGTCCGCGCCTGTCCCAGATTCCCTCACGCAAGGGATCTTCAAGTCGCTCGAGGACCTGGTCAGTTACGGTATCCAGGTTGCGTACCACGGGCGTCGGAAGCCCCTCCTCCTGCTCGCTAAACCATTCGTAACGGTTCCAGAACTTCCACTTGATGGACCCCTTCCTCTCCGGAAGCCAGGCAACGTGCCCCGTTGGGTCATCAAGAGCCCGACCCGTCTCAACGAATATGCTGAATATGTGCTCGAACTCCTTAACAAGCGTCTCCGCGTTCGGGCGGTCAGCCTCTGGGTACATCTGACAGGCCATCTGAATGGCGGTCGCAATCCGCTCGCGAATGAGCTCACGCGTCGGGTTGCGTTCCTTCTCGAGCAACACGCGCGCAAGTTTCCTCGCCTGTTCCTCTGCCGCGGACATCGGTGCACCGGGTTGCATGGTCTAGTCCTCGATGTCTGCGTGCTCGGCCCCGGATGTCATTGTTTCCAGCAGCTCCGGAAATCGGTCGAACGGGTCCATGTGGACCATCGTCCGCCGCGCCTCGGCCGCATTGTGTCCTGCCGCGATCAGCGCGTCGAAAACGCGCTGCATCACAGCTCTGATCTGAGTAGAAGACACGCCCTCGAATGGCTCGGCGTGCGAATGGGGCTGTTCCGCGTTCGTAATGTAGATGTGCGGCACCGGAACCGTCTCCTCCACAAGCCGGAGAAGGGCCTTGACCACTGTCGGGTCCTCAGCCGCCTCCAGTGAAGCGGCCACGATGGGGTGCTTCCGGTTCAGACGATAAAACGTCCGTCCGTTCTTCACCAGCGTGTTCCACAGGAGGACACGCTCCGCGTCCGATGACGTTACCAGCTTCCGTCCCCGATGCCGGTATACCTCGGACGCCCTCGCCCGCGTCAGTTTTGCGACGCGCTTGAGCTGCGCTCGCAGCTCTGGCGGGGGCCAGGCCCGCGATTTCTTCACGTCAAGAGCCCATTGAAAATCGGATCCGCTCGTGAGATCAATCCTTATTCGGGCAAGTTTGTAGTGTTCCTCTTTCGTGAATCCGAGCCCGAGCCAGTCACCAGCCACGAGCATGCGCCGGTTGCGGTACACGTAGAACCCCTGGTGTGCATTCCATCCATTTGCCCCGCCGGCAAGGTCCCATTCCTTTTGTGCGAGCCGTGTGTGATGGGGCAGAACATACGGTCTCACCTGAATTTCCTCACCCTTCCAGACCAGCGGCTCCATCGGCAGTTCCTGAGTTGCATCGTGCCCAATGAGAAATGGATCCCAAGGAGTTACCGGATGTCCGCTGACGTGGATGACTACCGCCCCTCGCCCATGCAGGAAGTCTCCGAACACCATGGCAAGATGCGCGCGTATCTGATCGGCAGTCCGGTAAAACGCGTCCTCCGCAACCCGATCCTCTGGAACCGAATTGCCAACCATCCGATCAAGAGTGGTCCAGATGACTACGGTGCCGCAATTCTGATTCTCGACCAGTTCGATGGCTTTTTTCGCGATGGCGGGCGGCTCGCGCAGTAGTAGCCAGTCGTCCCGTTTGCATACGAAATCGAGATCCCACGTCCGGGTTCCCAACAGCGCACCCTGGGGCTTTGACGCAACAGTGAGCACCCGGCACTGCGAAAATGAAGCAGTCTTGAGCCCGAGGCCAAACCGGCCCAGGTCTCGCGGCTCCCTGGGCTCGACAGGGCTCCTCGAGCCAACCCGAAGAGCCGCAACCAGCTCTTTCTCGGACATGCCGCGCCCGTCGTCCCGGACGGTAACCACCGAATTCCTGCCGTTCCACAGAAAATCGACCCAGACATTGCGCGCGCCTGCAGCCACGCTGTTGTCTATCAGGTCGGCGATCGCGGTTGGCGCGTCGTAGCCAAAAGCACGGAGCGCCTCAATCAGCGCTGCAGGCCTTGGCGGAGCATGGTCAACTTCCACTTCCTGGCTCATACAGTCTGCCGGCCTCCCGGAAGTCACTAGTGTGTGGTCTCCCCCAGCTGGGGACACCAATTTTCGCCTCTACGCTGGCCCAAGCGATCAGTCCTCTGTCCGGTCGCTTGGGGTCCTTTTTCTGGTTGCTGGCCTGACCTCCGCCATCCGCGCACCGCTCCTCTACAGCGGTCCCGCGTGCCTAAGATACCACCCCGACAGCCCACCGAACACGCTGCCCCCATGCGCCTTCCCGACACTCGGATGTTATCCCTCGCTTGAATCCGGCCTCCGTTCCTCTAGTCTCCTCCCGTCGCACCGCTCCCAGCGCAGCCTCGTTACGATGGAAGCTAGCCGTCCCGTCGCCTCATGGCCGCAACGTCCGTCGCTCGCGCTTGCCGCAGTTTTTTCCCCTGGCTGCGCCATTCCTCGCGGACGCTGCGCTCCAAAAAACAGCGACACGAACCGTCTTCCACTTCGTTACAGCCCTGCGGGTGCGGCCAGCGCCGGGCCGGCTTTGCCACTTCCATCGAGGCTGCGATTGGCGCGGCTGAGATCAACGAAAGGAGACTTAGACATGGCAACCATCGGCACCTTCACGAAGACCAACTCAGGCTTCACCGGCAGCATCCAGACCGTCGGCCTCAAGGCCAAGGTCGCGATCACCCCGATCGAGAAGCGCGGCGAAACCGCTCCGGACTATCGAGCGTTCGTCGGCAAGGTCGAGATCGGCGCAGGCTGGTCCCGCACAAGCAAGGGGGGCCGGGAGTTCGTCAGCCTCAAGCTTGACGACCCGAGCTTCCCCGCTCCGATCTACGCGAACTTGATCGAGCGCGACGGCCAGCACGAGCTGATCTGGTCCCGCTGAGCGTAAGACGCCGTCGCCCGCGATTCCGGGCGGCGGCTTTTTACCTGTTACGGTTACGGTTGGTTTTTGCGATCTGGCGGCAAGCGAACCAAAGGCCCCGTTCGGGCCACTCACGATTCGAGATCTTCCACCGTCTTAACGCTTGTCGTCCTCCGGCCGACGGAAGCTGGCAGCCCCCTGGGAAGGGGCCGTTCGATGTGCGGACGACCTCTAAACGTTGGCCGAGCAAATGGCGAGAACCCGCAGTTCAAGTGCACTTCCGCGAAAGCTTGGCCGCATCGCGAGCACGCGCGAGTGAAAACGTTGTATGTCACCTAGCACCTGGGCTCGGTGTTTCTCTGCCTTCGTTAGCCACTGTGGGGACTCGGCAAATTTTACGGCAGCCTGCAACCTCGTGACGAGATCGATAGCGCTGCCTTTTCGCGCAACGTTCGAACTTTTCTTGATGCGCCGGGCGTGATCCTTCCGATTCGCTGCTTCCCAATCGAGTGAGCGAGCCAATTGCCCTCCTAACGTCGCCTTTTCACTCCCCGGAGAAATATTTACGCATCTTCCTGCTGGGGTGCAAAACAATGCCATGCTCAATGAAAACTTTCTCGATAACGGAGCCGACGTCGAGCAAAGAGTGAAACGGCTGGGGGTTCTGGGGAACAATGCCGTGTGAATTATTGCGCTCGATACGGACAACACCCGAAGCCCAAGCATTCTTTGGAATGACTTTACCCTGTTCTGGAGATATATCATTCGTCCAGAAGCGGAGTTTGACTTCAATCATTTTCTCGCCTTGTTTTGCTTCAAGCGAGGCAATGTCTTCGTTTTTAGGCATGTTGATAACCCCTATGTGTGTTGCGCTCTAACGTCGCCGTTCCCGCGGCCGAGGGGCGGCACGGAGCGCCGCTCCCGAGGATCCGGTGTAACGGCTTCTCATGTGCGTTTTTCATTGCTCTTCCGTGGGTGTCTACTTGCTTAGCGAATTCATAAGCGGGCTAACGTAATGTGATACGGACCGTGCAAGGTTACTCGCATCGGGCGATCATGGATTCGCGCGCGGTCAAGAAGTGAATTCGTATGGGACACTGAGCATGTTCGCGGGAACTTTGCAGTTCCGATAGGTATCCCCCCACCTACCGTCTTGACTGTATCGCCTTGACGATCCTCGGCCAGCAGGGCTGCGCGCTCGCGTATTCGGTGGGGGGCGGCACCGTAACCACGTAAACGCGCTGTTCCGCATATACCTTGGCGACCGCGCCCTGCAGGTATTCGCCTGGTCGCAAGGGAATCCACCTCTCCAGCGGGAAACCGGGGCTTGCGGGCGGTTCGAGGTACACGCCAAAAGCTATCGCCACGATCCTCACCGGGCGCGGCCGGTACCGTATCCAGTCGCCGCTCCGGAGAACCGTGAGATCCACCCAGTTGCCCACCGGAAGTTTCATGATGTGGCCGGGCGCGTCCGGACTGGCGATTTGCTGCTTGGCCGGCGCGCCCCACTCGACCCACTTCACCTGGCCGCTGCGCATCAGGACTGGCAGGCGGGTCCCCAGCACTCCGGAGACCGCAGCCCGCGTTTTCCCTTCGACGACGAATTGAACAGCGACGCACATAACTGTACAAGCATACAGCCGCCCCAGCCCGCGCTACAATTCATCCATGTGCGGCAGGTTCGTCAGCCCCGAAGAAGCCACGATCGAGCGTTATTGGCACCTCGGCCGGCACAACTTCAGGCTGTTACCGCGTCGCTTCAATGTCTTTCCCACCGACACGATCCAGTTCCTGCGCCGGCCTTCGAACTCGGAGGGGCTAGAGCTCGCCGTCGGACGCTGGGGCCTGGTGCCTCACTGGTGGAAGGAGGCGAAGCCTCCGAAGATGAGCTTCAACGCGCGCGTCGAGGAAGCCGCCGGGAAACCGATGTGGGGCGACGCCTGGAGCCGGGCGCGCTGCCTGATCCCCGCGGAAGGCTGGTACGAGTGGCAGGCAGTCGAGCGCGTCGATCCCGCGTCGGGCGAAATCAAGCGGGCGAAGCAGCCCCATTTCATCCGCCACGCGGATGGGCGGGGTATCTGTTTCGCGGGGTTGATGTCCTATTGGAAAAACCCGGAGACCGGTGAAGCGCTCCGCTCCTGCGCGATCCTCACGGCGAGCGCAGCCGGGCCCCTCGCCCAGATCCACGATCGCGCGCCCGTGGTGCTGCCTCAAGACGTCCATGCCGCGTGGCTGGACCGCAAGCTCACCGACGCGCACCAAGTGAAGGCAATTGCCGACGCCCGCATGCCACCCGAGCAATTCACGCACTACAAGGTGCGGCTGCTCGTCAACAACACAGACCTCAACGGCCCGGAACTGATCGAGCCCCTCGACACCTAACACCCAACCTCCCTCCCCCACCTCCGTAGTTCCCATCCGCAACGTGCGCGCCGGCAAAAGCGATCCGTCACGCAGTTGCTGGTTCTCCTCACGACCGATCCCTGCGTTTGCCAAGGGCTAGGCGAAACGCGCCGCCCGCGCGGCATCGTCACTGCCCACTAACGGATTTCGCCCCTCAGCTGTAAGTGAAGGGGACGAAATCGTGGGCAGCAGGCGAGCCGCAGAAGTCGGGCGGCTCAAACGCGTTTCAACTTCAAAAGCTTTCCCCTTCCCGTTCCCCAGAGGGGAAGGCGAAGAGAACTCCTCATGGGCAGCCGTTTTTTAACTGCCACAGGAGGCGGAAATGCTGCTCAGAACGGAAGTTACTCACGCAAGCGATGTTGAACTGCTCACGGTCATACTCGGGCGGCGCCAGACTGCCGAAACGCTGCTCAAACAAGCGGGTTCTCTCTTCGCGCTGCTCTTCGAAACGAGGCACGACAACGGAAAACTGTTTTGCGCGCAGGGTTCGAGCGCCTACGCGGCCGATGCGGTGTTGAAGCTGCACGCGGCGTGCGAGCTTGCCGCGCGGGCGATCGCGGAGGACTTGGGAGGCCGGGATTGCCTGTCGAGTCCGCGAGCCGTGCGCGACCTGCTCAAGCTGCGGTTGGCGGGACTGCCTCACGAGGTTTTCGTGTGCCTGCAGCTCGACGCACAGCACCGCGTGATCGCCTTCGAGGAGCTCTTCCGGGGAACGCTAACGCAGACGAGCGTTTATCCCCGCGAAGTCGTGAAGGCCGCCCTGCGAGCGAACGCCGCCGCCGTCATCTTCGCGCACAACCACCCCTCGGGCGTAGCGGAGCCGAGCCACGCCGACGAGATTCTCACCCGCTCGCTCAAGTCGGCGCTTGCGCTGGTCGATGTTCAGGTCCTCGACCATTTCATCGTCGCAGGGACGCGGATCATGAGCTTTGCGGAAAGAGGGCTGCTCTGACGCCGGCGCACCGGAGAGTCCCCTCGAAAAACGCGAGGGGATTCTCCCCTCGCGCTCCCCCGGAGGGCCGTCCTAGAGCCAATCTGGACGGCCCAAAGACCTGCAGAAGGGCTTACCTAGTTGCCTGATCCGTCCACAGCCCTGCGTCGCCCCTAGACTTAGTCATGCCTTCTTGCGCGAAAGCGGCAAGACCTGCGCGCTCCCCTTCGCGGTGTCGCAGTACTTCGCCCAATCCGCCATCAGCCGCCGGCGCTTCTCGAACAGGTCGCCGCGCCGGTAGGCCGCCTCCGCCTTGTCGCTGATGGCGTGGGCGAGCGCCATCTCGCAGACCTCTCCGGG
>Ga0137409_10001581_pt1 | contig 24654 bp, 13 predicted proteins | sample CZODoug1_16funga_FD_122059 | JGI IMG/M metagenome (GOLD analysis project Ga0137409, IMG submission 122059) | Vadose zone soil fungal communities from Angelo Coast Range Reserve, California, USA - CZODoug1_16fungal (Hybrid Assembly) | ecosystem: Environmental > Terrestrial > Soil > Vadose zone...
GGCTCATCGCCTTGACAACTACTCTGCATTCCTGCGGGGGATGCGCGTCGAGAACGTGGAAGATGCTTTGCTCACCGTCCTGGCTGCTTTCCAGGCGCTGCGCACACGGAAACAGCACACTCGGAAACTTTATGGCGGCCTCGCTCTCTACCTGCTGTTCTTGACGGTGTGCTCGGCGCTGGCCCAGTACTTGCAAAGCATCAAGCCAGCCCCAACTGGGACGTTGCGGGACTTGTTATGGACATTGCCGTTTCTCGCTGGTGCCGTGTGGGCGGCGCAGTGGCAGCCGAGTTCTGTGGCGGAAACCGGTTCGCGATTGCGGCGAAAGACGTTCGGCGAACTGATGCTGACCAACACCACGTTTGCATTGGCGCCGTTGATAATACTCTGGCAGGTCTCGCAACTGGAAGCGGAGTGGCGTGTGCTTCGCTTCTCACTTCTTGGCGTTTCGATTGTGTGCTACGCCGCGCGCCTGGCAATTAGTCAATTTCATGAGGCAAAAAGCGCGAACGCCGTGCAGACGCATACGCTGGCCATGGATTCCGCCATCAATGGCTTGGCCATTCTCGATGCCGGAGGGAAATATATTTATGTCAACCCGGCCTACGCGCGGATGATCGGGAACACAAATCGGGAAGCGATGCTGGGCAAGTCTTGGCGAGAGATTTCCGCCTCCCGGGATGTGGCACCGGTAGCGTCGGAGATTCGCGAAGCCCTGAAGCAATACGGCAAATGGTTCGGGCCGCTGACCGTGCCTCACAGCGACGGAACAGCGGTCGCCATGGAAATGGCCATTACCACGCTGCCCGATGGCGGCACGATTTGCGTGAGCGGCGACATTACCGAACGGGTGAGCGCGCAGCGTGCGCGTGCCGAAACCGAAATTAAATATCGCAAGCTCATTGAGCAAGTGGCGGCCATAAGCTACATCGCCGAGATTGGGGTCAACGGCCAGTGGTTTTACGTCAGCCCGCAAATCGAAACCATGCTGGGCTACTCCGCAGAGGAATGGCTTTCGAATTCGAAAGATTGGATATGTCACATCCCCATCGACGATCACCCCATCGTTCATGCCGCGGAGGAGAACAGCGCACGTGGCGAACCCTTCCAGGCCGAATATCGCATCATACGAAAGGACGGACAAACCATTTGGGTCAGCGACACGGCGGTCGTGGTGCGCGGCAGTGACAGCCATCCCGTCATGGAGGGCCTGATCGTCGATATCACCGACCGGAAAATGCTCGAAAATCAATTGCTCCAGGCGCGCAAGATGGAGGCCGTGGGCAGGCTGGCGGGAGGTGTAGCGCACGATTTCAATAATCTTCTGACCATCATCAAAGGTTACGTCGAGATGGCTATGCAGCGCTGCCTGGACCGGCCGGAGCTGCACAGCGATATCCGGCGCATCGAAGATGCTGCCGATCGCGCGGTCACGCTGGTTCGTCAGTTGCTGGCCTTCAGCCGCAAGCAGGTACTGCGGCCAAAAATCCTCGATCTCAACGCCATCGTTATGAATCTCGACCAGCTCCTCCGGCGGCTGATGAGCGAAAACATCGCGATGAAGACATTTGTGTCGAAAGACGTTGGAGCGATCAAGGCGGATCCGGGTCAGATCGAGCAGGTCATCATGAATCTGGTCGTGAATGCACGTGACGCCTTGCCCGATGGCGGCCGGATCCTCATTGAAACGAGCAACGTCGATCTCGACTCTGCATATACCCGCGATCATACGGTCGTGCGTCCAGGGCCTTACGTTTTGCTGGCGGTCACGGACACCGGCATCGGCATGACGGCCGACACCGCCGCCCATATTTTCGAGCCTTTCTACACCACGAAGGAAAGCGGCCGGGGCACCGGACTCGGTCTTTCGACCGTCTATGGCATCGTGAAGCAGAGCGGCGGGTACATCTGGGTGTACAGCGAACTGGGAAAAGGCACCACCTTCAAGGTTTATTTACCGCGCGTCAAAGATGCCGTCCAGGCGCCGGCGGCGGAAACGCCTGCACCCACGACGCGCAAGGGCCACGAAACCATCCTGCTTGTCGAAGACGAACCCGACGTGCGCGAGCTGACGCAGATGGTTCTCTCCGAGCGCGGGTACAGGGTAATCGAAGCGCTTACCCCGGAAGACGCAGAGCGCCTGGCCGGAAACAATGGCGCCGAAATCCATCTGCTGTTAACGGACGTGGTGATGCCGGGAATGAGTGGACGCGAACTGGCCAAGCGGCTCACCGGGCGTTACCCCAATCTGCGAGTGCTGTACATGTCCGGCTACACTTACAATGTGATCGCGCAAGACGGGACGCTTGAGGAAGGAATCTCCTTCCTCCAAAAACCATTTACTCCGCAGGTGCTCACGCAAAAAGTCCGCGAGTCGCTGGACCGCCCCGTCCCCGTAAAATAAAAGGGCGCACCACAATCGCTCTATTTTGTTCCCGCCAGGGAAACGGTCTTGCCAGTGGCCGCGGACTGTCTGGCGGCGTCGAGTATTTCCGTCACAATTACGTTTGTTTCGAGCGAAGATTGTCCCTCTGGTTTTAGGCCGCCCAAAAGCACCGCTCGCAAATAGGAAACGGAATCTTCCTTCGTTTTCTCCAATGGCTTCGCGTCGGCCGAGATCTCCTTTTTTTCGGGAAGCCGCACGCGCACCGCGTCGCGCCCGACGGTGATGGCATAGCCTCTCTGTCCGTACACTTCCATATCTTTTCGGGAGAACGGCCAGTTCCAGGAAGCCTGGATAATCGCCTGCGCGTGGGGATAAGTCAGGACAATCGTCGCCTCATCATCCACGCGGGGGTAGACATCGGGCTTGATTTGCTGCGTGACGGCGGTCACCGAGTCCGGTCGGCGGCCATCCATCAGCCAGGTCGCCAGGTCCGCGCCATAGCAGCCAAAGTCAAAGAGTGCGCCGCCGCCATTTAGTTTGGGATCGGTGAGCCAGGCAAGAAACTCCGGGCCGACGTTGATTTCTTTCGGGCCACTATGGCCGTCATGCACGACAATTTTTCGAATCTCGCCGATCGCATTTTCGTGCACCAGGTCGTAGGCCGCTTGATTGGTGCGATACCAGGTCGTCTCGTAATTCACCAAAACCTGAATCTTCCCAGCCCGCGCCGCTTTCTCGATGGCGCGTGCATCTTCGAGGCTGACCGCCAGCGGCTTTTCCATCATCACCGGAACGCCATACCGCGCGCAGATCTCCACCACGCGGCGATGATCGTAGGTGTTGGTGTACGCGAGTACCGCCTGAGGATGCGTCACCTTCAGCATTTCCTCCAGGTCGGAATAGAAGAGACCTGGCGCCAGGCCGAACCTCTTCGTGAATTGTGCTGTGAGCTGGCGATCGGCTTCGGCAATTCCGACGACCTGCAGGTCCGCCCTCTTCTGAAACTGGTCGAAGAATCCGAACGCGTGTCCATGCACCAGTCCTGCCAGCGCGACGCGCAGCGGCGCTTCTTCCCTTTTATCCGCCGGCTTCGTTTGTGCGCGCAAATCCACGCTCGAGCTCGCGAAGAGGACTAACGTCATCGAGAATACGGCAAGATAAGAATTGCGTCGCATGAGCCTCCTTCCAGGCATCGGTTCGCTGCATTAAGAATCGACGGCTTCGCTGGGCCGGATTCTACCTCAGTTGAGCGTGCGCGTAGTGCGCCGGACTAGGGGAGGCACTTCGCAAATAAGTTTTGTCGCCGCCGAAGATAGGTAGGTTGATTCCGTCAAAGTAGCGTGGCGGGCCTGATCAATCGAAATGGGACTTGAGTGGCGTATCTAAGAGGACGATCCCAGAGCTTTTTGGACCCCTCGGTGCCAACGTCCCTGAGACACCGGCCTGAGACGCCGGTAGCGCTCTTAATGAATGAGCGGCGCGAGAGTCTCTGTGCTCGCTGGACCAATCGACATCTCCACGGGCCACTGCCTCAGGTGTGGCCGGATGACAGACGCAGGGCCATCTGAACGCCCACCCACAGTCCGAGGCCGCAGGCCGCTAGGATGGCAATCGCTGCCACGATTTTCTTTCGCGTGCTCGTTGAAGATTCTTGTGCTTGACTTGGACTTGCAGGATAAAGCGATTGTATTTTCACCGTTCCCTCCCAGTGACAGGTCGCGCGGTAGCAAAGCCTGCCCCAGGGACGGGATAGCAGCCGTAGCGCCGAACAGCGCGATGATGAGGATTCGATTCTCGATCTCACCTCATTCGCACGGATATTCGGCGAAACGCCGATCTATATCTTTGCGAAAGAACAACAACAATGTAATTTGGCTGTAAATTCGTGCGATCAGTCCCAAGACCACCACGCCGAAAAGCGACGCTTTCTGATCGCTGCTTACAAGAGGATTCCGCGGCCGTTCGACCAGGCAGCCTAGTTCTTGGTGTCCAAGAGACGTGCCATCACTTGGGGAGCGGAGGTAGGCAACTTGCAAACATAGTTTTCGCAGACATAGGCGGTGGCACGATCTTTGATGCGATGGGCTCCCGCTACAAATGGCAGCCAGCGGGCCAGTTGTTGTTGTCCGCTGCCACCGTCGGCGAGAAGAAGAATTTTGTTTGGGAGATACCTGATGTTGACCTGGCGCAGCAGATCACGTGTGTCTTGGGATCGCGGATCACCGGCGATGAGTATTTGTCTCGTTTGAGCGAGTCGAAAATCGAGAGCGGAAACAAGGGCCGGCACTGCGTCCGGGTTTGACTGCAAGCGAGAAGCGAACGCGGCTAGCGTTCTATAGGCGGCATCACGCCACGCGGCGCGGTCCGTGAATTGGACGAGGCGAAGGAGATTCATGGCGGCGGTTGAATTGGGTGAAGGTTCGGCGCCATCGTACGATTCGCGCGTAGGGCTAAGGAGCGAAGGATCAGATGACTCCGAGTCGAAATAGCCGCCCTCTTTCGTATCTCCGAATAGCTGATCCTGTTTTTCTTGCAGTGAGACCGCCCAAGTCAGCCAGTGAACGTCGAAGCCCGCCTGGTACAGGTCCACAAGTCCGCTGATGAGATCGCTGTAGTCGTCGAGGAAGCCGTCAACACTGCGACCGCCTGCGCGAAAGCTGCGCCAAAGCTTGCCGGTCTTCGAATCATAGAGATGGGATTCGAGAAACTTCGCCGTGGCTTGCGCGCGTTCGAGATAGCGCGGCTCATCGAGAGCCTGGCTGGCCCGCGCCAGAGCGGAGATCATCATGCCATTCCATGCTGTGACGATCTTATCATCGAGAGGGGGCTGCGGGCGGCGAACGCGCGCTTCGAATAAGGCTCTCCGTCCGGTAGCCAGCTTCCCGGCGGTTTGCTGAACGGTTAGGCCGAATTTTTTGGCCGTCTCCTTGGTCGAGTGCGCTTCATACAAAACATTCTTACCGTTCAGTTCGCCGCGAATGTCTTGTTGCGCAGGAACGTTACCGCCAGATGCAACTCCATAGGCGTATTCGAAGACCGCCGAATCCTGCCTGCTTAGGACGCTCTCAATTTCTTTAGCCGTCCAAGTGTAAAAGACGCCCTCACTGGTCTCTGGCTTTCCAGGAGCAATTCGGCTGTCGGCATCCTTTGCGGAGGCAAAACCACCGCGAGGCTGGTGCATCTCGCGCAGCGTGAAATCGAGAATGCTTCGCGCGGTATTCGCATACAGGCGGTCGTGCGTGATCTGGTAAGCCTCGGTGTAGACGATCGCCAGTTGCGCCTGGTCGTAGAGCATCTTCTCGAAATGAGGGACGAGCCAGGTCGCACCTGTCGAATAGCGATGAAACCCACCTCCGAGTTGGTCGTGAATGCCGCCGCGCTCCATGGCGCGGAGCGTGTTGAGCGTCATTTCGAGCGCGTCGCGCTGGCCCGTGCGAGCGAAATAACGGAGCAAGAAACACAGCACCACCGGCCTCGGAAATTTTGGCGCTCCCCCAAAACCGCCGTTCGTGGCGTCGTAGCTCGATGAAATCTGTTTGTATGCCTGATCAAGAATTGCGGGTTGTAGATCGCCCGTGGCCGGAGGCTGCTTGCTGACCATCTGAATGAGTTGCTGTGCGGCGCTCCCTGCGGTCTGAGTGATTGAATCTTGTTGTGTTTTCCACGAGTCGGCGACCCTTTCTAAGAGCGACTTGAGTTGCTCCGGAGGAAAGTAAGTGCCGCCGAAAAAAGGCTTGCGTTCGGGGGTGAGCACCACATTCAGCGGCCAGCCCGCGCTCCCAGTCGTCGCTTCGACATAGGCGATGTATAGGCGGTCAATATCGGGCCGTTCCTCGCGGTCCACTTTGATAGAAACGAAATACTGCTTCAGGATAGCGGCGATGTTGGGATCGGAATACGATTCCCGCTCCATGACATGGCACCAATGACAAGTGAAGTAGCCGATGGAAAGAAAGATCGGCTTGTTCTCTTTGCGGGCCTTTTCAAAGGCTTCGTCGCCCCATGGATACCAATCCACCGGATTGTGGGCGTGCAATAGAAGGTAGGGACTCCTGGCCTGAATGAGACGGTTGGTGTAGCGGTATTGCCGTGTTCCCGCGCGAGGCTCAGGTGACTGACTACTATTGGATTGGGCCGGGGCGTTGGGGGCAGTACTAGGCTTTTCGGCAGCGTTAATCGCACCCGCGAAGGCAAGAAGTAGCGCGCCTGCACGAAGCAGCTTGAAATGCTCGCGCTGTTTGCGCAATCCCACGCTCCCTAACTATCCTCTTCAAGTTTAACAGTCGCCGGGCTCATGGTCTAAAGAGTCGTCTTTCTCCCAGGGGTCGACAAACTGGAATTGTGGTCCGCTTTGTGTTTTTGGAGTTCTATGGGGAGTGACCGTTTTACTGTGGCTTCGCCGGAGGATCCGCGGGCGCCTCGGTCGCCCCCTTGGGCTTGGCGATCGTGGAGAGCGTTTCCACGTTGAACTTTTTGTAGTCCCAATAGCGCGTCACTACGCTGGCCTTGATCCCCTTCACCAGCAGGAAACGCACTCCAACGTGCGCCTCCATGTAAGTTGGCAGCCACACCTCGTTATTCACGAACGCCTGCTCGAAGACGAAGCTGGTGCCCTTCTGCAAATTCGCCAGCAAGCCGCCGGCAATCTTCATGTCCCCGGTAAAATAGGCTTCCAGCCGCGCCACGTCATGTGCTTTTTCGTCGACCCAAACGACTCCGGCGAGTTTCTGCACAACTTTTTCTATCAGCTTGTGCGGTTTGAATTCAGGATTCCGCTCGAAATCGAAGACCAGCACATCCTGCCCGCGGAAGCGCTCGCGGCGCGGATTCACGAACTGGCAGGCGCGCAGAAACATTTCGATCCCCGGCTCATCTTTTTCGTCGCTCTTCCCTTCCTCCTTGGCCTTTTCCTCTTTGGCTTCTTTCTTGACCTCGCGCTTCTGCAGCTCTTCGATCCGCTTCTGCGTTTTTTCGTTTTCTTTCTTCTGTTCTTCGGAGCTCAGAGTCTTGCCGTCTTTTTTCACCCGTGTGGTGACTTCCTGTCCGTTGAGATAGAAAAAAGTGTATTCGTTGGCTTCGCGCTTCTTCACCCGCCCGTCGCCCTCGAACTCCGTCTCCTCCTCGGACTGCGATCCGGCGTAGTTTTCTCGAATTTTGTCGATGGCCTTCTGATTTTCGTCGATCTCTTTGAACAGAGCTTTCAGGTCCGGCAATTTGACTTGCGATTTGATCGGGAAATCAAATACGCGCTCGCCGACGGTTCCATTGATCACCGCGCGTGTCACGGTGATGTCGTATTTGTCGCTCCCCCGGTGCAGCTCGATCTTGTGCGGCAGGTTCACGCCATCGATCGTTCGGTAGTCGTCATACAAGATCTCTTCCTCCACACCGCCGACCGTCGCTGCCTCCTTCACGATGAGGTGAGTCTGCGGATCGAAGAAAACTTGCCGCTTCACGCCGGTGGCCGTAGTCACCTCGAGTTGCAGCGCATCCTTCCCGCGCACCTGCGCGTGCCCCACAAACGCCAGTGCGATCTTGCTTTTCTTAGGATTGACCAGCCGCGAGTTGTAATACTGCGCGGCCGCTTCCAGTTGCATCCCTTCGGGACCCGCCAGCGTGCCCAGCTCGCCAGCCGCATTCTGATGCCAGGCGGACTTTCCGTTGTACGCCTCGATCAAATTCTTTTCGCCAACCAGCAATTCCGAGTAGTAGCGATTCGGCAGCTTGGTATCTAGTGTATACGTCCCCATCTTCCCATCATCACTCGTAAAACTCCCTTCGAGCGTCAATGTCTGGATCTTGGCCAACGCCCTGGCGCCCCCCGCCGCCTTCACGTACTGGTCCACAATCTTCCCCGCCTCCTGCGCGCGAGCAGGATAGGCCCCGCCGGTGAGCATCAATGCGATGAGTGTGGTGAACAGACGTGCGCGCATAGGGTTCAAATATATGAACGCAATCCGGCGCAAAAAGTTTCCCGGAATTTGCGCCTAGGGGCAGCTCAATCCTGAGCGTGAGGGAAAGTATGCTGTGCCCCTCGTTTGCAAGGTGCGGTTAAATTATTGGGCTTTGGGCCGCTTTGAGTATTTCTCGTAGAGGCGGAGATGCCGGTTGTCCATGGACGTGAGTTGCCCACGGATAAAGAGGTATTTGACGTCAGTGGTCAGTTCGAGCGGGTCGCCGTTGGTCACCATGAGGTTGGCGAGCTTGCCTTGCTCAAGAGTTCCAATCTGATCGTCGAGGCCGAGAATCCGTGCGGGATAAAGCGTGACGGCCTTGAGCGCTTCGTCATACGGCAGGCCGTACGCGACGGCGTTTGCGGCGTTTTGTCCCAGCCGCCGCGCGAAGGAGTTATCGAAACTCGCGAAGGCGAATTTCACACCGGCAGCAGCAAGCTCCGCTGGCTGCGAAAGCAACCGATCATAGGGATCGTCCTCGTCGAGCGGGAGCGTTAGCATCGGCCGGAGGATTACGGGGACGCCTTTCGAACGAAGTAGGTCCTTAACCTTGTAAGCCTCCGAGCCGCCGGCGAGGATCATCCTCAGCCTTTGCTTGTCGCAAAACTCGACCGCGTTTCGAATCTCGCGCGAGCGATCGGCAAAGACCAACAGGGGCAGCTCGCCGCGAACCACCGGCGCAAGCGCTTCGAGCTTCAGATCGCGATCGTATTTGGCCGGTGAGCTCTTCTCCATAACCTGGGCATAGTGACGGGCGCGTTCGATCCAATCGGTGATTTCGTTCACCTGTTTGTCGTATTCCTGCTTCGCTTCGCTATACGGTTTTTCCTTTCGCGAAAAGGTGGCGAAGTCAAAAGTTTGTGTTTCGATCTCCGGCCAATTGAGCACCATCGCCGCGCTTTTCTTGATGAGCATTTCGTCGATGGTCCAGCCGGTGAGGTGAATGGCCGAGGCTTGTCCGCCAATCACGCCGCCTGAGCCGCTCGAGTCAAAACCGCCGCTGCCCGGAACGGCAAGAACTTCCGTGATGCCCGCCGCGCGAGTGACGGGAATGTGCTCGCTCGATGGTGATACGGCCGTCGCCGCGACGACGTCCGGATTGTAACTTCCTGTCTCTGTCGAATCGACGGTGGCGCTGACAGCGCCGATCTCGCGCAATCCCATCTGGGTGATCGAGTCGAACAGTCCCGGGTAGACCTGCAGCCCTTTTGCGTCGATCACCTGGGCCCCCATGGGGACGTCCAAACCGGCGCCAACCGCCGCGATTTTTCCATCGCGAATGATAAGCGTGCCGTCTTCGATGGTACTTCCTGCCAGCGTGAAAATCTTCGCGTGCGTCAGAGCGTAGCTGGTGGAAGGCTGTGATTGCGCGAATGCCTGACCAGCCAAGGCGCTGGCCGCGGTGAAGATCAGGGCAATACGGAGAAAGATGGATGTGGTCTTCACAGCGCACCTCCGGGCAGAACGGCCGCCGAGTCGATGCCGCTTGCCGAGGGCGGTTTGGGCTTTTCTTCCGGCTTCTTTTCTTCCGGTTTTTTCTCTTCGGATTTCTTCTCGGAGGGTTTTTGCCCGATGGGCACGGTAGCATCGGGCTTTTTGTCTTCCGGTTTCTTCTCCGCGGCTTTTTTAAATTTGTCGATGAGCGCTTTCTTTTCCTTTTCGCGCTCGGAGCGTTCGGCGATGTCGCGCTGGCGGTCGAAATAGACGCGACCATCGATCAGGGTCTTCTGCACAACGGCGTACGCGCTCAGCGGGTCGTGATTGTAAATCGCCAGGTCGGCGTCTTTTCCAACATCAATCGTGCCAACGCGCTTGTCGATGCCGAGCTGCATCGCGGGATTCAGCGTGACCATCTTCAACGCCTCGTCGTGCGAGAGCCCGCCGAACTTCATGCTCTTGGCGGCTTCCTGATTTAGGTGTGTGGCTTCTTCCGCGTCGTCGGAATTGATGGACACCACCACCCCGCGGCGAGTCATCAGTGCCGCGTTGTACGGAATCGCGTCATAGGCTTCCACTTTGTAGGCCCACCAATCGGAAAAAGTGGAAGCGCCCACTCCCGCGGCGGCCAGTTCATCGGCAACTTTGTATCCTTCGAGAACGTGCTGGAACGTGCGAACTTTGAAGCCGAATTCTTTGGCGACGTGCAGCAGCATCAGGATTTCATCCTCGCGGTAGCAGTGCGAGTGAACGTAGCGCTTGCCCTCCAGCACTTCGACAAGCGGCTCGAGGCGCAGATCGCGGCGCGGCGGGATGAGGTTCTTTTCACCGGCACCGAAGCGCTTGTTGTAGTCCTCCCACGTTTTCTTGTAGTCGCGGGCTTCACTAAACGCCCCGCGAATGGTCTCTTCGACGCCCATACGCGTGGAAGGATACCGCCGGGGCTGACCCGGGATACTGAAATTCGAACGCTTGGGATTTTCACCGAGCGCAAACTTGATGCCGGGAACCGCGCCTTCGAACGGGAGCTTCGCGGCGGGCTGGCCCCAGCGAAGCTTGATGACCAGCGTCTGTCCGCCGATGGAATTCGCGGAGCCGTGAAGAATGTTGGCGGCAGTGACTCCGCCCGCGAGATCTCGATAAATGTCGATATCGTCCGGATTCAGGATCTCCGACATATTCACCATCGAGGAAACGGAAACGCTGCCCTCGTTGATGCTTTCCGCAGCGATGTGCGAATGGCAATCGATAATGCCGGGCATGACGAATTGCCCCGCGGCGTCGATCACCTGAGCGTCTTTCGGGGCGTTGATGGACGCGCCGACTTCGGCGATTTTGCCGTCCGTAATAAGGATGGAGCCGTGCTCGATGGTTCCATGTGAGACGGTAAGGATGGTGGCGTTTCGAATCACAATGACGGCGGGCGCCTCCGGCGGATTTGCCCCGTTTGCCGAATGCGGAAAGTAAACGAGGCACAGAGCGCCAAGGATATAGAGGAACGGAGTTCGCAGGCGGTGTGCGTTTAGCGCATTCGAAACTCTCACTGAGCACCTCGCAGCTTGACCATGGTCGATGAAGCCACGCTAGGTTTGACGCCGGTAAAGTCGAGCGAAATACCCTGCACGCTAATGCTGCCCTTCAAGGAAGTTCCATCAAAAGTCCCCGAGAAAGTGACGTCCGCGGGAGATCCTTCGAGCGGAATGTTGATGGTGAAGCTGAATTTGTCCACGCTCAAATATCCGCTGATGACCGAGGCGGTGCCGCGCTTGCTGGTGAGGCTGCCGGAGATCGTGCCGTCCTTATCCATACTGAGGTCGGCGGTAGATTCCTCGGGTCCATCGGGCGTGGTGTAGGAAAGTTTCCATTTTCCGGTGATGTCGCCTTTCGGCAGCTCCTTGGTTTTTTCCGGCTCGCGAACTTCAAATCTGCGGCCGTCGACAAAAACCAATTTGATCTTCGTTTTTTCCTCGAAGAGATCGCCGTCGGCGACGATGAGATTGGCGATCTTCCCGTTTTCGATGGAGCCAAGGCGGTCGGCAACGCCGAAGATTTCCGCCGCCGACAGCGTCAGCGCGCGAAGAGCAGCATCCGATGCGAGGCCCGCGTCAATCGATTTCTTCGCGGCCTTGATGGTGTCCTTCGGCGCGGTGATGCCGCCGGAATAAAACGCAAACTTGACGCCGGCTTTAGCCAGCGCCGCCGGTGAAGACGGTGCGCGGTCGCGGAACTGCAGCGTTCGAAGCGATGGCTTGTCCTCGGGATCGGCGTCTTTTTCGGTTTCGGGCCACTTGAGATTCACGAGCACGGAAAGTTTTTTCGCGGCGATTTCCGGAGTGACTTCATATGCCATCTGGCCACCATAAATGGCGCCGTTGACATGCCAGCGATCGACGAGTTCGAGGGCGCGGCGGAGTTGCACGGAATTGTTCGCGGGAATCAAAACGAGCGCGTGATCTTCCAGCGCGTCGGCGAGCGCGGCTTCCGTGCGGTCATAACGGGGCCGCGCCACGCTGCGAGGATTCTTTTCGTACGTGGCCTGCGCCTTGGTGCTCCACTCGGTGTCCAGCCAGACCTGATGAACGTAGGCGAGCACGCCCATGATCGAACTGGGAAATCCGCCGCCGCGTCCTCCCGAAGTCTGGAAAGCCACCGGAATCGCCACCGGCGATTTCACCACGAGATCTCCGGCGCGTTCGCCCGCCAGATCCAGCACTGCCGCCAGTCCCGGGAAAATTCCGCCCGGCGGCGCGGAAATGACGGTGGTGAATCCCGCGCTGCGCCAGGTTTCAATGCGCTTGTCGCTGAGGCTTACTTCGTCCGCCGCACTGCGCCACGGCGTGGAGGCGGGCCGGTCCTCCGGCCCGCGCGCGCCCTCTTGTGGTCGGCGCGGACCGCCCTCACCACTCGCCGGAGGAGCGGGGGGAATCCCCACGTCGGTGAACGAATCAATCAGGCCTGGGTATACGGTCAATCCTTTGCCTTCGATGACCCAAGCTTCCGGCGGAATCGTGACGTCCTTCCCGATAGCGGTGATGAGGCCGCGAGAGATGACAATGGTGGCGTTTTCGACGGGCGGCCCGGAAACGGGCACGACTTTGGCCCCGCGAATGCCGAAGTATTGCGGCTCGCCGCCTTGTGCGTGAAGAGATGACGAGGCACAGAAGAGACCAAAAACCGCCGTGACGCAGACCGTTGACACACACCTGAAAATCAGGCTGGAACGCATGCAAGACTCCTCGCGAAGGCGTTGAAGGGAAACCGTCCCCCGGCAACCGTAAAGGTAGACGCATGAGGCTAGTGGGAAGTTTCCGAAGAGTCAAGAAGAGGAAGGGCCGAAAAAAAAATAAAAAACCCGGAAACAAAATGCCGGGGTCCTACGTTTCTTCTATTGCATTCCCATAGGGACTGTAGCATATAGATATGGGCATCCCATAGGAGCTACAGGAGAAAACGATGGGCGAACGAGCGGACGTCTGGCAAGGCACCCTGGCCTTGATGGTGCTGAAGACTTTGCAGGCCCTGGGGCCCCTGCACGGGTACGGGATCGCGCGCCGGATCGAACAGACCAGCGGCGACCTGCTGGCGGTGAACTACGGAACGCTATACCCCGCACTGCTCAAGCTGGAGCAGGAGGGCTACATTTCGTCCGAGTGGGGCACCTCCGACAACAATCGCAAAGCGAAGTACTACAAGATGACGCGCGCCGGGCGCAAGCAATTGGAAAAAGAAGCGCGCGAGTGGGAACAAACCACGGAAATTCTCGCGCGGTTCCTGTCTCCCGGAAAGGAATCTGCATGAGAAAGTTTCGCGCGTTGCTATTGCGTTTGGACGGGTTGTTCCGCAGGGAGCGGCGGGAGCGAGAGCTTGCTGAGGAGATGGAAAGCCACCTCCTGATGCACATCGCCGACAACCTGCGAGCAGGCATGACCGCGGAAGAAGCGCGACGTCAGGCGCTGATCAAGCTCGGCGGCATTGAGCAAACCAAGGAAACTTACCGCGATCGGCGAGGCCTGCCGATGCTGGAAATCATGTTGCAGGATTTTCGCTTCGCCTCCCGGATGTTGAGGAAGAGCCCAGGCTTCACTGGCGTGGCAGTGCTCACCCTCGCGCTTGGCATCGGCGCAAACACCGCCATTTTCTCCGTTGTGAATGGCGTCCTTATGAAGCCGCTCCCCTATCGGCAGCCCGATCGCCTGGTGATGATCTTTCTTCATGGCCGGGGATTGGATCATGGTCCGATGGGCAACGCCGATTTCCTGGCTCTCGGCGAGCGCCAACAGGCATTCGAACACGTCGCCGCCTTTTCCCCGTCCTCTATCGGATTCACGCTGACCGGCCTTGGTGCTCCTCAAATGATTCCTGGGACATCCGTCACGCCAGACTTCTTCTCCGTTCTCGACGTGAAGCCCGATCTTGGCCGTACCTTTCTCCCGGAGGAAGGGAAACCCGGTGGGAACCTTTCCGTCATCGTAAGCCATCATTTCTGGGAGCAGTTCCTTCACGCCGACCCGGCCGCCGTCGGCCAAAGTATGACGCTCGACGGAAAAGGTTACGTGGTGATTGGCGTTTTGCCTTTGGACTTTCACTTTGGTCCGCACAACGAATTGTGGCCGGTACTTCAGTTGCGGCCCGCCCAGCAGCGTCCGCCGTACTGGTTGTTGCCGGTCGGCCGCTTGAAGGCAGATGTTTCTGAAGCGCAGGCCTCTGCGGACGCCTCCCGAATCGCAAAACAGGTCCAGGAGCAGTTTCCCCATTCAGAGGATGCCAGCGCCGTCGTCGTGCCGATGAAGGAGCTGACGGTCGGCAATGTCAGCGAGGCTTTGCTGATTCTTCTCGGCGCCGTGGGTTTTGTTCTGTTGATCGCTGTCGTCAATGTCGCCAATTTACATTTATTACGTTACGGTTCGCGCGTTCGCGAATTCGCCATCCGTGCGGCGCTCGGCGCGGGCCGTCGCAGATTGATCTGCCAACTTCTGGTGGAGAGCCTTATTTTGGCGGCTTCAGGGGGCGTGCTCGGTCTTGCAGTTGCCTATGGAGGCGTCCGCGCCATGCTTGCCCTCAGCCCGGACGTGCTCCCCCGGATGGAGGAAATCACTGTTGATGGCCGCGTTCTTGCTTTCACGGTGCTCATTGTGATCGCGACTGCAATTCTATTTGGATTGGTTCCCGCGCTGCGTTGCGCGGGTCCGCCGGTCGGCCAGTCGCTCAAGGAAGGAAGTCGTGCAGCAACTTCAGGCCGGAGCGCCCGCCGCTTGCACGGCGCGCTGGTCGTGGCCGAATTCGCCCTGGCGCTTGTCGTCTTGACAGGAGCAGGCCTTCTGATTCGAACCTTGTCCCAACTGGAATCCGTGAACCCAGGCTTCAATTCCTCGCACATCGTGACCGCGCTACTCTCTCTGCCGCGAGAGCGCTACGCGAAGGCGCCGCAGATTACTTCGTTTTACGAACAGCTTCTCGAGCGCGTCAAGAATTCTCCCGGAGTTAGAGCTGTGAGCATAACCATGAGCTTGCCTCCCAACCTGCTCGAACTTACGAATCCTTTTCACATTGAAGGCAAGCCTGACGCGCCCGGCCAAGCTGCTCCGGCCATCGCGCAGATTCCCGTAAGCACGGAGTACTTCGCCACTCTTGGCATTCCTCTCTTTCGTGGCCGTCTCTTTTTGGACGAGGATCGTTCCCCTGCCACACACGTCCTTGTCATCAACGAAAACATGGCCCGGCGCTATTTCCCGGATCACGAACCGGTAGGAACAAGAATCCAAACCGGTGAGTACAACCCGAAAGGGGACTGGTACACGATTGTTGGCGTCGTCGGCAATGTGAAGTACGAAGGTCTTGGCGAAAAAGATCAGCCGACGATGTACGTTCCCTATTTCGATTCCGGCTGGTGCCCGTGGTTTGTCCGAGAGATGTACGTCGTCGTCCGCAGTGCGTCCGCTCCGGAAAAGGTTGTTTCAATTCTCCAATCCGCAGCGTGGTCGCTGGATAACCAGCTTCCGCTGGCTCACGTTCGCACGATGGACCAATTGCTGTACGAATCCGTCGCTAGCTCGCGCTTCCGCGCCGTCCTCTTCTGTATCTTTGCGGCTCTCGCTCTCGTTTTGGCGATGATTGGAATCTATGGAGTAATGGCATACGCCGTCAGCCAGCGCACCCATGAAATTGGGGTCCGAGTGGCTCTCGGAGCGCAGCGAAGAAACCTTTTGCGAACGATTCTGCGCGAAGGTACGACTCTCGCCCTTCTCGGCGTGGCAATCGGCTTCGCGGCGGCGCTCGCTTTGTCGCGCACTTTGGCTGGACTACTGTTTGGTGTGCGTGCCACGGATCCGGTGACATTTCTAACCGTCTCCGCACTTCTTATGGGCGTCGCATTTGCAGCCTGCTACATCCCGGCGCGGCGCGCCATGCGAGTCGATCCAGTGGTGGCGCTGCGCTACGAATGATTTTCAGAGGTCTGGAACAAGGGTCAGAGATTCGAACCGCGAGTGGCAGGGGGCGCTATGAAATGGCTTCGTGGATGGTTGTTGCGGCTGGGTGGACTCTTCGGGCGAGAGCGGCGAGAGCGCGAACTCGCCGCCGAGATGGAAAGCCATCTCCAAATGCACATTGACGACAATCTGCGCGCAGGTATGAGCGCCGCAGCGGCACGGCGGGAGGCGCTTATGAAGCTCGGCGGGATCGAGCAAACGAAAGAGATGGTTCGCGAGCGCAGAGGGCTGCCGATACTGGATGTGCTGCTGCAGGATCTGCGTTTCGGCGCACGTATGTTGCGGAAGAATCCGGGCTTCACCGCCGTCGCCGTGTTAACCCTGGCCCTCGGCATCGGCGTCAACACCGCCATCTTTACGGCCTTTGATGCGCTCGTCTTGCGCCCGCGGCCGGTGAAGGATCCCGACAGTCTGGCGGCCGTATTTCGAACCACTCCGGGAGAACGCCACGGAAGATTCTCTTATCCCGACTACATTTATTATCGCGATCATAGCAAGTCTTTCTCCGAATTCACGCTGTTCGCCTTCGGTATGGCCATCACATCGAGCGATCTGCCCACGACCGGTCCAAGCGCTGCGCCACGCTTTGCGGGAGCGGTCGGCTTCCAACTCCCGCAATTGCTTCAGGGCAGTGCCCAGCCAATCGGTTGCTATTTCGTTTCCGGCAATTATTTTCAAATGCTCGGAGCCGTGTCACTTCTGGGCCGCATCGTCCTGCCTTCTGATGATCGACTCAACGCTCCGCCAGTTGTCCTCATGAGCGGAAATTTCTGGCAGCGACAATTTCACTCCGACCCCAAAGTTGTGGGCTCTGTCCTGCACTTGAACGGAGTGGCCTTCACCGTCATTGGCGTCACGCCGCTCGATTATCTAGGCACGACTCCAGCTGTGCCCGATCTGTGGGCGCCGGTAGTCGCGAAAGTGCATCTGGGCGGCCTGTCGGCTAAAGACTTGGAGAATCGGCTCGTTATTGCGGGCATGCCCATGGGACGCTTGGCGCCTGGCGTTTCCCTTTCTGACGCCCAGGCTGAGCTTGGTGTCCTCGCTGCCCAGTTGCGCAATTCCTACCCGGAGGACGAACGCAACTCATCCATTTCCATCGTCTCCGGCAGCGATAACCTCGCTGCCCTTGACAGCGAGACGTGGCCTGTTGTCGCTGCGGCCATGGCCGCTGTCGCTTTGCTCTTGCTCATCGCCTGCGCGAACGTCGCAAGCCTTCTGCTCGCGCGCGCTGCTGCCCGGCGCAAAGAAATTGCCGTGCGCCTGGCGCTCGGCGCGGGCAGGTGGCGGCTCTTGCGCCAGTTGCTGACAGAAAGCATCATGATCGCCCTTCTCGCCGGAGCGCTCGGCTTGCCTCTGGCTGGCTGGATGCTCCACCTCTTGATCGTCGAGATCGCTGCGGCTCTCCCGTCGTTCTGGGGCACCATCGCACTTCAGATCTCTCCCGACATCCGCATTTTCGCCTACACTCTGCTTGTTTCCTGCACGGCCGGAATCGCGTTTGGCCTCGCGCCCGCTTTGCAGGCCTCGAAGTCCGACGTTAACTCTGCTCTCAAAGAAGAGGGCAGCGCCTTCGGCCGGCACTTGAGCCGCTCGCGGCTGCGCGGAATTCTCATCGCTGGACAAATGGCTGCATGCCTCGTTCTGCTCATCAGCTCCGCCCTGCTGCTCCGCGGTTCGCAGCGCGCTCTCAAAATCGATCCCGGTTTCGAGGCCTGGCGAGTGGCCTACCTGGAAATGTACAATCCGGCGAATCTGCACTATTCCCAGTCACGTTTGCTCCAGCTCAATCGTGACCTCATTCAACGGATCGCGAGTCTTCGCGGTGTGCAGTCTGTCGCACAAGCTTCGCGAGGTCCGTTTGGCGGTATTCGGTGGGTGCCTGTTACTCCCGTCAAAGCCGCGCCTTCCACTCCTGGCACCAACGGAAATGAGCCGCCTGTCGCTGGATATAGTTTCGTCACCCCGAACTATTTTGACGCGCTCAGCATTCCCATCGTTCGCGGCCGTAACTTCACGCCAAGTGAAGCGGATGGGCAAGCCCCAGTTGTCGTCATCAGCGAAGCTACCGCGCACCGCTTCTGGCCCGGCGAAGATCCCCTCGGCCAGCGGCTCAAGGTCGGCTCAGAAAAGGGAACCACGTCCTTCCCCGGCGAGAAAGGTCCCTTCGTGGCGAGCAGCGAAGTGATCGGCGTTGCCCGGGATGTGCGCAGCATGGACCTGCGCAAGATTGACGAATCTTACCTATACTTGCCGCTATCACAGACCCATCAGTGGACAAGCACGCTACTCGCGCGTACCGAAGGCGACCCCACTCCCTTGCTCCCAGTCATCGGCCAAGAGGTTCGCCGTGTGGACACCAATCTGCCCGTCATGGGCGCACCGTTGCATACGATGATCTCCATGAATCCTTATTTTGTGGTCTCGCGCATGGGCGGATTGCTCGCCAGCATCGTCGGCGTCCTCGGGCTTCTCCTGGCGTGCATGGGTGTGTATGGCATGGTCAGCTACAGCGTCGCTCAGCGCACCCGGGAAATCGGCATACGCATGGCGCTTGGCGCGCAGAGTGTTCAGGTGCTCCGGCACGTCGTGCGCGAAGGCTTCCAGCCCATTCTCGCCGGGATAGTGATTGGCATCGTCGCTTCCGCTGGCGTCTCGCGCCTGATGGCCGCCACGCTCTTCGGCCTCAATCCCATGGATGCGGTTTCGTTTTCCGGCCTGTCGCTTTTGCTGGGAGCCATCGCGCTACTTGCTACCTGGCTTCCCGCGCGCCGAGCGACAGAGGTGGATCCGATGGTGGCGCTGCGCTATGAATAATTATTGCAGTGGCCGGTCTTCAGACCGGTCCGGGTCGCGAGGAATGCTTATGAGGCAATTGCGTGCTTGGTTTGTGCGACTTGGTGGATTCTTCCGCAGGAACCGTAGCGAGCGCGAACTCGTCTTAGAGCTTGAAAGCCATCTCCAGATGCACATCGAAGACAACGCGCGTGCCGGAATGAGCGCGCAAGAAGCGCGGCGCAATGCACTCATCAAGCTCGGTGGTCTCGAGCAGACCAGGGAGAAATACCGGGAGCGGAGAAGCCTTCCTTTGCTCGATACATTTGCGCAGGATTTTCGTTATGGCGCGCGCCTGCTCCTGAAAAATCCCGGCTTCGCCGTCATTGCCGTGCTCACAGTCGCTCTCGGCGTGGGCGCGAACGCCGCCATTTTCTCCGTTGTTCATGCTGTGCTTTTAAAACCACTGCCTTATCCGGAATCCGATCGCCTGGTGATGGTCTGGGAGAGAGTCTCCTTGCCGAATTATCAGAACGATGAGAACAATCCTTCCCCTGGCAATTTCTCCGACTGGAAAAGTCAGAATACAGTTTTCGAAAATATGGGGGTCTACCGCAACCGCAGTTTTAATCTCACCGGGGCAGGTGAGCCGGTGCGCGTCGAAGGCGAGCAAGTTTCCGCCGGCCTGTTTTCCGTTTTGCAAACGAATGCGGCGCTGGGCCGCGTATTCACCACCGAAGACGACCAGCCAGGCGGCCGGCACATCATCGTGTTGAGCGACGGCCTGTGGAAGAGCCGCTTCGGTTCGAACGCGCAAATTCTGGGCAAGACGATTCTGCTCGACGGCGAGGGCTATAGCGTCGTCGGTGTCATGCCACCGGATTTTCATTTTCCAGATCCGGACGACCAGCTCTGGGTGCCCATCGCACTGACTCCCCAGGATCTGGCCAATCACGGAAGCCACAATCTGCTCGTCACCGCGCGGCTCAAACGGAATGTGACGCAGCCGCAAGCGCAAGAGGAATTGAATCGCATCGCGCAACGTCTCACAGAGCTCTATCCGGATACCAACACCGGAGTGCAGGTAAAGGTAGTCGCCCTCCGGGAAGAGATTGCCGGCCCTGTACGTCCTGTACTCGTCGCTCTTTTTGGCGCGGTGGGTTTCGTTTTGCTGATCGTTTGCGCCAACGTCGCGAGTCTATTGCTGGGGCGCGCGTCGGCGCGCCACCGAGAAATTGGGATTAGAGTCGCGCTCGGGGCCGGTCGGACGAGAATTCTGCGCCAGCTTTTGACGGAGAGTTCTCTGCTGGCGCTTCTGGGTTGCGCGTTCGGACTGCTTTTTGCCCGCTGGGGAATCCTTGCGCTCAAACTGCTGAGCCCGCCGCACATTCCGCGCATGGACGAAATCCAGATAAACAACCCGGTTCTTGTTTTCAGCGTGGCCATTTCCCTTCTTGCCGCATTCATTTTCGGCGTGCTGCCTGCGCTTCAGGTCACACGCGACGACGTCAATGATTCATTGAACGAAGGCGCACGCGAGTCTGCTGGCGCGGCGCGCTTGAGCGCGCGCAATCTTCTCGTGATTCTTGAGACAGCGCTCGGTGTCGTCGTGGTAATCGGCGCGGGACTCCTTCTTCGCAGCTTTCTGATTCTCGAGCGCGTTCCGCTGGGTTTCCAGACGCAGGGTGTCCTCACGTTTCGTGTGATTCCCCGCGGCGAAAGATATTCGCAGCTGGCGAAGCGCACCGCGTTCTACCAGCAGGCTGTAGAGCGGATCGAAGCGCTGCCGGGAGTGAGGTCGGCCGCAGCGGTCAGTTTCATTCCGCTAACAAATGTCCGCGGCAGTAAAGGTTTTTCCATCGAGGGCGGCGTCCCGCCCGCCGCTGGAGAAATCCCAATGGCCGGTTACGACGCCGTCACTCCCGGATATTTTGAATCGCTGCAGATTCCTTTACACAGCGGAAGAGATTTTTCCTGGCGCGACACGCCGCAGGCGCAACGCGTTGTCGTCATCAACGAAGCCATGTCGCGAACTTACTGGCCCGGCGAAGACCCGCTTGGAAAACGCATCAAGCTCGGCGCGCCCGACGATCCTCTTCCGTGGTGGACCATTGCAGCAGTCGTCGGAGACATTCGCGAGTTCGACGTGCTGACGGCGCCGCGGCCGACGCTCTATCTCCCCGTTTCGCAGGCGGACGATTCGAACTATGTGCTGCGCGATTGGGTTGTGCGCGCGAGCGGCGATCCCCTGACCATTGCTTCTTCGATTCGTGCTGCGATGCGGGAAGTGGATCCGGATCTGCCTGTATCGCGGCTGCGCAGCCTGGAGCAAGTGCGAAACATTTCCGTGGCGCCGCAGCGGTTCAACTTATCGCTCTTTGGCCTGTTCGCGGCGCTCGCGTTGGTGCTGGCGGCGGTGGGAATTTATGGCGTGATGGCGTATAGCGTGGCGCAGCGGACGCGCGAGATCGGCATCCGCATGGCCCTGGGTGCCCAGCGCCGCGACGTGGCAAAGCTCGTGTTGGGACAAGGCGTGCGGCACGCGGCGCTTGGAGTCTTTCTCGGACTTGCTGGAGCCTTCGCGTTGACGCGACTGATGGCCAGCTTGCTTTACGGCGTGAGGCCGACGGACCCGATCACTTTTGCGGGTGTCACTTTGATTCTTGCTGGCGTGGCACTGCTGGCATGCTACCTCCCGGCGCGGAAGGCCATGCGCGTCGATCCAATGGTGGCGCTGCGTTACGAATGACTATTGTAGTGGCCGGTCTTCAGATCGGTCCATGTCGCGAGGGACGATTATGAGGCAATACCGTGCTTGGTTTGTGCGACTTAGTGGATTCTTCCGCAGGAACCGTAGCGAGCGCGATCTTGTTGCGGATATAGAAAGTCATCTCCGAATGCACATCGAAGACAATCTACGCGCGGGTATGAGCACATCCGAGGCACGCCGGGAGGCACTTATGAAACCGGGGGAAGGCCGCTGGCCTTCGCCGACCCGGATCGCATCGTCACTCTCGGTTCGCTTTGGAAGGGCTATTCAGGTCACGGCTTCGTCTCCGCGCCAGACTTCCATGATTGGCACGACCAAAAGCACGGCGTTCGAAGCCACGGCTTACTATCAGGATGATGACGTGGCGGTCACCGCAGGTCCCATAGCCGAGTATGCGCACGTTGCTGACGTTACGCCGGAGTTCTTTTTCAGTTTTTAATTCTCAGTTCTCAGTTCTCGCTTTCTTGTGGTTGTTTGTTAATTTTTGTTTTCGGAACAACCGTGAGTCCTTCAGTCAAAAAATAGGAAATTAGACTACGAAATTTTCGTTCATGGCTTTTTCTTTTTGAAGAGGCCGCCGAGGCTGCTGAGGGCATCGGCGGGATTTTGCCCCTGTGCCAATGTCTTGGTGGTGCCGGCGGCAGAAGTGCCGGCGCATCCAAGCTGCGACTTCAGCATGCCCGCCGCAAGTCCGCCAACATCGGGAATAAATTTTGGATCGGAAGCCGTGCCGTGAATCAAGAAAGGCACGGTTGTCGTACCAGCTTTACAGCCACCAGCAGCGCCCTTGACTTGACTCAGGATGCCGCCGATACCGCCTGCGGCACCACTGGTTAGGCCGCCCGCCGCGCCCGCAGGCGCAGCCGCCGCGGTAGCCAGGTTTGCCACCATTTTGAAATCGAGATTGTTCTTTGAGTCGATCGTGCCGAGACCGGTGAGATTGCCGAGCGGGGGAAGGACCGCCAAAAAATTGTCAGCCTTCAGACCATCCGGCGCCATGCGGAGTTCGGTGGTGAGTTTTTCGATATTCAAGTCGTTGCCGGTCTTTACGCCGGTGAGCATCGAGATGGCGGACAGTTTCGAGCCGAGATCAAAGCCGACAAGCTTCGTGTTGTAGACGCCGACGGTGCCGTTGGTGACGAGTCTGTTGGTGGGACCAGTGATATTGAGATCGGTGTTAAGCGTGCCGCCTTGAAGCGATGCGCCCTTGGGAAGATTGATCCCGAGAGCCGGAAGGAAGGCTTCGAGATCTTTTGCAGGCATATCCTTGCCATCGAGCTTGATGTTGACCTTGGTGGCTTCGCCAGCGGATTCGTACGTGCCGCCGAGATGAGCAGCGGCGCTGCCGATTTTCAGAGTGGAAGGTTCGAGGACGCCGGCGTTTTTGACGAGATTGTATTTGGTATTGAAATCCACGGTGAGAGGAACGCCGGCCGGCGAACCACCAGCGATGAGCAGGGCTTTGGAAAGTTTGGCGGTGCCCTTGGTTTCCGCTTCGCCGCCTTTCGATTCAAGGGTGCTATCGAGATCGAGAAGGCCCCCGAGTCCCAAGGAGGGATCGAGGAAACCCGTCAACGCGAGATTCAAAGAGCTGACATTGAGCTTGGCGCTGAGCGGAGTCAGCGAAGTGTCTGCCTGATCGATAGGGCCGACAGTGCCATCGAGCTTGAACTTGCCACCGGAAGGGAGATCGGCGGCGACAGTGACCGGAAACTTGGAGGTCATGGAAACATCGGAGGCGGTTACGTCGACGTGGTCGTAGTTGTCGCGCTTCTGCGAATTCGTGGTGCCAACGATGATACTGCCGTCCTTGAGCTCAAATTTCTTGATGGAGAGGTCCGCGGCAGAGTTTGACGAACTCGAAGATTTCGCGGCCGAGCCACCGAGCGAAGAATAATTCCACCGGCCGGCGCCATTGTGAAGGAGTGTCACTTGCGGGGTATCAATCGTGACGCCGGTGACGTTAAGGGTCTTGGAGAAAATCAACGGCAACATTTCAACACCGACTTTGACGGATTTGGCGGTGAGAAAAGGAGAAGAGCTGAATTTGGGGTCGTCGCCGATGGTGATATTGTCGGCGGAAAGCGAGCCGCTGATGAGAGAAAGACTCATATTGCCCAATTCCACTTTGCGGCCGAGCGCGGCCGAAGCTTTTTCTTCAATGGTGGGGCGGAACTGATTGACGGGAATCAAAAACGGCGCGACGAGAACAAGAACGATCAACACGCCGACGATGATGAAGACAATCTTCAATGTTTTGTTCATGACAACCTCCGACGCAGAAGGAACGGACGATCCACCGGACACAGGGAGGGGAGGATAGCACGGGAACAATATACATGCGGGAGGGCGTAGTCGTATGTCCGATTGGGGACACTTTGCGTTTGGCAGATTTTCATCTCGCTGAGTACGCCCTGGAAGAAGCGGGGGTTAGGAGCTTCCTGAGTCATTTTGATCCTCGGTGAAAGGATGACAGGGGGTACACGAATCTCTGTGGCGACTACAAGTCGTGCCCACGGATTGTGTGCGGCCGACCAACCAGTCGTGGTCGCGACAGCCAAAAACTCAGTACCCACACAGACTCGTACCCCCCCTCCATCCAATCCATGAATGTCAAAAGAAAGGAGTTGCGGAATTTGCAATTCATAAGTGTATGAAAAGAAAGAACGAGGATGAGGGGGGTGACTGGAGGGGGATATGTTCCAGAATGGGAAGGATACCCCCACACCCCCGGTGTTTTCGTAAGAGACCGCATGCGCCTTTGGCGGGGGCTTTGGAGATCGTGGTGGCCAATGCGCAGCATGTCAGGAAAGTTCCGGGCCGTAAGACGGATGTCAAAGACGC
>Ga0137409_10001585_pt1 | contig 24634 bp, 24 predicted proteins | sample CZODoug1_16funga_FD_122059 | JGI IMG/M metagenome (GOLD analysis project Ga0137409, IMG submission 122059) | Vadose zone soil fungal communities from Angelo Coast Range Reserve, California, USA - CZODoug1_16fungal (Hybrid Assembly) | ecosystem: Environmental > Terrestrial > Soil > Vadose zone...
GCACAATACAGCGGCTTTAGCGGTCTTGATTACCTTAAAAGGGTACCGATGATACGGTTGATGGGAGCGGATAGACCTGCTCCGGATTGGCTGTATTGTTATCCGGTCCCCATCATTTTGCAAGTTTCTGCAATTCACAAAGAGAAAATGTCAGACGCCCATCTCAGTCTTCTTACGTTCGATTCGTTAAACATGCCCGATTCGGTGAAGCGGGGCATTGCCGAACTGGGCTATACCCGCTGTACCCCCATTCAGGCGCAAACCTTGCCCGTGGCCCTCGCCGGCCGCGATGTGGCGGGTCAAGCTCAGACCGGCACCGGTAAAACGGCGGCCTTCCTCATCGCTCTGTTCAACCGCCTGCTGACCGACCCCGCCGCCGAGAACCGGCCGGTCAACGCCCCCCGCGCCATCGTCATCGCGCCGACGCGCGAGCTCGCCGTGCAGATTCACTCCGACGCCCTCGGCATCGGCAAATACACCGGCCTCGAGCTCGCCATCGTGTTCGGCGGCGTCGACTACGAAAAGCAGCGCCGCGTTCTCGAAGAAGGCGTCGACGTATTGATCGGCACGCCCGGGCGCATCATCGACTACTTCAAGCAACATGTGTTCGATCTGCGCCACATCCAGGTAGCCGTCATGGATGAAGCCGATCGTATGTTCGATCTCGGATTTATCAAGGACATCCGCTTCATTCTGCGGCGCTTGCCGCATCCGACGCTGCGCCTGAACATGATGTTCTCGGCCACCCTCTCGCATCGTGTGCTCGAGCTCGCCTATGAGCACATGAACAATCCCGAGCTGATTCGCATCGAGCCGGACAAGATGACGGTCGACCGAGTGCGTCAAGTACTGTATTTCCCGTCCACCGAAGAAAAGATTCCGCTGTTGATGGGACTGCTGCGGCGGATCGACGCGCGCCGCACCATGGTGTTCGTGAACACGCGGCGAATCGCCGAAGTGCTCGAACGAACCCTGACCGCGAACGGCTTCGTCGCACAGGCCATCTCCGGAGACGTGCCGCAAACCAAGCGCCTGAAGATGATGCGCGACTTTCACAACGGCGATGTCGCGGTCTTGATCGCGACCGACGTGGCATCGCGCGGCCTGCACATTCCCGATGTCAGTCACGTATTCAATTTCGATCTGCCGAACGACGCGGAAGACTACGTGCATCGCATCGGCCGCACCGCGCGCGCCGGCGCCGAGGGCGATGCCATCAGCTTCGGGTGCGAGGAATACGCCATCTCGCTGCCCGACATCGAGCGCTACATCGGACATCAGATTCCGCGCGCCGCCATCGAACCTGCCGATTTGGCGGCGGTGACCGCACCGCCGCCCGCCGAATGGCGCGAGCGAGCGCCCCGTCAGGGTCAATCGCGCGGCGGCGGCGGACGCTCCGGCGGAAGCCATTCCGGCGGCTCCGGCGGGGGCGGACCCGGGCGCTCCGGTGGCGGCGGCAGAAGCGGCGGCCCGCGCCGCGCGCACCCGAATTCTCGCCCGCCGCACGCGGCGTCTCAGCCCCAACACCAAACCTCACACCAGCCCCAACACCAATCCCAGCCCCAACACCAATCCCAGCCCCAGCGGCACCACGCCCCGCGCAGCGCACCTCAGCAGTCCCCTCGGACCGGCGGCAGCGGCGATACCGGCGGCACCGGGGAAGGGTCGGCGAATGGGGCGGCACCCGCACGCCGGAGAAGGCGGCGCGGCCGGGGCGGCGGCGGCCCCGCGGGCGGCGCACCGAATCCCGGAGCGGCCGGCCCGGCCGCTCCTTGAGCCGAGACCTCGTTTCGGCTCGAACCTGCATAACCACGATGCGCGATCTTCCTGCCATAGCCCACGCCCTGATGCCCATCGTCGCCCGCGCCGGCGCCGCCATCATGCGGATCTACGACTCGGGCTTCACGGTGCAGCGCAAGGACGACAATTCACCGCTGACGCTGGCCGACTTGGAGTCGCAGCGGATCATCATCGCGGGGCTGACCGAGGTCACGCCCGGCGTGCCGATTCTCTCCGAGGAGTCGGCACAGGCGCCCTGGGACCAGCGCAAGACGTGGCGCGAGCTATGGGTGGTCGATCCGCTCGACGGCACGCGCGAGTTCGTCAAGCGCAATGGTGAATTCACCATCAATATCGCGTTGGTACAGGACCATGAGCCCGTGCTCGGCGTGGTGGCGGCGCCTGCCCTGGGGCTCCTGTATTGGGGTGCCCCCGGCGTGGGCGCGTTCAGCCGCCACCGGGACGCGGCGGAGGTTCCGATCAACGTGTCGCCGCCGCAAAGTCCCTTGCGCGTGGTCGGCAGCCGCTCACATGCGAGCGCAGAGACCGCCGGCTACCTGGCGCAGCTCGGGCCCCATGCGATGACGGGCATCGGCAGCTCGCTCAAATTCTGTTTGCTGGCGGAAGGCAAGGCCGAACTCTACCCGCGCTTCGGCCCCACCTCGGAGTGGGACACCGCCGCCGGGCAAGCGGTATTGGAAGCCGCGGGCGGTCACGTCACCCGGCTGGATGGCCACCGTCTGCGCTACAACTGCCGGGAGAGCGTGATCAACGGCGACTTCCTGGCGTTCAGCCACCCGAGCGTACTGCCTCGTTAGCCCGGCGCCGGCGCTAGGCGTGACCCACCGGCTCGCACAATTCCAAGGTGGCGTCCAGCAACGTGGGGATATCGAACACCACCTCGTGCTCGGACACGGTCAGCCGCGCCACTCCGGCGGCCGCGATCAATGCCGCCGGAACGTGAATCTGGTCACGTTTCGGGTGCGTCGTCCAGGTGCTGACCCGGGCGTCGCCGAAGGCTCGGTTGAGCGCGCTCCAGCGCAGCTGCGCGGCGCGCGCCAGCGGAGTATCACCGCCCCATTGTCGGTGAGCCAACGCCATGGTCGTTTCCGGCGCGTTGGCGCTATGCGGCGTGGTCATCAAGTTCTGCACGTACTGCACCATCTCGTTGGGATCGACGCGCACGGTCAGGTTCGGATGTGGGTCATTGGTCATGTTCGTTCGCCTAGCCTCATCTTCGTTCGCCCAGCCTCATCGTTGACTCTCAAACTCCAGTATGGGGCGTCCCGCCCGGAATTCCAGGGCACAAGGGCACATGCGTCATGGAATGCGGTTAAGCTTGCCGGCATGAGCGAGGATGTTATGTTGCTGGTACTGGCGGCCGCCGTAGTGGCGGGGGGCTACAAAATCTGGCAAACCTCGCTGGATGCCCGCGAAGCCGCAAACCGCATTGCAAAGGACACGTGTTCCCGCGCGGTGGTGCAGTTCCTGGACGGCACCGTCGCCTTTGCCGGCTTTCGATGGGTGCGCCAGCCCACGGGCCGCCGGCGCCTGCTGCGCACCTACACCTTCGACTACACCAGCGACGGTTTCGAGCGCGCCCAGGGCTTCATCGTGCTTGCCGGCCTCAAGCTCGAGGCCGTCGGACTGGCGGGAAGCCCATCGTGAACGGCGGCCTCAATATCGACCTGCACACTCACTCGAATTGCTCCGACGGCGCATTGACGCCCGCCGAACTCGTGGCGCGCGCCGCGGCGGCCGGGGTCGAGGTATTGGCGCTCACCGATCACGATACCGTGGCTGGCCTTACGGAGGCGGATCATAGTGCAGGTGTGCATGGGCTGCGCCTGGTCCCGGGCGTTGAAATCTCCGCCTCCTGGCGCGCGCAGGCCATCCATGTGCTGGGGTTGTGGATAGATCCGGCCTCCGCGGAACTTCGCAGCGTGCTCGAGATGCAGGCCGAACGCCGGCGGGCACGCATGCGCGAGATTTGCGCGCGCCTGGAAAAACTGGGCCTGCCGGGACCCCTGCTGCTCGCCGCGGTGGAAGCGCAGCCCGGCCTGCCGACGCGCGCGCACCTGGCGAACGCCATGGTCGCCGGCGGCCACGTCAGTCGCGCCGACGAGGCGTTCCGCAGATATTTGGGCGCAGGCAAACCTGCCAATGTCGCGGCCGAATGGCCTGCGCTCGATGTCGTGGTGGGCTGGATCCGCGCCGCAGGGGGTGTGGCCGCCCTGGCCCATCCGGCGCGCTATGCCCTGTCGGCCGGAGCGCGCCGGCAGATGCTCACCGATTTCGTGGCCGCGGGCGGCGGCGCGCTCGAAGTGGTGACCGGCGCCAATGGTGCGCAGCACGTCGAGGGCGTGGCGGCACTCGCGGTGAAGTATGGCCTCATGGGGTCGGTGGGTTCGGATTTTCACGATCCACAACTGACTTGGAATCCGCTCGGCCGCTCGCTTAAGCTACCGGATTGCGTCACCCCGGTGTGGCGCAGCTACATCAACGAAGCAGCGACGCCGTGAGCGACGACGAAAGCAACGTCAATACCGATCTCTTCAAGAACATCGAGCGCCTGCGGCAGCTGCGCATCGAGCACCGCGATCTCGACGACATCATTTCGCGCCTCACCATGGATTTCAAAGTCGACGAACTGCAGATGAAACGCCTCAAGCGGCGCAAGCTCATGCTCAAGGATCAGATTGCGCGGTTGGAGAGCCAGCTCATTCCGGATCTCAACGCATGACGGAGACCCTGCAGCGTATCGCAGCATTCTTCGATATTTTGTCGACGCACAACATGCTCATCGAGATCGGCGCCGTGGCGCTGTGCTTGGCTGTAGGCTGGTTCGTCGGTACCGCGCTCCGCGACCGGTACGAGCGGCGCCGTTTCAGGACACCCACGGGGTTGACCTGGGACTATTTCGCCTCGCAGGGCACCGTCGTGGCCACGCCCGCCATCGTGGCGCTGGCGCTGGTGGTCCTGGCCCGCGGCGCATTGCAGGCCGCGCACTTCGACGTCACGATGATGGATGCCGCGTCGCGCCTGATCGGCGCCTACGTGGTGGTGCGCGTCGCGGTCCTGCTGTTCGCCGCCAGCCTCGGCAACAAGTCGTGGATGCAGCACTGGGAAAACCGCCTCACATTGCTCATCTGGCTCGCGATTGCCGCCGAGTACCTGGGCTGGCTCGATCCCATCATCAGCACCTTGGACAGCATCGGCGTGGCGGCGGGCAGGACCCGCATCACGGTGTGGTCGGTGCTGAAGCTCTTGTTCACCCTGACCTTGTTCGTCCTGGTTGCGGCCTGGATCAGCCGCTGGGTCGAACGGCGCTTGAAGAAACTGAGCAACCTCGCGCCCTCCACGCGCATCGGCATCGCGAAATTCGCCAATGCATTTTTGATCGCCCTCTCCATTCTCATGGGGCTGAATGCCGCCGGCGTCGATCTGACCGCCCTCACCGTGCTGACCGGCGCCATCGGGCTCGGCCTCGGCTTCGGCCTGCAGTCCATTGCGGCCAATTTCGTCAGCGGCTTCGTGCTGCTCATGGACCGCTCCATCAAACCGGGCGATGTCATCAGCCTCTCGGGACAAAGCGGCACCAGCACGGAGAACTTCGGCTGGGTGCAGGAATTGCGCGGCCGCTATGTCGTGGTGCGCGACCGCGACGGCGTGGAGATGCTGGTGCCGAATCAGCAGCTGATCCAGAATTCCGTCATCAACTGGAGCTACACCGACCCGCGCATCCGCCTCAAATTGCCCATCCGCGTGAGTTACCGCGACGACCCGGAATTGGCGCTGGAAATACTGCTCACCGCCTGCGAAGGCCAGCCGCGCGTGCTGTCCGATCCCGCGCCCGTGTCGCGCCTGATGCACTTCAGCGACAGCGGCATCGAGCTCGAGCTCAGGTTCTGGATTTCCGATCCGCAGGAAGGAGTGAACAACGTGCGCTCGGAAGTGAATCGCGCCATCTGGCGGCTGTTCAAGGAGCACAAGATCACCATCCCCGTAGCCCAGCGGGAGATTGTCGTGAACCGCTCTCCTCCGGATTTCGGCTGACCGCTCATGCCCCTGATCATCACACCGGACATCGTCATCCCCGACGAGGAATTGGAATGGAAGTTCGTTCGCTCCTCGGGCCCGGGCGGCCAAAACGTCAACAAGGTCGCGAGCGCCGCGCAGCTGCGCTTCCTGCTGCCGCAGAACACCTCTCTGCCGGTGAACGTCAGAAACCGCCTGCGCCGGCTCGCCGGCCAGAAGCTCATCGACGACGGCAGCATCCTGTTCAAGTCCATGAGCGAACGCAGCCAGGACCAGAATCGCCGCGCCGCGCTCGAACGCCTCGAAGCCATGATCCGCTCGGCCCTGGTGGAACCCAAGATCCGCAAGAAGACGCGTCCGACCAAAGGGTCGAAGGAGCGGCGCATCGAATCGAAGAAACAGCGCGGCGCCACCAAGCAACAGCGCAGCGGGAAGAGTTACGACTGGTGAGCGGGTAAGCGATCGGCTGGCGGGGTCGAAGAGGCTGGCAGGCAACGAAGGACGCAGTTGCCTGCCAGCCTCTTCGACCCCACCAGCCGAGCACTCACACCGGTCAACGGTCGCCACTCGTCCATGGGCGCGGTTGTCGAGCGGTACCGCGTGGCGGGCCTGGGGGATAGGAAGGCCTAGCAGGCAACTGTGTCCCCCGTTGCCTGCTAGGCCTTCCTATCCCCCAGGCCACTTCGAATACCGCTCAACATCCCCCGCGCTTAGGAGCCGAGAGTGACCTGCAGAATGCTGTGCCTGATTTGCTCGGAGAGAACCATCTGCGCGTCCGCCGCCACCGCGAACAGCGGCTCACCGAATGAGAGCCGCCCATCCTCGGACGCTTGGATGACGTTTCGCCGGCGCAGGAGATCGATGAAATTGCGGAACAGGCTCTTGTCGAAGAACTCCGGTGAATTCAATCCATAGAGCACCGACATGCGCTGGGCCATCAGATGGCAGCGCTGCTCGAGGGCCTCCTGGGTGATGGCGCCGCTGCCTGCTTGCAGCAGCAAGGCGATCGCCAGGTAATACCGCTCGATCGTTTGTATGGTCGCCTGGGCGAGCACCGACAGCCGGATGGCTTCGAGCGACGTCGAGGCCGGACGCTGCCACTCGCTCCGATCGGCATTGGCTTGCAGCAGATTGAGCCGGGCGAAGGTCTCGAGCAATGAATCGGCGACCGCGCCCACCGACGCTTCATCCCAGCGCAGGAACAACTCGGCTGCAATGTACGGGTAGACGCGCCACACCAGGCGGTGGATGTCGGCGGTGCGCATGCCGGCGTTGCTGACGAAACAGCAGGCGAGCAGCGAGGGCATGGCGAATAGATGCAGGATGTTGTTGCGATAGTACGTGGCCAGCACCGCGTTCTCGGCGTTCATGCGCATGATGTCGCCGAGCGGGTGCGGCTGCCTCTCCAGCATGCCCATCGCTTCGGCGTAGCGAATCATCTGCGCCCCGCTGTCCGAGGTTGTGGTCACCAACGGTCCGTAGGGCGCATCGCGCAACAGCGATTGATACAGCTCGACTTGGCGCACCAGATCGACTTCGGGCAGGGCCTGGCGCGGGGTCGCGAGAATCGCCATCGCCACCAGATTGATCGGCGTCACGGCGGCCGCCGCGTTGATTTCGATATTGATCCGGGCGGCAAGATCGCCGATGGCATCGGTGATCCAACCCGGCCGCGATTCCGAGTCTTGGGGCAAGGCGCTCCGCCAGTCCGGGTTGCGCTTGGACAACAGCGCGTCGAGCAGGATGGGCTGACCCAGATTGACGTGCACTTTGCCGAGCTTGCTCCGCAGCACCGACACCACGGCCTTGAGCAGGCCGAGCACGCTTTCCTTTTCCTTCGGCTGCCCCGACAGCTCGCCGATGTACGTGCGCCCTTCGACGATGCGCTCATAGCCGAAATACACCGGCATGAACACCACCGGCCGCTTCGGATCGCGAAGATAGGCGCGCACGGTCATCGAGAGCATGCCGGTGCGCGGCGAGAGCAGGCGGCCGGTGCGGCTGCGGCCTCCCTCGATGAAATATTCCAGGGAGTGTCCGCGCGCCATCATGATGCCGAGATATTTCGCGAACACCGTGGCGTACAAGGCGTCGCCCTTGAAGGTGCGGCGCAGAAAGAATGCGCCGCCCATGCGGAGGAAGCGTCCGATCACCGGCAAATTGAGATTGATGCCCGCCGCCACGTGCGGAACCGCGAAGCCCTTGCGGTAAATCACATAGGAGAGGAGCAGATAATCCATGTGACTGCGATGGCAGGGAACATAGATGATCTCGGCGCCGTCGCCGAATTCGTTCAATTTTTCTACATGCTCGAAATCCACGCCGTCATACAGCCGGTTCCACAGCCAGCCCAGCATCACCGACATGAAGCGGACGAAGGACTGGGAATAGTTGGCGGCGATTTCAACCGCGTACCTGCGTGCCGCGAGCAGCGCGGCCCGGCGCGGCCAGCCGCGCGCCTGCATTTCTCGGCGCAACACGCTGCGCACGTCGGCGGTCTTCAGCAATTGCGCCACCAGCGTGCGGCGGTGCGAGAGATCGGGCCCGATGGTCGACGCGCGCTGCGCACGCAGGCTGGAGCGGAGGTTCCGCAGTATCCAGCGCACGCTGCGCTGCTCGCTCATGCCGTCCTGCAGGGCATCGCGCAGCCGCACCGGCTCGCCGAAATGCACCAAGGTATTGCGGCCGTTGAACAGCACACTGAGAGCTTTGCGAAAACGTCCGACCAGCACCCAATCCTCGGCGAACAAGAGACCCCAGAGGCTGGCTTTCTTGTGCGGCGCGCGGCCCCAGAAAATAGCGACAGGCAGGAGATCGACATCGACTTCCGGATGAGCGGCCGCGGCGGCGACCAGCTGCACCAGATAGCGCGGCGCGCGCGCGTCATGACCGGGCGTGAACAAGCCCGTGGGCCGCATCAATTCGAAGTAGGCTTGGTCGGCGCGCCGCTTGCCGACCAGCAATCGCCGCTCGAGGCGGGGCAGCCGCAGCGTCGCGCACACCATGCTCAACACCGCGAGATCGGTTCGACTCTCGCGTTCCAGGACATAGCAGACGGGCCGGGGCCGCGCCGCGATCTCGGCCGCCGCGTCATCGGGCTTGATGGTTACCCGCACCCATAGGCCCAATACCTTGCGGACGCTCCATTGCCACGCCCCGCTCAAGTTAAGGAGCGGTATCGCCGCGCTCTTGGGTATTGCCGCGCTCTTGAGTGTCGATCTCTTTGCGCGTGGCGTCGGCGCGCGCGTCGACGGTTTTTTGCACGTCTCGCGCGCGCTGTTCGGCCTGCAGCAACGGATCGAATACCGTCTTCTTGGGCGGCGGCTCGTCGGAACCGCAACTCATGATGAACAAAACCGGCAGTGATATTGTCAAAATCCTAAGCCAGCCCATGTACACCTCGGATCCGCCAGCCCTTCGAGGCCCGGAGTGTACAATCGTTCAGGACTTGCAGTCACTCGGAGTTCGCGCATGTTTCGTTTTGCATTGCTGATGCTCTTGTCCACCGGCGCCTATGCCGCGCAGTCGGCCGTCGACATCGAGACTGCGGCGAAGATCTATCAGGATGCCGCCATTCGCGAACAGGTGCGCGCCTCGCTGGGAACGATGCCTGCGCACATACGGCAGCTGTTCTCCGCGGACACCGCCGCGCAGCTCTCCGACAGCCAACTCAACGCGGTCACCGCTGCGGCCAAGCGCGGATTTCGCATCGACGTGTTCGAAGCGCCCGCCTTGAGCGCTCTCGCCGCCAACCTCGACGCCGCAACGGTGAAAAAGACCGACGCCTTCCTCGAGAGCGATCTCGGCCGCCGTATGGTGGCCGCGGACATGGCCACGGCCACGCTGGACGAACCCAAAATCGAGAAGATCATGAGCGGCGAGGTCAACGCCTCGTCGACGCCGGAGCGCGATGCCCTTTTCGATAAATTGGAGCAGGCCTCGCGTTCCACCGAATCCACGGTGCAGATATTCCTCAGCATGGGACAGGCGGTGGCGATCGGCACGGCGGTCGGATCCGGGAGGGATAAGGCCGCCGTCGCGGCAAGCGCGCGCAAGTCCGGCGAAGCCAGCCGTGCGGAACTGGAACAAAGCATGCGCGTGCCGCTGCGCCGCTATCTTGCCTACAGCTATCGCGACATGAACGATGCCGATCTCAAGCATTTGCTGGCGTTTCTTGAATCCCCGCCCGGCAAGCGCTACGTGTCCGCCTACGTCGCCTCACTGGGCGCCGGTTTCGACGCCATGGGCAGGCGCTGCGGCGAACAGCTGGGAGAAAGCCTGCGCGAGCTCGCCCAGGCGCAGCTGGATGTGCCCACCGTGGGTCCGCCGCCGCCCGCCATCGCGGCCCCGGTTCCGGTCAAGTAGGTTCGTCGTCAAGCAGGTTCGTCCAGAGCGGGCAAGAACGCCCGCAGCAGCAGGCAAATCGCCTCGATCTGATCCTCCAGCCGATGGTCGGAGTTGAGCAGGTGCAGCGCCGCCTGATGCTCGCGCGCCCAGCGAATGCTGTTCTCCACCGGCACGATGTCATCGTGCCAGCCGTGCACGAGGGCGGTCGGACAGACCACGTCTTGCGGAGTGTATTCTTCGTAACCGGCCATATAAAAGGCGGGCGCCAGCAGGAACAGGCCGCGGGCCCCAAGCCGGCTGGCCGCGCTGGCGGCGACATGCCCGCCCATGCTCGAGCCCACCAGCACCAAGGGATTCTGGAACTCCTTGCCGGCGGCGAGCAGTTTGCGCACGCGCTCGCCGGGATCGTCCAGACCTCGATAGTCGACCGACTCCGCCGCCCAGCCTTGGGTACGGACCATGGCCGCCATGGCCGTGATCTTCGATCCCCAGGGACCGCTTTCCCTTCCATGCGAGAACACCACCGTGCCTGACGATCTGGTCATAGCGCCCCACAACTAAAGAAATCGCGGCTTGCGGCCGCTAACCCATGGATGGCACTGGATGAAGAGCAATCGAGTGGCGAGCACGAGGTGCGTCGCGCCATCGACTGCCTCCGGGACTGTGCCGACCTCGCCGAGGTGGATTCCGCGAGCCTCGAGGCGCTGGCAGCCGGCGCCGTGCATTTCTCATTGCCGGCGGGCAGCCTGCTGTTCGAATCGGGATCCACTCCCGATGGAGTATATCTGGTCGCCAACGGCCGGCTAGGCGTCAGAACACCTGGGATAGCCCGGTTGACCGCCGAAATCGAGCGCAGCGAGCTGGTCGGCGAAACCGGTTGGCTGCTCCGGGAGCAGCGCAGCGCCACGGTATTGGCCCTGCGCGACAGCGAACTGTTGCTGCTGCCGAACGGGGTGCTGGATGCCATTGCCGCGCAATCGACGGGGTTCTCGCTGGCGCTCGCACGGCTATGCGCCCGGCGGCTGCGACGCAGCAATCGGCAAGAGCGGGGGCACGAGCGCGGACGCATCTTCGTCATTGTGCCCAACAGCGTCGAAGTCGACGTCGCCGTTCTCGCGACCCGACTGGTCGCGGAATTCACGCGCGCGGGCCGGACGGAGCTGGTGTGGGATGCACGAGCCAGCACTCACACCGCCGGCTGGTTCAATGCCATCGAAGAGTCGAACGACTACGTGGTGTACGTCGCGGATCCCCGCGCCTCGGGTTGGACGCGCCAGTGTTGCCGCCAGGCGGATGTGATCCTGCTGACCGCACCCGCCGGCGCGGACCCGAAGCCCTGGCCGGGCGGCATCGCCGAGGCGGCGGCCCGCGGCGCACGCGTCGAACTCGCCCTGCTGCACGACCAGCGCATCGAGACCGGCGCCGCCGCGAGGTGGCTGCGGAATTCACCGGTCGCCCTCCATCATCACATCGTGGACGCCGACGATCTCGGCAGACTCGCGCGCCTGCTGACAAGGCGCGGCGTCGGGTTGGTGCTATCGGGCGGCGGGGCGCGCGGCTTTGCGCACCTGGGGGTGATTCGGGCCTTGCGTGAGGCACGCGTACCCATCGACTTCGTCGGCGGTTCGAGCATCGGATCGATCATCGCGGCCGGCGTCGCGGTCGGATGGAGCGACGACGAAATGCGCATGCGCTACCGCCGCAGCTTCGTCGATACCAACCCGGTAAACGATTACACCTTCCCCTTCGTGGCCCTGACCCGCGGCCGCAAGGTCTCGCGGCTCCTGCAGCGGGAGTACGGCGACGTGTTGATCGAGGACCTGCGCCGGCCTTTCTTCTGCGTCAGCGCCAACCTGACCACCGGCCGGGCGCTCGAGCATCGCGACGGCCGCCTCGCCGATGCGCTGCGTGCGTCGGTGGCCATTCCCGGCGTCATGCCGCCGGCGTACCGCGGCGAGGACGTGTTGGTCGACGGCGCGGCCATCAACAACCTGCCGGTCGACATCATGCACAACCACGCACCGGGGTTGGTGATCGGCAGCGACGTGGGTGCGGACCGATTCGCGCTGGACCGCCGCGGCAAGCGCCACATCAATATTTTTCAGATACTGATGCACTCCGGCATGATCAATAGCGCGGCCAGCGCAGCGGCGCAGCGCGAGCTTGCCGATGTACTGCTGAAGCCGCCGCTCGGGAATGTCGATCTGCTCAATTGGCGCGCGTTCGATCGTGCCATTCAGGCCGGTTACGATTACGCGCGAGCTCAACTCGAGGCCCTGCCGGCCATACCGCGGCTGCCGGCGGCGGCCGACCCCATGCCGCGCAGCTCCTTGGCGGCGGAATTGGCAAGGCGCATGGCCGCCTTAGTTGAGTCCGGATAGGCTCCGGGCGAGGCTGTCGACCCATTCGAGTTCGGCCGGACTGAAGTGCGCGGCATTCAGTCGATTCAGACTGACGGGCGCTATCTTGCTGCCCGACGCCGAATGCACGATGCGGAAGCTGTGGAAGCCCGGCGTCGTTCGGGCGGCGAAGCCGATGAGCAGTTGAAACTCGCTCCGCTGGTCGCAGTGGACGAAAAAGGCGTCTTGCATCCGCCGCGCGCCGAAGGCATGGTCCTCGTAGAGCGCCTCGAAGAATGCACGCACCTGGGATGCCGCCATCTCGGCAACGGATGCGTGCGGCTGCGCCATGGCCACCCAGCGAGTGCCGCGCTCGATACTGTTGACGATGAAGAGTGCGAAACGGCGCGCCGCAAGATACTGCCAATCGGCGCTGGCCGCGGTACCCGCCGCCAGGGTGCGCGCGTTGACGCCGATTCGCGCGGCCGACCGAACGGCCTGAACGGTGTTGACCCCCAAGGTGGCAAGCCGCATGCGGCGATCTTCGGTCACGAGGCAGGTCGGCCGGTAGCCGGGACGCAGGATGGCCTCCTCGCTCTTGGCAGGAACCCATACCGGTGCGGCCTCGTCGCAGCGCGCCAGCATGCCGGCAATGGCGCCGCAGGGCGCGAACGACTCGAAATGGCCGCGCAGCTTGTCGTGCGCCAGCACGCGCGGGAAATACATCAAGGCGTTCTCGTTGAAGAAATTCCAATCCCGCATGCCCTTCAGGGCATCGTCCGCCGTATGCCAGTTCGACGGTGGATCGACGATCAAGAGCGCGCGACGCTCCTTGCAATAGCGGGCGCCCACCAACAGGGCGCTCGGCCCCACGTCCCGATCGCGGGACAAAGGAGGAATGCATAGGAAATTGAAATAATCCGCTTGATCCAGTGCGAAAAGACCGCTGCGGTCACCGGGGCTGCCGATCAGGTCATAGTCGGTGAGCGGCGCACCGTCGTCGCCGTCGGAATTCGAATTGACATAACCGCTGGCCAATCCGCTGGCCGCATCCAAGGTCCGGTCGGGCCGCTCCGCGGGAACCTCGCCGGCGAGCTCGATCAGCTGCGAATCGGCGAGCGCGCGCGGCAAATAGCGTTCGGCCGCCGGCTCGATCGACAGCTCGTGGAATATCTCCTGATCCTCCACCTGCGCAGTGCCCTGGGCGCGCACGCGCTGTACCGTCAGATTGAAGTCCGATCGGTCTTCGGCCGAGATGTTGTCGTAGTCGACGCTGGCACGGAGAAATTCCCGGGTGCCGGGCCGCATCGCCCGCAAGCGAAGCGCTGCACCGCCCGCTTTCAAAGTCAACGTCGCCGAGCGCGCGCCGTTGACCACGCGCACGATGAAAGCCTCGCGGCCCCCATGATCGAAGAATTGTTCGACGGCATAGCCCAACGGACTCGGCTGCCAGAGACCGCCGAACACATGCTGGAATTCCGAGAAGCTCGTGATCAATGTCGGACGATTGACGGGTCCGCGCAGCGTGCGGCCGACGAACGCGGTGCGCGCCGCGCCGAGTCGGGTGATCGTTTGATCAGGGCCGCGTTCTTCCTCGACGCGAATCCCAATGTTTTTCGGTGTCACCAAATTCTCTCGCTCGCGTGCACCTTGTAAATTTTACCATAGTGGAACGCCGCGCCGCTCGAGCTTCAAGGTGGACGGCGAGTCATCCTTGAGCGGAATCATCGCGGCGTCTTTGTTGCTCGACGCGGGCTTGTTCCTCGAGGCGGGCTCGCTCGTCCGCTCGGGCTTGCTCCTCCATGCGAGCTTGCTCCGCCTCCGCTTTCTTGCGCGAGATTTCCTCGAGCATTACTTTCATCCACTCGCTGCTCATTGCGATCCTTGAGCCGCGGTGGGATTCACGATCGCGTCGATCGCGGCCACCGTTTCCGGGTGATAACCGGGTCGCGCCTTGGCGTACACCCGCTGCGCAAACGCGCTGCCCGACGGTGATTTCATCAGTTCGACATAGAGGGGCGCGATCAATTTACGGCGTCCGACGGTGGTGAGGTATTGCTCGAGACGCGCATAGCTTGGTTGATAGTCGTTGCGAATCACCAGCACGAGCCAGCTGTGTTCGATTTCGGCGTTCTGACTCCGCGTCAAGCCGTACGCTTGGTCCAGGCTTCCGAGCTGCTCGGCGCGGAGGGGCGCGGGCATGTTGTCCAGAAAGTACAGCCACTGCTGAGTGACCCAGTCGAGGCCGAACGTCTTGGGCTGGAGCTTACCGCCGAGCCACGCGCTCCGCGCGTCATCCACCTGCGAAAAGGCGTTCGACACCGGCAACACGGCGCCTATCGGAAGGCCCGGTTCATGCTCCCAGGCAAGCACCTCTGCGTGGGTGACGATGCCGGGAAAGCGATCGAGCAGGTTCTCCGAAAGATACTGGTTGAATTGCTCCGTAGTGATGCTCTTGAACGCGAAGTGATCGAAATAGCCGCGCAGGAAGGCGTCGAAGCGGTCGCGCCCGAATTTCGCCTCCAGGTAGCCGAGGAACAGCCTACCCTTCTGGTAGGGTACGTCACTGAACACGAGGTCCGGATCGCGATCGCGCAGGTCGATCGCCAGCACCTGATCCTTGGGTGGAAGCCTCGCCAAATCCTTGCGCAAGGACTGCAGTCCCAACACCCGCTCCATGGACGCGCGCTGCTCGCCGTACACCACGGCCGTGATGCGGCTCTCCAGATACACGGTGAACGCCTCGTTGAGCCAGAGGTCGCGCCAGGTCGCGTTGGTGACCAGGTTTCCCGACCAGGAGTGCGCCAGTTCGTGTGCGATCACCGACACCAGGCTCTTGTCGCCCGCGATCACCGTGGGCGTGATGAACGTCAGCCGCGGGTTTTCCATGCCGCCGACGGGAAAACTCGGCGGCAGCACCAAGATGTCGTAGCGCGTCCAGCGATAGGGTCCGAATAGTTTCTCGCCGGCCGCAATCATCGACTCCGTGTCGGCGAATTCCTTGGCGGCCGCCTTGACCATGGGCTTCTCCGCATACACCCCGGTGCGCGGCCCCGTTTCCCGGAATTTCAGATCCCCGACCGCCAAGGCGATCAAATAAGAAGGAATCGCCTGCGGCATGACGAACGTATAGTCGCCGTTGCGCTTATGCGCAGGATGGTTCTCCGCGCTCATGACCGCCACTACGTCGGAGTCGGTATGAATCCGCGCTTCGTAGGTGGCTCGCACCAGCGGCGTGTCCTGCAGCGGAATCCAGCTACGCGCGCCGATCGGCTCCGACTGGGTGTATAGGAACGCTTTGCGGCGGCCGGCCGTTTGCTTCGGCGTCAGCCACTGCAATGCAGCCGCCGTGGGCAGGGTCTCGTAGTCGATGCGGATGGATTCGACGGGGTTGCGCGACGGCGGCAGGTCGATGACCAGCGCGCTGCCCAATATGGGGTCCGGCTTCTCCAGGCGAAACGGCCGGCTGACCCAGATGGTTTGATTCTTGGCCGTTGCGCCCAGCACATCCGCGGACTTCTGGGTCACGTCGCTGATCATCATGTCTTTGGTATCGAGCACCAGCTGCGTCGCGCGCGGATCGAGCCGCTTCAACTCCAGCTCGACGACGCCGTTGATCACCTTGCCTTCGAGGTCGATCCGCAAATCCAATGCGATGTGCGTGGTACGGAACTGGTCGGCATTGGCGAAGGAATGATAGTCGAGGCCCGGTTCGATCGGCGACAGGTCGGCGCCGGCCGCCGGCAACCCCGCGCAGGCGAGAACCAAGCCCGCAACACGGACGCGCATCTTAGGATGCTGCCATCAGCGAGCGGACGCTTGGGACTGCACGGACGCCTGGGACTGCACGGACGCCTGGGACTGCGATGCGGGAGGGGCTTCGGCGCGCCCGCCGACCAATTCCTTGAACGTCTTTTCGTCCACGAGCAACCCGGTCTTGCCGTCCCAATTGGAACCCGCCGGCAACGTATTCTCGACCAACAGCGATTTGCCGATCACATCGTCGATCCCGCCGAAGCCGCCCGTGATGGGCACGGGCACGGCGCGCGGCGTGTGGGCCAGATCACCGACTCGCTGCCAGTCGATTTCCTTATCGTGGTCCGAGATCTTCTTTTGCAACTTCGGGTTCAGCAGCTTGGACAACAGCGCTTTGCGGTTTTTGTTCCAATCGCGTGAATCGTCTTCCATGACGGTGTAGGCCTGCAGATACAGCGTGCCGTCGCGCCATCCGAAGAGATAAGGCTGATTGACCACGGTCACCTTGGTGCCGATCGGGATCGTGTCGAAGAATACGGCGATGTCTTCAGGGTACAGGCGTATGCAGCCGTGGCTCGAGCGCATGCCCACGCCGTAGGGTTTGTTGGTGCCGTGAATAAGGTAACTCGGCCATCCCAGGCGGAACTCATAGGCACCGAGCGGATTGTCCGGCCCGGCGGGCACTTGCGCCGGCAGCTTTTCGCCATCCTCCGCATGCTCGTCCCGAACCGACTTCGGCACGACCCAGACCGGATCCTTTTGACGGCCGACGATCTTGGTCGTGCCTTCGGGGGTCTTCCAGCCCACCTTGCCGATGCCGATCGGGTGGGTGAACACGACCTGCGGTTCGCCCTTCTTGTGCGGCGGATAGTAAAAGATGCGCATTGCGGCCACGTTCACCACCACGCCCTCATGGGGTGCCGCCGGTAAAATGAATTGCGTGGGAACGACCACCTCGCGCCCGACGCCGGGCAGCCACGGGTCGACTCCGGGATTTGCCGTGAGCATTTCCTCGTAGCCCACGTCGAAGCGCCGCGCAATGTCGGGCAGCGTGTCTTCCTTGCCGACGATGGTCTTCTGCACGTAGCCCACGATGTCGTTGCCGGTCTCGACAGCAGAGCGGTCGGTCGCGCTGGGTTGGGGCAATTGCGGGACCGGCGGCGGCGGCGGCGTGACCGCGGGTGGGGGTGCCACGGGCGCCGAGCGGAACAGCGAACAGCCGCCCAACAGCAGCCCGCCGATGCAAACGGTTAGCTTCAGGATTTTCATGGGCTCTTATCTACAGCAAAGTCGGGCGGTCAGGCAATTGGTTATGAGACCGCGCCGGGGTTTTAAGGTTCGGCGGAAAGTGGCGCGCCAGTAAATCGCCGATGGCGTCGACACCGGCGATCGAGCCTTCTTTGAATCGGCCCGCCCGGAAATGCTCCTCCATGAGGCGGCACACAGCCTCCCATTCCGCGAGGCTGACGCGGCCTTGGAAGCCCCGGTCCGCGACGATTTCGACGTCACGATCCGCCAGCTGCACGTAGATCAAGACCCCGTTGTTGTGCTCGGTGTCCCACACGCCAAGGTGCGCGAACACCTCGAGCGCGCGCGCACGGGGCGCCATGCGGCTCAGAATATGCAGCGGCGTCAACGCCGTCTCGATGGCGAAACGAATTTCTCCGGCATGCGTCTTCTCGGCACGGGCGATGGCTTGCTCGATCGCATCCAAGGTCGCGGCGGGGAACAGCATGCGCGTTCGCCAATGAGTCGCCGCAGCATGACGGATCAGGCGGCTGATTTGCATCACCAGCTCCCCGAAGCGCCGCCGCCACTGAAACCACCGCCACCGCCGCTGAAACCGCCACCGCCACCACCGCCACTGCCTCCAAAGCCGCTGCCGCTAAAACCACCGCCCAGGCCGCCCCCGAAGCCGCCTCCCCAGCCTCTGCCGGCCGACCATCCGCGAGAAGAGGATCCCGCCAGCATGGCGAACAGGAAAGCGACAACGCCGGCGCCCACGCCGATGGGCAGCAAGTGGCTCAACGCCCACGCAAGGCCGCCGGCAAGACCACCCGTGGCCACCGACCCGAACAGTCTGCCGAATAGGGCGCGCAGCACACCGCTCGCGACGAATACTACTACCAGCAACAGCGGCAACAAGTGGCCCAAGCCGCTTCTGTGTTCCCATTTTCTGTCAGGCTCGGGCAACGGCTCACCGTTGACGACAGAGATCATTTTGTCGACGCCGGCTTCGACACCGCCGTCATAGTCACCCAATTTAAAATGCGGGGTTATCGCCTCTGTAATAATGCGGTTCGAGATGGCGTCCGGCAGCGCGCCCTCCAAGCCCTGCCCTACCTCGATACGCACGCGTCGATCATGCTTGGCCACGATCAAGATTGCCCCGTCATCCACTCCCTTGCGGCCGAGCTTCCATGCTTCAGCGACGCGAATGCCGAATTGCTCAATTTCTTCAGGCTGAGTGGTGGGTACGATGAGCACCGCGATCTGACTGCCTTTCTTGGCCTCGAGGTTCCCGAGCTTGGCCTCGATGCGCGTCACGGCTTCGCCCGACAGGGTCCCCGTGAGATCGGTCACTCGCGCGGTCAGGGGCGGAACGGCCACTTCTGCCCGGACGCCGTGCGCACTCAGCAGCAAGGCGAGCCCAGTCCCCACACCGGCGATGCGGCAAAGGGACGTCACGCGGGTGCCGGACCCATCAGGGTGCAGACTAGCGCGCCGGCGCGGGAGTCGGTGTCGCGGCCGGCGCCGGGGCGGGCGTCGCGGCGGGCGTCTGTGCCGGCGCTGAGAAATCCACGGCGGGCGGCTTGGAAATCGCCGCTTCATTCTCGACGGCGAAGTTCGGCTTAGGCTTGTAGCCGAAGATCATGGCAGTCAGGTTCCCGGGAAACGACCGCACCGTCACGTTGTAGTTCTGCACCGCCTGGATGTAGCGGTTGCGCGCCACCGTGATGCGATTCTCCGTGCCCTCGAGCTGCGCTTGAAGGTCGCGGAAATTCTGATCGGATTTCAATTGCGGATAGTTCTCGGTGACCACCAAGAGGCGCGACAAGGCGCTCGACAGCTCCGCTTGGGCGGCCTGGAACTTTGCAAATGCCGCCGGATCGTTGACCAGCTCGGGCGTCGCTTGGATGGAGCCGACCTTTGCGCGGGCCTCGGTCACGCCCAAAAGGACTGAGCTCTCCTGGGCGGCATAGCCCTTGACCGTGTTCACCAGATTGGGGATCAGGTCGGCGCGGCGTTGATACTGGTTCAGGACCTCCGACCAAGCGGACTTGATCTGCTCATCCTGAGTCTGCATCGCGTTGTATCCGCAACCCGACAGCAGCAACCCGGCGAACGCCGTGAGCCCAAGAACCAATGTGCGCATGAAACCCCCTCCTGACCCCTCTGGCTTGGGGGCGTTGGGGAGAGTCTAACATTCCGGCAAAAAAAGCCCCGAGTGATGAACTCGGGGCTGAGAGGCGGACTTCAATGAAGGGAAGTAAAGCCCGCTAGGGGATCAAAATGGCGGTTCTCAGTGCAGATGGTCCCACTGCAGAACTTGAATATCGGTTTCCTCGAGATCGAAGCTGCGCGCCAGCATGCGCGCGATTTCGCGATCACCCTCGACGCGGCCCGACTGATCGAGGAGTTCCACGACGCCCCGATATTCGTTGTACTCGACGGCTCCTTCCGATTGCGCGATAAAGTGGGTGTAATATTTAACGCTCATGGATGGTGAGCTTAAGATTCGCGGCGCGCGCAATCTGTGAGCGACCGCTCAGTCGATCGCCATCGCTCCACCACTTGGTTCACGTCCTTGAATGTCTCTACACTTTGTGCAACGTGTCAAGATATCGCCCCCCCATCCAGCCAGGCTCCAAGTACATCACTCCCGAGGGAGCCAAGCGGCTGCGGGATGAACTCCATCAGCTGTGGCACGAGGAGCGCCCGCGGGTCACCGCGGCAGTCGCCGAGGCCGCGGCACAGGGCGACCGCTCCGAGAACGCGGAGTACACCTACGGCAAGAAGCGCCTGTACGAGATCGATCGGCGGGTGCGTTTCTTGCGCAAACGGCTCGAAGGCATGACGATCGTGGATTCACAGGCCGATTCCGGCCGGCGCGACCCGACGCGGATCTACTTTGGCGCGTGGGTGCAGATCGAGAGCGACCGCACCTTGCGATGGTATCGCCTCGTCGGGCCGGACGAATTCGATATGGCGGAAGACTACATCAGCATGGACTCGCCGTTGGGGCGAAGCTTGCTGGGCAAGCGGCTCGACGACGAAGTCAGCGTCGCGCTGCCCGGCGGGACCACGCTGTTGACGGTAGTCGCCATCAGCTATGGACCTCGTCCATGAGGTCCGTATTGCCAGGCGCTTCGCGCCGAATCTAGAACTAAACCACCCGGATGTTCTTGAATTGCCACGGATCCGTCGTGTCCAGATCCTCGGCGAACAATTCGCCGCGCTGATGCAGCGGCGTCCAGTCCGTGTACTTGCCGACCACTTTGCCCAGGTACGGCATGCAGATCTCGAGCGGGCGCTTGAATTCCATATCGTCGGGTTCGACGATGCCGCGGTTCGGATTCTCCATGGCCCAGACCATCCCTGACAACGCGGCCGACGTGACCTGCAGGCTGGTGGCGCTGTTGTACGGCGCCAATTTCCGCGCCTCCTCGATGGACAGCTGCGAGCCGTACCAATACGCGTTCTTCTTGTGGCCGGCGAGCAGCACGCCAAGCTCATCGATCCCGGCGGTGATCTCGTTCAGCATGATGCGTTTGTGATCCTGCAGGCGCCAGTTGTTGCCGGCGAATTCGTGCACCGACAACACGGCGTTGTCGCTCGGGTGGTAGGCGTAGTGGCTGGTGGGCCGGTACGCCACACGCCCGCCGTCCATGACGGTGTAGTAGTCCGCGAGTGAAATCGCTTCGGAATGCGTGATCAGGAATCCGTGGAAATGCCCCGCCTGCGGAGTCCACGTGCGAACCCGGGTGCTCGCGCCGGGGCGATTCAAGTAGATGGCGCAGCCCGAGCCGACCTTGTGCCGTCCACCGTCGGCCGGGAAATGCTTCTCATGCGTGCCCCAGCCGAGTTCGGCGGGTTGGGCTCCTTCGCTGACGAAGCCGTCGACCGACCAGGTATTGACGAACTCGTTCGCCACCTTCGGCACATTCGTGACCTGAGTGTCGCGTTCGGCGATGTGCATGACCCTGATACCGAGGGTCTGGGCAAGCTTGGCCCAGGCCTCGCGGCTGCCCGGCGTTCCCGCGTCGACGCCCGTGTCCTTGGCGATGTTGAGCAGGGCTTGCTTGACCAGGTGCGAGACCAAGCCCGGATTGGCGCCATGCGTGAGCACGGCCGTGGGCGTTTTCTTGGCGCCGTCGCGCAAGGCCAAGGCCTCCAGGCGCATGGTGTAGTTGCTGCGTGAGTCCACGGTCGCGTGCGGGTCCGTATACCCCCCTGCCCAGGGCTCTATGCACGTATCGAGATACAGCGCACCGCGTTCGCGCGCCAATTGGATCAGCGCGACGCTCGATACGTCGACCGACAAGTTCAACAGAAAGTCGCCGGCGTCCAGGAGGGTCCCTAGCACTTGCCGGTAGTTCTCCCGCGTCAGCGCGGTCTTGACGAATTTGACCCCGAATTGTTCAGCTTCGCTCCGCCCGCTGTCTTCCGCGGTGACGATGGTAATGCGATCGGACGAAGTGCCAATGTGACGCAAGATCAATGGCAAGACACCCTGTCCGATGCTGCCGAAACCCACAAATACGATCTTGCCCGCAAAGCTCACATGCACTTCGTGTTTGCTCATAACTCTTGTCTCATGTTGGTTTTCTCTCTCATTTCGTTTGATTCTCAGCTGGACGCCCATTGGGCGGACGCCGCAAGCCTACCTGGCGGCAGGAAATTCTCAAGTTTCCGCAAATATTTCGGTCGGAGTCGTAAAAATCTGCGCACAGCAAACGTTCCGACGGACGGGTAGCGCTCGTGCGGTGGGGTCAGGAGAGCCGGCGGGCAACGAAGAACGCAGTTGCCCGCCGTCTCTCCTGACCCCGCCGCACGAACACGGGCGTCGGTCGGCAGACGGTGCCGGCCACAGCCGCTCGCCACCGTCCTTACCGTTCGGTGACGTTCAGCGGCCCAGCGTGAAGGGGTCTAGGGGGAGGGGAAGCCGGCGGGCAACTGTCCTCGTCGTTGCCCGCCGGCTTCCCCTCCCCCTAGACCCTCCGCACTGAGTCGCTGTCGCGCCAATGCGGCGGATACGTCCGCTCGTAGCCCGGAAGCGCCTCGATCCGGTGAATCCAGCGCGCGAGCGCCGGATAATTGCGTTCCATGGGAAGAAAGCGCGTTCCCAATTCCGCTGCGGCGCTTTTATCCAGCGCGCGGCGCAGCACCTGAATCCACGGGAAAATCACCATGTCGGTGGCGGAATAATTGGCGCCGACGATCCACTGTTCCTTGCTCAGGCGTCCCTCGATGGTGCGCGCCTCGCGCGCGACGACGTGCATGGCGTCGGTGAGCGCGTCGATGTCTTCGGCGACCTCTCCCGCAAAGATCGCATTGACGATCTTGAGCAGCGAAGGTTCGGCATACGCCATGAATTCGCAGATGACGCGCATGATGACGCCCGCTTCCTCGGGGGTGGCCCCGAATATCGGCGCCTGCGGATACTTGACGTCGAGGTAGTACAGCACCGCGACCGACTCGAATACCACGTAATCGCCGTCCTTGAGGACCGGCACCCGGCCGCGCGGATTGAGCTTCAGCATGTGCGGCGATTGATGCTCCTGCTGGTCGAAGTGCAGGAGCTGCGACTCGTAGGCCAGGCCCTTGTGCTCGAGAGCCAAAAGTACACGCCACGAGAACGGACTGCCGCTGCCCCAGTAAAGAGTGAGTGCCATGGCGCCGATTGTAGCGGATGCGGTTCGCAGATCATCGCGCTAAGCTGCGATTCATGGTGTTCAAGACCTTGATCGACGTGGACTCGTTGCAGGAACTACTGGGCCAGCCGCGGCTGGCCGTCGTCGACTGCCGTTTCGATCTCATGAACCCGGAGGCCGGGCGCCAGGCGTACTTGCGGGCGCACATCCCCGGGGCCCGCTATGCCGACCTCAATCGAGACCTGTCGGCGCCCGTCGGACCTCACACCGGCCGCCATCCGTTGCCCCCGCCGGAAGTTTTCGCCGGCCGCCTGGGCGCGATGGGCATCGGCAACGACACCCAGGTCGTTGCCTACGACGAGGCCAACGGGTCGATTGCGGCCCGGCTCTGGTGGATGCTTCGCTGGCTGGGGCATGACGCGGCGGCCGTCCTCGACGGCGGTTTCAAGGCGTGGACTGCTCGCGGCGGAGCGCTGCAGTCGGGCGAGGCCGACCCGGCGGCGGCCGAGAGGGTCGCGCGCCATTTCACGCCGCGGATCGACGCGGGCTCCGTCGTGAGCACGGCGGAACTCGAGCGCGCATTGCAGGGCCGGAAGGCCCTGCTGGTCGATGCGCGCGCCCAAGAGCGATACGCCGGGGCGGTGGAACCCATCGATCCGGTGGCCGGACACGTACCCGGCGCCGTGAATCATCCCTTTACCGACAACCTCGGCGCGGACGGCCGTTTTCTGCCCGCCGCCGAGCTCGAGCGCCGCTGGCAGGAACGTCTACCCGGCAGCGATCTTCAGAATCTGGTCGCCATGTGCGGCTCCGGCGTCACCGCCTGTCACAATTTGCTCAGCCTCGAGGTGGCCGGCCTCACCGGCGGCAAGCTGTACGCCGGATCTTGGAGCGAGTGGATTCGCGATCCGCGGCGGCCCGTTGCCCGCGGCTGACGCGAAGGTATTTGCTCGCAGCGCGCGTCCGGTCATTTACTTGCAGCCCCAATTTGCTATGGTGCGCGCGACATGAACACACCCGCCAAGCTGCTGTCCGCGAACCACGCGTGGAAGATCGAAGAGTCGTTGGATTTGTACCAGGTGGAAGCTTGGGGCAAGGGCTACTTTTCGATCAACGATGCGGGTCATGTGGTGATCAGGCCCAGCATGGACGCGGCGCGCGAAATCGATCTGTACGACGTCGTGCAAGGCCTGAAGGCCCGCGACCTGCACACGCCCGTGGTCATTCGCTTTTCCGACATTCTCGCGCACCGCCTGCGCCACCTCGCCGAGGCCTTCGCCACGGCCATCGCGGAAAACGACTACAAGAATCGCTACGCCGCGGTGTTTCCGATCAAGGTCAATCAACAGCGCCTGGTGGTCGAAGAGGTCTACCGCTACGGAAAGGAGTTCGGCTTCGGACTCGAAGTCGGCTCCAAACCGGAACTGCTGGCGGTGATGTCGCTGACCGAAGACGCGCCGGACCGCATCGTCGTGTGCAACGGATTCAAGGATGACAGCT
>Ga0137409_10001586_pt1 | contig 24633 bp, 21 predicted proteins | sample CZODoug1_16funga_FD_122059 | JGI IMG/M metagenome (GOLD analysis project Ga0137409, IMG submission 122059) | Vadose zone soil fungal communities from Angelo Coast Range Reserve, California, USA - CZODoug1_16fungal (Hybrid Assembly) | ecosystem: Environmental > Terrestrial > Soil > Vadose zone...
GATATCGAGACAGGGGGATCGTCCAGCCGATCGTGCCCCAGACGAGGCACTCATCGTAGCCGCGCGGAATGTGCTTATTCACGAGTGCGCGCACCGTCGCGATCGTCTTCGCGCGACCGGCGGGGAGTGAGGCGATGTATTGCCCTGGCGTCTTGACGTTCGATGGTGGTTTCATGGATTTGTCATCATTCCCGAACGAAGTGTATCACCGAACGTTTGAAAACCAGCCAGCGGCAGGGGCGCTACCTAAAGAGGGAGTTTTGAAGCGCTCTAAAGATAGCGGAGCTTCGCATTTTCTTGTCGCGGAGGGCGAATCAATGTGGTAGGAGTGTAGTGAGCCTCTGCCCTCAACCTAGCCCAGAAATCCAACTGAGGAGATTTGCAAATGAAGATCGAAAAAATGTTGGGAGGATTGGTGTCGTTGGGCCTTGCGGCGGCGCTGGCCGTGCCGGGGGCCCTAGCAAAACCGCAAACTGCACCCCAAACCGCAAGTAAAGAAATGGGAATGCACGGTGGCGGACTAGAGGCCGCCGTGGGAAGCTTGAATCTCACCGACGATCAGAAAGCAAAGGTGAAGGATATCTTTGCGGATGTGAAGACGAAGAAGCAGGCACTGTCCAGTGATGCTTCGCTGAGCGAGGAGCAGAAAAAGGCGAAGATGAAGGAGTTGCACAGCGCCACGATGGCCAAGCTAAACGAGGTGCTGACACCCGAGCAGCAGACGGAGTTGAAGAGCAAGATGGAGGCTGCAAAGGCGAAAGCACCGATGCACCCGTGATCCAAGAAACCGCCGGCTCAACCGGCGAAAGACATAAGAGAGAGGCGCCCGGTTTGGAAGAGCCGGGCGCTTTCATTTATGCCGCACGGGTAAGCAGGCGCAACGGACCGTGCTGTCCACCCAATAGGTCGTAGGCCAGATAGAGACTACCCAGCACATCAAGACAGGTACCTGTAATGCTGACGATCGCTACTGTATGGTGGTCCACGCAGCGTATTGTAGACCCGAAACTTCGGGCACTATGGCCGAATGCCAAAATCGAATTACGACGAACATCCGAACTGCTGGCGGCTACGGGTTTGGTGTAGGCATTTGGCGGGAGAGAATTATGCTCAAGTTCCGACTTCTAGGATTGACGATTCTTCTGCTGGCGTGGCCATGGAAGTCTCCTGAATTAAAGTTTTAGGTTGTAAGCCCCCGAATGGGAGCCAATTCTCTGCACAAAGTTTCAATCTCCTCCTGAGCTTTGGGCGGGAGGGAAATGAATTCAAAACCGTAGATTGTTCCAATCTTGCGCCGCACCATCGCGGTGATTTCCTCCCCAGCAGCTAGAGATAGCCGAACTTCTTCCCCAGGCCGCAAGACAGAGGTGCTAGCAGCGGATAGCCCACACAAACTAATATCAGACGTTGTTGCCTGGCAAGAGGAGCCATCTTTCCGGTGGATAAGAATTGGCTCAGAAAACCGGCAACGCGGATGCCGCCGCCGTTCGACTTGCTGCGGAGTGCTGGAAGCGATTGTTTCTTGGCCCATGCTTTTCCTATGCGACTTCGAGAAGAACCTGCGCCGCAAGCAGATGTGGAGCAAGCGCCCTTCCAAAGCGTTTGTCTCCTAAACGCAGACTAGATTGGCCAATTGGGGAATTTGAGGCTCCGGCGACCTAAGTTGGCACCTCGTGGGGAATGCCAGCACCATTTTGGGCCGACTATCATTCTTGCCCGAACCCTCCGATTTATCCGAGGATTAGGACGCCCACATGGCGAAGCTTAGAATCAAACCGTAAATGGGAGCGATTTGGTATAGGCTTTCCTGCGGAGAGGATCATGATCAAGTTCAGACTTCTAGGATTGGCGACGCTTCTGCTGGTGTGGACCGCGCAAGGGCGTGCACAGTTTGCGCACGCGGAGCACAAACAGATTGTCGATGGCGCTGGCAAGCCGCTGCTTGTGCGGGCGACGAATTTGGGGAATTGGATGGTGCCTGAGGGATATATGTGGCTGTTCGAGGGCGGGCCGCAATCGCCTGGGGAGATTCGGGCGCTGGTGATGGAGCTGCTTGGGCCGGAAGGGTCGGCGGCATTTTGGCAGAAGTGGCGCGAGGACTACGTCACGCGTGAGGATACTGCGCTGCTGCACCGGGCGGGGTTCAATGCGATTCGAGTTCCCTTGCATTACAACCTGCTTGAGAGCGACGGCGCGGAAGGCTTTAAATTGCTGGATAGGCTGATTGGGTGGTGTAAAGCGGAAAAGCTGTATGTGATGCTTGATTTGCATGCGGCGCCGGGCGGACAGACGGGCGCGAACATCGATGACAGCGCGGGATATCCCTGGCTATACGATAGTCCGCAAGAGCAAGAACATCTGATGGCCATCTGGCGACGGCTGGCAACACACTATCGCGATGAGCCGATGGTGCTGGGTTATGACCTGCTGAATGAACCGATCCCGCATTTTCCGAAGCTGGCGGCTTTGAATCCTGCGCTTGAACCACTCTATAAGAAATTGGCGGGCGAGATACGGAAGGTGGATACACACCATATTCTTTTTCTGGGCGGGGCACAGTGGGACGGGAACTTTTCAGTCTTTGGCAAACCTTTCGATACAAACGTGGCCTACACGTTCCACAAATACTGGACGGCGCCAGATGAAAGCGTGATCCGGCAATACCTTGATTTTCGCGAGCGCTTTGATGTGCCGATCTGGATGGGGGAGTCCGGGGAGAATACCGACGAGTGGATCGCGCAATTCGTGAAAACCTTGGAGAAAAACAATATCGGATGGGCTTTCTGGCCGTACAAGAGGATGGGAAAACCGTCGGTGGTGGTCAACATACTCCCGCCCGCTGATTGGGGAAAGATTGTGGAATTTGCCAAACTGCCGCGCGGGACTGGGCACGTGGAAGAACGGCTGAAGGCCCGACCTGAGCAGGAGACGATCACGCGTGCTTTCACCGAATTGTTGGAGAGTGTCCGATTGGAAAGATGCCGAGTGAATTATGGATATTTGAAAGCACTGGGGATGAAGGCTGATGTTGAGGCGGTTAGCGCGACGGGACCGGCGAGGTGAAGGACTCTTCCGTCAGGGAGCAGGAGCAGATTCGTCGAGTTCTAGGATGAGCACTTGGCCGTTGGAGTGAAAGGTGCCGCCGGTGGCGGTTTTGGCTTCTTTCATAGGATTGCCGGGGAGGAAGTGGGAGATTTCGGTGACGAGGCCAGTGCTGGCGAGAGTCTTTTCGACGTAGTCGCGTTCGAGATCGATATCGGGATCGATTTTATGGGTGACGCCATTGTTGCGCTGGTCGCGCTCGAATCCGATATCGTGAGTGGCGGCACCTACCCACAGCATCCTGCCACTGACTTCAAATGGCGCTTTCCAGATGCGTAGATGATTGCGTGTCTTGACCACGCTAATGGGCTCGGCGTGAGCCCAGCCATAGTCTTGCGGGCGGCCAAAGAGGTAGAGCGGGCTCATAGGCATGGTCAAGTAGGACTCTTTGGAGAGGCTTTCGATGAGGCCGTGGAGAACAGTGGCTTCGACGTTGGCGTCGACTTTTACCCAGCCTGCGGAGGTAAAGACACGCTGCATGGCCTCTTCGGAACCCAGGACCAGGAAATTGACCATGTCGCCGGGGTTACCCTGCTTGTCGCCGATGCGGCGCGGGAGCTTCGAGAAGAGATCGTTGTCGATGCCCGGAAGTGAGCTAACTTGCTTGGCGACCACGCGCGCGATGCCGCCTTCGGGCGCGTAGACCTCGATGCGTACGGCATAGTTGCCGTCGCCGGTGTCACTGGTGGTCTGATTAATGCCTACGGAAAGGCGTCCGGAGATGGGGGCGACTACTTCGCGGCGAGCGCCGATGGCAAAAGGCTGCGCGGTGTCTTGATTGCCGATGCGCCCGATGAGCGCGCCGCGTCCGGTTGCGTTAAACGGCAGCACGCGGAGAAGGTCCTTGAAGACGCGGGCGAGGCCTTCGGGGCCGTTGTCATCTTTCGCGTCCGCATAACGGAGTTTGCCAGTGGCAGTGACGAGCACGTGTTCGCCGGCCTGAACGTCGATACCAGTATCGATCCAGGATTCATCGCCAGTGAGTTGAACTTCCTGGGATAGACGTTTTTTGCCCGTCGGCGTTTGGACGGAAGTGGAATCTGGCGATTGTTGGGTGGGAGCCACTTGCGGCGACGGGGGTGCCACATTCTCGCGGACGAGTTGAGCGTGCAGTGGGCTTAATAAAGTTGCCGCAAGCAGGGAACTTCCAAGGAAAAACGGCAGTTTTCTCAAGCGAAGTCGATTCATTGGGCGGCCATCCCGTGCAGGGTCAGGAAGCATCTCCACTGTTAGCAGATGCCCAGAGGGGGTGCAAGTGTTGTCCTCACTTCGAGCTGATGTTCCAGAGCGAGAAGCGGATATTGACTAGAGACCTGCAAGCGGAGATCGTTTGTAGAGAAGCCGCAGGATTCCTTGACGGAGCGTAGCGAGGCTTGTAGATTGGCAATATGCCGTAGAGTTGTGAGAGGACATACCCGCTCCCAGATATGCCCTTCCGTGCGGAGAGCCGCGACAGGCGGAGAGAAAATCAGCAACTAACCCGAGTGAGGACTGCGGCAAAAGGCATGAAAAAACTTCAACGACAGCTGGTGATGACTGGATTGTGCGTGGCGATAGCACTACCGGCGGCTGGGCAGGTCCAAGCGCAAGTTCCGGCCGCGGTACAAACACAAACCACACCGCCGGCGCCACAAGCCCCTGCCCCTGCGCAGCGCGCGCGGGCTATCCCGCAAGGCACGGTGAGCGTGGATGGCAGCGAGGCGATGTTTACGACGATTTGCGCGTTGCTGGCGGCGGGCTTTGAATCAAACGTGAGCGCCGACAATTGGACCGCCTTCCGCGCGCAAATGCGGGAGCGCTTGCGGCAGCAACAGGGTCCGGCAGTGGAGGCGGTGCGGGAATTTTACCGGCAGCACGAGTTGCGCGATCCTGGGGCGACGCTTTCAAGATATTTGTGGTTTGGGTTGGTATCAGGACCTGCGCCCTCGTTTCAGCCGGTCCTGAAGCGGGATGAGTTGCCGCCGGAAATCATCGCCCTCGAAGGATTCAGCGAAATACTCGCGAGCTATTACAAGGAGCAGAAAATCGGGCAACTGTGGCGGCAAGTGCAGCCGATTTATAACCGCGAAATCGAGCGGCTGCACGATCCGGTCTCGCAGATCGTGTTTGTCACTTCAGCTTATTTGCGTGAAATCCTTGAACAATCGGGGCCGCGTTCGTTTGCCATTGTTGTCGAGCCGCTGGTAGGCCGCATCACCAACGTGCGAAATTTTGGAAATCACTACGCGCTGGTCTTGAGCGGCGGAGAAGAAATTCCGACGGACCTGGTGCGACACGCGTTCCTGCACTTCCTGCTGGATCCGTTGCCGCTGATGTATGCGCACGTGACCGCGGTGAAGCGGCCGTTATTTGAGAAGGCGGCTGCGGCGCCGCGTCTGGCGCCAGAGCTAAAAGACGACTACGCCTCGTATTTTGCGGAATGCATGGTGCGCGCGGTGGAACTGAAACTCAAGCGCATGTCGCCTGGCGAACGGGAAGCGGCGATGAGCCGGGATGATGAAGCTGGATACGTGCTGGTGCAGCCGCTCTTCGCGGCCCTGCCCAAATTCGAAAATTCCGAACCGTCAATGAAGATCTTTTTTCCGGATTTGGTGAGGTCCATCGATCTTCAAACTGAAAGCAGACGGCTGACGGCGGTGAAGTTCGCATCCGCCGACGCCGCGAGTCCGGAGGACGAGGCGGCGAATGAAAAGATTGCGCGCGAGAAAAAGGCCGCGCCCACCACGGTTCCGAATGATGCGGAAGTCATCACGGCGCTGACGGAGGGGGAGCGGCGGATTGCGGAGAAAAATCCACGTGCGGCCGAGGCTTCGTTTCAAAAAGTCCTGACGAAATATCCGGATCAACCGAGGGCCTGGTATGGAATTGGATTGGTGGCGATGCTGGATCACGATGCGGCAAGAGCCAAGCAAGTGTTCGGGCGACTGACGGTGGGGGAGCACGCGGCGACAGAGGATCCCATGGTACTCGTGTGGTCGCACGTTTACCTCGCGCGGATTTATGATTATGAGGGAAATTCGGAGGTGGCGAGAACGGAGTATCAATCCGCACTAGCGGTGCAAGGCGGTCCGGATCAAGCCAAGCAGACGGCACAGAAAGAGTTAGCTACTTTGGGTGGAACGAAGCCAGAAGCGCGTCCGTGAACGAAGTTCAATTTCGCCTGCACCTGTCAAGTCGGCAGAATGATGGCGAAGTCGCAATTCAGATGAAGCAGTGAAGTAAGCGAGGACTGCAAATGAAAACCAACAAACGATTCTGGAGCAGCGTACTTGTGATTGGCGGATGGATGCTGTGCTGTAGTGGAAGTGCCGCCGCCCAGGGCGGTGCCGCGTCAGGGGCTGCTGCAGGGGCCGCCGCGACGGCCGCGGGTGCCAACATGCGAAACGCGGGCATTGGTAGGGATACGTCGCCGCTGAACGCGGAAAACTCGTTGGAATTGATCAAGCCTGCAGAACATCGTGAAGAGGAAGCTTACCGATCCTTCCAGGCGGTTTCACCGGAAGACCCGAAAAAAAAGGTAGATCTCGGGGAAGCGTTCTTGAAAAAATATCCCTCGAGCCAGTACCGGCCGCGTGTTTATTCTGGACTGGTTGCTGCCTACCTCGAAACCAATCAGGTTCAAAAGATGGAAGAAGCCGGCGACAAGGCGCTCACATTGAACCCGAAAGACGTGCAGGTGCTGGCAATGCTGGGGCAAACGATCCCGCGGACTATCGCCGCGAGCACGCCTGAGCCAGAAAAACGGCTGGACAAAGCGGAACAGTACGCGACTCGAGCAATCGACGGGACACTGGCGATCAAGAAGCCTGAAGGTTTCACGGATGAGGAATTTGAAAAGGCCAAGAATCAGACTTTGGCAATTGCGCACAGCGGGCTCGGATTAGTGGATTTCCACCGCGGGAAATTCCCCGAAGCGATCGCGGAACTGGAGCAGTCCGTAAAGCTGGATCCCCGGGCTGATCCCGCAAATTATTACGTGCTGGGAGTGGCCCAGCACAATACTTCGCATTTTCGTGAAGCGGCCGCCGCCTTCCGCAAATGCGCGGAGTTTAAGGGAAACTTGCAGGCCACGTGCAAGGACAACGCTGATAAGGATACGATCGCGGCTGCGGCGCCGGGCAGTTCTTCGAATTAGATTGAGGTTGAAGCAGTTGCGATTTTCGTCCGAACCAAGAAGGGAATAGGAGAAAAGGATGAGCAGGATTTGGAAGATCTGTTTGGAGACCTTGGCTGTCGTAGCGATGTTGGCATGCACAAACGGAGTTGCCGTTGCGCAAAGTTCGCAATCTGGACAGGGAAGCCAGAGCCAGCCTCCGGCGCAACAGACAGACAAATCGAAGCCGCCAGAGGTTACCCCTCTCACGCTGGACGCACTGGCGCCGGTGAATGCGGATGAGGACGCCGCCTACAAAACTTTTTTTGCGGTGGTCCCGAATGATTCCGCCAAGAAGATCGAACTCGGTGAAGCCTTTATCCAGAAATATCCGGAGAGCCGCTACAGGTCTCCGGTCTACGGCGCGTTGACTTTTGCCTACGTGCAGGCTGGCAACATGCAAAAGATGCAGGAAATTGGAGAAAAAGAAATCGCGCTGGCGCCGAATGATGTTTCCACGCTGGCACTTCTGGCGCAAACTCTGCCGCGAGGCATTCATGGGAGCGCCAGTTCGGCAGAGAACATGCAGGCGCTGGCCAAAGCCGAACAATACTCCAAACAGGCCATTGAGATTGCGCCAACTCTTCCCAAGCCGGACGGCATGACTGATGAATCGTTCGCCGGGGCGAAAAATCAGGCGCTGGCGATGGCCCACAGCGGGTTGGGATTAGTCTACGTGAGGCGAGGGAAGAATGCCGAGGCGATACCGGAGTTGGAGCAGGCGATCAAGGTAGATCCCAACCCCGACCCGGTGAACTTTTATCTGCTCGGGATGGCAAACAAGGCTACCTCCCATTTCGACGATGCCGTAGTGGCATTCAACAAGTGTGTGGCCATCGCTGGTCCGATGCAGGGGACCTGCAAGGCGCAGTCGGATGATGCCAAGAAGCTTGGCGCGACGGAATTGAGCGCGCCGAAGTAAGCTAGCACGCCGGCGCGGCGGAATTATGCAAGAAACAATCCGGATCGCCGACGGAGCGCTTGAGGAGCGTCTGGGGTATAAGTTTTCGACGGGCGAGCTCCTCGATCGAGCGCTGACCCATAGTTCGGCGGTGCCTGACTTGCGGGCCGCAAGTTCCGAAGAGGCTGTCCCGGCGTTACTTCCGCGGGATAACGAGCGGCTGGAGTTTCTCGGGGATGCTGTCCTCGAATTGCTTACCAGCGAATACCTCTTGGCCTCCTTTCCGGAGTGGAGCGAAGGACAACTCTCCAAGAGCCGCGCGCGGATCGTAAATGCCGGTTCCCTGGAGGTGGCTGCGCGCCGCCTGCGACTGGGAGAGCATCTGCGACTGGGGCGCGGGGAAGAGAAAACGGGTGGGCGGGAAAAGCAGACCCTGCTGGCCGACGCCTTCGAAGCGGTAGTCGCGGCGGTTTACCTGGATGGCGGGCTGGGTGCTGTTCGCGAAGTGCTGCGAAAGCACTTGTTCGACCAGGCCCTTGAAGAGCGCGGCGAGAGTATCTCCGAGTCCGATCGCAAGTCCGCATTACAGGAGCTTTTGCAGGGACAGGGGCGGGCCCCGGCGGAGTATCGCGTAGCAGGGGAGAGTGGCCCCGACCACCAAAAAGTTTTCCAAATCGAGGTTTGGATTGACGGGGCGTACATAGCAACCGGCGAAGGCAGCTCGAAAAAGGAAGCGGAACAACGTGCGGCACGCAGCGCAATGGAACAACTCGAACGTGCGGAAGCGAAAGGCTGAGGCAGAATGCCGGAAGAGACACTAACACCGACATCGACACGGACGGAAGAACAAGCCGCGGAAAAGAAACAGGAGCCCGAGAAGAAGCAAGAGCGCCACGAGGACCAGACTACTATCTCCGAATACCTGGAGTCGCTTCTCGTAACCGTAATCCTGGCCCTATTTGGGACAAGTTTTATCGTTCAAGCCTTCAAGATCCCCTCCGCTTCCATGGAAGGCACTCTGCTCATCGGCGACCACTTGCTGGTGAATAAATTCATTTTCGGCGGAACTGGGGCCTGGTACGAAAAAATTCTTCCGTACCGTCAACTGGAACGCGGCGACATAATTGTTTTCAAGTACCCCTTTGCCGACCACCAACATTTTGTGAAACGTGTCATCGGCCTGCCAGGCGACCATCTCAAGGTCGTCGACGGAGATGTGTATATCAATGGCAAGCACTTGAATGAGCCTTACGCCGTCCATGACTCCTCGGTGTTCGCCGACCCCTTCAACTATTCTTTCCCTCCCGCGCGTGGACAGATGATGTCTCCCAACGCCATACCGGAATGGAGACCGGAAATCCGCAAGTATGTTCAGGGAGACGAGATCGTCGTTCCGCCCGGGAAGTATTTTGCCATGGGCGACAATCGCGATCACAGCCAGGATAGCCGCTACTGGGGATTTGTGGACCGCGACGCCATTATGGGTCGGCCTTTCCTGATCTACTGGTCAGTCGAAGCGAGAAGCAGCGACTACAACACGGAGAGTACCTTCTGGTCCCGATTGGTAGGCGTTTTTGAGACGCTCGCCCACTTGCCGACCCGCACGCGATGGGGCCGAATGCTCCACACGGTTCACTAGGATTCGGACCAGCGATCCACGCCGCGGTTCCCAGAAGTCTTTTCGTTTGGTTCTGAGTCCAGGCGCGCCCCTACCTTTTTACCTATGAGTCTGCGAAACTTCCGAGCGAGATGACCCGGCTGCAAAAGTGGTGGAAGCCAGCGCTGGCGACGGTCGTGTTCGTGATCGCCTTGCAGGCCTGCGTGTCTTACTTGGCGCGGACTCGCCGCGTGCACGCCTACCTGGTAGCACATCTGGAACGGGCCTTCGGACGGCAGGTGGAAGTCGTCAGTTTCGACGCGCGGATTTTGCCGAGCCCGCAACTGGACGCCAATGGTGTAACCGTCGGGGAGGATCCTGCGTTCGGGCACGAATACTTTCTTCGCGCAGAGCGTCTGAATGCCGGACTCCGCTGGATGGGCCTTCTGCGCGGACATTTTGAGTTCGGGACCATATCGCTCAACAAGCCGAGCTTGATTCTGGTGAGAAACTCGGAAGGCCGCTGGAATCTGGAGAGGTGGCTGCCGCCGGCAAAAGCCGATGGGGGGAAAAGCCCGCTCTCCTATGGACCGCCCTCGCCGGTCGCTCCCGTGAACCGGTTGCAGAAAATCGATTTTGATGAAGGACGCATCAATTTTAAGGCCGGCGACGACAAGTTGCCCTTTGCGTTCATAGGAGTTTCGGGGAGTGTGGAGCAGATTTCGTCCGGGCGCTGGCAATTGCAATTGGAGGCTCAGCCCTGGCGCAGCGGAGTTTCGCTGCAATCGGCGGGGAGGATTCGAGTGGCCGGGGACGTGGCGGGAACTTCGACGCGTTTGCAGCCCGCGGAAATCACTTTGCACTGGAGTTCGGCATCGTTGGCGGATGTCTTTCGCCTCTTCCGCGGACAGGACTACGGGGTACGTGGAGTGTTTTCCTTGGATGCCAGCGCGAAAAGCGGGACGGCCAAGGAAGACGCGACGGGAGACTGGAAATTCTCAGTGCTAGGACGCGCCGGACAGATTCATCGCTGGGATCTCACGGAACGCGGCGATAATCCCCGCCTGAATGTGAATGTAAAGGGACGCTGGAACGTCGGCGTCAGGAGCTTGCGTGCGGAAGAGATCGTTGTGGAGGGTCCGAGATCGAATCTGCGCGGGGTGTTCAGCCTTGAAGGTGGAAGCGCGCCGGCGATGGAATTGCGATTGGATTCGCTAGGCGTACAGGCCTCGGACTTATTGGCCTGGTATCGGGCCTTTCATGCGGGAATTGACGATGGTGTGGCGGCAGAACAGTATTTCACGGGCGGAATGATTTTGCGTGGTTGGCCGCTCGCGTTGGAATCGGCGGCGCTCTCGAGTAGCGGGGGGATCATAAAAGTGCCGGGGTTTGCGGCGCCGGTGCGAATCGGCCCTTTCATCGGAGGGCGCGAACGAGGCCTGCTCTCCATGGGGCCGGCGAGGGTAGCACTCGGCGGAGAACTACGTGATGTTGTGGCGCCCAAACGCCGCCGCGTAGCGCTGGCGATGGAAAACGCTGCTGACCTGACATTCGCGCACGATCTGAATTCGCAAACAGGCGGCATCAGCGTTGAAGGAAACATCCGCAAAGTAGAAGATTTTCTTAAGCTGTCTGCGGCGCTCGGACATCAACTGCAACATGGTTGGGAGCTCACTGGCCAGGCTACTGCGGTCACCAAATGGGAGTGGAAGAAGCCATTCGACGGCCGGTGGAATGGCAGGATTGGTTTCAACAGAGCAAATTTGACGGTTGCGGGGTTAAACCAGCCACTCAAGATTGCCGAGAGTGCATTGGACTGGATGGATGGCAGGCGGAACGTACGCGTGTTGAAAATCGATGGTTTCGGTGGGACCTGGACGGGAAATATTGAAGAAGCGCCTCAATCCGATGGAGGAAGCGGGCCGCAATGGAATTTTCACTTAAGTGTGGACCAGTTGAACGCGGCCGACCTGGATCGCTGGGTCGGCCCGAGAGCCCGGCCGAGCTGGTTGCAGCGGCTATTGCCCCAGCTCCTTGGTGGCTCGGCCCCAAGCACACCAGCGAGCGAACTTGTCCGTCGCGTAAACGCTGACGGCGAGCTGGACATCACCCAATTGACGATCGAAGAGTTGAAGCTCGAACAGGTAGTCGCCAAGGGATCACTGCATGACTTGGAACTCGACGTGCGCGAGGCACAGGCCGAGTGGGCTGGCGGCAAAGTGCATGCAAAAATAAATGCCAAGTTCTTGCCGCGGCCGGTCTACGATATTGCCGCCAAACTGGAGCGCGTAAACCTGGCACAACTGCCGGGGGCCGGTCGGATTGCGGAGCGAGTGGGCGGCGCGGCTTCCGGAACCTTGCAGATGAAGACCGCAGGCGTGGGCCGTGACGAACTTTTGGGAAAGCTGACAGGCCGGGGCGAGTTTCATTTGAACAAGGTGGAGTTCCGCGGTTGGGATGTGAATGCTAGCGTGGCGGACGGAGCGGCCCATGCTGGAGTGTCACGCTGGGTCACTGGTGAATGTTCGCTGCGATTGAAAGACAGCAGTATTTTTCTGGAAGACTTTCGGCTCGATGGCGGGAAGGAGTTGACGCTGGTGAATGGAACGCTCAGTTTCGGGCGAAACGCTGAATTGGCGATCGAGACGACTAGCGCGCGCAAGAGCAAAGACCCTAAAGCGAGTGACTACAGCGTTGGACACGTGCTGAAAATATCAGGTCCGCTCGATGGGCCAAAAGTTTCCGTGGAAAAGTCGGGTGTCCGGCAGCCTGCGGATTAGCTCTCTGGTATCCGGATGAAAAGGAATTCATTAGCGTGAGGGGGAATGATCGATGAAGCGTTACGGGCTGCTGTGTGCGATAGGAGTGCTGGTTTTGATTCCAGGGGCGAATGCTCAGAAACCGTTCACGCTGGAACAGGTGATGAGCGCGCCATTCCCCTCCAATTTGATAGCCGCGAAAAAGAGCAATCGCATTGCCTGGACGCTCGCTCAGGAAGGCCGCCGCAATATCTGGGTCACCAACGATGCCGGAACTGCTACGCGACAACTGACCAAATACAACGAAGATGATGGACAAGAGTTGTCCGGGCTGAATTTTTCCGCTGACGGGAACGCGATTGTATACGTGCGTGGCGAAGGAAAGAACCAGGCCGGCCAAGTGCCGAATCCGACTAGCAATCCTGCGGGCGCGGAGCAAGCCGTCTGGTCCGTGGCGTGGAGCGGTGGCGAACCTAAGCGCGTGGATGCCGGGCACTCCCCAGAGATTTCTTCGCGCGGAACGATTGCCTATGTGAAGGATGGACAGATCTGGCTCGCAACGCTGGACGGCTCAGACAAGCCGCAGCAGTTGGTAGTGCGCGGGCAAAACTTCGACGCGCACTGGTCTCCGGACGGAAGCCGGTTGACGTTCGTTTCGGCGCGTGGCGATCACGCCTTCATCGGTGTTTATGATGTGGCAGCGAAGACCGTGCAGTTCATGGCGCCTTCGGTGGATTCCGATGGCGATCCCGTTTGGTCGCTGGACGGAAAGGGCATCGCCTTCGTGCGCCGCCCGGCGGAAGCGCGAGACACGCCACAGGGCTACTTCATTGCTCCCGATAAACCGCATCCCTGGGCCATTTGGGTGGCCGACGCCTCCACGGGATCCGCCAAAGAAATCTGGCGCAGCAGCGCGACACCGCAGGGATCGTTTCCCTACCTGGCGGACGACACCGGCGGCGGAGTCATAAATTGGGCCGCCGGCAACCAACTGGTGATCGCTTCCGAAGAAGATGGCTGGCAACACTTGTATGCACTCTCTGCCGATGGAGGAGCTCCAAAGCTCCTAACGCCTGGAAACTGTGAAGTAGAACAATGGTCCTTCACCACCGACAAGAAAACCATTCTTTTTAATTCCAATTGCAACGACATTGACCGCCGTCACTTGTGGAATGTCGGCATTACTTCTGGTGTGCCACATCAATTGTCCCTCGGCGAGGGAATCGAGTGGAGTCCCGTTGCAGTGGGCGGAGACATCGCCTACATAGGCGCAGATGCCACTCATCCGCCCCAGGTCTCTCACGCCAATGTTCCGCAGAATCGAAATACCGCGCTCGCGGCGGAACTGCTTCCACGGGATTTTCCTTCCGCTCAGCTCGTTGTGCCAAAACAAGTGCTCTTCAAATCCGCTGGCAACTATGAAATCCATGGGCAACTATTCCAGCCCAAATCCGCCAAGCCCGGCGAAAAACTTCCCGCGCTCATCTTTCTCCACGGCGGGTCCATGCGGCAGATGCTGCTCGGCTGGCATTACATGTACTACTACTCGAATTCGTATTCTATGAATCAGTACCTGGCGAGCCGTGGCTACGTTGTGCTGGCGCTGAATTATCGCAGCGGCATCGGCTACGGCCGCGCGTTTCGCGAAGCCCCAGGGCGAGCCGGACGCGGCGCGACCGAATATCAGGACGTCGTGGCGGCAGGAAAATACTTGCAGAGCCTGAGCAACGTCGATGTAAAACGCGTCGGCTTGTGGGGCGGAAGCTACGGCGGGTATCTAACCGCGCTTGGCCTGGGGCGTAACTCCGATATTTTTGCTGCAGGCGTGGACATGCACGGCGTCCACGACTGGCCCACCGATAACTGGGATGGAAAAAATATCCCCGCCGAGCTCAACAAGTTCGCGCATGATTCTTCTCCGGTCACCGCAGTGAACACCTGGAAGTCGCCCGCCCTGTTCATCCACGGTGACGACGATCGCAATGTCTACTTCACGCAAACCGTCGATCTTGTTGCCCGCCTCCGCGAAAAGGGCGTGGAGATCGAGCAGCTCATTTTCCCTGACGACGTGCACGATTTCCTGCTGCACAGAAATTGGCTCGCGGCGTATCACGCCACCAGCGATTTCTTCGACCGCCATTTCAAGGCGGCCGGGAAATAGAGCATCCATCGACTCCCGTCAGCGTACATATCGAGGGCTCCGAGGACTCGCGAAATACCAACACATCCGATGGCTCACAAATTACAAAGGACTCTCGGCGTGTTTTTACTCGCGACCGCCACTCTCGGCGCGGGCGGCCGCCGCGTTCATCTCCTGCCCAAATTGCAGCCGGGCCAAATTATGACCTACCTGATTCGTTTTCAGAGCGACAAGAACATCAAAACCGAAAGCAAAGTTGTCGCCCCCATGGCGCCGGATGCTGCGCAACTCGACGTTCACGGTTTGTTGCGCGTCGAAATTCTCCAGGTCCAGGAGACGGCCGGCAACGCTACCATCCACGCACGCGGCCAGTTTCTGACTTCAGACTCCGGCGCGGCGATCCAGCTGCCGAATGAAAACAATTCCGACGTGAATAATTCGCACGCAGACGCCAATGCCAAAAGCATCGAGTTCACGATTTCTCCCGACGGCTCGGTGAACACTGCAAAAGGTCTAGACTCTCTTCTGCCCGGCCAGCAACAAGCCTGGCAGCAATGGGTCGCACGTTTCGCGCTGGCCTGGACCCTCCCCGCCGACGGCATGAAGTCCGGCGAAAAATCGCAGTCTGAGCAAGCGGAACAAACCGGAGCGCCCATCGCCGGATTGCATTGGGCGCGTAAGTCGCTCTACGTGCGAGACGAGCCATGCCAGTCAAGTCAGCTCTCTCTCTCGGGAGATGTATCTCTCTCCAGTGGCCCACGCGATAGCTGCGCTGTGCTGCTCACCACCGCGACGCTTAAGCAGAAGTCCTCCTCAAAGGACGCGACTCCCGAAGACTTCAAAGTGCACGAGCTACGCACCATGGGTACTGCAAATGGCTCCGGCGAAATCATCACCTATATCTCCTTGAAAACCGGTCTCGTCGTGCGTGCCACCGAGGAGACCTCGCAATTCATGGATGTCGTGATCGCCAAAGCCGATGGCTCCAACCGCGTGCACTACAACATTGAAGCAAAGAGCCACGCCGAAGTCCTTCTGGTCACGGAAACGCCGCCGCATCAACCTTGATCTAACACCGCCCTTTCTTTTTTCATCAAAAGCCACAATTTGCCACCGAGAGTATAATCAAGGTTTCGGCGTCGGCCGCCAGAGCTCCAGGAGACCCTTCCCATGAACTTCAAGTTGCACAGCACTTATCAGCCTCGCGGTGACCAGCCCGCCGCGATTGACCAGCTCTATCGCTCCGTGGAATCCGGTGAAAAGCACCAAGTCCTTCTCGGTGTCACCGGCTCGGGCAAGACTTTCACCATGGCCAAGCTGATTGAGCAAGCCAATCGCCCCGCTCTCGTTCTGGCGCACAACAAAACTCTGGCCGCGCAGCTCTATCACGAGTTCAAAGGTTTCTTCCCGGAAAACGCGGTCGAATATTTCGTCAGCTACTATGATTTTTACCAGCCCGAGGCTTACGTTCCTTCCGCCGACATTTACATCGACAAAGAAGCCACCATCAACGATGAGCTGGACAAGCTGCGCATGAGCGCCACGCGTTCCCTTTTCGAACGCCGTGACGTTGTCATCGTCGCTTCCGTCTCCTGCATCTACGGCATCGGCTCGCCGGAAGCGTATTACGGCATGTTGGTCACTCTGGAAAAGGGCCAGCAGACTTCGCGCGAGGCGCTCCTGCGGCGCCTGGTGGATATTCAATACGAGCGCTCCGAGGATTTGCGCCGCGGCACCTTTCGCGTTCGCGGCGACATGATCGAAATCTATCCCCCTTATCAGGACGAAGGCTTCCGCCTCGAAATGTGGGGCGAGCAGATCGATACCATTCGCCAGATCGATCCGCTTACCGGCGAAGTGAATTCCGGCCAGGAAGATCTCCCGCGCGTCACCATTTTCCCGAAGTCCCACTACGTGATGCCGCAGGAACAGCGAGACCGCGCTATCGTCACCATCCAAGAAGAGCTTTGGTGGTGGAAAAAAGAGCTCGAGAAGCAGGGAAAGTTTGTTGAGGCCCAGCGCGTCGTCCAGCGCACCATGTTTGACATCGAAATGATGCGCACCATCGGCTACTGCCACGGCGTCGAAAATTATTCCCGGCACTTGAGCGGCCGTTTGCCCGGCGAAGCTCCGCCCACGCTGCTCGATTACGTGCCGCAAGACTATTTGCTATTCATTGATGAATCCCATCAGACGGTCGGCCAAGTGCGCGGGATGTTCAACGGCGACCGCGCGCGCAAACAGACCCTCGTGGACTATGGCTTTCGAATGCCCTCCGCTCTCGACAATCGCCCGCTCACATTTGAAGAATTCGAGCACCGCGTCAATCAGGTAGTCTATGTGTCTGCTACGCCCGGTCCGTACGAACTCACCAAGGCCGGTGGCGTAGTCGTCGAACAAGTAATCCGCCCCACCGGCCTGGTGGACCCGCAAGTCGAAATTCGTCCCGTCAAGGGCCAGGTGGATGACTTGCTGGAAGAAATACGCATCCGCTCCGAAAAAAACGAGCGCGTTCTTGTGACCACGCTGACGAAACGCATGTCCGAGGACTTGTCCGAGTATTTCACTGAAATTGGTATCAAGTGCCGCTATCTGCATTCGGAAGTCGAAACGCTCGACCGCATCAAAATCCTACGTGATTTGCGCCGCGGCGAATTTGACGTGCTCATCGGCATCAACTTGCTGCGAGAAGGTTTGGATCTTCCGGAAGTCTCGCTCGTAGCCATCCTGGACGCCGACAAGGAAGGATTCCTGCGCAGCACCACATCTCTGATCCAGACGATCGGCCGCTGCGCCCGCCACATCGAGGGCCGCGCGATCCTTTACGCCGATCGCCGCACCGACTCCATGAACCAGGCCATCGACGAAACGAACCGTCGCCGCGCCAAGCAAGTCGCCTACAACAAGGAAAACAACATCACGCCGATGTCCATTATCAAGTCCGTGGACATGGAGCTGGCCAGAATCGTCGAAGCCGACTACGTGACCGTGCCTGTCGACGACGCCAGCCTCGACGCCGCCGCGGCAAATATCAAAAACGAGAAGCAGCTCGCGGAAATGTTGCAGCAGCTTGAAACGCAAATGCGTGAAGCCGCCAAAAAATTCGAATTCGAGAAAGCCGCCCAGCTCCGCGACCGCATCCGTTCTCTAAAGCAAAAGGATATGACGGGAATGTTTTCAGCAGCGGCGGCTGCCGCGCCTGCGGAGCCTGCAAACTAGACCACTCCGCGTTTCAGTTCATCCAGCGGATAAAACGTGTCACGCCAGACAATGCCGCCCTGCTTGAGCGTGACGACGGCCGAGCGGAGAAGCATGTAACTCAAGAGGATGGAGCCCAACGGATACGTCAGAGCGTAAAATGGCGTCACGCGCATGCTGGCCGCGGCTCCTCCATAGAAGCCCAGCGCGATAACCAAGGCAATGGCAGCAAGAATGCGAACCCACCCGTGGCCGAATATGAGCCCGAAGAGCGGCGCGATGTTGAGCAGAAGGAGAACTGAGATTCCCACCGCAACAAAACCCATGTTGTACCCAAAGCCCGCGAAGAAATTTTTGGTAACTCCGCGGGTGAGATTCCCGATTCCGGCGTGCCAGCGGACAACCACGCTATCCTGCGAAATGCCGACCCCGGAACGAAGTCCCGCTCGCTTGATCAATTTTCCGAGTTTCATATCGTCGATCACTTCCATCGCCAGCCGGCGATGCGTCCCACTGGCCTCGTACGCGGAGCGCTTCATGAGTTGAAAGGCTCCAATTCCCACATAGAACGGAGAGCGATGGCTGCCCACCATGCGCGGATTGGTGGCGAGATGGAAGATTGCGACGAAGAAGGTGATCAGCGCTTTCTCCCAGAATCCCACCATCTCCACGTCGCACAGGAGCGATAGATGGTCCAGGTTCTGCCGCTTCGCAAGAGTAACGGCGCGCCGCAGCACGTCGGGTTTGAATCGTACATCCGCATCGGTAAAAACCAGCCACTCGCCAGTGGCAGCCTCGTAAGCTTTTTGGAGCGCATGCGGCTTGCCGAGCCAGCCCGGCGGAAGAGCGGCGACATGAACAACGCGAAGCCGCGGATGCAGGGCGGCGAAATCATCCAGGATCTGGCCCGTGGCATCACTGGAACGGTCGTCAACCGCCACAACTTCGAAATGCGGATATTCAATCTCCATCAGCGTCGCGAGTGCCGCCGCCAATTTCTCTTGTTCATCGCGGGCGGCAAAGAGGATGGAAATGTTCGGGCAGTCGGCGTCGGCCGCAGGTGCGATGTCTTTGATGATCGGCAGGCGCAGCGCGCCGTAAGCGATGTGGAGTCCGTAGAAAACCCAGAACGAAGCGATGAACCCGCAGAGAATCAGTCCGAATAAGTGCATGGCGATTGGTACGAAATGCAGCCCTCAGGTTATCCTAACACGTGATGGAAAATAGCCTGGCTATCGTCGGTGCGGGACGCGTGGGAAGCGCTCTGGGACGCCGCCTGTCGGAAGTGGGCTGGAAAATTGGCGCGGTTGTCACGCGTAGTGAAGCAAGCGCGCGTCGCGCCGTTCGATTTATTGGAGCAGGGAAGGCCTGCGCCGGGATGACCACCCGGATCCTTGCCTCGCGCGTGATCCTGATTGCCACTCCCGATGACGAAATTGCGCATGTTGCGCAAGATCTGGCGCGCATCGGTGAGGCACAGCTCGCTGGCAGTGTTGTCCTACACACTAGCGGCGCCATGGATTCCGAAGTGCTTGAAGCCTTACGCGAGCGAGGCGCGAAGGTCGGATCGCTCCATCCTCTCCAATCTTTCAGCGGCGTTGCCGTGCCCTCGCTCGAAGGCAGAATATTCACCATCGAAGGCGAAACCCAGGCGGTGCGAGTAGCCCGGCGGATTGCCAGGGCGCTCGGCGGTTCGCCTGTGCGCATTGCCGGCAGTAAAAAACTCCTGTACCACGCCGCGGCAGCGATGGCCGCTGGCCATGTTCTTGCGGTGGAAGAAGCTGCCACCCAATTGCTTGTCTCGCTGGGAATGAAGCGCAGCGAAGCGGTGCGCGGGCTATTGCCTTTGACCCGCCAGGTGCTGGAGAATTTTGAGAGGTTGGGGCCGCGCCCGGCATGGACGGGCCCGCTCTCTCGCGGAGATTACAAAATCGTCCGCGCCCATTTGAATGCACTTCAGAATTCGCCGCGGGAATTTGCGTCGGCCTACGAAGCGCTCAACCGTCTGGCTGCTCGCGTACTCTCACAAGATCCCGCGGGGATGTTGGACGCGCTGGAAAAGAGTTTTTTGGAACAGAAACCAAGAGCAAAAGCGATAGGGGGCAACGCGTGAAACGACTCCAGATTGGAATCGAAAATACCAAACTGGCAAATGGGCTGCACGTGGTGGTCGCGCCGGATTCCGCGGCGCCAGTGGTAACCGTGGGTATCTATTACAAGATCGGGTTTCGCCTCGAGCCGCAGGGACGCAGCGGGTTTGCTCACCTCTTCGAACACATGATGTTTCAGGGCTCCGAGAATGCCCCGAAGATGCAGCACATCAAGCTGGTTAATTCCAGCGGTGGCGTGCTGAACGGCTCGACCAGCTACGACGTCACGAACTATTATGAAGCCGTGCCCTCCAATGCTCTTGAGCGCGTGCTCTGGCTTGAAGCCGATCGCATGCGCGCCCTGAAAGTGGACGATGAAAACCTGAAAAACCAGCGTGACGTTGTGAAGGAAGAAGTTCGCGTCAACGTGATGAACCAGCCCTACGGCGGTTTCCCCTGGCTGGACATGCCGCCGGTGGCCTTCCGCAATTGGGCTAATGCGCATAATTTCTACGGTGACTTTGCCGATCTCGATGCCGCGGACCTGACCGACGTTCAGGCGTTTTTCAAAACCTACTATGTGCCGAATAATGCAGTGTTGCTGATGCTCGGCGATGTGAAGGCCGACGAAGGCATCGCTCTGGCAAAGAAATATTTCGCCGATATTCCTGCCGGAGCACCGCCGCCGTTCGCCGATCCCAGTGAACCTGAACAGAAAGAGGAGCGGCGCGGCCACGTCGAGGAAAAATTTGGAACGCTGCCCGCGATCGCGATTGGCTATGTCATGCCGCCGCGGCGCACCACCGATTGGTGCGCCATGGCCCTGCTGGACCAGGCGCTGCACGGCGGCCGCGCGGGACGAATGCACCGGGAGTTAGTTCTTGAAAAGCAAATTGCCGTTGATGCCGGCGGCGGCATTGATGACCTCTTCGGTTACAACGGCCCGACGCAGATGACCACACGCGTTATGCACAAGCCGGAATATTCGAGCGAAGCGACACTCGAAGCGTTCGACGCCGTAATTCGCGAAATCCGAGAAAACGGCATCAGCGCCGACGAACTCGAACAGTTGAAAGTAAAGTGGCGCTCGGATTATTTCGCCACTCTCGAAGGCGGCCGCGGTGGCTACATGCCCAAATTTGGATTGATGCATCTTCTTGCCTGTTTCACGTTGTTCGACAACGAGCCACAACTGGTGAACACCATTCTGGATGGATTCATCGCCGTGACTCGCGAAGAGATTCAGGCCGCCGCAAAGAAATACCTGCGCAACGAAAAACGCGCCATCGTCTTCCGCACGCCGGTGAAGGCGAATGCAAAGGAGGCCGCATAATGGCCACCAGTGCCGTAGAAGTAGCCGTCGGCGTTCCCGCGCTCTCCTCCGAGCGGGCGGTGACTTGGCCCAAGCGGACCAGGGCGCGCCTTTCGAACGGCCTCGAGGTGATTCTTGCGGAAGCACACTCCATTCCGAAGTTTCATGGTGAACTCTTTTTTCGCTCCGGCAACGCGGCCGTAGCGGGCCGCGCTCCCGGGCTCGCCGAAATGACCGCCACCGTCGTCCGAACGGGAACTGCGAAGCGCGCCAGCCGCCAAATCGAAGAAGATTTGCGCCGCATCGGCGCGGACCTCTCTTCCGGCGCTGGCGCGGATACCAGCGCCATTTCCTTTGCCGGACTTTCCGAATTTGCAGAACCGCTGCTGGGTCTGGTAAATGAACTGGCGCGCGAAGCGTCATTCCCCAATGGCGAATTCGAACGCGAACGCCGTCAAAAGTTGGAAGAAGTAAAGCTGGAGCGCACCCAGCCTGGATTTCTCGCCAGCGAGCGTTTGCGGAAAGTTTTGTTCGGCGCGCACCCGTACGGCCAAGTCTCACCCAGCGAAGAGCAAGTCGCCGCCTACAAGCGTGAAGATCTGCAAACGGTCTATCGCGAGTTTTACACCCCGGAAAATGGCATCCTGTTGTTAGTTGGCGATTTCGATTCGAACGAAATGCTGAAATCCGCCGAAAAAGTCTTTGGCAACTGGGCTGGCAAAAAACCGGATTCGAAACCATCCGCCGCTCCAGCAAATCCGCGCGGCCGCCGCGTCTACCTCGTGCACGTGCCCGGAGCTGTCCAGACGCAAATCCTGGCCGGCTGCCACGCGATCACCCGCAAGCATCCGGACTGGGTGAAGCTCGGCCTCACCAATAGTTTGTACGGTGGTGCTTTTAATTCCCGATTGGTCATGAATATTCGCGAGGACAAGGGCTACACGTACAGCCCGCGCAGCGGCGTAAGTGCGATGCGCCAGCACGGCTATTTTTCCGTTTCCGCCGCCGTTCGAAATGATGTCGTAGCGGCGTCGCTCACGGAAATATTTTACGAAATGGACAAACTACGCTCCGTGCCGGTGCCCGAGCCGGAACTGGCTGACGCCCAAAATTATCTGAGCGGAGTATTTTCCATCGGGCTCGCGACGCAAGACGGCTTGCTGTCACAACTCTCAACAGTTGCCCTCAACGAATTGCCGGACGACTACCTCGAAACCTATCGCCAAAGAGTCCGCGCGCTCACCCCGCAAGATTTGCTCGCCACCGCGCGAAAATATCTCGACTCCGCGAATATGCAAATCGTTGTCGTTGGCGACCGCGCGCAAATCGGAGAGCAAGCCGCGCTTTTCGGCGAAGTGGAAATCTATGATGGGCAGGGCGCGCGGCTGAGTTAGTGGCCGATGTGTTTCTGTTATTGATTTAGACACATATTTAGCGCATTATGACTCCGCCATGGTGTGGCGGTCTTTCGCAATTCGCGGTTCTCTTGTTATTTGCCTGTTGTTCGGCACTTGCGCGCTCGCCAAGAAAAAACCGCCGGCACAACCGGTGAACATTAATACGGCGACTTCGGAGGAGTTGCAACTTGTGCCGGGAATTGGGCCTTCCACCGCGGGGAAAATTTTACAAATGCGCAAATCCTACGGGGCATTCAAAAACGTGGATGATTTGCTGGCCATTCGCGGGCTCGGTCCGAAGCGCCTTGAAAAAATGCGCAGATATCTAGTGGCGGGGAAGACCAATTCCAAGAATGCTTCGCCAGCAGCGGGTTGTTCCGGCTGTGCAAGACCCAAAGCGCCACCCGCAAAATCACCTGCCAAAACGTCTGCGCGGCCGGCGGACCCGAAAACTTCTGGTGACGACGAAGAACCCCCGGACAGACCATAAGAGAGATTTCTCACTACGCTCGAAATGACGGATGTTGAAGGCGCGCGACGAGGCAGCGGGATTGCTCTGTCCGGAATGATCGAAGTGGATGAGGTGCTTTGGTTCATAGCGTTTGGTGAGTCGGCTTGGGCTGGTCGAGGCGGAGGGGGACCTGGTCGGCGATGCGGATGCCGTAGCCTTCAAGGGCGACTACTTTTTTCGGATGATTGGTGAGAACGCGAATGTCCTTGAGGCCGAGGTCGATCAGGATTTGGGCGCCGATGCCACTTTCGTGCTGCACCATGCGCTGGCGGGCGGGCTCGCGGTCGAGCTGGCCGCGTTTATGAAAATGAATTTGCGGGAGCACGCCGGGTTCTTCGGGAGAATCGACACTGAAGCCACGTCCGGTGTGATGGAGATAGAGAAAGACGCCGCGATTTTCCTTGGCGATCGCTTCAAGCGAACGGGAAACGAGTTCAGGGCAATCACACGTTGTAGAGCCGAAAACGTCGCCGGTTAAGCAGTGCGAATGGACGCGCACCAGCGCTGGCTCTGCGCCTTCCAGATCGCCGCGCACCAGCGCGATGTGCTGATCGTGGTCCACGTCGCTGGCGTAAGCGATCATGCGGAAATCGCCGAAACGCGTGGGCAGGACGGCCTCGGCAACGCGGCGGACATAGCGTTCGTGCTGCATGCGGTAGCGAATCAAATCCGCGACCGTAAGCATCTTCAGGTTGTGTTCTCGGCAAAACTCGACAAGTTGCGGCACGCGGGACATAGTGCCGTCGTCACCCATGATTTCGCAAATGACACCCGCGGCCGTGAGGCCGGCGATGCGGGCGAGATCCACGGATGCTTCGGTCTGCCCGGCGCGGACGAGGACGCCGCCATTGCGAGCGCGCAACGGAAAAATATGGCCGGGGCGCGCGAGATCCTGCGGCTTGGTTTTGGGATCGATGGCCGTCAGGATGGTGATGGCGCGGTCGGAAGCGCTGATTCCCGTGCTTACGCCGACGCGCGCGTCCACCGCTTCGGTAAACGCCGTGCCGTGAACGGAAGTATTGATGGGCGACATGAGCGGGAGGCGAAGCTCGTCGCAGCGCTCTTCCGTGAGGGGCATGCAGATCAAGCCGCGGCCGTACTTGGCCATGAAGTTGATGGCGTCGGGAGTGATTTTCTCGGCGGCCATGGCGAGGTCGCCTTCGTTTTCGCGGTCTTCGTCGTCGACTAAGACCACCATGCGGCCCTGGCGAATTTCTTCGACGGCTTCTTCGACGGTGGCGAAATGGGAGTAGTTTTCAGTCATAAATTATTGCTTCTAAGTTTCTCCCCGAATGATAGCACCAGTGGCGGCGGGAGGGCAGTGACCACAACAGGATCGGGCAGGCTGGTGACTTGTGACTGGTTCGGAGCGCAGCTGAACTGGGGAACGACGGCGATTTTCAAGGATACGGACGAGAACAAGTTCGTACTTTCGAGCCGATAGAGGCGTGGGCGGGAGCATCTTGAGTTTGT
>Ga0137409_10001587_pt1 | contig 24625 bp, 27 predicted proteins | sample CZODoug1_16funga_FD_122059 | JGI IMG/M metagenome (GOLD analysis project Ga0137409, IMG submission 122059) | Vadose zone soil fungal communities from Angelo Coast Range Reserve, California, USA - CZODoug1_16fungal (Hybrid Assembly) | ecosystem: Environmental > Terrestrial > Soil > Vadose zone...
GAACGAGTAAACCTGTTCGTTCGGGATGAACAGCAGGAGACAGTCGACCGTCTCGTCGGTCGCGTCGAGGTAGCCGCGCGTCGTGAGCTCCTTGACCCGGTCGCGAACGTCGCGCAGGAACTGGTCGCGATGTCGTGCGCGCTCGACCTCGTTGTCGGCCTCGAGATACCGGACGTAGTTGTCGAGCGGGAACTTCACGTCCATGTGCATGACGCGGCCGTTCGGCATCATGAACGTGTAGTCGGGCCGACCGGCGTTACCGAGCGTGACCTGCTTGCGGTAGTTGACGCCTTCGAGGAGTCCGGCGAGCCGCAACACGTCTTCGGCCATGCGTTCTCCCCATTGGCCGCGCGCCTTCGAGCTGGCCAGCGCTTCCCGGAGCGACTGGGTGTGCTCGGACAGCGCGGTGAGACCTTCGTGCTGGCGCCGCAGCTCGTTGCTGAGCTCGCCGTAGGCCTTGCGCTGCCCACCGTCGAGCGTGCGCACGAGCTCGCTAACCTTGTCGAGCTCACCGGTCATCGTGACGAGTTGCTGGTCGATGAGCGACTTCTTGCCGTCGAGCTCGGAACCTGCTCTCACGCGTTCCTGCTCGAGCAGCGCACGGTTGGTCTCGAGCAGGCGGCTCAACGTTTCGTCGTGGGCGTGCCGTTGCTCGTCGGCGAGACGAGCGACCTGTTCGGCCAACGGACCCAACGGATCCACGGCCGGCGCGGCTTCGGGCACAGCCGCAAGGGCGGCTACGTTGGGCCTTGACGGAGCAGCGGCCGTCGCGGCTGCGGAGGCTGCTGCCGGTCCCGGGGTGACGCTGATCACGCCGCCCTTGACGATCTTGACCTTCTCCTCGCCCTCGGTGATCTCGAGCTCGGCGATGCCGGACTCCTGCACGAGATCGATCAGCTTCTTGAGCTTGCGTAGATCCATGGGGGTTGGCGTCTTTTCGCCGGAGAAGGCGGCATCTTATCGTAACAATGGAGTCACGATCCCCTCCAGCTCGGCCCCGGTCAGGGGCCCAAGCTTGCGGTGAGCAACCCGGCCCCGGCGATCCAGAACCAGGCTGAAGGGCAGTCCGCCCGAGGCGTTACCCACCTCCTTCATAAGCTGGATAGCATCCGCCCCGGCCACCAGCATTTCGTACTGGATGGCGTAGTTAGCAGCAAATTCGCGGATCTTGGGCGCAGAATCGATACCAATACCGACAGCGGAAAATCCATATTTCCGCGCAGCGGCGTCGAGAATCGGCATCTCCTCCCGGCAGGGTGCGCACCAGGTTGCCCAGAAGTTGAAGAGCACTACCCTGCCCTGCCATTCGCTCAGCCGCCGCGGCCGTCCGGAAAGATCGCTGAACGATGCGGACAGGAGCTTCCCCGCCCCGCTCGCCGACTGGATGGCCAGGGCGCCGACGATCGCGCCGGCGGCAAGGGCCGCCGCTCCGGCGCCGCCCAGAACCAGGAGCTCACGCCGCTGCATCTCGCAGCAGGGTCGCGAGCTCGGCAATTCCCGCGCGCCGCATCACCCGCCCCGCCTGCGAAGTCTTCAGCGCCACGCGCTCGTCGCGGGGGTCGAAGACTGAAAGCCGCAACGGGTGGTCCTGCCAGGCCAGAGTAAAGGCGCTCACCGCATGCACGCGATCGCCGGAGTAGCGCCGGGTTTCCTGGGTCTCGAAGGCGATGTTGCGCTCGAGCAGGAACAGCTCGACGTCCTTCGCGCTCTCGGGAAAAAGCTGCAGATCGATGTCGGCGTACGGCCCGGCGGTGCCTTTCAGGACCGGGCCAGTGAGGTAGGGATGGAAGCGCTCCAGCGCGCGCATCGCGTCGAGGGCGATTTCGCGCAACTCGGCGACGCGTTGCGGATGCTCCTCGGCCTGATAGAGGGCGAGATAGGCGCGCAGCTCGGCCTCGATCTCGTCGTTGGCGGGCAACGCTTCCGTTTCCGCGGCGCCGAGGCTGCGCGCCGCCTTGCGCTTGGCAAGCGCGAAGTCGTCGATGCCGTCCTCGGCCATGATGCGAGCCGCGGCGGCGGCAATGCGCTCGCGCATTCCCTGGCCTCGAGCGCGCGTTCCAGTCTGGCGAGTGCCCTTGCGGCTCACGCCCGGAATTCAATCATAGAATCTCCGTCCCTCCATGGCGGTCCACCTCCACATCCTCGGCATTTGCGGCACGTTCATGGGCGGAATCGCCGCGATCGCGAAAGCCGCCGGCTATCGCGTCACCGGTTGCGACGCGAACGTCTATCCGCCGATGAGCGAGCAGCTCGCCGCGCTCGGCATCGAGCTCGCCGAGGGCTTCGGCGCCGAGCAGCTCGCGCTCAAGCCCGACGTCTGGGTGGTCGGGAATGTCGTCACGCGCGGCAACCCCCTCATGGAAGCGATCCTCGACCGCGGCGATCGCTACGTTTCGGGGCCGCAATGGCTCGCCGAGCAGGTGCTCACCGGCCGCCACGTCCTCGCGGTCGCCGGAACCCACGGGAAGACCACCGCCTCGACGATGCTCGCCTGGATCCTGGAGCAGGGCGGTCGCAACCCGGGCTTCCTGATCGGCGGGGTGCCTAACGACTTCCCGGTCTCGGCCCGGCTTACCGAGAGTAAGTACTTCGTGATCGAAGCGGACGAGTACGACACGGCCTTTTTCGATAAACGCTCCAAATTCGTGCATTACCGCCCAAGGACCGCAATCCTCAATAACCTGGAGTTCGATCATGCCGATATCTTCGATGATCTTGCATCGATCGAGCGGCAATTCCACCACTTCGTGCGGATCGTGCCAAGTTCCGGCTTGATCGTCGCCAACGGCCAGGATCCTGTACTCGCGAGGGTGCTGAAAGCCGGGGTCTGGACGCCGGTCGAGCACTTCGGGGTCTCCCAAGGTTGGGCGGCGGGCGAACCGGATACTGCTGGCGCATTCGAAGTGGCGTGGCAGGGAAGGGCGCTCGGACGGGTGAAATGGAGCCAGCTCGGTGCCCACAACCAGTTGAATGCCCTGGCTGCGCTCGCGGCGGCCCGGCATGCAGGCGTCGCGCCCGAGGAGGGTATCGCCGCGCTGAGCGCTTTTTCCGGAGTGCGCCGGCGCATGCAGGTGCGCGGAGAGGCCGGCGGCGTCACGGTCTACGACGACTTCGCGCATCACCCGACCGCGATCCGTACCACCCTCGAAGGGTTGCGGCGGCGTGTTGGTCGCGCGCGCATCCTCGCTGTGCTCGAGCCTCGGTCCAACACCATGAAGCGCGGCATCCTCAAGGACGCATTGCCCGAAAGTCTCGGCGACGCCGATCAGGCCTTCGTCTATACCGCCGGCCTCGGCTGGGACGCGGTCGCGGTCTTCAGCCCGATGGGCAAGAAAGCTCGCTGCATCGATGACCTCGATCGGCTGGTGAGCGAGGTGACCGCCGAATCGCGCTCCGGCGACCATGTGCTGGTCATGTCCAACGGCGGCTTTGGCGGCATCCACGAGAAACTGCTTGATCGTCTATCTGCACGGGTTTAACTCTTCTGCGCAGTCGCACAAGGCGCAGGTCCTGGGACGCTATCTCGAGGAGCGTGACCTGGGCGCGCAGTATGCGTGCCCCGGTCTGCCGCCGCATCCGCGCGATGCGATCCGCGCCATCGAAGCGTTTCCCGACGCCTGCTTCATCGGCTCTTCTCTCGGCGGCTTCTACGCCACCTATATGGCGGAGAAGCACGGCGCGCGCGTGGTCCTCATCAATCCTGCGATCGACCCGCACGTCGGCCTGCGCAGCTATCTCGGGCCGCAGAAGAACCTGCATACCGGCGAGGGCTACGAGCTCACCGAGGATTATCTGCGGGCATGGAAGGAGCTCTACGTTCCGCGCGTCACGCCATCTCGCTATCTCCTCCTCGTCGAGACCGCCGACGAGGTGCTCGACTACCGCCGTGCGGTCGAGCGCTACGCCGGAGCAGAACAGGTCGTGATCCCGGGCGGTGACCACAGCCTGGTGAGCTTTCCTCAGCATCTGCCGCGCATCCTGCAGTTCTGCGGCGCGCGCGCCTGACATGCAGCTCCTTTACGAGGAAGGCGGCGACCTCAAGGTAGCCGCAGTGCTAGATCAGGCGCCAGCCTCATTCCAGGTCGAGACGCAGCACGGCCGGCGCGCCAAGGTGAAGGCGACACAGGTGCTGCTCACCTTCGAGCGCCCCGGCGGGGCAGAGCTGCTCGAGCAGGCGAGGCAGTTCGCCGCGGGCCTCGAAACCGAATTCCTCTGGCAATGCAGCGGCGACGCCGAATTCGCTTTCCAGGACCTGGCGCGTGAATACGTCGGCCGCGCGCCGACGGCGATCGAGTCGGCCGGCGTGCTGATCAAGCTGCATTCGGCGCCGATGTATTTCTACCGGCGGGGCAGGGGACGCTTCCAGGCGGCCCCCGAGGAGACGCTGAAGCTCGCGCTGGCGTCGGTGGAAAAGAAAAAGCGCCAGCAGGAGGCGATCGGGCTCTGGGCCGGGGCGCTGGCGCGCCACGAATGCCCGCCCGAGATCGCGGCGCTGCGCGACGAGCTTCTCTACTCGCCTGATGGCAACAAGCCGGAGACCAAGGCGCTCGAGCAGGCGTGCCGGGAGACGGGGCTGACCACGGCGAAGCTCTTCGAGCGCTGCGGCCTCATTCCCGACAGCCACGACTTTCACCTGAAGCGCTTCCTGCACGAATTCTTCCCGCAGGGCATCGGCTTCCCCGCGCACGAGCTGCCGCCGCTTCCGGTCGACCTGCCGCTCGCGGCCGTTCAGGCCTTCAGCCTCGACGACATCGGCACCACCGAGATCGACGACGCCTTTTCCCTTGAGCGGCGCGCCGGCGGCGTGCTGAGAGTGGGGATTCACATCGCCGCGCCCGGCCTGGGATTCGCGCCCGGCTCGCCGCTGGACGTGATTGCCCGCTCGCGCCTCTCGACCGCCTACATGCCGGGCCGGAAGTTCACCATGCTTCCGGAGGACGTGATCGCCGGCTATTCGCTCGACCACGGCGGCGAGCAGGCGGCGGTCTCGCTCTATTTCGACGTCGCGACGGACGGCGCCATCAGCGCCGCACACAGCCGCGTCGAGCGCGTGCCGGTGGTCGCCAACCTGCGGCACGCCCAGTACGACGTGCTCAACCAGGCCTTCGAGTCGGGCGCGGTCACGGGACTCGCGTTCGAAGCCGAGTTGCGCGAGTTGTGGCGCATCGCCGGCCTGCTGGAGGCGAAGCGGGGCAAGCCGAGCGTCTCCACTGCAGCCCTCGACTACACCTTCCATGTCGAGGGCGACCGGGTGCGCATCGTGCCGCGCCGGCGCGGCTCGCCGCTCGACAAGCTCGTCGCCGAGATGATGATCTTCGCGAACTCGTCATGGGGCGAGCTGCTGGCCGAGCGCGACGTCGCCGCCATCTACCGCGTGCAATCGACCGGCAAGGTGCGCTTCAGCGTTCACCCCGAGCCGCACGAGGGGCTCGGCCTCGGTTGCTATGCGTGGATGAGCTCGCCGCTGCGGCGCTACGTGGACCTCGTCAACCAATGGCAGCTGATCGCCGCGCTAGGCGGCCGGCGGGCGCCGTTCGCCCGCAATTCCGACGGCCTACTGACCGCGCTGCGCGCTTTCGAGATCACCGCGGCGCGCTTCGACGAGCATCAGCAGGCGATGGAGGACTACTGGAGCCTGCGCTGGCTGCTCCAGGAAGGCGTTACGAAGGCGCACGCGGTGGTGCTGCGCGAAAGCCTGGTGCGTTTCGAGGGCCTTCCGCTGGTCGCCCGTGTGCCATCGCTCCCACCGCTCGATGCGGGCGCGCGCGTGGCGCTCGAGATCAGCGCGGTCGACCTGATCGAGCGTAATGTGTCGTGCGTGTTTCGTGAAATTCTCGCCAGCGCGCCGATTGGACCGGCCGAGGGGATGGTCGAAAAGCCCAAATTATGAAAGACTTGGGGAATTGATGTAAGGTCAAGTCGAAGTGAGGGAGCGCTAAAGTTGAAGTCGTCGCTGCCGTTTCTGGGTCAAGACCGCGTGCTCGGCGCGGCGCTCGGCATCTCCATCGCGTTCCACGCGCTGCTCATGGCGGTGCACTTCCAGCTTCCCGATTCGCTGCGCTGGAAGGCCGCGGCGCAGCCGCTCGAGGTCGTCCTCGTCAATGCCAAAACGCGCGAGCGCCCGTCGCGCGCCGAGCTGCTGGCGCAGGCGAACCTCGACCGCGGCGGGAACGTCGACGAGCGTCGCCGCGCACGCACGCCGCTCCCGGTCACCGAGCCGAAGAATCCAGGCAAGGATCTCGCCTCCGCGCAGCGGCGCCCGCGCGCGCTCGAAGTGCAGCAGCAGCAAGTCCTCGCCCAAGCGAGCGAATCGCAGGCTCGCGTGCCGAAGTCGGCGGAACGCCAGGCGCCGAACGACGAGTCGGGCGGCCAGACGAGCGGGCGCGATCTCGCCGATCTCGCGCTCGCGGCGATGCGGCTGCAGGCGCAGATCGACAAGCGCGTCGACGAATACCAGAAGCGGCCTCGCAAGCAGTTCATCGGCGCCAACGCCGCCGAGTACCGCTTCGCGCAGTACGAGGAGGACTGGCGCGTGAAGGTGGAGCGCGTCGGCACGCTCAACTATCCGGCCGAGGCGCGCGGCAAGCTCTACGGCAACCTGCGCCTCACCGTCACCATCCGACCCGACGGCACGGTCGAGTCGATCGAGCTCGACCGCTCCTCGGGGCTGAGGGCGCTCGACTTGGCGGCGTTCAAGATCGTGCGCATGGCGACGCCGTTCGCGAAATTCCCACCGAACATCCAGCGCGACACCGACCTCCTGGTGATCACCCGCACCTGGTTCTTCGGCCAGGGCGACAAGATCTGGACCGAGTAGGCGGCAATGAGCGAGCGTTACGCCGTCATCGGTCAGCCGGTGGCGCACTCCAAATCGCCCTGGATCCATGAGCGTTTCGCGCGCGAGACGCGGCAGGACATCGACTACGGCCTGATCGAGGCGCCGCTGGGGAGCTTTGCCCGCGCCGCCGATGAATTCCGCGCGGGCGGCGGCAAGGGCCTCAACGTCACGCTTCCATTCAAGGAAGACGCCTTCCGTTATTGCGCGAAGCTGAGCCCGCGCGCGCGGACGGCGGGTGCGGTGAATACCGTCACCTTCGGCTCTGAGGTCTCCGGCGACAACACCGACGGGATCGGCCTGGTGCGCGACCTCTCGGGCAACCTCGGCGTCGAGCTGCGCGGCAGCCGGGTGCTGCTCATGGGCGCCGGCGGCGCGGCGCAGGGCGCGCTCGGCGCGCTGCTCGAGGCCGGCGTCGCCGCGGCGACGATCGCCAATCGCAACGAGGCGCGGGCGCGCGAGCTGGCGGCGCGCTTTTCGGTCGCCGCGAAAGGCTACGGCGAGCTCGAAGGCGGATTCGACCTCGTGATCAACGCCACCTCGGCGGGGCTCTCCGACGAGGCCCCCGCGCTTCCTGCGGGCGTGCTCGCGGGGGCGAAGCTCGCTTACGACATGGTCTACGGGCGGGACACGCCGTTCCTCGCCGCCGCGCGCGCCGCGGGCGTGAATGCCTGCGATGGCCTCGGCATGCTGGTCGAGCAGGCGGCCGAGTCGTTTTTCGTCTGGCGCGGCGTGCGGCCGGACACTGCAGCCGTGCTGCGGGAGCTGCGTGGCCGCTAGGCGCTTCTTGCGCGCCGTAGCGAAGGGCTTGATCTACAGCGTCGGCGCGCTCGTCATCGCTTTTCTCCTGGCGCAGGTCTGGTTCCTCAGCCACATCATCTACTGGAGCCGCTACGCGCCGGAAACGACGGCCTTCATGGCGAGCCGCCTTGAAGCCCAGCCCAAGCTGAGATTGCAGCAACAGTGGGTGCCTTACGCGCGCATCTCGGTGCACCTCAAGCGCGCGGTGGTGGTCGCCGAGGACGCGAAATTCCTCGACCACGAAGGCTTCGACTGGGAGGCGATCCAGGAGGCAATGGCGAAGAACCAGCGCGAGGGCAGGGTGGTCGCCGGCGCCTCGACTATCAGCCAGCAGCTGGCGAAGAACCTGTTTCTCTCCGGCGAGCGCTCCTGGCTGCGCAAGGGCCAGGAGGCGATCATCACCTGGATGCTCGAGCAGACCATGAGCAAGCGCCGCATCCTCGAGCTCTACCTCAACGTCGCCGAGTGGAGCGAGGGCGTGTTCGGCGCCGAGGCCGCGGCCCGCCACCACTTCGGCGTTTCCGCGGCGGCGCTCGGCCCCGAGCAGGCGGCATGGCTGGCGGCGATTCTGCCCAGCCCGCGCCGCTATGTCCGCGGCCGCTCGACGCCCTATATAGAAGGCCGCGCCGCGACTATCCTCGCCCGCATGGAAAAGGAAGGCGCGCAGATCCCGTGACGGCGCAGGAAGCACGCACCCGGCTGGAAACCGAGGATCTGCTGCAGGAGAAGGTGCAGGAAATCCGGGCGCTGCTCGGCGGGCGCGGCGTCGGGCTGCGAGCGACGCTCGACGCGCTGCATCCCGCCGATATCGCCTACCTGCTCGAGGCGCTGCCGCCCGAGGAGCGCCTCGCGGTCTGGGACCTGGTCAAGGCCGATCGCGACGGCGAGATCCTGCTCGAGGTTTCGGAGGCGGTGCGCGAGTCGCTGATCGCGACCATGGATTCGCGCGAGCTGGTCGCCGCCGCGGAAACGCTGGAGGCCGACGAGCTGGCGGACATCGCCGGCGATCTGCCGCCGGCGGTGATCGAGGAGGTGGTGCGCTCGCTCTCCGCCGAGGAGCGCGAGCAGCTGCGCGCGGCGCTCTCCTACCCCGAGGGCACCGTCGGTGCGCTGATGGATTTCGAGCACGTCACGGTGCGCGACGACGTCACCCTCGAGGCGGTGACGCGCTACCTGCGGCGCCTGGACGAGCTGCCGGGGCACACCGACCAGCTGTTCGTCATCGACCGCTACCAGGTCCTGAAGGGTACGCTGCCGCTCGCGCGCCTGATCGTCTCCGACCTCGAGTTCGACGTGGCGCGCGTGATGGTTGCCGACGCGCTGCGCCTCAACGCCGAAGACGCCGCGAGCGAGGCGGCGAGCACGTTCGAGCGCTACGACCTGGTGTCGGCGCCGGTGGTCGACGGCGAGGGGCGGCTGATCGGCCGGCTGACCGTGAACGCCGTCGTCGACCATATCCGCGAGAAAAGCGCCGAGTCGCAACGCGCCGAAGCGGGCTTGAGCCAGGAAGAGGACGTGTTCGCGCCGGTTCTCGACAGCTTCAAGAACCGCTGGGCGTGGCTGGCGATCAACCTCGTCACCGCCTTCATCGCCTCGCGCGTGATCGGCGTATTCGAGGACTCGATCGTGCACCTCGTCGCGCTGGCGGCGCTGATGCCGATCGTCGCCGGCATCGGCGGCAACTCTGGCAACCAGACCATCACCATGATCGTGCGCGCCCTGGCGCTCGGCCAGATCCAGCCGTCTTATTGGACGAAGCTGCTCGGCAAGGAGATCGGCGTTGCGCTGCTGAACGGCGTCGTCTGGGGCGTCATGCTCGGCCTCATCGCCTACGTCTTGTACGGCAACGTCGCGCTCGGCGGCGTGATGGCGCTGGCGATGCTGCTCAATCTGGTGCTCGCGGCGCTGATGGGTGTGGCGATTCCCTGGCTGCGTTGGCGCTTCGGCCGCGATCCGGCGGTTGGCTCGTCGGTGCTGATCACCGCCTGCACCGACTCCGGCGGCTTCTTCATCTTCCTGGGGCTGGCGACGATCCTTCTCGTCTAGCGCCCGAACGAATCGTCAGGCCGCAGCGAGCGCACTGACCATAACGTAATACCCGTCGGGATCACGCAGTGCGAATTCTCTGGTGCCAGTATTTGGGTTCAAATGAGGTTCCTCTTCCAGTCCGGCGACCAGGGCGCGTGCTCGAAGCAGCGTCTCATTGAAATCGTCCACACGAAAGAACAAAAGCAGTCCATTGCCAGGCTGAGCATGATCAGGACTGGTCAGTGGTGGATGTTCGTGGGCTCCCCACTGGTGGAGGCAAAGCAGGACCGTTCCATCGGTGTCCAGGACTTGCCCGAAGTCATCATGAGCGGGATTCGTTTCCGGTTGGCCAAAGAGCGACTGATACCACCTGAAGCTGCGGGCAACATCCGCAACGCCGATGATTGTCCACGTACGCTTCATCGCTTCCTCCGCGACGCCGGGTCTACCCGGCGAAGGCGCCGCGTGCAGCGGCGAGCGTCGCTTCGATCTCGGCCGAGCCGTGCGCAGCTGAGACGAACCCCGCTTCGTACGCCGAGGGCGCGAGGTAGACGCCGCGCTCGAGCATGGCGTGGAAGAAGCGGTTGAAGCGCTCCTTGTCGCACTGCATGACCTCGGCGAAGTTGCCCGGCACGCTCGCACGGAAGTAAAGGCCGAACATGCTGCCGATCGCCTGCGCGGAAAACACGACGCCGGCTTTCTTCGCCGCGGCGGCGAGGCCCTCGACGAGCAGGCGCGTGGTGGATTCGATTTTTTCCTGGAAGTCCGGCTGCTCGACGAGCTTCAGCGTCGCCATTCCCGCCGCGACCGCGACCGGGTTTCCGGACAGCGTGCCCGCCTGGTAGACCGGGCCGAGCGGCGCGAGCTTGTCCATGATGTCGCGCCGGCCGCCCAGCGCGCCGACCGGCAGGCCGCCGCCGATCACCTTGCCGAGCGTGGTGAGATCCGGGCGGATGCCGAAGCGGGCCTGGGCGCCGCCGAGGGCGACGCGAAACCCGGTCATCACCTCATCGAGGATGAGGAGTGCGCCGTGGCGCGTGCATTCCTCGCGCAGTGCCTCGAGGAAGCCGGGCGCGGGCAGCACCAGGTTCATGTTCCCCGCGACCGGCTCGACGATGACCGCGGCAACGCTTTTCCCGTTCTGCGAAAAGAATTTCTTCATCCCGGGAATGTCGTTGTAGCTCAGCACCGCGGTGTGCGCGACGACTTCGGCGGGCACGCCGGCGGAGCTCGGGTTGCCGAAGGTGAGGGCGCCCGAGCCCGCCTTGACCAGCAGGGCGTCGGCGTGGCCGTGATAGCAGCCTTCGAATTTGACGATGGTGCTGCGGCCGGTGAAGCCGCGCGCGAGGCGGATCGCGGTCATGGTCGCCTCGGTGCCCGAGGACACCAGGCGCACAGATTCGAGCGAAGGCACGAGACGGCAGAGGGTCTCGGCGAGCTCGACTTCCGCCTGGGTCGGTGCGCCGTACGATAGTGCGTTGGCCGCCGCGGCCTGGACGGCGGCGACCACCGCCGGGTGGCCGTGCCCGGCGACCATCGGTCCCCACGAGCCAACGTAGTCGACGTAGCGTTTGCCGTCGACGTCCCAAAGATGCGCTCCGGCGGCGCGCGCGAAAAACCGCGGCGTGCCGCCGACCGCGCCGAAAGCGCGTACCGGCGAGTTGACGCCGCCCGGAATCAGCTTGCGCGCGCGCTGGAAGAGTTCGTCGTTCTTCACGTAAACAGTTTCCCATAGGCGCGGGCGCGGGCGGCGATATCGGCGGCGTCGAAGAGGTCCGAGATCACCGCCAGCAGGTCGGCGCCGGCGGCGATCACCTGCGGCGCGTTGGCGAGCGTGATGCCGCCGATCGCGCACTTGGGCACGCCGAAATCGTTCCTGAAGAGGGAAAGCGGCGCCCGAACCGCGCCGGGTTTCGTCGGCGAAGCGAACACGCTGCCGAAGGCGACGTAATCGGCGCCGGCCTTAACGGCCGAGCGCGCTAGTTCGGCTTGGTCGTAACACGACGCGCCGAGGATCTTGCTCTTCAATTTTTTTCGGGCCGCGGCAAGATCCCCGTCGTCTCGACCCAGGTGCGCGCCGTCGGCGCCGATTTTGAGTGCGAGCTGGACGTCGTCATTGACGATGAGCGGCACGCCGTGCTCGCGCGCCAACCGAGCGATTTCTTTTGCCTCGTCGAGCGTGCCGTGCTTGGTGCGGTACTGAAGGAGGGCGATGCCGCCTTCGAGAGCCGATCGCACCTTGGCGACGAGCCCTGGTCCTTCGGGCGTGATGGCGTACAGGCCTCTCACTTGCGGCGGGGGATGAACTGCCCGTCCGCCGGACGAAAACCCGCGGATAGCGATTGCCAGGTGAATTCCTGCGCCGCACGCACTGCGTCGCCGATCGCTAGCCCATGCGCGAGCTTTGCTGCGCAGGCGGAGGCGAGCGTGCAGCCCGAGCCGTGGTAGCTCCCGGGCAGGCGCGGCCAGCGATCTTCGCGCACCTTGCCGCCCGCGTCGTAGAGCGTATTCACCACGTCGCTCGTCTGCTCGTGCGTGCCGGTGACCAGCACGTAGCGGCAGCCGCGATCAAGAAGCGCGCGCTCGCCGCCAAGGCGTCGCGCTTCGACGCTGTTCGGCGTCGCCAGCGTGGCGCGCGGCATGACGAGCTCGAGCAGCGTGATGATCAAGCTGTCGCTCGCCAGCGAATCGCCGCGACCCGAGGCGAGCACCGGATCGACCACCAGCGGCACGCGCGGGTGGCTGGCGACGATCGCGGCGATGGCGCGCGCGTTCGCCTCCGAACCGAGCACGCCGAGCTTGAACGCGGCCACTTTCATTTCGGCGAGCAGCGCGGCGGCCTGGCGCTCGACCAGCGCGGCGTCGACCGCGTCGATCGAGTCGACGCCGTGCGTGTCCTGCACGGTGAGCGCGGTGACGACGGAAAGCGGATGGCAGCCGAGCGCGGCGAGCGTGAGCAGATCCGCCTGCAGTCCCGCGCCGCCCGTGGGATCGCTCGCGGCGAAGGTCAGCACGAACGGAGGCGGCGAAGACATGAGTTAAACTCCGGCCCGATTCTACAAGCGCGAACAATGACGACCGAGAACCAAGTTCAGTTCAAGACCTGGATGTGCCTGATCTGCGGCTTCGTCTACGACGAGGCGGCGGGTTTGCCCGACGAAGGCATCGCTGCAGGGACGCGCTGGGAGGACGTGCCGATGAACTGGACCTGCCCCGAGTGCGGGGCGCGCAAGGAAGATTTCGAGATGGTGGAAATCTAAACTTTCGGCGCGGCAGCGGCTCCAAGCCCATTCCAGTAAAATAAGGGGTGGGCGCATGTCCTCGGTCAACCTGACGCATCACTTCCTGATCGCCATGCCCAGCATGGCCGATCCGCACTTTTCCAAGACCCTTACCTATATCTGCGAGCACAACGACCAGGGCGCGCTCGGCCTGGTCGTGAACCGGCCGATCGACATGACGCTCAAGGCGTTGTTCGAGCGGCTGTCGCTGCAGATGCGCGATGCCAAGAGCGCCGATGCGCCGATCTACTTCGGCGGCCCGGTGCAAACCGACCGCGGCTTCGTGCTGCACGCGCCGGCAGGCGACTGGCAGGCGACGCTCAAGGTGCGCGATCTCATCGGTCTCACCACCTCCAAGGACATCCTCGAGGCGGTCGGGCGCGGCGAAGGGCCGGAGCGGATGCTGGTGACCCTGGGCTACGCCGGCTGGTCGCCCGGCCAGCTCGAGCACGAGCTGTCGCAGAACGCCTGGCTCACCGTCGAGGCGCGCGACGCCATCATCTTCGATATGCCTTCCGAGGAGCGGCTGCCGGCCGCGATGGAGCTTCTCGGTGTCGACTACGCGCGGCTGCAGGATTCGGCGGGGCATGCCTGAGAAAGGCACCGTCCTCGCCTTCGACTTCGGTCTCAAGCGTATTGGAGTTGCAGTCGGAGAGCCGGAGTTGAAGACCGCGCACCCACTGCAAGCGATCTCGAAGTTCGAGGAGATTCATTCTTTGGTGAAGGAATGGCGTCCGGCGCGTCTCGTCGTTGGGTTGCCGGTGCGCGAAGCGGGCGAGCATCCGCTGGCAAAACGCGTCGAAAAATTCGCGCGGCGGCTGGAAGGCAGCTTCCACCTGCCGGTGGCGCGAGTCGACGAGCGCTTCACCTCGGTCGAGGCGGAGAGCAGGCTGCGCGGCGTGAAGAAAAAAGCCATCGACTCCGTAGCGGCGCAGCTCATCCTGGAGCAATACTTTGATGAAGCTGCCTGAGGCCGAAGCGCTCTGTCAGCAGCTCGTGCGCGAGCTCAAGCCGCGCGTCGGGCCGAAGACCGCCATGGTCGGCCTCCATACCGGCGGGGCGTGGCTCGCCGAGCGCCTGCACAAGGAGCTGGCGATCAAGGCGCCGCTCGGGTTGATGGACATCGCGTTCTACCGCGACGACTACGCGGCGCGCGGGCTGAAGCACGATCCCAAGCGCACCACCATTCCCTTCGATGTGAACGGCGCGGAACTGCTGCTGGTGGACGATGTGCTCTTCAGCGGCCGCACCATCCGCGCGGCGATGAACGAGCTGTTCGACTACGGCCGGCCGGCGAGCATCTCGCTGGTCGTGCTGGCCGACCGCGGCGGCCGGCAGCTGCCGATCTGCGCCCAGCATGTCGGCGCGAAAGTCGAGGTGCCGGACGGCCAGCGGCTGCGCCTGAAGCGAGAGACCTCGGGCAAGCTCGTCCTCGTCCTGGAGGCCGACCGTGCCGCGTAACCCGCAGCTCAACGAGAACGGCGAGCTGCAGCACCTGCTGTCCATCGAGGGGCTGCCGCGCGAAATCCTGCTGCAGATCCTCGACACCGCGGAATCCTTCGCCGGCGTCACCGAGCGCGAGGTGAAGAAGGTGCCGCTGCTGCGCGGCAAGAGCGTCTTCAACCTCTTCTTCGAGCCCTCGACCCGCACCCGCACCACCTTCGAGATCGCCGCCAAGCGCCTCTCCGCCGACGTCATCAACCTCAACATCGCCATCTCCTCGGCGACCAAGGGCGAATCGCTGCTCGACACGGTGGCCAACCTCTCGGCGATGCAGGCCGACATCTTCGTCGTGCGCCATGCCTCGTCGGGCGCGCCGTTCCTGATCGCGCGCCACGTCAAGCCGCACGAGCACGTGGTGAACGCCGGGGATGGCCGCCACGCGCATCCGACGCAGGGCCTGCTCGATCTCTTCACCATCCGGCACTACAAGAAGGACTTCACCAAGCTGACGGTGGCGATCGTCGGCGATGTGCTGCACTCGCGCGTCGCGCGCTCGCTCATCCACGGGCTCACCACGCTCGGCGCGCCCGAGGTGCGGGTGATCGGCCCGCAGACGCTCATGCCCGCCGGCGTCGAGGCGCTCGGCGTCAAGGTGTTCCACGACATGAAAGCGGGACTCAAGGACGCCGACGTCGTGGTCATGCTGCGCCTGCAGAACGAGCGCATGCGCGGCGCGCTGCTGCCTTCGGCGCAGGAATTCTTCAAGCACTACGGGCTGACGCTCGACAAGCTCGCGGTCGCGCGCCGGGACGCGATCGTGATGCATCCCGGGCCGATGAACCGCGGCGTCGAGATCGACTCCAACGTCGCCGACGGGCCGCACTCGGTGATCCTGCCGCAGGTCACGTTCGGCATCGCGGTGCGCATGGCGGTGATGAGCATCGTGGCAGGAAACTGATGAAGCTTCAGATCAAGAACGGACGTGTCGTCGACCCCGCCAGCGGCAAGGATTCGGTTGGCGATGTCTACGTCGCCGACGGAAAGATCGCCGAAGCGTTCTCGAAGGCAGACAAGACGATCGATGCGAAAGGCCTGGTGGTCTCGCCCGGCTTCATCGATCTCTCGGCGCGCCTGCGCGAGCCGGGCTTCGAATACAAGGCGACCCTCGAGTCCGAGATGAACGCGGCCGTCGCAGGCGGCGTGACCAGCCTCGCCTGCCCGCCGGACACCGATCCGCCGCTCGACGAGCCGGGCCTGGTCGACATGCTGCGCCGGCGGGCGAAATCGCTCGAGCGCGCGCGCGTCTACCCGATCGGCGCGCTGACCGTGAAGCTCGAAGGAAGCGCGCTTACCGAAATGGGCCAGCTCGCCGACGCCGGCTGCGTCGCTTTCTCGCAGGCGAACGCGCCGCTTCCCGACACGCAGGTGCTGTGGCGCGCGCTGCAATACGCCGCGACCTTCGGTTTCTCCACCTGGCTGCGCGTCGAGGATGCGTGGCTGGCCAAGAGCGGCGTCGCGCATGACGGCGAAGTGGCGACGCGCCTCGGCCTGCCCGGCATTCCGCCGTTCGCGGAGACGATCGCGCTTGGGACCCTGCTTGAACTGGTCAGGGCTACCCGCGCGCGGGTCCACGTCTGCCGCCTTTCCAGCGCCGGCGCCGTGGAGATGATGCGCGCGGCGAAGAAGGAGGGGCTGCCCGTCACCTGCGACGTCGGCATCCATCATGTCCACCTCTGCGACATGGACCTCGGCTACTTCGACTCGAACTGCCGTCTCGATCCGCCGCTGCGCAGCCAGCGCGACCGCGACGCACTCGTGCAGGGGCTCGTCGGCGGGGTCATCGATTGCGTCTGCTCGGACCACACGCCGGTGGACGACGACGGCAAGCACCTGCCGTTCGCCGAGGCGGAAGCGGGCGCGACCGGCCTCGAGCTGCTGCTGCCGCTGACGCTCAAGTGGGGCGCGGCGAGCAACCTGAATCTCGCCGCGACGCTCGCTCGCATCACTTCGCAGCCCGCGCGCATTCTCGGCACGGCTTCCGGCAAGCTGACGGTCGGAGCGCCGGCCGACATCGCGATCTTCGATCCGCAGGCGCCGCTGCGCATCAGCGCCGAAACGCTGAAGAGCCAAGGCAAGAACACGCCGTTCTTCGGCCACGAGCTGCAGGGGCGGGTGCGGACCACGATCGTCGCCGGCAACGTCGTCTACGAGGGATGAAGGCGCTCAGGGTCGCGCTCGTGCTCGCGCTCCTCGCGGGATGCGCCTCGACCGACAGGAAAGGCGGCTACTACAAGGATGACGGGCCGGGCGCGAAGCCGCCGGCGAACATCGACGGCATCACCGACGCGGCGCCGCGCGTCGAGCCGCTGCACAAGTTCGCCAACCGGCCGTACAGCGCGCTCGGCAAGAACTACACGCCGCTCACCTCCGTGCAGTCGTTCAAGCAGCGCGGCCTGGCGAGCTGGTACGGCAAGAAATTCCACGGACAGAAGACCGCGAGCGGCGAGCTCTACGACATGTACAAGATGACTGCCGCGCACCCGACGCTGCCCATCCCGAGCTACGTGCGAGTCACCCGCGTCGCCAACGGCAAGAGCGTCGTCGTGCGCGTCAACGACCGCGGTCCCTTTCATGCGCAGCGGGTCATCGACCTCTCCTACGTCGCCGCCTACAAGCTCGGCTACATCCAGGCGGGCAGCGCCGAGGTGACGCTCGAGGCGATCGTCCCGGGCCAGGTGCGCGCCGACGCGCGCTAACCTGGCCTTATAATCCGCTCCTTTTTCGTGCGGCAAATCATGCGCTTCGTCGTCCTCCTCCTGTGCAGCATCGCCGCGGCGCAGGCCGCCGCGCCGCAGCCGCCGTCGGTCATCGGCCGCTCATGGATGGTCGGCGACCTGTCGAGCGGCCAGTTGCTCGCCTCGCACATGGCCGACGAGCGCATCGAGCCGGCGTCGCTCACCAAGCTGATGACCGCTTACGTGGTGTTCGGCGCGTTGCGCGAGAAGAAGATCTCGCTCGGCCAGCAGGTGAAAGTGTCGGTGCGCGCCTGGCGCGCGCCGGGCTCGCGCATGTTCATCGATCCGCGCCGCCCGGTAACCGTCGACGAGCTGATCCGCGGCATGGAGGTGCAGTCGGGCAACGACGCCTGCATCGCGCTCGCCGAGGCGGTGGCCGGCTCGGAGGAAGTGTTCGCACAGATGATGAACCGCGAGGCCGAGCGGCTCGGCCTGAAGAACACGCGCTTCGTCAATGCCACCGGCCTGCCCGATGCGAAGCACTACAGCACCGCCGCCGATCTCTACAAGCTGAGCGCTGCGTTGATCCGCGACTTTCCGGGCGAATACGCGCAGTACTACGCGCTGAAGGAGTTTCGCTACAACAACATCACCCAGCCGAACCGCAATCGCCTGCTGTGGCTCGACGCGACCGTCGACGGCGTCAAGACCGGTCACACCGAGGCCGCCGGCTACTGCCTGATCGCCTCCTCCAAGCGTGGCCCGCGGCGGCTGCTGTCGGTGCTGCTCGGCGGCACCTCGGAAGGCGGGCGCGCGCAGGAGTCGCTCAAGCTCCTCAACTGGGGCTTCCAGTTCTTCGACAGCGTCAGGCTCTACGGCCAGGGCGATGCGGTGAAATCGCTGCAGGTCTACAAGGGCGTGGCGAACGCGGTGAAGGTCGGCTCGGAAAGCGAGCTGCTCGTGACCGTGCCCAAGGGCGAGAAGGACAAGCTCAAGGCCGAGCTGGTGTCGCAACAGCCGCTGATCGCGCCGCTCGCGAAAGGGCAACAGATCGGCACGCTGCGCGTCACGTTCGACGGTAAACCCTACGCCGAGTATCCGCTGGTCGCTCTCGAGGGCGTCGGCGCAGCGGGTTTGCTCGGCCGCGCCTGGGATACACTCAAGCTGTGGTTCCAGTGAAGCGCGACATGGTTTTCCTGAATGGCGAGCTGCTGCCGCTCGAAGAAGCGAAGGTGCCGGTGCTCGACCGCGGCTTCATCTTCGGCGACGGCGTCTACGAGCTGGTCCCGGTGTACTCGCGCGTCGCGTTCCGCCTCGACGAGCACCTGGCGCGCCTCGAGCGCAGCCTGGGCGAAGCGAAGATCCGCAATCCGTACTCGCGCCCGCGCTGGCGCGAAATCATCTATCAGCTGGTCGACGCGCAGCCGTTCGAGGACCAGGGCGTGTATTTCCAGGTGACGCGCGGCGTCGCCAAGCGCGATCACGCTTTCCCGCGCGACATCCAGCCGACCGTGTTCATGATGGCGAACCCGCTCGTCAACCCGCCGCGCGCGCAGGTCGACGCGGGCGGCCCCGCAGTGAGCGCGCAGGACAACCGCTGGCTGCGCTGCGACATCAAGTCGATCTCGCTGCTCGGCAACGTGCTGGCGCGGCAGATCTCGGCGGAAGCGGGCGCGGCGGAGACGATCCTGTTCCGCGACGGCAAGCTCACCGAGGCCTCCGCCTCCAACGTGTTCATCGTCAAGCGCGGCGTGATCGTCTCGCCGCCGAAGTCTTCGCTCATCCTGCCCGGCATCACCTACGACGTGGTGACGGAGCTGGCGCGGGCGAACGGCATGCCGCTCGAATTCCGCGAAGTGCCCGAGGCGGAGGTGCGCGCGGCCGACGAAATCTGGGTGACCTCATCTTCGAAGGAAGTCCTCGCCATCGTCTCGCTCGACGGCCGCAAGGTCGGCGACGGCAAGCCGGGGCCGCAGTTCCGCCGCATGTACGAGCTCTACCAGGAGTTCAAGCGCAGCGTGATGCGCGCCGGCAAGCGGGAGGCACTGTCGGCGTAGCGATGGTCGAGGGCTCGCCGCTCGCCTTTCCCTGCGACTTCCCCATCAAAGTCATGGGCCGCAAGCAGGCAGGCTTCGCCCAGGAAGTGATGGACGTGGTGCTGAGGCACGCGCCGGATTTCGACGCCGCGACGATGGAAATGCGGCCCAGCCGCCAGAACCGATACCTGAGCATCACCTGCATCGTGCGCGCGACTTCGCGCGAGCAGCTCGACGCCCTGTATCAGGAGCTGTGCGACCATCCCGGCGTGGTGATGGTGCTATGACCGTCGTCGACGCAATCGCCGTCAGACAATTGGGCCTGACCCAATATGGCGATGTGCTGCAGGACATGCGCGCCTTTACGCGCAGCGTGCATACCACCGAGGAGATCTGGCTCACCGAGCACGAGCCCGTCTACACGCTCGGACAAGGGGCGGCCGATCGCAAGGTGGCCAACGCAATCCCCGTCGTGCGCAGCGACCGCGGCGGCGACATCACTTATCACGGCCCCGGGCAGATCGTGCTCTACGCGCTCATCGACCTGGCCGGGCGCGGCATCAAGGTCAAGCGCCACGTCTGGCTCCTCGAACAGGCCGTCATCGAGCTCGTCGGCGGCGAGCGCCGGCCGGGCGCTCCGGGCGTGTATGTCGACGGCGCGAAGATCGCGGCGCTCGGCATCCGCGTGGTGCGCGGCCGCGCCTATCACGGCCTCTCGCTCAACGTCGATATGGATCTCTCGCCGTTCTCGGCGATCGATCCGTGCGGATATCCGGGTTTGAAGGTCACGCAGATGAAGGATCTCGGTCTGTCCACCGATCGCGTCGGCGAGCGGCTGAGCGAGATCCTGATCGAGAAACTGGATGCGTGAAGCCGGCGTAAAAGAGAAGGGCGCGAAGAAGACGATCAGGATCGTCCCCCAGGCGACCGTCCTGCCCAAGCCCGCCTGGATCCGCGTCCGCGCCGCGAGCCCCAACTCCCGCTTCCACGAGATCAAGGACATCCTGCGCGAGCAGAAGCTGCACACCGTCTGCGAGGAAGCGTCCTGCCCGAACATCGCCGAGTGCTTCGGCAAAGGCACCGCGACCTTCATGATCCTCGGCGACGTCTGCACGCGCCGCTGCCCGTTCTGCGACGTCGCGCACGGCCGGCCGCTGCCGCCCGACGCGGATGAGCCGCGCCACCTCGCCGAAACAATCGCCCTTTTGAAATTGAAATACGTCGTCATCACCAGCGTCGACCGCGACGACCTGAAGGATGGCGGCGCGCAGCATTTCGTCGACTGCATTACTGCCGTCCGGAAGGCGTCGCCGCAGACCACCATCGAAACGCTCGTGCCGGATTTCCGTGGCCGGCTGGATCGCGCGCTCGCCGTTCTCGACACCGCGCCGCCCGACGTGATGAACCACAACCTGGAAACCGTGCCGCGCCTGTACAAGCAGGCGCGTCCTGGCGGGGACTACCGCCACTCCCTTGCCTTGTTGAAGAGATTCAAGGAACGACACCAAAGCGTTCCGACCAAATCGGGACTGATGGTCGGTCTCGGCGAGACCGACGACGAAATCCTCGCCGTGATGCGCGACCTGCGCGCGCACGATGTCGACATGCTGACGATCGGTCAGTACCTGCAGCCGTCGCCGCACCACCTCGCCGTGGAACGCTACGTGCCGCCCGAGGTATTCAAGGTTTTTGAAAGAGAAGCTTCCCTGATGGCGTTCAAGCACGCCGCGGTCGGTCCGCTGGTGCGATCCTCCTACCATGCCGATCAGCAAGCCCACGAAGCCGGTATCGCTCAAGGCGCTTGACGCGCCGCCGCGCGCGCGAGCGTCCAGCTATCCCGAGAAGTTTCGCGCACGAGTCGAGGGGCGCGAGAAGCGGCCGCTCGGCGATCTCTTCGGTCTCACCAACTTCGGCGTCAACCTGACGCGCCTCGCGCCCGGTTCGCAGTCGGCGCTGCGCCACGCGCACGCCAGGCAGGACGAATTCGTCTACATCCTGGAGGGCCGGCCGACGCTGATCACCGATGCGGGCGAGACCGAGCTCGAGCCGGGAATGTGCGCGGGGTTCAAGGCGGGAACCGGCGACGGACATTACCTCGCCAACCGCTCGAAGCGGGATGTTCTCTACCTGGAAATCGGCGACCGCACGCGGGGCGACAGCGCGACCTACCCGGACGAAGACCTGCAGGTGGTGCAGGACGCCGAGGGCAACTGGCGCTACCTGCACAGGGACGGCACGCCTTACTAAGCTAGGAGTCGAGCGCCTTTTCCACCAGGGCGTGGAACTCCGCCCAGTCGGGCTCGCCGATATACTCCTTCAGCACCCGCCCGTTCTTGTCGATGAGGAAGCTGGTCGGCGTGATGCGTACGCGGCCGAACTGCCTGGCGATGTCGCCGTTGCCGTCGAGCGCCACCTTGAAGGGCAGGGCACGTTTCTGCGTGAAGGCGGCGACCGAGTTCGGGTGGTCGGACTGCACCGCCACCGCCACCATCTCGTAGCCGCGCGGCGCGAACTTGCGGTAGGTGTCGATCATCTTCGGCATCTCCTGGACGCAGGTCGTGCACCAGGTTGCCCAGAAATTGACCAGCACCACCTTGCCGCGCAGGTCGGACGTGGAAAAGTTCTCGCCCGAGAGTGCCGTGAACTGCACCTCTGGCGCCGCTGGCCGCGGCACGAGCGCGAAGGCGACCGCCCCGGCGATGGCGATGGCGATGGCGGCGAGGAGGACTTTCGCTTTCATCAGACCGCTATTGTGCCGCGTCCGCTGGCGTTGTCATGGGACGCTGGCCGTGGCAGCCATAGGCCGGGCGGAACACTAGTGCGCCTTGTCCCAGTTCTCGCCGACGCCGACCTCGACGATGAGCGGCACGTCGAGCTCCGCGACCGATTGCATCAGATCGACGAGTTTTTCTTTGATACGGTCCAGCTCGTTTTCCGGCACTTCCAGCACCAGCTCATCGTGTACCTGCATGATGAGCAGTGATTTCAGCTTTGCTTCATACAGGTACTTCTGCACCGCGATCATGGCGAGCTTGATGAGATCCGCGGCGGTGCCCTGCATCGGCGCGTTGATCGCCGCGCGCTCGGCGGCTTGCCGCCGCACGGGCGCGCCGCTCTTCAGCTCCGGCAGCCAGAGCCGCCGGCCGAACACCGTCTCGACGTAGCCGACCTCTTTCGCTTTCTTGCGCGTCTCGTCCATGTAGCGTTTCGCACCGGGGAAGCGCGCGAAGTAGCGCTCGACATAGGTCTGCGCCGTGCCGCGGTCGATATTGAGGTTCTGCGCCACGCCGAAGGACGACATGCCGTAGATCAAGCCGAAGTTGATCACCTTGGCCACGCGCCGGTGGTCGGGCTCCACCTTGTCGAGCGGCACGCCGAAGACCTCTGCCGCGGTGGCGCGGTGCACGTCTTCGCCTTCGCGGAAGGCGCGGCGCAGGTTCTCGTCGCCCGAGAGGTGCGCCATGATGCGGAGCTCGATCTGGGAGTAGTCGGCCGAGACGATCCTGGATCCGGGCGGGGCGATGAAGCATTCGCGGATGCGCCGGCCCGCCGGGGTGCGGATGGGGATGTTCTGCAGGTTGGGATCGTTCGACGAGAGGCGTCCGGTCACCGCGGTGGTCTGCGAGTAGTTGGTGTGCACCCTGCCGGTCTTCGCGTTCACGCTCCTCGGCAGCTTGTCGGTATAGGTCGACTTGAGCTTCGACAGCGCGCGGTGCTCGAGGATGAGGCGCGGCAGCGGGTGGTCGAGCGCCAGCTCGGCGAGCGAATCCTCGTCGGTCGAGGGCTGTCCCGACGGCGTCTTCTTCTTCACCGGCAGCTTCTGCCGCTCGAACAGGATCTCCTGGATCTGCTTCGGCGAGCCGAGGTTGAAGGGCTGGCCGGCGGCGGCGTACGCGTCCTGTTCCTTTTGCAGCATTTCCCTGCCGAGCTCGTGGCTCTGCGCCTCGAGCTTCCCCCGATCGAGCAGCACGCCGTTCCGCTCCATGCGGAAGAGCACCGGCAAGGCAGGGATCTCGATCTCGCCATAGACGCGCTTCAGCTTCGCGTCCTGCTCGATCTGCGGATACAGCAGTTCGTGCAGCGCGAGGACGCAGTCGGCCCTCTCCGCCGCATACGCGGTGGCGCGCTCGACGCTCACCGAGGCGAAGGGAATGCGTGACGCGCCCTTGCCGGCGATCTCCTCGTAGCTGAGCGTGGTCCAGCCGCGGTGCCGCTGCGCGAGCATGCCGAGGTCATGGCGCTCGTGCACCTCGAGCACGTACGACTCGAGTTGCACGTCGTGCACGCAGCCGGCGAGGGCAATCCCGTGGTTGGCGAGAAGGTGCGAATCGCGCTTCACGTTCTCGCCGACCTTCCTGCAGTCCGTGCGTTCCAGCCATGGCTTGAGAACCTTCACGGCGTCGAGCTGCGGCGCCACGCCCGGGTAGTCGTGCGCGAGCGGCAGGTAAACCGCCTCGTCCGAGAGCGCAAAAGCGAGTCCGACCAGCGTCGAGGTCATCGGCTCGTCGCCCGAGCCGAGCGCGGCGAAGCCGGCGATGTCGGCAGACTCCAGCCTGCGGACCAGCTCACGCAGCTCGTCCTCGGTCGTAATGGTGCGGGTGCGTCGCTTCTGCGCCGCCGCCACGGGCGCAACCGGTGCCGGTGCCAGCGCCGTCGGCTCGGAAGCGGGGGCGTTGTCGACCTCTTTCAGCATGCCCTTGAAGCCGAAGCGCTCGTATTGCGCTCGCTGACTTTCCGGATTCATTTCGAATTCGCTGAGCTTCTCGAAGGGAATCGGCAGCGGCACGTCGCGCTTCACAGTCAGGAGCTCGCGCGCCTTGGGCAGCCAGTCGACAATTTTCCGCAGGTTCTCGCCGCGCATTCCCGTTATTTCAGCCGAATGCAGAAGCAGATTGTCGAGCGAGCCGTACTGCTTGAGCCACTTCGCCGCGTACCCCGGCCCGACGCCGTCGACCCCGGGGATGTTGTCGATCGCATCGCCCACCAGCGTCAGGTAGTCGACGATCCTGTCCGGCGGCACGCCGAACTTCTGCGTCACGCCCGCGACGTCGAGCTTCTCGTTCGACATGGTGTTGATCCAGAGCGTGCGCTCGTCGACGAGCTGCGTCAGGTCCTTGTCGCCGGTGGAGATGACGGTGCGCCAGCCGCGGCGCTTCGCCTCCTCGGCGAGGGTGGCGATGACGTCGTCGGCCTCGACGCCCGCGACGCACAGCAGCGGCCAGCCGATCGCCTTCACCGCCTCGTGGAGCGGCTCGATCTGGCGCGACAGGTCGTCGGGCATCGCGCTGCGCGTCGCCTTGTAGTCCGGATAGACCTCGTCGCGGAAGGTCTTGCCCTTGGCGTCGAACACGCAGGCGCGCGCCTGCGCCTTATAATCAGTCGCGAGTTTGCGCAGCATGTTCAGCACGCCATAGATGGCGCCGGTCGGCTCTCCGGTCTTCGGGCTCCTCAGCTCGGGCAGCGCGT
>Ga0137409_10001589_pt1 | contig 24593 bp, 16 predicted proteins | sample CZODoug1_16funga_FD_122059 | JGI IMG/M metagenome (GOLD analysis project Ga0137409, IMG submission 122059) | Vadose zone soil fungal communities from Angelo Coast Range Reserve, California, USA - CZODoug1_16fungal (Hybrid Assembly) | ecosystem: Environmental > Terrestrial > Soil > Vadose zone...
AACGGTATATGAAAGGGCACCCCTCGGGTGGTAGCTTGGAGTTGTTCTAAGACTTCAAAGCAAACCACAAAGGAGCGCCCTTATGAGAAAGCATTATGTGGGGATGGATGTGCATCACTTATCTCACGACGCGGAGTGAGCAAAGATGCATGCGCAAACATCAACAGAAGAAAGCGCAGCCTTCGATCGGATTTACGAGAAGGTTCCCACGGAACAAGTCGCTCGGCTGAAAGCGTTTCGTCGCACTCATCCTTACAAGCAGCTCATTGTTGGTGACACCAAATGGGAGTACATATCCTGCGGGCAAGGAGAACAAACGCTGCTGTTACTCCCCGGAGCTTTATCGGTAGGCGAGTCAACCTTTCCGCTCATCACGGGTTTTGAAAACGAATATCGCATCATCGCGCCTTCTTATGCGTTGTCACTCACAATGACGGGGTTGTGTCGTGGGTTAGCTGATATTCTGGAAAGCGAGGCGCTGAATCAGGTTCACGTGTTCGGCGGCTCCTATGGCGGGCTCGTGGCCCAATATTTTGTGCGCCAGTATCCCGCTAAAGCCCGGAGCCTGATCCTGTCTCATACTTTTGTACTTGCTCCGAAGCTCGCAAAACCATTATGGCTGGCCGGCAAACTCTTTCCCGCCTTTCCGAAAGGCCTGTTTGTTCCTATTCTTAAGTTACGTCTTGATAAAATGCTGCTCTCGACGCTCCGCGCCGCCAACCATCCTGAAGCGGAGTTTTGGCGCGCTTACCTGAACGAAGCAATTGCCTCCCTTCTGCTGAAAGATGTTTTTATACATCAAAACAAATGCTTGCTTGAGCTCGCACACCAGCCCCAATTTGCGCCTGATGACCTGAGGGGATGGCCGGGAAAAGTTCTCATCATCGAATCCGATGATGACCCGGCGATACCGGCGCGAGACAGAGCGTTGCTCAGAAGCGCCTATCCAAAGGCCCAGGTGCAAAGTTTTCGCGATGCAGGTCATGCGTCTTCCATTCTGAAGCGAGAGGAAGCTTTTTCAATCATAAGGAGCTTTCTCCATAACGTCGTTTAAGATGTGTAGTGTAAACGGAACGCCGCGCCCGATCAGCTAAGACGTTGGGTGCTGTGAGGTCCTGGAGCAAAACTCATGTGGCTACTGGTCTACCTGGGGTTTTTCGCGCTTGGTGTTTTAGCTCTGCGCGGCGTCCGCTGGGCCTATGTTGCCTTCGTCCTTCTGGGCCTGCTTTACTTTCCCGCGAAGGTGGGCTTCCGTTTCGATCCGCAGCCATGTGAACTCGCGCTTAATATTCCGCTCGCCATTTACTCGCTGACGAACTACGCGCATATTGTGCTGTTCGCACTGTTCTTCGTAATGACGAGCGCGCAACTCCGTATGTCGAACTGGTCGAAGTTTGCTTGGACAGCCCTGGCAACAATTGCGATGGGGGTGTTAATCGAAATTGACGAGGGCGTCACCGGTAAAGGACACTGCCGTCTGCGCGATTTGATTCCTGACGCCGTCGGTATCCTGCTTGGGTCCGTCATTGTCTTGCTCTGGATTAGAATCCGCCGGCCGCCAGACGCTTAGTTCACCTAGTGGGTGGCTGGGCGTCAGCGTTGTTGGTAGACATCGGATCGATCACTTCTCTCACCTGGTCGTATGACTCGAGTTGAGCCGTCCGAGAACTTCACGAACTGCGTGCCGTCTGCCCCACGAAAGAACTTCGGCGCCGCGTTCGCAGGCGCCACACTCGACGAGCCATAAGTGCGAATGCGCGCATCGGGCGAAGGCTGGGGAGCGTTATCGCGAAAATCGAAACTTGGGAAGTATATGCTCGGCGCGCCAACACGGTGCGGCTCTTTGCGCGGCGCGGTGCGTGGCGATTCCTGAACGCGTCCGGAAACTGGCTGAGACTTGGCGGCAACCACCGATCTCTTTTCCGGTTCAGCTCTCGCCGTCGGGATCACTTTTCTTTTTTCCAAAGCTCGCTCGGCAGTGTTGGTGCTAGTCGAGTTTCTTGTCTTCGCCGTAGTGAGGTCGACGTTGTTGATGTTGCCAATAGGGCGCGTCCGTTCCGGCTTTTGAGTAGTTCCTGACTGACGCTGGCTACTCGCATTGTTTTCAGTGGCAACGAAATTCGCCTGAGACGATGGAAACCAACGCTGCGAGCCGTAAAGAATTCCGGCGGCCAACGCAAGCGTGAGCGCGAGAACTGCCGTCACGCCCGCGGGACCGAATCGTCTCGCAGACGCCACCAGTGACATTTGCAAAACTGGAGGCTCTACAGACTGCGCCGCGAATTTATCGATGTGCACGGTAGGCGCTATCGTTGCGAGCGGCGAATTAATGGCAACGTTCACTCGCGAATTCCTTCGCACATCAACCGCAACTTCTTGCGTTCGGCCCATGCGCCGCAGCGCTTCGCGAAACTCGCTCGCGTCTACGAAGCGGTCTTCCGGTTTCTGGGCCATCGCCTTCGCTAGAATCGCCGCAATCTGCGGGCCCACCGCTTCATGAATTTTGTTGGCCGGCAACAACGGATCCGGCCCGGAGTTTACGACGGCCGCCGCGCGCACCATGGCATCAGGCGGTTTTACTCCAGTCAGCAAATGATAGAGCGTGGCGCCCAGCGCGTAGATGTCGCTGCGCGGATCAGTATGCTGATCCTGAATCTGTTCGAGCGGCGCATAGTGTCGCGTATAACCGAAGAAGGCCTGCGATGAGGTGACGGAAGGATCGGACTGCTGTGCTTTCGCCAAACCGAAATCAAGCAGCGCGATCTGGCCCGTCGCAGTCAGTTTCAAGTTGTGTGGCTTGATATCGCGATGGATCACCTGACGGTCGCGCGAGTGGAGATAAATCAGCGCGTCGAGCAATTGGTCGGCCCAGACGATCACCTGATCACGCGGAAACGGTCCCGGCTGTTGTGAAATTATTCTGGCCAGATCGACGCCGCCGATGAACTGCATCACCAGAAACGCCCGGTTGCCTTCCACAAAATGATCGCTAACACGCGGCAACGCCGGATGCTGCATGCCGGCGAGCAAACGAGCCTCGCGCTCGAATTGCTTGCGCATGGACGCTTCGGACGAAAGTGTTTCCTTGAGCGCCACGGTGATACCGAGCCGCTCGTCCACTGCTTCGTAAACCGCGCCCATGCCGCCGCGGCCCAGTTGGCGGACAATGCAGTAGCGATTTTGTAGGACTGTATCCGGGGCCAGCAGGGCTTCAGGTGTGCCGGGGTTGTAATTGTGAGATGTCGTCAATTGCGTAGCTCCATTCGTGTAGAACAGACATGCATGCCTGTCCATTGGGATCTTGGGGAAACTGATTAGATCGAATCGACTTATGGGGCTGGTAAGACGACTGGACTGAATTCTTGATCGAGAGGATCTGCTGGGGCGTGATTGAAGGCTGGTCAGGTTGTTAACCAGCTTCTGAAGTATACGACAGAGCGCAGGTGGGCACAAGCAGTTCAACGCAGCGCCAACGGCGCGGAATGTAACAGCCTGGGGCAACGCCCCAGGAAACAGATATTCAAATTGTGAGCGCTGAAGGCGCGAAATCAATTCAATCCCACAGATATCGTTCATCGTAGTCTATGCCGTAAGACTTGAGGAACTTGCGATATTCATCTTGAAACGTGACGCGCTGATGATGAAGTCTTTGGCGGGCAATGTAGCGCTTTAGGATCGGGACCTGCGATTGTCCAATTGAAAAAGCCCCGTAGCCTGCCTGCCAGTGAAAATTTCTAAACTCTGGTCCCTTGGTCTTAATCCACTTAGATGATTCAGTCTTAACCTCTTCAAGAAGGTCAGCGATCTTGATCACCCGACTGAGTGCGAACAGGATGTGAACGTGATCCGATGTGCCACCAATCGCAAGCGAAGGCGACTTTAGCGCGCGGAAGATCTTAGCCATGTATGGATGTAGCTCCGGTTCGATTGCAGTGGTGATAAAGGGTTCTCGATTCTTCGTGCTGAAGATGAGATGGATAAGAATGGACGACAAGGATTGGGGCATATCTTCTTCTCACTTTCGGAGATATTTCGCGCCTTCAGCGCTACAGTGATGAAGATATCTTTTCCTGGGGCGATGCCCCAGGCTTTTGCATTTCGCGCCCTTGGCGCTTTAATGCAAGATTCTTTGTGACAGGCTCGGTATTCGCTGCTTAAGAACTAAGTGTTCGCGTCATTCAGGTGAGGCGCTCAGGGTTGAAGCGAACTTCATTGCGAAGGTTTTGAGGTTATCCTCCGGAATGGTTGCTCTAAATCCATTCCGATCTGAAAATCTTAGTCGTTCGATATCTTTCTCCGTGCCTTCTGCCTCAATCCGAAAATGGCACACCCCATTTCTCAAGTGACAGACTAACCGCCTTAGAGTTTGTTTGTTTCTAGATGTGCGCACCCCCGTACCCCAAGACTCAATAAACCCTGGCTCAATACCCCAATCAGCTAACTTGTCAACTGGAATATCGGGAATGAGCTTGTTCCGGCGTTGCTGAGGCAATACAAGCAGTCCAATAAGACAATTGACGAGGAGCGTGACTTCAAAATTTTCTGGGGCCGGTTGCTCTGTCTGATCGTACTGCTCCAGAATCCGCAGCGTTCGCTTCGCAAAATCAATATAGATGTTAGGGTATGCGCCCATTTTGTAAGTAGAAGGCAGATAGTCAGGCTGCGAGAACCTTACTACTCGCCAACAACCGCCGCGCTCGCACGCTCACGCTCATCCTCGCTCACGCCGCGCGTTTCCGCTGGCGACTCCGCCCGAGCATCGTGAGGTTCGCGCCGTGTTTTCGTTAGTCTTTCACGGAGGCCAGACAGCGCCCTTGCAAACCTGCGCCAGCGTGCGGTGTGGCTCAAGTCGTCAAGCAACGAATAGACGACTGGTGTGGCTATTAAAGTCAGCAATAACGAGAGCGTCTGCCCGCCGATAACAACCACCGCAATTGAGCGTCTCTCTTCAGCGCCGGGGCCAGTGCCCAAAGCCAGCGGCAGCATGCCGGCAACCAACGCCAGCGTCGTCATCAGAATCGGACGCAGCCGATCTCGATTACCCTGCATGATCGCTTCGTGGCGCTCCATGCCGCGCGAGCGCAGGCTGTTCATGTGATCGATCTGGAGGATTGAGTTTTTCTTGACGACACCGAACAGCACAAGTATGCCCAGCGCGGAATAAAGATTAAGCGTGTCGCCCGTACCCCAAAGCGAGAGCAACGCAAAAGGAATTGAAAGGGGCAAACTCAGCAGGATCGTGACCGGATGTATGGTGCTCTCAAACTGTGAGGCGAGAATCATGTACATGAAAATAATCGACAGGATGAACGCCCAGATGAATTCCGTAAAAGTTCGTTCCAACTCGCGCGCGCGCCCGGAGACTGTCGTCGTATAAGCGGCCGGAAGATTCATCTGCGCAACCGCGCCACGCAGCGCTTCGATGCGATCCGCCAGCGCAAATCCCGGGGCCACCGAAGCGCGCATCGATACCAGCCGTTCCCGGTTGAGGCGGTCGATCCGCGATGGACTCGTATCGCGTTTTATATTCACCAGGTTATCGAGACGCACCAGGCCGCCGCGCGATGAGGGCACGTAAAGACGTTGGATGGTCGCGACGTCGCTGCGGTCCTTCTCGTCGAGGCGGAGTTGTACGTCGTAGTCTTCGTTGATTGATTCATCGCGATAGCGCGAGGCGCGATCTTCGCCGCCCACCATCAATCTGAGCGCGGTGGCAATGTCGGTGCTGTCAACGCCCAGGTCCGCCGCGCGTGCGCGATCAATCTCGACGCGCAGCTCCGGCTTGTTGAGTTTGAGTGAAGTGTCGGCATCGACAATTCCACCGAGTGTCTGCGAACGTTTCATCAGCTCATCTGCGTAGCCCGCGAGCGCCACGATGTCCGGGCCGCGCAAATTGAAATCGATGTCGAAGCGTCCGCCGGCGCCAAAATTGAAAGAAGGTGCATTGCGAACACCGGTGCGCATGGGCGAGTATTTCTGCAAGCGGCGCCGCACCTCAAGCATCACGTCCTGCTGCGAATAGTTTCCCCTGAAAGCATTCAGCGGGTTGCCCTTCTTCGTTTCTGTCCAAAGACGTCCAGGTGAGAACGTGCGTTCCTCATGTGGCGCGATGCGAACATATGCGCCGCCCTGATTGACGCCGCCGAGAAACGATCCGCCGGCGTTAGAGAGCACCAGGCGCACGCCGGGCGTGGAAAGAATGTCCTTCTCAATCGCCTGCATCGCCTCGTTCATTACCGCCAGGTTCGTGCCTTCAGGACCATTCACGCTCACTTCAAACTCCGCTTCGTCGACGTTCGTGGGGATAAACTCCTGCTTCACCGCGCGATACAGAGGGATGCTGGAAAACACCACCGCGAGCGCGATCAAAGAAACAGCCAGCCGATGCCGCATCGCAAAGGCGAGCATCACCGTGTAAATCTTGTCGATCCATTTATAGAACCCGCCTCGCGAGCTCGGCGCCTGGCGTCCGCCTTTGCCGCTGGCCGCGTCGTCTACCCGAATCAGCCGCGAACTCATCATCGGCGTCAACGTAAACGAGACCAGCAAACTCACCAGGATAGCGACGGCCGCAGTGATGCCAAACTGATAAAGGAAACGCCCGGAAATGGACGACATGAAAGACACTGGCAGAAAAATAACAACCAGCGAGAGCGTGGTTGCCAAAACGGCCAGGCCGATGTCTTTCGTGGCCTCCCGCGCAGCCTCTCTTGGTTCGATCCGTTTCTCCTCGATGAAACGAAAAATGTTTTCCAAAACGACGATCGCATCGTCGATGACCACGCCAACCATTAACACCAGGGCCAGCATCGTGACGCTGTTGAGCGTAAAGTTTAGCGCGCGCATCATGCCGAAGGTGGAGATCAACGAACAGGGGATCGCCACCGCCGCGATTAGCGTCGAACGCCACGAGCGCATGAAGAGCAGCACCACGAGGCTCGCGAGGATGCTGCCCAGGATTAAGTGTTTTTGGATTTCGTGCAGCGCCGCTTCGATGTAGCGCGACTGATCGCGAATTATTTCCAGCTTCACGTCGGCGGGCAGTTGCGAGTTAACTCGCGGCAGCTCCTGCTTGATTCCATTGATGACGTCGATCGTGTTCGCGCCTGACTGCCGGCGAATCTCGAGCGTGACCGTGGGAAGCCCATTGAGTCGCGCCAGCGATCGCTGCTCTTTCGTTCCATCCTCCACGTGACCGACATCGCGCAAACGAATGGGCGAACCGTTTACGTTGGCGATCACCAGATCTTCAAAGGCGCGCGGGTCGGTGTAGCGCCCCAGCGTGCGCAGCACCAGTTCCTGGCGCCCGGTGTTTACGTTGCCGCCGGGAACGTCTGCATTCTGCCGCGTCAGCGCCTCGCGCACCGCGGTAACCGGAAGCTGGTAGGCCGCCAGTCGCTCGGCATTGATCCAGATGTTAATCGCGCGGTCGAGTCCGCCAACCACGCGCACTTCACCGACGCCGCTCACGCGTTCGAGTTGCACGCGCACGGTCTTGTCGGCGAATTCGGTTAACTCACGCAGCGAGCGATCGGCGGAGAGCGATATCGTCACCACCGGAGTGCTGTCGTTATCAAACTTCTGCACGATCGGCGGCGTCGCGTCCTCCGGCAAATTTCTGCCGAGGCTATTGACGCGGTCGCGGACGTCCTGCGCGGCCGACTCGAGGTTGCGATCGAGTTTGAAGGTGGCGATGATGATCGACGTGCCCTGCCCCGAGATCGAGCGCAGCTCATCGATGCCGTCGACGGTGTTAACAACCTCTTCAATTTGCTGCGTGACGAGCGATTCAACTTCCTGCGGCGAGGCACCGGGCAGGTTGGTGCGAACACTGACGGTGGGAAGATCAACGGACGGAAAGCGATCGACTCCGAGCCGGAAAAAGCTCGCCGCGCCGACAACAACCAACGACAACACGATCATCGTGGCGAAGACAGGACGGCGAATACAGATTTCGGCGAGTTTCTGCATAACGCTAAGTACTGCGGACTGAGGACTGAGGACTGAGGCTATGATTTATGCCATCGCGCTTTCGCTCTACGGCAGCACGCAAACCTCCGACAATCAGTGCCACTTCAGATGCCTTCGCCATCAGTTCAGTGAACTCCTCTTCCCGCAAGTATCCTGCGTCAAGAGCAACGTACAATTGTGATCGCAGTTCTGCGCAAGAAGCTTTTGCAACCGAAAGGAATTGATGGAATTCAGAGGGTCGACCACGTTCAAATCCTTCGGCGATGTTTGACATTATCGAAACCGCAGCTCGCCGAATCTGATCCTTCAGTCCAAAGTCCCTGGCAAACTTATCATAGGTCGTGATGCGGTAAATTTCAGCCGTCAGCTGTCGTGCTTTTTGCCAAGCAATCAGTTCTTCAAACTTATCTATTCGATTTGCCATATGGAATTGGCCCTTAGTATTCATCAGTCCTCAGTACTCAGTCCTCCTCAGTACTCAGTCCTCAGTACTCAGCACTAAGCACTCAGTACTTGTTTACTGAACCACTTCCACCGCCATGCCCGATTGCAGGTTGCCGGGATCGACAATGACCTGGTCGCCGACGTTCACGCCCGCAAGAATCTCCGTCCAGTCGCCGCTGCGTCTGCCGGTCGTGATTGGTTTCTCTAAAGCTTTGCCGTTTTGCACGACGATTACCTTTTCGATACCAGCGAAGGTAACGATCGCGTTGTTCGGCACGGTCACGGCCATCTTCGAGTCGTTGGTAACGATCTCAGCTTTGGCAAACGAACCAGGTCGCAGTCCGCCATCGTTTTGCACGTCTGCTTCGACCATCAGCATGCGATTTTGCTGAGTTATCACTGGGCTGAGGCGTTTGATTTGGCCCAGGTAAATCTTGCCGTCGCCTTCGATGCTGACGCGCACGTTTTGTCCGAAGCGAACATTGGCGGCGTCGCGCTCCGGAACCTGCGCCTGCAAACGCAGCGGATTCATGCGCACAATATCCACCACTGGCGCGCCCGCGGCCAGATACTCACCAACGCTCGCGCGCTTCTGCTGCACGATTCCATCGAGCGGCGCGTGGACCACGGTGTCGGCCAACTGCTGGCGCGCGAGCGCGAGCTCGGAACGGCGTTGGGCCAGCAGCGCCTGACGGTTTCTGATTTCTTCAAATGCATCCTGGTAATGGCTTTGCGCAACTTTGTAAGCCGCATCCGCAGCATCGAAGTCAGCCCGGGCAACAACGCCCTGCTCTACCAAACGCACAGCTCGTTCGCGATTGAGGCGCGCTTCATCGAGTTGCGCCTTGGCTTGTCTGACCGTGCCCGTCTGTTCCAGGTTGACCTTATCGTCCGCTCCCTCCGGTGAAAGACCAAGGCGTGCGCGCGCCTGGCCCAAAGCCGCTTCCGCCTGTTGCACGCGCAGCTTGTAATCATTGGGTTCGACCTGAGCGACGACTTGTCCACGCCGAACTACGCTGCCGAGGTCAACCGAAATGGAGCTGAGCCGACCTGCGACTTTGACGCCGGCCGTCGATTGATCGAAGGCCGCCAGCGTGCCGTTGGCGGTCACCGTCTCGCCGAACGGAGTTTGTTCGACCGGCGCGGTCTTTACTTGTCGCGCTGCTGTGTTGGCGCCGGGCTGATTCTGTCTGGTGGAGCCCTGGTAATCGCTCTTGCACGCTGCGGTAAGAAGTGGCAACACGCAAAACAACAATCCGGCGACAAACCGGATCGACCTCGGCGGGCGAATGTGGCGGGACGGCTTTTCCAACATGTTTCAGGATCTGGTGGCAGCAATCTTAACCCAAGCGGCAACGTCCGGGGTAGCAGCCGCTTGAGTCGCGCTTGTCGGGGCACGGCATGCCGTACCCCTACGACCAGGACATGCGACTTTGGTCTAGCCACCAAAACTTTTGCGAAACAGGTACGACATCTTGATAAAGAAGGTGCGACCATTGCGTCTGAAACCTGGCTCCAACTGACCGGTGAAGGGACTGAAGCCGTTGCGGCTCAAGTCGTCGTTGTAGCCGAGGTAGAGGGCCGTTCCAGGATTAGGTGTCCAGCCAAGCAGAAATTGTCCGCGAATGTTGGACGTGAGCGTCTCATAATCTACGCGCGCGCGCGCAAAAATGAAGCGGGTAAACTGATACGTGGAGCGCAACGCGTAGATGTTGTCATCGAAAGCCACGCGGCCGGTATCGTTGCGGGTTTGCCGGTTCTTCACGTAGCTAAGTGAAAAATTCAATTCATTCGTCGGCTGTAGTCCGGCGCTCAACTCAACATCCCAGAAACTGCCGGGTCCCGGATCAAGAGGCGCATTAGGATCAGCGAGCGCTGCCGGACTCACGCGCGGAAACTTTGGCCCAGCGCCGAAATCCAGATCGAACGAGTTCGCCGTGTGCAGTATGAAAATATTGAAGTTGTATTTTTTGCTGGGCCGGCTGCCTCCGAAAACATAAGGACTGAGTTGATTCGTCGAGCGCTCCGGGTCAGGTCCAAAGAATGAGCCAGGCTGTGTGGCTGTTCGCACCGCGCCGAATTCTTCTTCAAACAATCGCTCGTAACCGGTAACCACGCCGAAGCCGAGGGAGCTCGACTTCTGCATCGAAAACTGAATCTGCGCCTCGTCTTCCCAGTTTTGCGAGCGACCCTGCCAATCGAAGTTGGTGCGGCTGGAATTGTAGACGCGCCAGTTGATTAACTTCGCTTTTGGTTTGGGCTCGGAGTTGTAGCTGATGAACAAGTCTTCAAAGTTTGTGTTGCGCCGACGAGTGAAACCAATGTCAGCACGGTAATCGCGCGTGCGACCTTGGCCATGGAACTGATAGGTCCAATGTCGATCGGATTTGTTGTAGTTAACGTAGTAACCAAAACCGTTGCCGGTGCGATAGTAGTTGCGGGTCGAAAATGGAACAATCTTCGGAGCGGGTGGGTCTGAGGTGTCGAGAAACTGGCCGGCAAAGCAAGGTTCGGTGATCGTAGGCGCATGTCGATCCAGTCGCGGCTCGGAGAAGCAACGGCGCGAGCTGGTACCAATCGCCTGGAAATCCAAAACCGTCTGCGGGTTCAGCTTGAAGCGTCCGTCGATGCTCAGCAACTTGTTGTGCTTCTCGATAAAATCGTAGCTGGTTGCGAGCAGGCCCAGACTTGATTCCTTGCCCACGTCTCTTTTCAAGCGCAGCACACCGATAAAAGCATTCTTATCAAGAAACCGCTGAATCGCAGGCAAGTTGTCCCTATCGGCGCGATCTTCTTCGCTGAAATTGCCGGGCGCGTTATCGCTCGCCAGCAAAATGCCAAACGTATTGCGGCCGCGCTTGCCTGTAAGTTTCAGGGCCACGTCAGGATCAACTATCGCGCGCGTGTGGACCACCTGCAGTGCGGTCTGGAAAATGTCGATGCCTTCTAAAAAAAACGGGCGCTTCTCTTCGAAAAAAATCGGAAAACGCTGGTTGGCGGTGACCACGGTTTGGTCCGCCTCGACCTGCGCGAAGTCAGGATTGAGCGCCATGTCGAGCGTGACTGTTGGCGTGAGGCCATATTTCAAAGTCAGCCCCGGATCAAACTTGATCGGCTTGTTAAGTATGCGTCCCGGATCGTCAAGACCCGTGCTGCCCGCGGGAAGCGCGCTTACACGCTTACCAGTCTCCGACAGCGTCAAACTCGGGATGACCTCGAGCGTTCGTTCAGTTGAAATTCCCTCGAGACCAGTCAGGTGCGCCTCCTTCGTGAGCGTGCCCGGCTGATCTCTGTTCATGGGCACCCACGAATCCAGCTCGTCGTTGAAGCGATCGATGTTTCGCCAAACGTGAAAACCCCACAACTTGTCTTTGCCGGCTTCGTAGCGCAGCGACTTAAATGGAATTGCAACTTCAAGCGTCCAGCCGTCACTGGTGAGCTCACCCTTCGACTCCATCACGATATCGACGCTGAAGTCGGTGCCGCTGCCTTCCGTGAATATGCCGTCCTGTTGCACGCCGAGCGGATTCCAACCTAATACGTACGCCTTGCGCTGATCGTTGAAAGTGTCAAGATAAACTCGCAAATTGTCTTCGCCAAAAACGCTGTCGCGCGCGGCGACACTCGCTCTGACCTTGGTTGGATCGTCGAAGGCGTGCGCACCAATATAAAGAAACTTCGAGTCGTAACCGATGAAAACCTCGGTAGGTTTTGACGGCGCGATATTGTCTCCGGGATTGATCTGATAGAAATCTTTTAGGACAACAGCTTGCTTCCAAACATCGTCATTGAGTTTGCCGTCGATCACCGGCGCTTTATCAAAACGCGGAATGCGAAGCGGCTTGGCTTTCTCCGGCGGCGCCTCGACTCGAGTTTTTGGAGTGGATGCTTGACCGGTTGTATTCGCGTTTGGAGTCGCGCCTGGGGATGGCGGCGGAGATGCAGGCGTTGGCGATGCGACTGGTGTGCCTGTTGACTGAGCGTCGACCGGCAATACAAAAAGAAATAGAACACTAAGAATGAGGACCAAAGTTTTCATAGACGACTACTTCTCTTCACTCAATTGAAACTAGCGGCTCCGAAGAAACAACGGCAACTGCATTGTTAAGCGAGAAAGCGAAGCGCTCGTGTTCACCAAAATCAAAAGGCGGCCGCTAACGGAACCAGAAGCTAGTTTGGAAAGCAGTGCGCCGGTAGTGGGTCAGTTTCGATTAAATTGTCCGATAAACTGTAGTTTGTCGAAGCGCCACGACAAGCTAAAGCTTATCGGACATAAAACGAAGACTTCGCGTTGCGCACATCAGGGGGCAAAGCCCAGGTCAAGGGGCGGTTCGGGGAGATTCAAACCAAACATTAGGCGCCGAGAGCGGTCTAAACAAAAAACCGCCGACGCCTTTCGTGCAATTTTTTACGTCTGATCACTAACAAAGGTTTCTTCGGTGGTGCTCAGTAAGACTTGAAAACTAAAAACTCTTGCGAAACAGGTAAGACATCTTGATGAAGAACGTGCGGCCGTTGCGGCGGAAGCCCGGCTCAAGCACGCCGGAGAACGGATTGAACCCGCGTCGATTCAAATCATCGTTGTAGCCCACGTACAAGGCCGTGCCTGGATTCGGCGTGTAGCCCAACAGAAACTGTCCTTTATAGTTCGAAGCTATAGAATCAAAATCGATCCGACCGCGGGCAAACAAGAACCGGCTGAACTGATAAGTGCTGCGCAGCGAGATGATGTTCTCGTCAAACGCCAAGAGGCCGGTGTCGTAGCGCCGCAGTCTTTCTTTGGTAAAATTCAGCGTCGCGCTCAACGCAGTGGTTGGCTGATACGTTACCCCACCATCAAAATGCCAGAAATCGCCGGGCCCCGGATCTTGCGGTGCTTTGCAACTGGGTGGCAGTATTTTCGGCGGCGCGCCTGGAGGAGCCGGATCGCAAACAGTAGGATTCGCCGCCGCGAAGTTAGCCGCCGCGAGCGCGGTCGGACTCACGCGCGGAAATCTTGGCCCGGCGCCGAAGTCGAAATCAAAATCACCCCAGCGACGGTTTACGACAAGGTTGAAGTTGTATTTCTTGCTGGGCGATGACCCGGCAAAGAAATAAAGTCCGCGGTTAGACGAGGAGCGCTCGTTATCGTCGCCGGCAAAGGTGCAGTTTTTGAGGACGACGCAGTTTGAACCCGGCTGGCGTTTTGGTCCAAACTCACTTTCAAAGACGCGCTCGTAACCTTTGTCCACGCCGATTCCCAGATAGGTTTCCTTTCTGAAACTAAACTGTATCTGCGTTTCGTCATTCGCGTTCTGCGAGCGGCCCTGCCAATCGAAGTTTGCCGACAAATCCGTGTAGACTCGCCACGAGATCAGCCGCGCTTTGGGTTTTGGTTCGGAGTTGTAGCGAATAAACCAATTCGGATTGTTCGTATTGTTGCGGCGATTAAAGCCGACGTCCGCGCGATAGTATCGGGTGCGACCGACCATGGAGAAATCGTGGCCAAAGTGGCGGCCGCTTTGGTTGTAATCCACCGCGTAGATAAAGCCATTCTCTTTTCGATCGAGCGTTTGTCCTTGTTCGGGGAAAAAAAACTGACGGCGTGACCGCGTTCCCAGCGCCTGCCAGCTAAATGTTGTCTGCTTGTTGACTCGAAAGCGACCGTCGAAGCCCGCCAGTTCGTTATAAGTATCGACAAAACGTCTGTGGGTTCCCAGGAAACCGATGAAGGAGTCTGACTTGCCAATGTCGCGTTTCAACCGGAGGATGCCGATGGAAGCATTTTTATCGAGTAGCCTCGGACTGGTTTTGGGCCGTTCGTCTTCGCTGAAGTTGCCGGGACCGTTGTCAGACGCGACCAACAGACCAAAAGTGTTGCGATCGACTTTTCCAGTCAACTTCACCGCATAGTCAGGATCGATGATGGCTCGCGTGTGAACGGCGGCAATCTGCGTCCGAAAAATGTCGATGCCTTCCAGGAAGAATGGCCGTTTCTCTTCAAAGAAGATCGGGAAGCGCTGATTGGCGGTCACTACCAACTGATCTGACTCCACTTGCGCGAAGTCGGGATTGACAGCGAAGTCCAGCGTCACCTGCGGCGTCAAGCTGTACTTTCCAGTTAAGCCCAAATCAAACTTGATCGGCTCGTTGACGAACCTTCCGCCCTGCGCAATCTGCGCTACCGTGATCGGAGGTTTGCGCTTTCCGGTCTCCGATAATGTGAGGCTCGGAATCAGCTCGAGTGTGCGCTCAGTTGAAATACCTTCCAGCCCGGTGATGTGGCCCGCCTGACTCAGCAAGCCTGACTGGTCCTTGGATATCGGCATCCAGGAATCCTGCTCGCCATTGACGTGTTTGATCTGGCGCAGGATGTGAATGCCCCACAGTTTTCCTTTGCCGGCTTCATAGCGAAGCGACTTGAAGGGAATCGCTACCTCGACCGTATAGCCATCGGGCGTCAGCGATCCCTTCGACTCCATGACGATGTCCACACTGAAGTCGTCGTTGCCGCCTTCCGTGAGAAATCCATCCTGCTGAACACCGAGCGGATTGAAGAACAGTTCGTAAGCGCGGCGTTTATCGTTGAAGGTATCGAGCAGTAGCCCAACCGAATCGTCGTCAAAAATTGAATCGCGCTTCGCGACAGTGGCGCGAATCTTTGCAGGGTCATCGTAGGCGTGAAAAGCAAAATAAATGAAACGCGAATCGTAACCAGCGTAAACTTCGGTGCGCGCCGAAGCTGATGCAGTGTCGCTGGGCCGCCACTGGTAGAAGTCTTTGAAGACTGCCGCAGTTTTCCAGACTTCATCGTCCAACTTACCGTCAATCACCGGCGCCTTGCTGAATAGCGGCAGCCTCACTGGCTGCGCCTTTTCCGGCGGCAGAGTAAAGGCAGACTTTCCGGTGCTGGCTTTTGTGGATGACCTTGAATTCGAGTCGGGCTCTGGCCCAGGCGATGTTTCCGGACTCGGACTCGCGGCGGCAGGAGCGTTAGCGGCTGCTTCAGTCTTATGACTGCTCGATGTGGTCGATTGCGTTGACGATTTTGACTGGGAGCGCACTAATGGCGAAAAGAAAAAGACTAACGCGGCGGCAAGTACGAGGGATTTCATAATTTTGGAGAGTCTCCTCGGGTTGTCGCAAAATTCGGAGCGCTGATTCACATTGATAAGGACGCTAAAAGAACTGCTGGTGTTAACGGCGCTGCCTTGAAATTAGAAAAGGATCGCCATCTGCAAAGTTGCCCGGGCCATGGTCGCTACCTGCTGCTCGCTTGTTTGTTGTAGTCTGAATCCCTGAGCGCGCTCGACAAATGAAAAGAGTTGTTTGGAACACTCCGCAACGGCAATGCATTTAACGCAGTGGCAAAGTTAAAGTTGCAAAACAACTTAGTCCATGATTTCGGAAAGCTTACGGAATTTCGGAGTTGATGATTTGACTACAGACAAAGCAAATCTTACTGAAGCGCTACGCAACAGCACGTTCATGCGAGCCTGTCGTCGCGAGCCTGTTTCTTACACTCCGATCTGGTTGATGCGTCAGGCAGGACGTTACATGCAGGAGTATCGCGACGTGCGCGCGCGCATGAGTTTTCTTGAATTGTGCAAGACGCCCTCGCTTGCTGCTGAAGTCACCGTCACCGCGGCGGAACGGCTGGGCGTGGACGCCGCGATAATTTTTGCCGACATCCTTTTGATCGTCGAGCCGATGGGACTCGAGTTGGAATTCGGCAAAGGCGAAGGACCAGTGATTCACCATCCGGTGCGCTCGATTGAGGATGTGAAGCGCCTGCGCGAGGTTGAGGATGTGGGAGCGCTCGAATTTGTTTTCGCGGCTATCAGGGAGACGCGTGGCGCGCTGCGCCCGGACCTGCCGCTGATTGGATTCTCGGGAGCGCCCTTCACGCTGGCATCTTATATAGTTGAAGGCGGCGCCTCGAAAAACTACGTGCACACGAAGTCGCTGATCTATAACGATAGCGGCGCCTGGCATGCGATGATGTCGCTCATCTCGCGCGCGCTGATCAAGTATCTCAATGCGCAGATCGAAGCCGGCGCGCAAGCGGTGCAGTTGTTTGATTCCTGGGTCGGCACGCTCGGTCCCGACGACTATCGTGAATACGTACTACCCCACACGCGCACTGTCATCGCGGGCATCAAGCCCGGAGTTCCGGTCATTCACTTTGGAACGGGCACGGGCGCGCTGCTTGAGTTGATGCGCGAAGCGGGAGGCGATGTTATCGGGCTGGATTGGCGTGTGCGCCTTGACGAAGCATGGAAGCGTGTTGGTCATGACGTGGGCGTGATGGGCAATCTCGATCCAGTCGCGCTGCTTGCCAATCGAGATCAGCTTCTCGCGCGGGCCAGGTCGATCATCAAGCAAGCCGGCGGCCGGTCCGGACACATTTTCAATCTGGGACACGGCATCCTGCCGGAAACGCCAGTCGAGAATGTGATCGCGCTGGTTGCTGCGGTGCATGAAATGAGTCAGGAGTCTTAGCGTCTCCAATCATCAGTCAGACTGATATTTTCGCAGCTTGAAATCATGAATCCGCCACAGACTCCAGACTCCAGACTAGAGACTCCAGACGAAGGATACGACGCGTTGTTGCTTGTTTCATTCGGCGGGCCTGAAGGAATGGACGACGTAATGCCGTTTCTCGAAAACGTTTTGCGCGGCCGCAACGTCCCGCGCGAGCGGATGCTCGAAGTGGCGAAGCACTATCGGCTGTTCGGCGGTGTCAGCCCAATCAACGAGCAAAACCGAAAGCTGATCGTGGCGTTAGAGAAGAGGTTGGAAGCGAAAGGACCGCGCCTCCCAATCTATTTCGGCAATCGTAATTGGCATCCGATGCTCGCGGACACGTTGCGTAAAATGCGCGACGAAGGAGTGAAGCACGCGCTCGCCTTCGTGACTGCCGCTTACAGTTCGTATTCGAGTTGCCGTCAGTATCTCGAGGACATTGAACGCGCGCGTGTGTCAGTTGGGCCGGATGCGCCGCGCGTTGAGAAGTTGCGCGCGTTCTACAATCATCCGGGCTTCATCGAGGCAAACGTCGCGAACGCGCGCGCCGCGCTGGAACAAATTCCTGAAGATAGGAGAACACAAACATCGATCGCATTCACCGCGCACAGCATTCCGGAGTCGATGGCCAGAAACTGCAACTACGAGGCGCAACTTCAGGAAGCGAGTCGACTCGTTGCAGAAGGATTGGGCGTGGAGAACTGGCGGCTGGTGTTTCAGAGTCGCAGCGGCTCACCCACGCAGCCCTGGTTGGGTCCGGACATTTGCGATCACTTGCGCGAGTTGCAGGCGCTTGGAGCCAGAGACGTGGTGGTGGCGCCGATTGGATTTGTTTCCGATCACATGGAGATTGTTTACGATCTGGACACCAGGGCCAGAGCGCTCGGCGAGGAACTGGGCTTGAACATGATTCGCACAGCCACCGCCGGAAAACATCCGGCGTTCATTGAAATGATTCGCGAGTTGATAATGGAACGGCTCGAGCCTGGTCGAAAAAAAAGATTTCTTGGCGCGCATCAGCCGGCGAAGGACGACTGCACCCCGAATTGCTGCATGCTAAGTTGATTGGAACCGCACGATCCGTTTGAGAAAGTCCTGAGATGAAACGCGTTGTAATCATTGGCGGTGGCATTACCGGACTGGCGGCCGCGCACCGAATTCTCGAGCGCAGCCACGAATCTCGCAAGCAAGTCGATCTTATTTTGCTTGAAGCCGGCTCCCGACCTGGCGGCATTATTCAAACTCAGGAGCGCGACGGTTTTCTGCTCGAGCGCGGCCCTGACTCCTTCATTTCAGAGAAGCCCGCGGCCCTGGAACTCGCTCGCCGCCTCGGTCTCGAATCTCACCTGATTGAACCTAACGAGCGCCACCGCCGCAGCTTCGTTGTCAGACAAGGGCGGCTGCTGGCCGTCCCGGAAGCATTTCATCTGCTGGCCCCTTCACAAATTTGGCCTTTCCTGCGCAGTGGAATTTTTAGTTGGCGTGGCAAGGCCAGAATGGCGCTGGACCTAATCCTGCCGCGACGTAAATTGAACGGCACTGACGATGCGGACAGCAACGACGAAAGCCTGGCTGAGTTTGTGCGCCGGCGCCTGGGACGTGAAGCACTCGAGCGCATGGCCCAGCCGATGGTTGGTGGAATCTACACAGCGGATCCGGAAAAGCTAAGTTTACAGGCGACGATGCCTCGCTTTCTGGAAATGGAGCGCGAACATCGCAGCTTGATTCGCGCGCTAAAGAAACAAGTCAGCAGCACAACTGCCAGCGGCGCGCGTTACAGCCTGTTTCTTTCGTTCGATCGCGGCATGCAGTTGCTCACTGACAAACTCGCAGCCGCTTTAGGTCAGACTTCGATTCGCGTAAACACCGCAGTTGAGTCTCTCAATCTCGAACACGAAGAAACCGACCCGTGGCCTCAGTGGAAAGTCAGGACGAATCGCGGCGAGTCAATCGTCGCCGACGCGGTTTGTCTCGCGCTACCTGCGTATGTCAGTGCGCAACTGCTGCGCGATATCGACCAAACACTTGCTTCGGAGCTGGACGGAATTGCTTACGCGTCAAGCGTGACGATCAACCTGGCATACAAGCGCGAAAATATTCCGCACCCGCTCGACGGGTTCGGTTTCGTCGTGCCGTTTATCGAAAGACGCTCGCTGATCGCCTGCACCTTCAGCAGTGTGAAGTTTCCCGGCCGAGCGCCGCAGGGCCACACGCTGCTGCGCGCGTTTGCCGGTGGCGCACTGCAACCCGAGATGTTTGACTTGAGTGAAGCTGAGTTGTTGTCGCGCGTTCGCACAGATCTTGGTGACTTGTTAGGGATTGAAGAGCAGCCTTTGTTTGCCGAAGTTGCGAAATGGGAGCGGTCGATGCCGCAATATCACGTGGGCCATCTGGCAAGGGTGAAGCGCATTCAGGAACGCGTCGCTTCCCTGCCCGGCCTCGCGCTTGCCGGCAATGCCTACTCAGGACTCGGCATCCCGGATTGCATCAGAAGTGGTGAGCACACGGCTGTCGAGCTGGTTAACACACTCTAAAGTCAACGAGTCGGTCACCATTGACTAGCCGCATTAATTGGAATAGAACCTTACCGCTTCCTCAATCCCAGCAAAGGAGTTGTCGCCATGTCAGCCAAACAACCCGCCGAACGCCTTTCGAAGATTGAAACCGAGCAACTGCTGCGGCGGATGAATGACGACTTCGTGAAAGCGCTCGTGCGGCGTGACGCAGAGACTCTCTTTCGCATCATGGCGGAGGATTTCTTTTTTGCTTACCCGCTGGAAGGTGACGACCGGGCGCAGTTCATTTCCGATGTAACTTCAGGCGACCTCATCGTCGAGCACATCACTCGCCACCAACTTAGCGTGCGAATTTTTGGCAACACTGCGGTACTGACAGCGCGCGATTCGGCGAAATGGATCTACCGGGGCCGTGAGCTCGAGGGCCAGTACAAAGTCATCCAGGTCTATTCCGAACGTGACAATCGCTGGCAGTTGGTTGCGGTGCAATTCTGTCCGATGGCATAGACAGTCTGGAGCGGAGAGTCGAGAGTCTACAGTCCGCTGCGAACTTCTTAAGCATGGCGCATGCTTCGGTTTCTGAGGTGCAATCTCACTTGTACGTCGCTCTCGACTTAGGTTACATCTCAGCCGACGGTTTCGAGGAACTGTATGATTTGCTTGAGGAGATCGGAAGAATGACTTTCGTGTTGGCAGATCACCTGAGAAAAGCTATCAGGAGTTGATCAGTATGATTTCACTGTAGACTGTCGACTCCAGACTCCAGACTTATTTCCCCAGCGATTCGATCCACGCTCCATTTGTTTCCAACAACGGACGAAACGCCTCGCGCGGCACGGTCGTTTCAATATGCATGTTGTCGTCGGTGTTGATGACCGCCCCTGCGACTGCCGGTCCCAATCGAGTTTCATCGCATACGTACCACGCCCGCACGTCCACTTCGTTTTTGATATTCACGCGCGCGAGCTCTGCTGAGATTCGCACATCGCTAAGCCGCTCGCTGATCCGATCAAGAGTCAACGGCGTTTTGCTGCCAACCAGCAGCAAGTCTTTTCCTTTCCAGGCGCCCTCAACTCGAAAGACCAACACGTGTGGAAACGTCTCATGAAAAGTTGCCAGGACCGATCGCAAGCTATCGGTTGAGAGCTGGTAGATCTGTAACCACTGCACAAGGACTCCATCATCATTCAGCCGCTCGCGACCAAGTTGGAAAAACTCGCGCGTAAAAAGATTCGCGACGCCGGGCACCCAGGGATGGCTGGGCTCGCTCACGATGATGTCGTAGCGCGCCGACGTAACGCGCAAGTATGTCCGCGCATCGTCAATAATCAAATGCAGGCGCGGATCGTCCAGCGGATGGTTGTTTACGTGCTCGAAAAAACGAGAGCCGTTAACTGTCGCGGGTTCCAGCTCAACGCATTCCACTGTTTCAATCTGCGACTGCAACATGGCGCCGGCGGTTACTCCGGTCGCGTAGCCCACCACCAGCGCGTTCTTCAGGTGCGGCGCCAGTAGCAGCGGCAACTGGCCCAGCATCACTTGCGTTGGCATGTCTTCGCGGTCGGATGCGTTAGTGCGACCGTTGATGGCCATCGAAGTTATGTCCCAGTCTTTTCGCACCGAGACCGTCGATGTCGGACCTTCTTCGTACATCAGTAACTGGTGTATCTCCGGACCGCGCTGCTGGACCGATCCATCGTCGACGCCCCCGCGCGACTTTGCCAGCACGCGCACCAGACTGTCGTAGGCGCCGACCGAGAGATCGGCCAGATTCATTCGCGGAGCCGCAAGAAACAGCAAGACGATCAGGACCATGGTTAACCCGGCGGCCAGGCTTCGTTGCAGATCGCGCTGGCGAGCATCAGCTTTTGGTTGATAGGCGAAGCCCGCAACGATCAGACAGAGCGCTGCGGCAAAAAGTATTGTGAAGCGCGTGCTGAGTTTGGGAATCAAGACGAAGCCCGCGCCAAACGCACCCACAATCGCACCGATCGTGTTCACGGCATAACTGCGGCCGACGAGTTGCACCGCCAGGTCCCTGGAACTTGCGCCCGCCCAAACCAGCACCAGCGGCATGACCATGCCCATCAGAAATGCCGGCAGCAGAATCAAGAGGGCAACGGAAATTATCTGTAGCGCCAGCAGTCCGCCCCAACTGCCGATGTGCAAACCAAGGCCAGCGTTAACCAGGAGTGAAGGAATCTTGTTGACTACCAGGAGGCTAACAAAAAGACTGACGGCGGTGACCAGCTCGACCCTGAGCACTGTGTCTCGTAGTTTTCCGGAAAGCTTTTTTCGCGCCATCGCGTAAGCGCCGCCTGATAGACCGAGAAGGAAGAGCGCGACGACGATGCTGAAGGCATAGGTGCTGGAACCGACGATCATCGTCAGCATGCGCGTCCAGGCCACCTGCGTGCTGATGGTTACGAAGCCGGAAATGAAAGCACAGAACAGCCAGAACTTTGCGTCGGCAGCCCAGACGGACGCTTTTCCCATTTCGGTTGGCGATTCCTCGGTGGGCCTGGCGGACGAGGCGTCTGCTTCGAAGTTCGATGCAGTTTGGGTTTGTCGATCGGCAAGGATGGTAACAATGCCGATGATGATGTTGATGACTGCGGCAATGTAGATTGTGGCGCGCACGCCGAAGGTTGGTAACAGGAGGAACCCGGCGATGATGGCGCCGCAGATAGCGCCGGCAAGATTACGAGTGTAGAGCCTGGTTATCGAGGTTGATGTTTGAGCAGCAGATCGCGTCAGCGCGGCCGACAGCAGCGGCAGAGTGGCGCCCATTAGTGTGGTTGGCAGCAGCAACATCAAGCAGGAAAGCAGAAAGCGCCACAAACCAAAAACAAAGAAGCCCGGATGAAATTGCTGCCAGATGATGGCGTAGAGATTGTCAACCAGACTGAAAAGAAAAGGTACGGCAAGCGCGTAAAGAGCGATGCCGATTTCGAGCAACCCATAGGCGCGCACGGGCCGCCTGACGCGCGCGCCGCTTCGTCCAGCGAGGGCGCTGCCCAGCGCGAGTCCGCCCATAAAGGCGGCGAGCACAGTACTTACCGCCAGCGTGGTCGCTCCAAAAACGAGGCCGAGCAGGCGCGCCCAGAGCACCTCGTAAATCAATCCGGTGGCGCCCGATAGAAAAAAACAAGCGGCCACAAGTCGAAGCGTCCGAGACGAATAACTGTGTGTTGGAGAGATGCTGCCTGGCGCGGCTGTGGCTATCAAGTGTTTCTCCCGACAAAAATATTGGTAGAGAAATTCGCTGAGGCGGGACGCAAGGTAATCACTATAGCATCTTTTGATCGACGACAGAGCAATGAAAAAATTGGCGGTGGCCTGGCTTCGACCCTCTGCGTTAACTCGGCGTGCTCTGCGACTCTGCGGTGAGCGTTTTTGCAAGAGTATTAACCGCCGAGACGCAGAGCACGCCGAGATTACGCAGAGACGAACTTCAAATTAGGGCCCTATCAAAACTTGTTTGGATAACGTACTTGTGCGTCGGTGCCGCTCGCTGGACAAGTCCGGCTTCTAAACGGTCAGCTATTTCAGACGTGAATCACGTGCGACGCTCGCCAGATTCTGGGCGGGATCGATCCAGGCGGCGCAGTGGTCAGTACAATCGCGTAGTCTTCATCAAACACGTTGTCGTCCTTGACACTTTCCTGATCCTGGGCGGCAGAGGGAAGATTCCCTTCCCCGTTCTGTTTTTGCGGGTCTATCAGTGCCAGCCGGCGCAGGCAGGCATAGAGATGTTTCAGTCCGCCTCCGTAACGGCCCAGGTCATCTCCCAACATCAGTCGCACTTCAGCGCGTTCATCGACAAAGTGTTTTAGTAGTGAAGCAGCCTGGACCACGCCGGCCTCAAACCTTGGGAGAAAATTCTCCTCACCGGAAGCAGACATATCGCGTGTGTCGAGCACGATCGTGATTCGGCGCTCGTCTTCCGCGGTGAATTCGCGAACGGTCAGATTCCGCGACCGCGCAGTTGCTTTCCAGTCGATGTGGCGCAGATCATCCTGCGGTTGGTAATCGCGCAGCGAAAAAAGGTCCTGGCCCACGCCGCGCCTGGGAGACGCCATGTGTCCGGCGTAAGTAGGCAGCAAGTGGAGTTCGTCGCCTACAGGTTCGGGCTTCGGGTAGACGACGATGTCGACGTTGCGCGCGCGGAGTCGCCGCCGAAAACGGAAAAATCCAAACGGGAAACGCGTCGACAATTCGAATCCGTTGATGAGCATGTGCCCACGGCTGGTAAACAACTGCTCAACTCGCTGCTCAGCCGCCGCACGGTGTGGCACGTAAGTGAAATAGGCCAACGGCCGTTTGACGAAGCGCCGCCGGCGGTGACCACGGCGAGATGCGCCGGCTGGTTCACTCGGGCCGCGTGCTTCAACCAGAATCGAGAACGACGGCAGCGCGCGTTTGGCATTTCGCAGGGTAACGATAACCGGCGCCGCTTCACCGGCAAAAATGTGATCGGGGAAACGCGCCGACACGATCAAATCGCGCAGCGAAGCACGCGCCGCCGCGCCGCCGACAAACAGCGTGGAGCAAAGCAACGAGAAGATCATGAAGAGAAGATTGTTTCCCGTATTCCACGCGGCGAACCCAACGACCGCGAGTATGATCAGGAAGATGCCGCCGCCCGAAGTGATCTCAATGGGAAAGTCGAAGCGCTTAACTTCCAGCCGCGCGGAACGCGCCAGGGGCGGCACGATGAAGATCAGCATCAGTGCCGCGCTCACCAGCGACAAGATCGCAGCGACCGCGGCCAGCGCATAATTGTCTGTGCGACGAGCTAAGAGTGTGACTGCGGCAGAGGCCAGACCGGCGAAGACAAGGAGTGTGCCCAGGATAGCGTTGCGCCACCTTGAAAGGGATGAGGGATGAGGGCGGAGGGATGAATAAGAAGCTGCTTGATCACCCGGACCGGTTTTATTCATCCGCCCTCATCCCTCCGCCCTCATCCCTTCCTAAAGCGGCACGCTCACCGTCTTCATTATTTCCGTCAACACCGCTTCGGCCTCTTCGCTGCGGCGCATCGATGAGGCGAAACGCGTGCTGACGAGTATGCGGTGGGCGAAGGTGGGGATTACCAAACGCTTGATGTCGTCGGGAATGCAATAAGAACGCTCTTCGGAAAGAGCGAGTGCCTGC
>Ga0137409_10001590_pt1 | contig 24583 bp, 16 predicted proteins | sample CZODoug1_16funga_FD_122059 | JGI IMG/M metagenome (GOLD analysis project Ga0137409, IMG submission 122059) | Vadose zone soil fungal communities from Angelo Coast Range Reserve, California, USA - CZODoug1_16fungal (Hybrid Assembly) | ecosystem: Environmental > Terrestrial > Soil > Vadose zone...
CGCTTTTCGCTGGTGCGAGTCAACGAGCACGTCGATGACATTTCGTTGGCGGAGGGTGAGGCGGACGAGAAACGCCGGATCGAGCTTCATCTTGGCAATGTGCTCGCTGCGACGCGCCGCATCGTCAGGGGTCACGCCAATCTCACCTGGGTCACCGCCGGCTTTGGCTGGGTCACGATAGTGGCTCCCATACTCGTTGCGGCGCCACTGTATTTCAGCGGCAAGGTTTCTTTCGGCGGCCTCATGATGGCGGCGGGTGCGTTCAGCCAGGCGCAGTCGTCGCTGCGATGGTTCATAGACAACTTCAGCGCCATTGCCGACTGGCGCGCCACGTTGCTTCGAGTCGCAAATTTCCGCCATGCGCTGATCAGGAGCCAAGAGCCGGGCGGATTCGGAAGCCGCATCGTCTACACCGAGGGGGATCCCGGCGAGATTTCAATCGAGGGCCTCGAGATCGTATCTGCAGCGAATGCCGACATGCTCAAGGAAACGAAAGTGGTCGTGAAGGCCGGGGAACGGGTCCTCATCCTGGGCGCGCCGGGAACCGGCAAGACGCAGCTGTTTCGCGCGCTGGCGGGACTATGGCCCTGGGGCGCCGGGCGCATCACGCGCCCGGCGGGCGAACAGATATTTTACCTGCCGGGCGGTACGCCCTACATGCCCCGGGGAACCTTGCGCGAAGTACTGGCCTATCCTTTGAAGGCCGACAGTTTCGCCGAGGGCGATTTCGCGCGCGCGCTCTACCGGCTCGGCCTCGAACGCCTCGCACCGTTGCTCGACAAGACCCAGCGTTGGGATCGGGAATTGAGCCGAGATGAGCAGCTTTGCCTCGCCGTCGCGCGCATCTTGCTGCAAAAGCCGCCCTGGGTACTCATCGACGGCACATTCGGTCTGCTCGCCGACGACGTGCTCGAACTGGTCATCGACGTCTTCACCAACGAACTACAGCACACCGGCGTCATCCACATCGGCGGACCTGCTCAAGCGCACCCCCTGTTCACGCGCGTCCTGCATCTCATCAAGTCTCCTGGGGCTCGCAAAAGAGCAGCGACCTTGACTGGGAGCCACGGATGAAAAGGGCGTCAAAACCGGCGGGAAGAGGGATTGCCCAGTGGACGGCGAGCTGTCTCTTCTTGCTCTTGGTCTTTGCTTCCTCGAGGGTTTGGGCCGTCGGGCCGGTTTTCGAATTTCGTACGCCGGCTTCCGTGGACGATCCCGCGGCGGCCGCGGCCATGCGCGATTTGGCTGCGCGGCTCGTTCCCGTCTATCAAGATCCCGATCCGGACCGCTATCTCGCGAATTTGTCCGTGCTTCAATTGGTGGCGGGCAACTATTCGGCTGCCTACGAATCGCGGCAGACGCTGCGCGATCGGCGGCAGCGCTTGGACGCCGGCCGGCCGGTCGGCCGTGACGTGATTTACGACATGTACGCACGCGCCAAGGCAACGGAAGCGGAGAGTCAGGTGCCCTTCGCGCAAGCATTCACTCGAGCGTATCAAGACGTGGTTCCCCGGCTCAACGACCAGGACGCCTACGCCGTCACACAATGGCTCGGGACATCTCCGGCGGTGTTTCGTTACGCTCTGCAGAAGTTGTTCGATCAGCAGCGGGCCGACGACAGCATTGGACAATCGGAAGCGGTGGCGCTGATTCGGGCGTACCTGTCCTTTGATGCCTATCGGAGCTTCGGTCCCCTGGTCGTCCCGCTCGACGAGGAGGACGATCGACGGCGCTACGCGGTCGACGACCAAGTCCTGATCAAGACTCCGGACGGGGTGAGCATTGCCGCGCTGCTGGTTCGTCCCCGAAGCATCTCCAAACCGCTTCCCGCGCTGCTGGAGTTCACGATCTACGATTCACGGAACTACGCCAAGGAGTGCGCGGCGCACGGCTATGTGGGAGTAGTCGCCTACACCCGGGGTACGCATGACAGTCCCCGCCAGGTCGTTCCCTATCAGCACGACGGTGACGATGCGCGAGCGGTCATCGAATGGATTGCCAAGCAACCCTGGAGTGACGGCCGCGTGGGCATGTACGGCGATGCCTACAGCGGCTTTACCTCGTGGGCGGCCGCCAAGCGACTGCCGCCCGCGCTCAAAGCCATCGCGACATCGGCAACCACCGCTCCCGGAATCGATGTTCCCATGGGAGGCAACATCTTCCAGAACTCCGGGTACCGGTGGTCTTCCTACGTGACCAACACGAAAACGTCCGACGAAAGCAGCTATTACGATGATGCCCTGTGGCACGCCCTCGATCAGAAGTGGTACGTCAGCGGAAGCCGATACCGAGACATGGGCCGCCTGTACGGAAAACCCAATCCTATATTCATCCGCTGGCTGAATCACCCGAGCTACGACCGGTACTGGCAGGAGATGGTCCCTTACCGGGAACAGTTCGCACACATCAATATTCCGGTGCTGACGATGACGGGCTACTATTCCGGAAGCGAACTGGGCGCCCTGTATTATTTCACGCAGCATCATCGATACGACCCGCATGCCGACCATACGCTGGTCATCGGTCCCTACGATGACGCCGTGATGCAGAAAGGGGCATTGGCCACGCTGCAGAACTATCAAGTGGATTCGGCCGCGCTCGTTGACCTTCGTGAGCTGCGTTATCAGTGGTTCAACCACGTCTTCAAGGGCGCTGCCATACCGCCTCTGCTCAAAGCCCAAGTCAACTACGAAGTCATGGGCGCCAACGAGTGGCGCCACGCGCCGACGCTCGAAGCCATGACCAAGGGGTCGCTGAAATTCTACCTGGACGCAACTGTGTCAGGCGAAGGCCACCGGCTCACCCAGCGCAGGAATCCGAAAGCCGCATTCATCCTGCAGACGGTGAACTTGGCCGATCGCAAAGACGCCGCCTGGACGCCCTCGACCGATCTCATCAGCAGGAGTATCGCAACCCACAACGACGTGCTGTTCGTGAGCGAGCCGCTGGCGAAGCCGACGGAGTTCAACGGTCTGTTCTCCGGCCGGCTGGATTTCACCGTGAACAAGATGGACGTGGATCTGAACATCATTCTTTTCGAGCGCACGGCCGGCGGCGATTATGTCCGCTTGTTCAGTCCCGCCTATGAATTCCGCGCCAGCTATGCGCGAGACCGCGTTCATCGTCACCTGCTCAAGGCGGGCGAGCGCCAGGAGCTCTCGTTCAGGAGCGAGCGGATGACCAGCCGGCTGCTTCAGCAGGGCAGTCGTCTGGTGATGGTTCTCGGCGTCAACAAGCGGCCGGATCGAGAGATCAACTACGGCACGGGAGGCGACGTGAGCGAGGAGTCCATCGACGACGGCAAAGTTCCCGTCAAAATCCGCTGGCACAATGACAGCTATATCGAAATCCCGATTCGCAGGTAGAGGGTGCAATGATCGGCATGAGCATCAATCGGCGATGGCCTGATATACATAGGCGTGGGACAGGCCACGCACGTCGGGAACGCCGGCCACGGCGGCCGCGCCGGTACCTGCGACCTGCTGAATCATTCCGATGACGATCAACTCGTCGGTGGGATCGATCCAGAACCAGGTGCCGGCCGCGCCGCCCCAGTAATAGGTACCCTTGCCGTAGTAGCCGCCCGCGGCGACGACGTCGCTGTACACCGCGAAGTCCAATCCGAATCCCGACCCGGGTGAGAGCGTCGGCATGGCCGGCGGCAGCACGTTGGTGCGCATCAGTTCGACGCTGCGCGGCGAGAGAAGGCGCACGCCATCCAGCTTGCCGCCGTTCAGCAGCATCTGGCAGAAGCGCATGTAATCCGCTGCGGTCGATACCAGGCCGCCGCCGCCGGAAGAGAGCGCAGGCTTGGCGGAGAAGTCGTGATTGAGCCCGCCCCGCACCACTTCCAGCCGGCCGTCCTTTCCGTAACCGTAGAATTCCGCCAGGCGCTTGAGCTTGTCCGCCGGAACGTAGAAGCCGGTATCAACCATGCTGAGCGGCTTGAATATGCGCTTCTCCAGGAATTCCTCGAACGGCATGCCGGAGAGCTTTTGTACGAGGTAGCCCTGAATGTCGACGGAAATGCTGTAGTGCCATTCGCTGCCGGGTTGCGCGTTCAAGGGCAGTTTGGCGACGCGCTTGATCATCTCCTCCAGCGTGTTGTTGACGTTGAGGATATCGGCCTCACGCTGTAATTTATCGACCGGCGTGTTGCTGATAAATCCATAGGTGAAACCTCCGGTGTGCGACATCAGCTCGCGCATGGTCACGGGGTGAACCTGATCCTTCATGACCACGTTGCCGTTCGCATCGGTGCCGTACACCTTGAGGTCGGCAAACTCCGGTATATATTTGGCAACCGGATCGTTGAGCTGCCACTTCCCCTCTTCGAACAACATCATCATGGCGACGCCGGTAATCGGCTTGGTCATGGAATAGATGCGGAAAATGCTGTCCTTTTGCATGGGGAGATTGGCGGCGATGTCCCGCTTGCCGATGGCCTCGAGTTCGATCACCTTGCCGCGGCGCGCGACCATGGTCACGACGCCGGCGAGACGGCCCTGATCCACGAGACTCTTCATGCCCTCGCTGAGGCGGGTGAGACGCTCGGTGGACATGCCGACATTTTCAGCCTTGGCCGTGGGCAGAGCCTGCGGGCCGGCCGCCAGCGCGGTCTGTAGGGTTACGGCGATGAGAGCGAGTACGCTGCACGGTGCACGCATGCTTGGGATCCCCATGACTTTGTTGATATCGTAAGCGCAGTATGCCGGGTCTCGACCGAAGCGAACAGAGCTCCGCGTCGCTTCATCTGAACCGCGGGTCGGCGACGAATTCGGGGTCGGTCAAGCTCCGCAGAAAAGCAGCCAAATCGGCGCGTTCGGTCTGCGACAGAAATAGCGGCCGGATGCGCGAGTCCCGGCGCGGACTCTCGTGTCCGCCGCGCGCGTAGTGATCGATCACCTGCTCCAGGCTCGCCACACTTCCGTCATGCATATACGGCGCGGTCAGCGCCACGTTGCGCAATGTGGGCACGCGAAATCTTCCCATGTCCGCCGCACGATGGGTGACCTCGATCAGGCCTTGGTCGTTCGCCGGGTAGCTTCCCCGTCCGTCCTCATCGTACAGGCCGGTGTTGGCGAACGAGGCGCCTTGCGTCTCGTGTCCGTCGTAAGTCAGGGGTCCGGAAAAATTGATTCCGGAATGACATTGCGCGCAGCCCGCGCGCGGCGAGAAAAAGAGCGCCATGCCGCGCTTTTCCGAGTCAGACAGCGCCGTTTGATCATCGTCGTACACATAACGATCGAATGGCGAGCGGCCGGAGATCAGAGTGCGCTCGAAAGCGGCGATCGCCTTGATGATGTTGGCCATGGAAATCGGTGCGGCGTCGTCCGGAAATGCCGCGGCGAACCGGCTGCGGTACGCGGCGTCGGCAGACACGGCCTCGACGGCGGCGCGCCCGCCGCCCGTGAGGCCCATCTCCACCGGATGCCGGTTGAACAGCGGCTGCCGCATTTGCGACTCCAGCGAATGGACTCTCGAGTCGCTCCAGGTGAAGGCCGGGTTGTAAGCCACGTTGGCGAGACTCATGGCGCTGTGCTTCACCGACTCGCCGGTGGCGCCCAGGGCGCGTGGCCTGCCGTCGGTGAAAGCCAGTTCGGGTCGATGACAACTGGCGCAGGCGTACCGGCCGGTCGACGACAGATGCGTTTCGTGAAATAGCCGGCGCCCCAATTCTACTTTGGCGGAAGACATTGGATTGTCGGCCGGCACCGCCGGACGCGGGAAACCGGGCGGCAAGCGCCATTCATAGGCCGGGCTCGGCAACGTATCCGCACCACGCGCGGCAGCCACCGCCGCGCATGCCATTACGATGATGAAGCGCTTGCGGATATTGAGCAGCGATCCGTGAGCTTAGGCAGCGATGCCGGCTATTTCCACGCAGCCTGCGCGCCGAGGGCGAGTGACGCGGTTTGCGCGGCGATTCCGGCTCTCTCGTCCACCCATTTGGAGAATGCCTCGATGACATCGGGAGCCAGACCTTGAGCATCCGTGCGCCGGGCGTCGGTCCACCGGCGCATCGCCGTCATGAGTTCGTCGGCGAGGCCGCGGGACTCTCGAAACAAGGTCATGTACGCCTCCTTCGCTTCGTCGATCTTATTCAGACCGAGATAGGCTTCTCCGCGGTACTCGATGGCTTCCGGATAGGCGGGATTGAGCTCGAGCGCCTTGGCGTATGCCGATAGCGCGGCGTCATAGTTACCCAGATGGCGGTTGGCAAAGCCGATGTAATTCCATGCCTCGTACATCTTGGGCTGTTGGGAGACTGCATCGATGAACTGTTCCAGTGCCTTGGAATAGTACTGATGAGCCTTGTCCAGCGCTTTGGCGCTCTTCTGAGGATTGGAAGCCTTGGCGCCGTCGGATTCGTACTCCTTCGCCTCCTTGATGGAGCGCACGCCGGAGTTGTAAGCAGCCTTCGCCGCGTTCTCGGGCGAGCTCGACCGTGAACCGGCCGCGGAGCCGGTGACGCCCCCTCCGCCCATGGATCCGCCGCCGTGAGCAAAGCCGATTCCGACGGGGGCGACCGCCAATGCAACCGTCAAACTTAGGATACCGCGACTGACTCGCATACCAACCTCCGGAGTGCCTTGCCCAAGAACGCTGTTTACCGAGAGTGAGTACCCGAATGAGCCGAGCGGGTTTGAAGCTCCGCGTGACGGCGGTACAGGCATGGGGCCGGGATTTCGTTGAACTGCGCGGAAACTGTGAAGTCAAATAAACGAAGTCTTTATAGAAGTCCTTATAATGGTGTTCATTGAACTTAAGGCCATCGACAGGCCATTGGTGACGTAATGAAAACCCCCTCGGCCCTCCGTACGCTGTCTTTGATGGTCTGCGGCGCCGCCGCCGCACTGGCGCTGAGCGCGCCCACGTTCGCGCAGCATGGTGGCGGGGTCGCCCATGGCGGCGGCTATCACGGCGGCTACGGCGGCGGCTATCACGGTGGCTATGGTGGGTACTACGGCGGCTACGGCTGGCGGGGCGGCTATTATGGTTGGGGAGGCGGCTGGTACGGTCCCTGGGCTTGGGGGGGCGTCGGATTGGGTTTGTATTTTGCGACTCTGCCCTTGTACTACTCGACCGTTTGGTGGGAAGGGGTTCCCTACTACTATGCGGACAACGTCTACTATCGGTGGGATCCCGCGGTCAGCCAGTACGAAACGGTGAGTCCGCCGCCCGAGATTCAAGGCGAGGCTGCGGCATCGTCGCCGGCGGCATCAGGGACGCTGATCGTGTACCCGAAGAACGGCCAGACCGAGGATCAGCAGGGCAAGGACAAGTTCGAGTGCCATCGCTGGGCGGCCGGCCAGACGGGGTTCGATCCCACGCAGGCGACAGGGGCGGCGCCCGGCAAGCGTTCGGACTACTTTCGAGCGCAAGCGGCCTGCCTCGAGGGCCGAGGATATACCGTCAAGTAGCCGGCGAGGCGCGGTCAAGTAGCCGGCGAGGCGAGCAGGCCCGAGCGACGGCGCTCGCCCGGCGCCGCTGGAGGCCTCGCGCGGGCCAAATCGCACACCAAAGCCGAGTTCTCGACATACCCAGAACGGCGTGTCAAACTACGTGGTTTTGACGCCGGCCTACCGCGGCCCTACTCACTACTTTTTACGGAACTTCGCCATGCCCCGCACAACGCCCCTTTCCGATATTCGCAATATCGGCATTATCGCCCACGTCGACGCCGGCAAGACGACGACGACCGAGCGCATCCTGTATTACACGGGGCGTAAGCACACCATCATCGACATTCACGATACCAAGGATCTGAAGACCTCGACGACCACCGACTATCTCGAGCAGGAACAGAAGCGCGGCATCACCATTCAGAGCGCGGCCGTGTCCGCGTTCTGGCGCGATAAGAAGATCAATCTCATCGACACTCCGGGACACGTCGATTTCACCATCGAGGTCAATCGATCCCTGCGCGTCCTCGACGGCGCCGTCGTGGTGTTTGACGGAGTGGCGGGCGTCGAGCCGCAATCGGAAACCAACTGGCGCCTGGCCGACAACTACGGCGTTCCGCGCATTTGTTATGTCAACAAGATGGATCGAAGCGGCGCGAATTTCCTGCGTTGTGTGGACATGATCAAGAAGCGCCTGGGCGCGCGCCCGCTACCCGTGCAGATTCCGATCGGATCGGAAGAAAATTTCAAGGGCATGGTCGATCTGGTCGAGATGAAGGCCCTGGTCTGGGACTCGGACGACAAGGACGCTCAATGGCATAGCCTCGAGGTGACCCCCGACCTCGCCGACAAGTTGCACATCACTACGCCGAGCGATCGCAAGCTTCTGGGCGATGTCTTCAAGTACCGCACCGAATTGGTCGATACCTGCCTCGAACAGGACGATGAGGCCATGGAGGCCTTCCTCACGCACGGGACCGTTCCGTCGGCCGACGTGCTGCGCCGCGCGCTGCGTAAGGGAACCGTGAACTCCGCGTTCACCGTGGTGCTGTGCGGTTCGTCGTACAAAAACAAGGGAGTGCAGCAGGTACTCGACGCGGTCGTCGATTACATGCCGGCCCCGACCGACGTGGCGTCGATCAAAACGGTGGACGCGGACGGCGAGCCCATCGGCGAGCGCAAGTGCTCGGACGACGAGCCCTTCTCGGCTCTGGCCTTCAAAGTCATCAATGACATCTATGGCGCGCTCACCTTCATCCGCGTCTATTCGGGCGTGTTGACCAAGGGTGCCTCGGTTCAGAATTCCACCCGCGGCAAGCGCGAAAAGATCGGCCGCATGGTCGAAATGTTCGCCAAGGAAGCCAATCCCGTGGAAGAAGCCCGCGCGGGCGACATCATCGCGCTCGTGTCCCTGGCGGACACCGAGACCGGCGACACCTTGTGCGATGCCGCCAACCCGGTAGTTCTCGAGCGCATGCGTTTTCCGGACCCCGTCATCAGCGTGTCGGTGAAGTCGAAGGTCAAGGCGGAACAGGAAAAATTCGGAGCCGCGCTCGGCAAAATGGTCCGCGCCGATCCCTCGCTGCACTTGGAAACCGACCGCGAAACGGGTCAAACCATCCTGCGCGGCATGGGCGAATTGCATCTGGAAGTCACGCTGGACCGCATGCGCACGGAATTCGGCGTCGAAGGCACCATGGGCGAGCCGCAGGTCGCGTATCGCGAGACCTTCACCAAGAAGCTGACCGAACAGTACATCCACAAGAAGCAGACCGGCGGTTCCGGCCAGTTCGCCGAAGTGTGGATCGTTTTCGAGCCGCTGGAACGCGGCGCGGGATTCGAGTTCGTCGATGAAACGGTCGGCGGGTCAGTACCCAGGGAGTTCGTGCCGTCGGTCGAGAAGGGCCTGAAGATTCAGAAAGAAGACGGGGTGCTCGCCCACTATCCGACGGTGGATTTCCGCGCGACGCTGATCGACGGCAGTTTCCACGACGTCGATTCCAACGCGCTCACCTTCGAAATCGCCGCCAAGGCCTGCTTCCGCGAGGCCATTCGCAAGGCCGGACCGATTCTCCTCGAGCCGGTCATGAAGGTCGAGACGGTGACGCCCGGCGACTACCTGGGCGATGTGATCGGCGACATCAATCGCCGCCGCGGCGCGATCCTGGATCAGCTGGAGCGCGGCACCAACATTGCCGTCGTCGCGAACGTGCCGCTGTCGGAGATGTTCGGCTACATCGGACAGTTGCGCGGAATGACCAGCGGCCGTGCTTCCTACACCATGGAGTTCTCGCACTACGATCCTGTCCCGCGACAGGTCGCGGACGATGTCATCGCCGAGGTGGCAAAGGCCAAGGCTGCGGCCGTAGGCTAGCGCCACGCCGCGTTGACCGCGGCGGTTCTGTCTTTCATGGGCATCCGCAAAACGCGTCCCGGCGCCGGTGCGCGTTTGCCTTTCGGCCATTTTTTCCTTTACACCACCGCTGCACCGGCCTATCTTCCCAAAAGTTTAAGTTGCACAGGTCGTCCTTGTGAGTAGATGTACGAGTGGTGGTGAGTGCCGCCCGAGCGGCACCCGCGCATTGGCGTCGACAACGCTTTAGGTTCCTCCGAAGCGCCGTCCCGCCGCATGCGGAAGGCGCAAATGGCTCGAAGGGACTCGGTTCCTGCCCTATTTGATCCTCCGGTTTCCGCCGCCTTCTCCCCACGTGGGACTCATTCCGTTTTTGGAGTATGGCGATGGTCAAGCTGCTCAAGAGCATTACCGAAGATCCGCGGGTGAAGCAATTGGGTCCGGGGCTCATCACGGGCGCCGCCGATGACGATCCGAGCGGTATTGCCACGTATTCTCAGGCCGGTGCGCAGTTCGGGTACAGCATGTTATGGACCGTTCTGTTCACCTATCCCTTGATGGTCAGCATTCAAATGGTCAGTGCTCGCCTCGGCTGCATCACGGGCCGGGGTCTGGCGGCGAACGTCAAATCGGTTTTCCCGCGTTCCGTGCTGTACGGCATCGTCGGTCTATTGCTGGTTGCCAACACGATCAACATCGCCGCCGACATTGCGGCGATGGGCGAGGCGCTGCGCCTGCTGCTCGGGGGTTCGGCGCACTTATATTCCGTGGCTTTCGGCGTGTTGTGCCTGGGATTGCAAGTCTTTCTGCGCTACGCGGACTACGTGCGGTATCTGAAGTGGCTCACTCTCGCGCTCCTATCCTACGTTGCCGTGGTATTCACCGTTCATGTCCATTGGGGGGTGGTCACGTCCGAGCTGGTCATGCCACGGCTGGTCTTCGATCACAGCACCATCTCCATGATCGTCGCGGTTTTTGGCACCACGATCAGCCCGTATTTGTTCTTTTGGCAGGCGGCACAAGAGATGGAGGACTTGCGCGCAGTCACCGCCCGCAACGGCGGGGGATCCTTGCTGCCGCACGCCGCGGAGGTGGCACGCCAGCACTTGCGGCGCATACGCTGGGACACTTACATCGGCATGGGTTTTTCAAACCTGATTGCATTCTTCATCATCCTGAGCACGGCGGCTACGCTGCATGCGGCGGGCGTGGTCGACATTCAGACGTCCGCCCAGGCCGCCGAAGCGCTGCGGCCGCTTGGCGGACAGACCACGTTCCTGTTGTTCAGCTTAGGGGTAATCGGTACGGGAATGCTTGCCGTTCCGGTCCTGGCGGGTTCGGCCGCTTATGCGGTGTCGGAAAGCTTCGATTGGCAGTCGGGTCTGGATATGAAGGTGCATCAAGCGCTGGAATTCTACGGCATCATCGCCATTGCGACGGTCGGCGGCGTGGCGTTGAATTTCACGCATTTGGACCCGATGCGGGCGCTGGTATGGAGCGCGCAGATCAACGGGGTCATCGCGGTCCCCATCATGGCGATCATGATGCTCCTGGCGTCGCGCGAAGACATCATGGGCAAATTCGTCATCCGGCCGCGGTTGCGCCGACTCGGATGGATCGCCACCGCGGTGATGGCGGTGACCGTCGCGGGCATGTTCGCGACGACGTGAGGAGCGGTCTTAGGTAAGCTGCGCCCCATGAATGATCGGTCATCGCTTCCCCCCGTCGCTCCGGATGACCCAACCGAGAAGCTGAATACCAAAGCGGCGGGGATTATCGGCATCGCGGTGATGTGCAGCCGTCTGCTCGGGCTCGCGCGCGAGCAGATCTTTGCCGCCCTGTTCGGCGGCGGCGGCGCGATGGACGCCTTTACGGCTGCGTTTCGCATTCCGAACCTGCTGCGCGATCTGTTCGCCGAAGGCGCGCTCTCGACGGCATTCGTTACTACGTTCAGCAAGACCATCGCCCGCGGGGGCGATGACGCCGCGTGGCGCCTCGCGAACAAGGTAGCCACGCTGACGGCCGTGGTGCTCGGCCTGCTGTGCATCGCGGGGATGGTGTTTTCGGAGCAGTTGGTGGCGACATTGGCGCCGGGCTTCGACCCGGAAAAGGCGGCCCTGACCGCACAGCTGACCCGCATCATGTTTCCGTTCATTCTCCTGGTGTCGCTCGCCGCCTTGGTCATGGGGATGCTCAATTCCAAGAGCCTCTTCGGCTTGCCGGCGATGGCATCAAGCTTCTTCAATATAGGCTCCATCGTCGGGGGGGTGACGCTCGGCTTCTGGATCGACGCTCACTTCGGTCCACGCGCACTGGTCGGGCTGGCCGTCGCCACGGTTTTCGGCGGCGCGCTGCAGCTTGCCGTGCAGCTGCCGTCGCTGGCACGGCTCGGGTACCGTTTCCACCCTGATTTTCGATGGCGCGACGCCGGCGTGAAGGCGATCTTGCTGCTGATGGGTCCCTCGGTGATCGCCGCCAGCACCACGCAATTCAATGTTCTGATCAATTCGATGTTTGCGTCGACGCTCGGCGACGGACCGATTTTCTGGCTCTCGATCGCGTTTCGGTTGATGCAGCTGCCTTTGGGTCTGTTTGGCGTCGCGCTGGGTACCGTGACCTTGCCGCTGCTTTCAAGACTGGTGGTGGCCGGTCAAATGACTGCGTTTCGCGCCGAGCTGTCCCGCGCCATGCGTTTGGCGTTCCTCCTCACGATCCCATCGACGGTCGGACTCATCATGCTCGCCGAGCCGATCATTTCGGTACTTTATCAGCACGGGAAATTCAATGCCTTTCAGGCGGCGCAGGCCGCCGGTGCGCTGCGGTTCTATGCGATTGGCCTCGCCGGATACGCCGCGCTCAAGGTATTGGTGAATGCGTTCTATGCCCTCGACAAGCGCAAGACTCCGATGCTCGTGAGCTTCCTGGCAGTGGCGCTCAATCTGCTGTTCAACTGGATATTCACCTTCCGGTTGGGATGGGGGCATCGCGGACTGGCCTTTTCCACCGGCTGTATCGCGACCGTCAATTTCCTGCTGCTGTACGCTCTGATGCGCAGGCACCTTCAGGGTCTCGAGTCGCGCCGCATGCTCCTGATGCTGGGAAAAGTTGCGGCGGCGTCGGCGGCGCTGGTGGCAGTCTGCGCCGCCTCGTCCCACTGGTTGCTGGCCGACTGGGAAACGCAGACGTTTCTGAGCAAACTCAGTGCGCTCCTGGGGACAGTCATCGTGGGTGCACTGGTGTTTGGCGTCTGCGGTGCCGCGCTGCATATCGAAGAGCTCAAGGAACTGGTCGACGCGCTCAATCGCCGGCTGCGGCGCATCGGTTAGGGTGCTACCCGGCTCTCTTCGGGATATCGATGCCTTTGATCACGGCCGGACGTGTCAGGAAAGACTGCAGTGCGCGCGTGACGTGCGGAAAATCCTTGATGCCCACGAGATCCCCGGCTTCGTAGAAGCCGACGAGGTTGCGAACCCAAGGGAAGGTAGCCACATCGGCAATCGAGTAGCTGTCGCCCGCGATCCAGGCGCGATCCGCCAGTCGCCGGTTCAATACCCCCAGCAGGCGCTTTGACTCCGCGACGTAGCGGTCCCGCGGGCGCTTGTCCTCGTAGTCCTTGCCGGCAAATTTATGGAAGAAGCCGACCTGGCCGAACATCGGTCCAACGCCGGCCATCTGGAACATGAGCCATTGAATGGTCTCATAGCGGCCGGCCGGATTCGGCGGCAAGAACTGCCCGGTTTTATCGGCCAGGTAGATGAGGATCGCGCCGGATTCGAACAGGGGAAACGGCTTGCCGCCCGGCCCATTGGGATCGAGGATGGCCGGGATCTTGTTGTTGGGATTGAGCGATAGAAACTCAGGGGTCATCTGATCGTTGGTATCGAAGCTCACGAGATGCGGCTCGTAGGGCAGGCCGGTCTCTTCGAGCATGATCGAGACTTTGACCCCGTTGGGGGTGGGCAGGGAATAGAGCTGCAGCCGGTCGGGATGCCGGGCGGGCCATTTCTTAGTGATGGGAAATGCAGAGAGATCGTTCATCGTAAGTCCCTTGGCGGAGGAGCCCCTTATCGTAACGGCAATCTTCCGCAGAATCTCGGGGCGTTCGCCATACCGCTGGGGGCCACTTGGCCGGCGCTGGCCTCGCGAGCCTTCGAAATGCCGGCATTCGAATGCCTCACGGGGCAGAACCGCGCGCCCGCGCTACTTGAACGCTCGAATAATAGGTATCATTGCCGAGCGCGTTTCCGCGGGAACGTCGGGCCATCCACCGGCTGGTCGTTCTGACGTTTCCGCGGAAACGCGCCGTCGCATTTCTCCTCTTGATACCTAAAAATTCAGATCTTTCCCGAGGGACGATTGTGCACCAGAAATTTTCATTCGTGACGCTTTGGCTGTCCTTGCTGCCGGCGCTGTGCGTAGGTGTGCAGGCCCCCGCCGGTGCCCCGGCGCCCGTCACCGCCGTCCGTGCCGGCAAGTTCATCGATGTGCAAGCGGGACGTGTGCTCGCGAACCAGATCATTCTCATTCGCGGCATGAAAATCGAAGCCGTCGGTGCGAACCTGGCCATACCGGACGGGGCCAAAGTCATCGATCTGTCGAAGATGACCGTTCTGCCCGGGCTGGTCGATTGTCATACCCACCTGGCCGATCTTGTCGACGCGGAACCTCTCAATGTCCTGCAAAGAAGCGCGGCGGAAACGGCGTACCTGGCCATCCCGAACGCGAGCGTCACGCTGCTCGCCGGCTTTACGACGGTGCGCGACGTCGGCGTCTACCGTGCCTTCAACGATGTGGCGATGCGCGATGCGATCGCGCGAGGCATCATCATCGGCCCGCGCATGTATGTGGCGGGCGCGTACATCACCATCAGCCAGGGCGCCGGCGCGATGACGGGCTTATCGCCGGATATTCAGCTGCCGTTGGATCTGCGCTACGGGGAGGCGAACAGTCCCTGGGAAGTAAGGCAAAAGATTCGCGAGCTCGCGCACCGCGGCTCCGATCACATCAAGGTCCTGTCCACGGGTGCCGTTCTCACCCACGGCAGCAATCCGAAGTCCATCGAGTTTACGCCCGAGGAACTGCGCGCCGCCGTCGAAGAGGCCGGCAATTTCGGCATGCGCGTCGAAGCGCATGCGCATGCGGCCGAAGGCATCAAGAACGCGATCCGGGCGGGGGTCGCGTCGGTCGAGCACGCCACGCTCATCGACGATGAAGGCATTGCGCTCGCCAAGCAGCATGGCACCTATCTGGACATGGACATCTACGACGAAGAGTGCATCCAGTCGTCCCCGAATACGCCGGCCGACTTTCTGCAGCACGACCGCGATTTGGCGGAGGCCCAACGCCGCAACTTCACCAAAGCGGTTCGCGCCGGCGTCAAGATGACGTTCGGCACCGATGCCGGTGTATGCCCCCACGGGATCAACGCACGGCAATTCGCGTTCATGGTGAAGTACGGAATGACGCCGATGCAGGCGATTCAATCGGCCACGGTGAACGCCGCGGATCTCATCGGCCACTCGGAACTGTTCGGAGCCATCGCCGCCGGCAAGTCGGCGGATATCATCGCGGTGGACGGCGATCCGCTCGCCGACATCCGCGAACTCGAGCACGTTCGCTTCGTGATGAAAGAGGGCACGGTCTACAAGCAGGGCGATTGAGCGCGGCTCGAGCTTGTCCGGCGGACACTCAGGCGGTCTGCGAGGAGTGCTCGACTATGGCCGCGATGAACTCGTCGCCGTAGCGCGCAAGCTTGGCTTGGCCGACGCCGGGTAGGTCGGCGAACTGGTTCAAAGTGACGGGTCGGCGCTCGACCATTTCGCGCAGCGTGGCATCGTGGAACACGACATAGGGAGGCACTCCATGCGCGTCCGCCAAATGCTTGCGCAGGGCGCGCAGACGCTCGAACAGCGCGCTGCCTTCCGGCGCGGAGGCGCCCGACCGATTCGCCGAGGTACCGTCGCCGGCGCCTGCGGTGCCCGACGAGCGCACGCGTTTTGGTTTTACCGCCGCCGCGATGTGTACGGTGAGTTCCTCGCGCAGTACCAGCCGGCTCTGCGCATTGAGCGACAGCACCGGATAGCCATCCTGAGTTTCCTCGATGAGCCCTTGATGGAGCAGGGCACGGGCGACGCTGCGCCATTCGTCGATCGATCGCTGCTTGCCGACGCCGTAAACGCTCAACGTGTCATGTCCGCGCGAAAGCACTCGCTCGGAGCGCGCGCCGCGCAGGATGTCGATGATCTGGGCCGCCCCGAAGCGCTGTCCGCGCTGCGCCAGGCGCGCGATGCAGGACATGAATTGCCGGGCTTCCATGCTCCAGTCCTGCAGCGTTCGCGGCTCGCAGCAATTGTCGCAGGCGCCGCACGGGCCCGAGAAAGTCTCGCCGAAGTAGCGCAATTGGATCGCTCTGCGGCATTCGGTCGACTCGGCGTAGCTCAGGACTTGACGCAGCTGCTGGCGTGCGACGCGCTGTTCGTCTTCGAGGGCGGCGCCCGTATCCGGATCGATCTTCTGTTGGATCAGGAATTCCGAGGTGCGGATATCGGCGGCGCCGAAGTAAAGCGTGCAGCGCGCGGGATCCCCGTCACGTCCGGCGCGGCCGGACTCTTGGTAGTAGCCTTCCAGAGTTTTCGGCAGATCGTAGTGCACGACCCACCGCACATCGGGCTTGTTGATGCCCATCCCGAAGGCGATGGTTGCGATGATCACTTGGATATCGTCCCGAATGAAGGCTTCTTGATTGTCGCGCCTGGCGGCGGCATCGAGCCCCGCGTGATACGGGCGTACCCGGATTCCGTCGCCGCGCAGCTGCAGCGCCAGCTCGTCGACGCGCCGCCGCGACAGACAGTAGACGATGCCGGCGCCGCCGCCGCGGATCTGTGCCAACAATTCCGCGTAAGTCTGTTTGCTCTTGGCGTGCACTCGGTAGAAAAGATTCGGCCGATTGAAACTCGAGACGTGTATCGCCGGATTGCGCAACGCGAGTTGTGCGACGATGTCCGTCTGCACCCGCTGGGTGGCCGTGGCCGTGAAGGCCAGCACGGGGACTTGCGGATGACGGCGGCGCAACAGGGACAGCTGACGATACTCGCGCCGAAAATCATGACCCCACTCCGAGACGCAGTGGGCCTCATCGATGACGAAGGCGTTGATTCCTTGCGTTTCGCTCAAGGAGCGCAGGGGGCCATCGAGAAATGCGGAGAGCAGCAGCCGTTCCGGCGCCAAATAGAAAAGCTTGTAGTCGCCGCGCAGCAGCGCCGCAGTGCGACGAGACACTTCGATGGGCTCCAGGCTGGAATTGATGAAGCTCGCGGCGATGTCGCCATCCTGCAGCTGACGTACCTGATCCTGCATCAGGGCGATCAACGGCGAGACGACCAGGGTAACGCCGGGTTGCAGCAGCGCCGGAAGCTGAAAACACAGGGATTTTCCTCCGCCGGTGGGCATCAGGGCCAGAACATCGCGGCCGGCCAGGGCGTCGCGCACCACCGCTTCCTGTCCGGTGCGAAAGTGATCGAAACCGAAGATCTGTTTTAGCGCCGACTTGAGTTCCGACATTACCTACCCCGTTGAAGCGATGCGGCATTCTAATATGTGCACGATGCCGTGAGGGGCCTTGTCGGCGCGCCTTTTCTGGCGGCTTCGAGCTCATATGACCGGGGGTGAGGCCTCCAATTGCTCAATAATCGGACATGCCGCACCGTGGGGTTTGTCGCACTCCGCGACCAGTCCGCGTAGCACATCGCGCAGCTTGGCCAAGTCCAAAAGCTTTTGTTCGATGAGAGCCAATTTCGCCACTGCGAGCGAGCGAGTTTCTTTGCAAGCTCCCTTGGCATCGAGCCTTAACAGCCGCTGCACTTCTTTGAGTGACATCCCGAGCGCTTGCGCCCGCTTGATGAAGCGCACTCGACTTGCGGTTTCCGGCGCGTAGTAGCGAAATCCGCGGACGCGTTTTGGGGGCAGGCTTACGAGTCCTCGACGCTGATAGTACCGCACGGTCTCGACATGTACGCCCGCGGCTTGGGCAATGTGACCAATTGTGAGCTTCGCCTCAGTCATACTTGACTCCGTACCTTAGTACATGGTGTAGGCTACACCCCATGCAAACCGCGACCAAGCAATTGTGGGCCAGTGTATTGGCAGCCATCATCGGCTCGCTTTGCTGCGTCGCGCCGTTGGTATTGCTGGCACTGGGTATCAGCGGCGCTTGGATCGGCCAACTGACGGCGCTCGAACCCTATCGGCCGATCTTCATCGGCGTGACGGTCGTTTTCATAGGGCTCGCATATCGTCAGCTGTACATCGTTCCCGCTCGGTGTGCGCCGGGGGAGGCTTGTGCGAATCCACGGCTACAACACCGGCAACGACAGATATTTTGGGTCGTCGTCGTGGGACTCGCGGCGCTCATCGCATTCCCGTGGTATGCACCGTTACTGTTCGCCTAAAGGAAATCATCATGCGTCCCTTCACTCCCGGTTCTTTGCCTCTGCTCGGCATGATGCTCGCCACGGGCGTCGCCTTCGCCGCTCCTCCGCGAACCGCCACCTTAGCGGTTGAGAATATGACCTGCGGCACCTGCCCCATCGTGGTGAAAAAAGCACTAGAGCGTGTGCCCGGCGTAAGTTCAACATCGGTCGACTTCGACAAGAAAACGGCGACCGTGACGTTCGACCCGGATAAGACCAATTCTGCGCGACTCACCCAGGCGACAACCGAGGCGGGCTTCCCCTCGAAACTCATCGCCAAGCCGTGAGCACGGTTATTCTGGAGTCCGTGCTGAGCTGCCCAAACTGCGGCCATGAACGGCAGGAGACGATGCCCACGGATGCATGCCAGTATTTCTACGAGTGCACCCATTGCAAAAAGTTGCTCAAGCCGAAGGCGGGCGATTGCTGCGTTTTTTGTTCCTACGGATCGGTAGCCTGCCCGCCCGTTCAAGAGCAGACCAGTTGCTGTCGCTAGTTCGGATGTATCGGCCTGGCCGCACCATTCCGCTACCCGGAATCGACGACCATGACACGCTTTGCAATATTTGGCTCCAATCCCCGGTATAGTTGTGAACGAGTTTCTATTTTAACGGTCTATCAATCGATAACTGAAACCTAAATCGCGGATCATGTTGCGCCGTATTTTCAGCCTGACGTTTCTGGTGACAAGCCTGTTTTTCGCGGGCTGGCCGGCATTCGCCTATGCTGAATGCGTACCGACACCTGATTGTTGCCCCAATGGCCCGCTAGCGCCGTGCAGTATAGAAGGATCAGCCGCTGCACCGTCCAATGGTGCTCAACCGTGCTGCGCCGTAAGCCCAACTGCCCCCGTGGCACTTGCCGCAGATGCATCATCGAACGATTTCCACAAACACCTAAAGCGTTCCGATGTTCCGGTGATACAGGCATCCCCGGCGATTTCGCCGACCGCCTATGTTGCATTGAGTCGTTCGAATGGTATTTCTGCTACGTCTTCCTTTAGTCCATCCTATGCGTTGCTCTATCTGAGCACCGGGCGCCTGCGCCTTTAAACCCCGCTTCGGGCCCCTACGGGCCCGTGTCTTCAATCCATTTCGTTCTTCGTTGCGCGATTTCGTGTGCGTTCGTTACGCGCAACTCGAATTCGATTTGAAGCGCAAATGGAGTTGATCATTGTTGTTGTTCTCATTGGCAACTCACTGTTGGGGAGATTTGACATGAAAAAGCTACTACCAATCGTCCTATTGATGGCCGGCATTGCTGCTGCCCAAGCGGGATCCGTCAGCACCGAGCAGTCTCTGGCTGCGCGGCGAGCGGAATGCTTTCTCAAGCACGGGCACCTCATGGAAAAACCGGCGCTTAGGAATGAGTGGAACTGCTGGCGAGTCCATGCGTACCTAATGGAACGAAATTAATTGCAATGGGCGGGACGACGGACGGGTGCGCGGGAAGACCGTCGTCCCGCCATTTTAGTGTCAGCGCAACGAGAGGACGTATGGTTACCAAAAGTAAGTTACGGTTTGTTTGTGCGTTTTCATCGACGATGAGCGCCCCTACCGATTCGCAGCCGCTGTGTCCGGCCAATGCCGCAGATCCCGCCGTCGCCCGAACACTCCTACGCACACGGGCGGCGCACGATTCTGGTGCGACTCTTCCCCCGCAGGACGACGCCTCGGCACCGACTGCCCCGTTGCGTGACGATGTTTTTGTCTGGAGAACGACATGAGACTGTCCCGATCCTGCCTGTGGCCCCAGGCTTCTTGCTCTTTGCTGCTGGTGTTCATCGCTGTGGCGTCTCAGGCGGCATCGCTGGATGCACCACTAGACCCCCCGCATCACGCCGCCGAACGAGCGACGGACGACGCGACACCCGTCTTGTCGCTGGATGAAGCCGTGCGGTTGTCGCTCAACGATCAGCCCATCCTGAGCGGACACGAGGCGGTGATCAACGCCAACGAACGGCAAGCGGTCAGCGCAGCACAGTTGCCCGACCCTAAACTCTCCGGTGGTCTGAAAGAGCTACCGGTGGATACCCGTGAGGCATTCAGCCTGCGTCGCGACAACTTCACTGAATTCACCGTCGGGTTGAGTCAGGAGTTCCCCCGCGCCGATAAGCGTCGGCTCAAGGGCGAGCGCAAGCAGCTCGATGCCGAGACCGAACGCGCGGCGCTCAATAGCGACCGGCGTGCCATACGCCGGGATGCCTCGCTCGCCTGGCTCGATGTCTATGAAGCCGAACAAGGACTGACGTTGGCCCGGAGCCTCTCTGCGGAAGCCGCTCTGCAAGTGCAGTCGCTTGAAAAGGACTATGACAACGGTAAGGTATCGCAGGCCGATTGGTCGGCGGCCAAAGTCGAAGCGGGTTTGGTTCAAGATAAGGAACACGACTGGCTGCACCATGCCCAGCGAACGCGCGCAGGGCTTGCGCGCTGGATTGGCAATGACGCCCAGCGGCCGCTCGCGGGCGCTCTGTCATTGTCCCCACCGCCCGGTGCGCTGCCGGAACTCATGGCGGCGGTCGATCATCATCCGGTGATTGACGGTTTGGACACACAAATCGACGCCTCGGCGACCGACATCGCTCTCGCCCGACAAGCGTACAAACCGGATTTTTCCGTGGAAGGATATGTGGCTTACCGGCCCGGCTTCTCCGATTTCGTCGGTATCCAGGTGAGCGTTGGGCTGCCGTATTTCACCAAGCACCGTCAAGACCCGGAACTCTCGGCCGCATTTGAGCGATCGCGCGCTGTTAAGGATCGCAAGCAAGATTTGTTGCGTGAGATGCATGCTCGGGTGAGCCAGGACTACCTCGACTGGCATCACTATCGGGAGCGGGTCGGCGAATTCGACACGGCGATCATTCCCAATGCCATGCGCCGCATCGAAGAGGCGCGCGGCGCGTACCAAGCGGGACGCGGCAGCTTCGACGCCGTGCTATTGGCCCGACGCAGCCTGCTCGATATCCAGTTGCAACGGCTCGCGCTCGCCGTCGAAGCAGCGCGCGCGCAGGTTCGCCTTCAGTATTTCGCCTCCCCTCAAGATCGCCCGGGAGAGTCCCCGTGAATCGCAATTCTAATTTTCTGCTGCTGGGTTCGCTGATCGCTGGTGGAGTCGTTCTTGGCGTGGGGTTGTTGAAGCATGGGATTACGGAAAGGCCAAAGGTGGGGGCTTGTGGCGACACCGCACCCGCCTATTGGTACGACCCGATGGTGCCGCAACAGCGATTCGACAAGCCCGGCAAGTCACCCTTCATGGACATGCAACTGGTGCCGAAATGTGGCGCCACCGCGGGGGCGCCCTCGGGTAGCGCGGCGCCGGACGCGGCCAGCGCCGAGCGCAAGCCGCTCTACTGGTTCGATCCGATGAAGCCGCAGCAGCACTTCGACAAGCCGGGCAAGTCACCCTTCATGGACATGCAGCTGGTGCCGAAGTACTCGGACGACGCAACGGGCTCTACCGGGGCGCCGACCGGCAGCATCGCCATCGATCCGCGTGTGGTGCAGAACCTTGGGATTCGTCTCGGCGCGGTTGAGCGAGGCAGCTTCGCCCGCGCCGTCGATACCGTCGGCGTGGTGGCCGTGGATGAGCACCGGATCGAAGCGATCGAGGTTCGTCAGCCAGGCTGGGTCGAAGAGCTCAACGTGCGTGCGGTCGGGGATTCAGTCCGCCGAGGGCAGCGGCTCGCCGGGGTCTACGCACCGGACCTCCTCGCGACGCAGCAGGAGTTGTTGATTTCACGGAACTCCGGGGATCCGCAGCTGATCGAGGCCGCGAAGCATCGGCTCGCCTTGTTCGGTCTCTCGGCAACACAGATTGCGCATATCGAGAAAACGGGTCAAGCCGAAAGGCGCGTTGACTACTTCGCGCCCTTCGATGGTTACGTTATGGACTTGGGCGCGCGTCAGGGTGCGGCGGTGGCGCCGGGTACGGTGCTGTTTCAGCTTGCCGCCCTCGACAGCATCTGGATCAACGCCGAAGTACCCGAGGCACAGGCCGCCTGGATCAAGACGGGTGATCCGGCGACGGCGGAGCTGCCAGCCCTGCCGGGCGAACGCTTCCAGGGCCAGATCGATTACCTCTATCCGGAGCTGACGCCGACCACCCGCACGCTGAAGGTGCGAGTCGTGGTCAAGAACCCTAAGGAGCAATTGCGCCCCGGTATGTTCGCCACAGTGCACCTGCGCGGGACGACGCAGGATCACGTGCTGACGATACCGACGGAGGCGGTGATCAAGACCGGCACGCGCAGCGTCGTGATCGTCGCCGACGATGGCTCACATTTTCGCCCGACGCTTGTGCGGGTCGGCGCAGAACACGGCGGCCGATCCGAGATTCTCGACGGCTTGAGCGCGGGCCAGAATGTCGTCGCCTCGGGGCAGTTCCTGATCGACTCCGAAGCGAGCTTGCGGGGGGCTTTCGAGAATCTCGCCGGATCGAACGAGTCCCAAGAAAAAGACGCAAAACCGGAACTCATGCCGGCGCCGTCGGCGCAATTGCCGGATGGAGCGCACTGATATGCTCGGCGCGCTCATTCGCTGGTCGATTCAGAACCGCTTCCTGGTGCTGATGGGCACCCTGCTGCTGACCGCCTGGGGCGTTCATGCAACGCTCTCGACGCCCCTCGATGCATTACCGGATCTGTCCGACACCCAGGTCATCATCCGCACCGAGTTCCCGGGCCAGGCACCGCAGGTGGTCGAGGACCAGGTCACCTATCCGTTGACCACGACGATGCTGTCGGTCCCGGGCGCGCGTACGGTGCGCGGCTATTCATTTTTCGGTGATTCCTATGTGTACATCATCTTCGACGACAAGACCGACTTGTATTGGGCGCGCTCGCGCGTACTCGAATACCTCAATCAGGTGACCGGCCGACTGCCGTCCTCGGCCAAGCCGACGTTGGGACCGGATGGCACGGGCGTCGGCTGGATTTACGAATATGCGCTCATCGATCACAGTGGACATTACGACATCTCGCAACTGCGGGCGCTGCAGGACTGGTTCTTGAAGTACGAGCTGAAGAGCGTACCCAATGTCGCGGAAGTCGCCAGTCTCGGTGGGCTGGTCAAGCAATATCAAGTCGTGCTCGAGCCGGATCGCATGCGCGCGCTCGGAATCACCATCGACAAGGTGAAGTCCGCTCTGCGCGATTCGAACAATGAGACCGGAGGGTCTGTCCTGGAGATGGGCGAGGCCGAATACGCGGTGCGTGCTACGGGATACCTCAAAAACCTGGACGACTTCCGCAGCGTCCCGGTCGGCCTAGGGTTAGGTGGCACGCCGGTGCTGCTCGGCGATGTTGCCCGCGTGCAAATTGGCCCGGAAATCCGTCGCGGCATCTCCGAACTTGACGGCAAGGGTGAAGCGGTCGGCGGCGTCATCATCATGCGGGCCGGAAAAAACGCGCTCGAGACCATTGACGCAGTGAAGGCCAAGATCGCGAGCCTGCAACAGGGGCTGCCGAAGGGGGTGGAAATCATCGCCACCTATGACCGCTCGGAACTGATCCACCGATCGGTGGCCACCCTGCGTGACCGACTGATCGAGGAATTCATCGTTGTCACGCTGGTCTGCGCACTATTTCTGTTCCACTTACGCTCCGCGCTGGTCGCCATCGTCAGCTTGCCGCTCGGCATTCTGGCCGCTTTCTCGGTCATGAATTGGCAGGGTGTCAACGCCAACATCATGTCCCTGGGAGGCATCGCGATTGCCATCGGCGCCATGGTCGATGCGGCCGTGGTCATGATCGAAAACGCGCATAAACACGTAGAGGCCTGGAACCATGCCAATCCGGGGCTACGCGCGACGACGCTTGAGCAGACGCAGTTGATCGCGGACGCCGCGGCCGAGGTGGGTCCGGCGCTCTTTTTCAGCCTGTTGATCATCACGTTAAGCTTTATTCCGGTCTTTACCCTCGAGGCCCAGGAAGGCAAACTATTTGGGCCCCTGGCGTTCACCAAAACGTATTCGATGGCAGCGGCGGCGGGGCTGTCGGTAACGCTGATTCCGGTCTTGATGTTCTACTTCATCCGCGGCCGAATTCCTGAGGAGCGCAGCAACCCCCTCAATCGAGTGCTGATCGCGATTTATAGGCCGCTGCTGAATGTAGTTCTGCGTCACCCCAAGACAACGCTGGGACTCGCGGCGCTGTTCATCGTTCTGACCATCGTCCCCCTCACTCAGCTGGGCAGCGAATTCATGCCACCGCTGGTCGAGGGTGATCTGCTCTATATGCCATCGGCTCTCCCCGGACTGTCGGCCGACAAGGCCTCTCAGCTGTTGCAGCAGACGGATAAGATCCTGATGCGCTTTCCGGAAGTCGAGCGTGTGTTCGGCAAGATGGGCCGCGCCGAGAC
>Ga0137409_10001591_pt1 | contig 24578 bp, 20 predicted proteins | sample CZODoug1_16funga_FD_122059 | JGI IMG/M metagenome (GOLD analysis project Ga0137409, IMG submission 122059) | Vadose zone soil fungal communities from Angelo Coast Range Reserve, California, USA - CZODoug1_16fungal (Hybrid Assembly) | ecosystem: Environmental > Terrestrial > Soil > Vadose zone...
GTATGAAGGCGGCATCAAACAGAAGCTGCTGGATCGCTCGATGTTGTTGACCGGCGCGCTGTTTTACTACGATTACAAGGACAAGCAGTTGAAGAACGGGTTCAACGACCTGGTATTCGGCACCGCCTACAAGTTGGATAACGTACCCAAGTCGCGAATTTATGGCGCGGAAGCGACTCTGGCATGGCAAGCTCTTCGGGGACTTACGCTCGGAGCGTCGGTAACATACCTTGGGTCGAAGATCACCGACACCTTCCGGGGAATCAATGTCATCGGCGTTCAGGAAGACTTCAAAGGCAGCCCGATCCCGTTCGCTCCCAAATGGAACTCCAGCGTAAGTGGGGATTATACGGCGCCGTTGCCTGCTGGCCTGCTTTTCAACGTCGGAGCAAACCTCAATAGCAACAGTAAAACCCAGGCGGCCATTGGTGCCGACGCGGAGACGCAAAGCGTCACAAAAATTCCTGCGTTTACCACGGTGGGTGCCCACCTCGGCGTGTCGAGCGAAGATAATCATTGGGGTGTACAGCTCTGGGGCCAGAATCTGACCAACAAATACTACTGGAATAACGTAGTTCAAGTTTACGACACAAACGTACGGTATGCGGCGATGCCGATTACCTATGGTGTGAGGTTTCGGCTTTCATTTTAATGAGGGAACGAACGTGCGTTGGGACCGCGAGGTTGACGTCGCCATCATAGGGGCAGGAGCTGCCGGAATGACGGCGGCGATTGTGGCGAAGAGCGAGGGTCTTGAGCCGCTCGTCCTCGAGAAGACGGATCAGGTCGGCGGGACTGCCGCGTTGTCGGTGGGAATGATGTGGTTCGTCGACAGCGAGCCGATGCGGGCCGCCGGGTTCAAGGACTCGTTCGAAAAAGCGCGCCGATACTTTGCTGCGACGGTCGGCAACAGCGTCGCCCGCTCGCTGCAGGACACATATATCGAGCAAGGCCGCGTCGCGCTCGATTATCTGCTGCGTCACTCCGAATTAGAGGTGATGGCCGTCGACTACCCGGACTACAACCCTGAAATAGAGGGAGGCATGTTTGGACGTGCCCATGCGCCTCTCGAATTCGACGGCCGCAAGCTTGGCCGGTACTTCAGGGATGTGCGAGCTCCACTTCCGGCCTTTGCTCCCTTTGGCGGTATGATGCTTGACCTCGATGACCTAACGCACTTCCTCTCTTTCAGGCGGTCCCTACGATCGTTCCAGCACGTTCTGAAGCGCTTTTCGCGCTACGGCATGGATCGTTTGCGCTACCACCGCGGCACCCGGCTGGTGGGAGGAAACGCGCTTGTCGCCCGTCTGTACAAGACGATGCTCGATGGCAAGATTGAGATTCAGCTACGCGCGACTGCGTCCAAGCTGACCATGGCTGACGGCGCGGTCACAGGTATGGAGGTAGCGCAGGACGGGCGAGCAACGCGCATTCGGTGCCGCCGGGGCGTGGTTATCGCCACCGGAGGCTACCCCGGCAGCCTCGATATGCGGCGGGAACACTCACGCAAGCCGACGATCGAGCTTGGCCTTGGGTTGGTCAGCAACGTCGGCGAGGGCATCCGCCTCGGTCAATCGGCCGGCGGTCGCCTGGATCGCAACTCGGAGGACACCGGCTTCTATGTGCCCTTGTCCGTGCTTTCCAACAGCGAGGGCGGCAAAGTGCTGTGGGGGCACTTTATGCTCGATCGCCCCAAACCCGGCTTCATTGCAGTGGGCAAGGACGGCAACCGTTTTACCAACGAGGCGGCGTCATACCATGCCTTCACCCTCGGTATGTTCAACGCCGGTGCCATCCCGGCCTTTCTCATCGCAGACGCAAGAACAGTGAAGAAGTACGGCATAGGCCTCATCCTGCCTGGCCAATTTTCGCTCCGGCGCTACGAGAAAGCGGGCTACCTGTTCAGCGGCCGGACACTGAGTGAACTTGCCGGCAGGATCGGCGTCGACTCTCATGGGCTCGAGCGCAGCGTTGCACGTAATAATCGCTTCGCCGCAACCGGCGTCGACGAGGATTTCGGCAAGGGCTCCACTCCGTACAACACCTACAAGGGCGACCCCGCTCACGCGCCGAACGCCTGTCTCGGGCCGATCGAGCAGGGACCTTTCTACGCAGTCAGGATTGTGCCGGGCGACTTCGGCACGAGCCGCGGGCTCGTGACCGGGCCTCGGGGTGAAGTCCTGGATCACGATGACCGGCCTATCCCAGGACTTTACGCCTGTGGCAACGACATGAACTCACCGGTGGGTGGGCACTATATTGGCGCTGGGATCACGCTTGGACCGGCATTGACGTTTGGATATCTCGCCGCCATGACCCTTGCGGGGAAGACTCAGCCGTGAGCGGTTTACCACTCAATCCCGCGCCCGCTGTCTCCCCCCTCGGCGACCAGATTCTGCTCGATGCGATTCATGACCTTGAAGAACGTGTCGAGCTCGGCGGGCGTGAGATCCGCAATCGACCGATACACCATTGCCTTCACGTCCGGGATCATCTCGTTGCGCAGCCGGCGTCCCTTGGGCGTCAGGTGGACGCACATTCGGCGCCGGTCGCTCGCGTGGCGCACTCGCTTCACGAGTCCGTGCTTTTCCATATTGTCCAGCGCGGGTACCGCGGTATTGGGATGAACGCCGACCTTCTCGCTCAATTCGCGCTGAGTCAGACCATCGTGTTCGGACAGAATGCGCAGGTAATACCAATGGCAGACGGTCACGCCCTCGCGCGAAACCAGCGGTTGCAGGGTCGCCGTGAACAGACGATGGATATCACGGATCACCCAAGCGAGGCTCCGGCCCATGCCATCAAAGACGCGCGGGTCTTGGTCGAGCGGGGGAAGCGCGTGCTGGCCGCTCCTCGTATCGCCGTCCGCGCCGTCACCTCGCGCGCGCGGCCGGCGGCCAGGCCGTGCGCGTTGCTGCTCGGAACGGTGCTGCGCCGCATCCGGCGCGGTTTGCATCCTCGACTGCGCCTTCATGTTCGGATCCCCTGCATAAATTGAAAGGTGGTGCGCGGCGATGAGGAGAAGTATCACACCGCCGCAACCGAGGAATACTATACCATAATGGTATGATTCGATATCGTTTCAATCGACCGGGAGCCAGTCGCGAAATGCCCGAAGCGGCACCGCCCCGGGCACGTTACGAGAGTCATTTGCGGCTGGAGGGTATGAAATGGAAGCGGTAAATTCCCACGCTAAGTCACAGACGTCGGACGACGTCGGAGTCGCCATTCACACGCGCGAAGGATTCGTGGGCGACGTCTGCGCAATGCTGCGGCCGAACTCGGTCCATCAGTATGCGGAGGTCAGCGGACCGCACGCGCCGCATCGCGTCGATCTCGCGAGGCTGCAGTTGCCGGATCGTGAGGATCCGAGGTCAGTTGCGGCGCCGTTTCTCGTCGGGCGCAGCGGCCTCGCGATCAGCGCATCAGCGTTGGCGCGCCCGACGCCGTTCGTGCTCAAGAACGCCGAATGCGACGAGCTGCATTTCATCCAGGAGGGCGAAGTCGATTTTGTGACCGCGTTCGGCACGCTTCGCGCTGAACCCGGCGACTTCGTTTATGTCGCCCGATCGGTCGGGTACCGCCTCGAGCCGGTCAGTACGTCTACGCTTCGCCTCATCGTCGAAATTCCGGAGCGCCTGCGGCTCGCGCCTTCGCAGCCGTTCGGTATCGTCGATGTCGCCCGTCATGTGATCCGGCCTGATGCCTCGAAGTCGTCAGTAAACGGGCCGACGGAGCTTTGGCTGAAATCGTTCGACGGTGTTACGCGCTACACGATGCGCGGCGATCCGCTCGCTTTCGCGGCCGTGCTCGGCGGTCCGGTGCCGGTGTGGAAGCTCAACCTGACGCATATCGCCCAACAGACCACGACGAGCGGGGTATGTCCCCCGGCGCAATTCGCGGAAACGCCGACGCGACGCTCACTGTTCTTCACGCTGAGCTCGCGGGTCGTCGGTCGCCCGCCGCATCATGACAACGCGGACTACGACGAGGTCATCCTCTATTTCCGCGGCCCAGGCGCGTGGGGCTCGATCGACACGCCGGGTGTGTTGACATGGGTTCCCAAGGGCACGACGCATTGGGGTGCGACGGAGGAAGTGCCGGAAGGCTACTGGGCATGGCTGCTAGAATGCGCCGATACGCTGCGCCTCACGAAGGCTGCTGATTGCGTCGCGGAGCTGATGGAGACCGGCCTTTACGGACCGCAGCGTTAGGGAACTGCTGAAGACCCGCGCTTAAGGTCACGGCGATCGCAGGAACTGCGTCAGCCGCCTTCAACTGAGCGAGCCGTGCTCTTGCGCTGCCGTTTCGGCGCGGCTCGCAGCGGTGCGCGGCTGAGTTCGTTGTTCTCGCTTGCAATGCGAGCGAGCAGCTCGATGAATGTCTCGCGCTCGGCGGCGCCGAGCGGCTGGAGCAGGCGGTGCTGGACGCGTACGACGGCTTCATGCACGTCGGAGAGCAGCTTGAGGCTAGGCTTGGTGAGGAAGATGTTCTTCACGCGCCGGTCGAGCGGGTTGTCGCGCCGCTCCAGAAGACCCGCTGATACCATTCGATCGACGATCTCGCCTGCCGTTGTGCGGTTCAGGGCTGCAAGTCCGGCCAGCGTAATTTGATCGACTCCGTCGTTGTCCGCGAGGACGCTGAGCACGGCGTATTGCTGCGGCGTGATTTCGAACGCGCCGCATTCTTCGAAGAACAACGCCACTGCGATCTGATGGCAGCGGCGGATCAGGTGACCCGGCATGCCATAGAGGGCGCCCGGCTTGATGTTGGCGCTATTCCGCTTGGTCGACGTCATTTTTCCGGGTGGTGTGAACGGTTGAAGGCGGAGCGTACCGCGGGAACGTGCTTTCCTGGGCGTCGCAAGGGCTTGACGGTCCGGGAAACATCAGTATACTACCCACCATATAGACAGTACACTGATGATACGACCTGGTGGTATTTCCGCGACCCGGAAGCGTCGCCCACCAGGCTCAACGCAACGGAGGCAATCGTGGCAAGTCGGATTTCTTCGCTCCCGGTGCTGGTGGTCGGCGGCGGCATCGGCGGCCTTGCGGCCGCACTGGCGCTCAGCCGCCAAGGCTTGAGAGTTAAGGTGCTGGAGCAGTCGCCGCACATGGGCGAGATCGGCGCTGGCATCCAGCTCGGCCCGAACGCCTTCGCGGCGTTCGATGCGCTCGGCGTGGGCCCGAATGCACGGGGCCGCGCGGTGTATGTCGACGAAATGGTCATGCACGATGCGCTCGACGAGACGCTGGTTGCGCGCGTGCCGACCGGCGAGGCATTCCGCAGCCGTTTCGGCAATCCGTATGCGGTTATACATCGCGCCGACGTGCACACCTCGCTGTTGGAAGGAGCGCGCAAGTCCGACATCGAGCTGCTGACGTCGACACAGGCGGAGCGCATCGAGCAGGACGGCGAGACGGTGACCGTGTATGACGCGAGCGGACGCTCGCATCGCGGTATCGCGTTGATCGGCGCCGACGGGGTGAAGTCCGCGGTGCGCCGGCAGTACATCGGTGACCCGGCGCGTGTGTCCGGGCACGTCGTATATCGCGCGGTCGTCGAGACGAAAGACTTCCCGGCCGATCTGCAATGGAACGCCGCGAGCATCTGGTTAGGTCCCAACTGCCATCTGGTTCACTATCCGCTGCGCGGCGGCGAGCAGTACAACGTGGTTGTCACGTTCCACAGCCGTCAGCAGGAGGAGTGGGGGGTGCGCGAAGGCAGCTACGAGGAGGTGCGGAGCTATTTCGATGGCATCACCGCGCGCCCGCGGCGGCTGATCGATCTTCCGAAGAGCTGGAAGCGCTGGGCGACCGCCGACCGCGAACCGATCGCGCAGTGGACGTACGGCCGCGCGACGCTCCTCGGCGACGCCGCGCACGCGCTGCTGCAATACCTCGCGCAAGGAGCCTGTATGGCGCTCGAAGACGCGGTGACGCTCGGTGAGGCGCTGCGCGTCACTGGCAACGATTTCCCAAAGGCGCTCGATCTGTATCAGCGCTCGCGCGTCACGCGAGCTGCACGGGTGGTACTGATGACGCGCGAGATGGGCCGTATCTATCATGCGAAAGGCGTCGAGCGCCTGGTGCGCAACGACCTGTGGCAGGGCCGCACGCCGGAACGCTTCTACGACGCGCTGGAATGGCTCTACGGCTGGAAGGCCGAGAGCTGCCTCGCTGCCTGACCCTCGATCAAGGAAACAGCCATGGCGCAAGAACTCGGTCGCCTTGAAGATCTGCCGCGGGACTACCGCGAGGCGCTCACCAAACAGAACCTTGTGCCCCTGTGGCCGAACCTTCGCTCGGTACTGCCGCCGCGCAAGCCGCGGCCGAAGACGAAGCCCGCCTGCTGGTCGTATCAGGCGCTGCGCCCGCTGCTGCTGAAGGCGGGCGAGCTCACACCGGTAGAGAAGGCCGAGCGCCGCGTGCTCGTGCTTGCAAATCCCGGTCACGGTCTCGAGAACATGCAAGCGAGCGCCGCGATCTACCTCGGCATGCAGCTGCTGTTGCCGGGCGAATCGGCGCCGCCGCATCGCCATTCGCCGAACGCCGTGCGCGTGATCGTCGAGGGCGAGGGTGCATACACGACGGTGAACGGCGAGAAGTGCAGAATGAGCCGCGGCGACCTGATCCTCACGCCGAGCTGGCAGTGGCACGAGCACGGCCACGAGGGCAGCAAGCCGGTCGTCTGGCTGGACGTCCTCGACCTGCCGCTCGTCTATTACCTCGAGGCCTCATATGCGGTCGAGGGGATTCGCCAGACGGTCAAGCCGGACCCCGGCGAGGTCGTCTATGCGCACGGCGGAGTCGTGCCGTCCGTGGGTTTCGAGCGCGACGACAAACCGTACCCGATGCTGCGATACCCGTGGTCAGAAGCACGCGCGGCGCTCGTGGCGCTCGCCGAGGGCAGGCCCGATCTCGCAATGGTGCAGGTGACATACGTAAATCCGGAAACAGGTCGCGACACTCAGAACATCCTCGGCTTCTACGCGCAAATGCTGCGTCCGGGTCAGACGCTGAAGCTGCCGGTGCGCTCGCCGGCGATGGTGTTCCACGTGATCGAAGGAGCGGTCACTGTGGGCATCGACGACCACAACTTCAGCCTCGCAGAGGCCGACACGTGCTGTGCGCCGGGCTTTGTGAGCGTGACGCTGCACAACAGCTCGAGCCGCGCTCCTGCGTTCATCTTCATCGCCGACGAGACGCCGCTGCATAGGAAACTCGGCGTGTTCGAGAACCGTGGCTGACCTGCATTTTTCAGGAGGAATGATGTCGCAATCAACGTACGTGTTTGCTCCGCCGCCGGCGTATTCGCTGCCGGTGCGCGGCACGGGACAACGTCTGGCCGTCAACCGGCTGTTCTTCGTCGGCCGCAACTACCACGCGCACGCGGTCGAGATGGGGCGGCCGGTCGACAAGACAGTGGAGGTTCCGTTTTATTTCACGAAGTCGCCATCGACGCTGGTCGAATCCGGTGGGACAGTTCCCTATCCGCCGCAGACGAACGACTATCAACACGAGATGGAACTCGTGGTGGCGATCGGCGCGCCCGGGTTCCGCGTCGGCGAGGCGGGAGCGCACGAGCTGATTTATGGCTACGCGTGCGGCCTCGACATGACGCGCCGCGACTTGCAGCTCGCGGCGCGAGACAAGGGGCGTCCGTGGGACCTCGGCAAGGATGTCGAGCACTCGTCGGTGGTGTCGGAGATCGTGCCGATGCTGGGTGTCGTGGTTGAAAAAGGCGAGCTGGTGTTGAGCGTCAACGGCAAGGTGCGTCAAAAGTCGGATCTGTCGAAACTCATTTGGAACATTCGCGAGCTGATCGCCCACCTATCGAAGTTCTATCACCTGCGACCTGGAGACCTCATTTTCACAGGGACACCGGAAGGCGTCGGCGCGGTGCTGCCGGGCGACCGCATCGAGGGCCTGATCGAGGGTGTCGGTAAAATCAGCCTGATCGTCGGGGCGGCCGACTGAGGCGGTTGGATGGACGGCACGTGAACATGAAGCTGCATGGCTTTTTTCGGAGCGGTAGCTCCCACCGCTTGCGCATCGCGCTCAACCTGAAGGGACTGGCGTACGAATACATCGCGGTGAATTTGCGCAGCGAGGAACACCTGTCTGCGCGCTACAAAGCGCTCAACCCGCAAGGGTTCGTGCCGACGCTCGAGGCCGATGGGCAGGTGCTGATACAGTCGCCGGCAATCATCGAATGGTTGGAGGAACGCTATCCCACGCCGGCACTCCTGCCCGCCGATTCGCTGGGCCGGGCCCGCGTACGCGCTTTTGCTGCGATCGTTGGGTGCGACATTCACCCGGTAAACAATCGCCGTATCGTCGAATATCTGCGTGGGCCGCTCCGTTGCGACCAGGGTACGATCAATGCTTGGTGCGCGACCTGGATTACCGCCGGCTTCGACGCGATCGAGGCGCTGCTCGCTGCTGATCGGGACCGCGGCGACTACTGCTTCGGGCACGCGCCGACGCTGGCAGACGTGTATCTCGTTCCTCAAGTAGAGAGTGCGCGCCGCTTCAAGGTGGACGTCTCATATTGGCCGCGTATCGGCGCCGTCGATGCGGCTTGTAGCCAACTCGAGGCTTTCCGCGTTGCGGCACCGGCGCTGCAGCCGGACGCGATTGCATAGAAGCGGTAGGCCACTTCCAATAATCGTACGATATGGTATGATTCCATATCGATGGAGCTAGAATACTCGATGTCTAAACCACTCCAAGGTCGAGTAGTGATCGTTACAGGTGCCGCCGGTGGGATCGGGCGGGCGTGTGCGATCACGCTCGCGGAGGCGGGCGCCCAGCTCGTGGTGACAGATATCGTAGATTGTGATGAGACGGTTGCGGCAATTCGCAAAACCCAGAGCGAAGCCGCATTCATCAAGGCCGACGTCGGTGTCGAATCGGACGTCGAAGAACTCGTTGCTCGATCGGTGCGGATGTTCGGCAGACTCGACGGCGCATTCAACAACGCAGGCGTGGAACAGTGCGCGACTGCGCTGCACGAACTGACGGCCGCCCAGTGGGAGCGGGCTCTGCGCATTGATCTGACCGGCGTGTTTTTTTGCCTGAAGCACGAAATTCGAGCCATGTTGAAGACGGGCGGTGGCGCGATCGTGAATACAGCGTCCGCGCTCGGTGCCGTGGCGATCCCGAATGCGAGCGAATACGTAACCGCGAAGCACGGAGTGGTGGGACTCACGCGGGCCGCGGCGGTCGAAGGCGGCCCACATAAGATTCGCGTGAATGCCGTTCTGCCGGGAGCCATCGAGACGCCCATGGTGGAGCGGGCCGCTGCGGACCCGGTCTTTTCGGCATACCTTGCTCGATTGCGGGAGCGGTACCCGGCCGGTCGGTTTGGGCAGCCCCGGGAAGTCGGCGATGCGGTTGCATGGCTGTTGTCAGATGCCGCCTCGTTCGTCACGGGTGCGGCGATCTCGGTGGACGGAGGTTTCCTTGCGGGATCCGCCTGACAGTCTCAGAGGTGGTGGTCAATGATGAAACGGACACTGCATACGCTTGCGCTGACCGCCTTGTTGAGGGCGCTTCCTGGCATCATCAAGATTGCCGCGCGCCGCGACAAGCGTGTGCGCGACCATCTGGTCTCGTCCGATTGCGTCGTTCAGATACGCCTGCGTGACGGCAGCTGCGCACGCCATTACATCTTCCGTCGTGGAAGTATTACGGCGCGCAGCGGAACGCACAAGTCTCCTGACGTCGACATGGTGTTCAAGACGGCCGCAGTCGCCCTCAGCATGATGCGCCCTGATCCAGACTATGCCGTGGTCATCGACGCGCTGAAGAACTTCAAGGTGACTGCGGGCGGACATGACAAACAAACCGTCTGGTTCGGTGAATTGATGAACAAGGTCGCCGCCGCCGGATGGAAGGCCGGGACTCCGATGAAGGACGGAAGCATGCGCTACACCGCCCTGACAAACGGCGGCCCCATTTTCGTTTACGTCGCCGGGGGCAAGATCCTTCGTACCACCCCGATCGATTTGGACAGCACGGATGCGCCTAGTTGGACCATCCGCGCACGCGGTCGGACGTTCACGCCGAGACGCCAGGCCGTACCAAGCCCCCATGCGTTGTCGCTGAAGTCTCTCGTCTACTCCGAAAAGCGCATTCTGACACCATTGAAGCGTGTGGATTTCGATCCTCATGGTGCACGGAATCCCCAGAACCGCGGTATCTCCCGGTACGAGCCGATCGGGTGGGACGAGGCACTCGACATTGTCTGCGGAGAAATCCGCCGAATGAAGCGACAGCATGGCCCCGGAGCCATCGCGGTGTTCAATCCTGCCCATCATCAATGGGGAAATGTGAATTACTGGTTGAGCGCACTGCTGCGCTTCGGCAACTTGATCGGGACGACGAGAATGGCGTTCAGCCCGATCAGTTGGGAAGGGTGGTACTGGGGTGCAATGCATCACTTCGGCAACAGCATTCGCCTCGGCTCACCAGGTTTCTACGGTACCGTCGAAGACTGCCTGGAAAACGCGGAAATGATCGTCTTCTGGTCCAGTGACCCGGAAAGCACCTCTGGCGTTTACGCCGGAGCAGAGGCCACTCAACGCCGCCAGTGGGCGCAGTCCTTGGGCATCGAGTTCGTTCACATCGATCCGCACTACAACAAAACGGCACAACTTTTCGGCGGAAAATGGATTCCGATCAAGCCGGGCACCGATCCGGCGCTGGCACTCGCGATCATGCATCAATGGATCATTGATGGCACGTACGACAAGGACTACGTTGAGCGGCGAACCGACGGCTTCTCGGAATGGCGCGACTATCTTCTCGGAGTAACCGACGGCGTCGCCAAGACGCCGGAGTGGCAGGAAGCCGAAACGGGCGTCCCGGCAAAGGACGTCCGTAGCCTCGCTCGGGCTTGGAGCAAACGCAGGACCTATCTCGGTGCGGGGGGAGCCGGCGCAGGGTTCGGCGGTGCCTGCCGATCGGCAACTGGAGCACAATGGGCACGCTGCATGGTTCAAATGTTGGCCATGCAGGGTTGGGGAAAGCCGGGAGTAAACTTCGGTAACCTGCAATTCGGCACGCCAATGGATCTGAACTTCTACTTCCCCGGCTATGCTGACGGGGGCATATCGGGGGACGTCATCAACACGGCGTCTGTCATGCACAACTACAACCGGATGCCGCACCTCGCCACGATCAACCCCGTCAAGCAGCAGATTCAACGTCAGCACTTCCCGGAGGCGATCATCAATGGGAAGTGTACGGGATACCCTTGGGACGGCATGTCGCTGGAGAGCCAGTTCCCTTCCTATGAGTACCCGCTTCCCGGTCATTCGCCCGTCCACATGCTTTACCGCTATGGTGCATCGTCCTTGGGAACAGTGGCCAATTCGGCGCGAATGATCGAGGCCTATCGGCACCCGTCTCTGGAGTTTGTGGTCAATCAGTCGATCTGGAATGAAAACGAGGTGGGATTTGCAGATGTAGTTCTGCCGTCGTGCACGGCGCTCGAGCGGTGGGACATTTGCGAGTGGTCCAACAGCAGCGGCTATATCGTGCACAATCAGAATCAGCTGAACCACAGAATGGTCCTTATGCAGAATCCCTGCATCGAGCCGCTGGGCGAGTCGAGATCGGACTACCGGATATTCGCTGACATCCTGACTCGCCTTGGGCTCGGCGCCATGTACACAGAAGGCGGTTGCGACGAGCTTACGTGGTGCAAGCGGATCTTCGATTCCTCGGATCTTCCCAAAGTCGTCTCGTGGAAGGACTTCCTTCGCAAAGGCTATCACGTAATTCCGCCCGACCCGGACCCGATGAAAGTCCCCGTCGAAATGCGGTGGTTTTCCGAGGGTCGTAAGAAGGACACTCCCGAACCCAGTCCCTTGCCATCCCAGTACATTGACGATTTCGGCAGTGGGCTGCCGACGCAATCATCCAAGTTCGAATTCGTCCCGAACTCTCTCAAGCGCCATGAAGCCCGTGATCCGAGGCGGCCCGCGCTGAACCGGTATATCCCTTCGTGGGAAGGACCGAACTCGGGTACGGAGTTTGCCGACTTTCCTCTTCAGCTGGTTACATCTCATCCACCGTACACCTTTCACACATACAACGACGGCAAGCGCAGCACCACGAACGATCTCGAGGACCATCGGATGCTGGTGGGTGGGTACTACTACTGGGTCCTGCGAATGAACCCGGCCGATGCGGCGGCCCGCAAGCTTACGCACCGAGACGTGGTCAAGGTCTTCAATGGGCGCGCAGCCGTGCTGTGTGCGGTTGATGTGTCGCCTCTCGTGGTGCAAGGGACTGTCAAGGCATACGAATCTTGTGCCGAGTACGATCCAATCCAGACGCCCGAGGGTGTTGTAGATAGGGGTGGGTGCCTCAACCTGCTCACTCCCTCGAGAAGCATTTCATCGACTGCTGACGGCATTGCGCCGAATTCTTGCCTTGTCGATGTCCGTAGATGGGAGTTCCAGGGGGCTACAGAGAGGGTGGCAATGTGAGCAAGTGGCATTTGACGGTTGACGTCGCAAAGTGCTCGGGTTGCGGTAACTGCCAACTGACGGTAAAGGATGAGCACATCGGGAATGACTTCCCTGGATATGCGGCCCCACAGCCCCCGCTTGGGCACAACTGGCTCAAGGTCGAGCGTTATGTCCGTGGCAACGGATCGATGCTGGACGTCACACATGTTCCAAAGATGTGTAATCATTGTGACGACGCCCCTTGCGTCGCCGCGGCAAGGAACGGGGCTGCGTACAAGCGATCCGACGGCATCACCATCATTGATCCGGTGAAAGCAAAGGGTCAGCGACAGATCGCCGAGGCTTGTCCCTATGGTGTCGTCAGCTGGAATGAGGATGCACAGATTCCCCAGATCTGGATCTTCGATGCGCACCTTCTTGATCAAGGGTGGTCATCACCAAGAGTTGCTCAGGTTTGCCCCACCGGTGCAATAGAGGCCATCAAATGCGATGACGGCGTCTTTGCCGGTCGAGTCGCCGCCGAGAACTTGACCACGCTACCGGCGGGCGTGCAAACAAAGCCCCGGGTCTACTACCGCAATCTGTCGAGAGTGACTGACTCTTTTCTCGGCGGCAACATTTGTGCTGCTGACGGGAGTGGGCAGATTGAAAACTGCGTGGGCGCCAAGGTCGAGTTGTCCATTGACGGAACATCCGTCGGCGCATGCGTGACAGATGGCTTTGGCGATTTCAAGTTTGATGGGCTTCCACCTCGCGCGACCTATCGGCTTCAGGTCGACACGGTGGATGGTCGGGCTGAGAGTTTCCAGGGTGTGCTCGAAGGCAGCCGGAACCTAGGCTCCCTGTTCATCAAGCGGACCACCGCAAAATCGGAGATGAGGTAACGCTTGAACGTTGAGGCAGTCGTGCCAGCCGTACAGCCAGCGCGCTAAAAGACGCTGTATGCGGGCCGTTTGTCGCTGAAACCCGGAGACGCGAAATGGATCCAAAACTTCAGAATCTTGTGGACGAGGCGGAGATCCGCCACGTTCATATCCGGTATTGCCGGGGCATCGACCGCATGGACTGGGCTCTCGTGCGGTCCTGTTATCACCCGGATGCCATCGATCGGCACGGCGCCTATGAGGGCGGTGTCGAAGGTTTCATCGAATGGGCGGCGAAGCTGCTGCCCACCTTCGAAAGCACGATGCACTTCACCGGCAATCAGTACGTCAAGGTGAACGGCAATGTGGCCTTTGCCGAGCATTATTGCCGGGCGTTTCACCGCACGAAGCGCGTTGGCGACGCGCCCGCAACGGATTGGGTGGTGAACATACGATATGTCGACCGGGTGGAGAAGCGCAACGGCGAATGGCGTATTGCTGACCGAATGGTCGTTTTCGATTCGGAGCGGATCGATCCGATTACCTTCAGCTCGGCGCCGCTCAGCAATCCGCAGTTCGGACGGCGCGACCGGTCCGATCCGTCGTACAAGTACGACGTCGTCGCGTGATTTTGGCGGCGCGCATGGCGAGCAGCACGCGGACGAGACTCGACCGGTGTCGTGAACCGCGTCACTCGGACGCCTCTGGAATGTCGACCGCTCTCGCTTTGCCGCTACGGAGGAATTAATGGAAAGACGGTTCCGAGTTGGTATCGTTGGGCTGAGCGCTATGCGCGGTTGGGCGACTACGGCCCATCTTCCTGCCTTGCGCGCTTTGTCTGATTATTTTGAGCTTGTGGGCGTGGCGAATACCAGTCTCACGAGCGCTGAGTCGGCTGCGGCAGCGTTTGGACTGCCACGCGCATTCGAGAGCGCGGCGGCACTCATCGCTTCCCCGGACATTGACGTCGTGATCGTAACGGTCAAGGTTCCGCATCACCGCGAAGTCGTGACAGCGGCCCTGCAGAATCGCAAAAGCGTCTACTGCGAGTGGCCGCTGGGAAACGGGCTGACCGAAGCCTTGGAGTTGGCCAGGCTCGCAAACGACAAGAAGGTACTGGCAGTTGTGGGAACTCAGGCAATCGCTTCGCCCGAGGTGCAATTCGTGCGCAAGATGGTTGCTGATGGGTATGTCGGAGATGTGCTCTCATCGACTTACATCGGTGCGGGGTTTACTTGGGGCGATGACGTGAGTCTCGGTGAGGCCTACGCCATGGATTCGAAGAATGGTGCAACCCTGCTGTCCGTAATTGGTGGGCATGCCATTGCCGCCGTGCATAGCGCCCTCGGACAACTCCGTGAGGTCGCCGCAGTGTTGTCGCAGCGCCGCCGGACAGTGCGAGTCACCGAGACTGGGGAGACGATTCCCATGAGAACGTCTGATCAGGTGTTGGTGAGCGGCGTGCTCCAATGCGGCGCTCCCCTGTCGATGCAGCTTCGCGGTGGTTTGCCGCGCGGAACGCGGCTGCTATGGGAGATCAACGGAACCGAGGGGGACCTGCGCATCACCGCTAAGAGCGAGCAGGTTCCCGTGATCAACATCTCGCCATTGCGGGTGGAGGCGGGTCGAAGGGGCGAGGAGGGCTACTCCGAGCTTGAGATTCCGTCGTCGTACTACTTCGGTCTCGAGGATGCTCTTGCGGCGCGCAATGTTGCAGGCCTCTACAGATTGATGGCGCAGGATCTACGTCATGGCACGCATGCAGCGCCCGATTTCGAAGACGCGGTCTCTCTTCACAAGACTCTTCATGCAATTGAACAGTCGGCAGAAACGGGTAAGAGGGTGCTGGTTGGCGAGAGTGTCTGATTTTTACTACTAGTCGCGCCGCCACGCGTACGCCATAACTGTCGCCAAAGCGGCTGGCGGCGCCGCATCGCGATAGAGGCGTTTATGTTTCAGATTCGTCCAGCGGCGACACTCGATGGCGGTGACCTCGGCTGGCTCAAGGCTAAGCACCATTTTGTAGTCACTCCAGAAGGCAATCCGGCAAACGGACCGTTGGGTTCGCTACTGGTCTGGAACGACGACGAGATTGCTCCGGGCCGCGGCTTCGATATGCACCGCCATGCCGATATGGAGATTATCAGTTATGTCCGCCAGGGAGCCGTCACGCACCGCGATAGCATCGGAAACGTTGGCCTCACGAGAGCCGGCGACGTTCAGGCGATCAGCGCCGGAACCGGGATTAGGCACTCCGAGTACAACCTAGGCCACGAGTTCTTACAGCTGTTCCAGATCTGGCTGAGCCCTCGGCAACCAGGGGGTGAGCCCCACTGGGAAGCTCGCCGTTTCCCGAAAGCGGATAGCGCCAACCAGTGGGTCATTCTGGCGAGTGGATTTCCTGACGACGTGGATGCCTTGCCCATCCGTGCCGACGCACGGGTACTCGGCGCCACGCTGCTCGCGGGCTCCGACCTGACATATAGGGTCGGCGACCTTCGATACGCCTATCTTGCACCCGCGCAGGGCGTTGTCAGTGTGAACGGCCAGCGCCTTGAAGTCGGCGACGGAATTGCTGCATCTGACGAGCCCACCGTTATCGTCAAGGCCGACGTCGACGCGGAGATCGTGATGGTCGCGACGAACTGATACCAACACACTGTAAGAGGTGCAACCTATCAACCGCCGAAGATGTTTTTGATCGAGTAATGCGTGTCGACATATTCGTTGACGCGACGAATGGAGGTCCCTGAGAGAAAAAACAGCATGTGGTAGCGGTTTCGGTAGTGATTGCCATTCTTGAGGTCGCCCACGCCGAGCAGCTCCGCAGATACACGGTCACTTTCAGCGGTCATCGAAACTACCGTGAACTGCGGCCGGCCGTCGAACAGCGACACGATACCGGTCATCAGTTCCCGAAGCTCGGCAGCCGATTTCTCACCACCGCCTGGAATTGACTCCGGCATCGACCAAATGAAGTCATTGGTGAATAATGAAACGGCCTCATCGTGCGCACCGGTATTGAGGAGCTCGAAGAAACGCGCCACTAGGCGCTTATTCCCAGTCAAATTCATAAGGCCTCCGTAGGTCGGAACGTGCGATCAGCGCGGTAGCGGACTCTCGCAGCGGCGGGAGCAGGACACGATGGACCGGCTCAGGACTTTATGGGCCGTGACATGGCGAGTCTCCCTCTCCTTTTTGAGGGCATGCGATCTGCAGCACATGCACTATTGTCAAGCGCCGGCCCGAGGGCGGGTAGCCTCGACCGCAAGCACATGAGCCCCAACCCTCAACCGACGGGAGAAATATGGTGTCTGATCGTGCCACTCGCGTTGTCGTCCTAAAGAAATACGCCAACGGAACCGCGATCACGGAATCGCATTTCGGCATCGAGCCCAGGCCCCTGCCCGAGCTTGCGGAGGGCGAGATTCTCCTGGAAACTTTAGACCTGTCGCCCGACCCCTATATGCGGGGGCGGATGATGGGTCTGGACAATTTCTATCTTCCGCAACTTCCGCTTGACGAGGTCATTCGCGGCTTCGGTGTCGCGCGAGTGATCAGCAGCGGCAACTCCGAATACAAGTCCGGCGAAATTGTCTACGGTATTGTCGAATGGGCTGAACGCAGCGTCTGGAATGGCCGCCATAAGAACGACCTTTCTGCCGTCGTCGGCGGTGACGGAAGCGGACTCAAGCCGATCAGCCCATATGCAAAGCCTTATGCCCGCGCTCTGGACGTGGTTGGCATTACGGGAATAACGGCTTATTTTGCCGTTACGGAGGTGGCTAAACCGCGGCCTGGGGAAACGACTCTGATTTCCAGTGCCGCCGGCAGCGTTGGCTCCATTGCAGGTCAGATCGCCAAGCTGCGCGGTTCTCGAGTGATCGGCCTCGCGGGTTCAGATGAAAAATGCCGGGTTCTCACCGAGCGGCTGGGTTTCGACGCTGCCTTGAACTATAAGTCCAGCTCGTTAGAGGCGCAGCTGCGGGAGGTCATGCCGAAAGGCCCGGATGTTTACATAGACAATGTTGGCGGCGCCCTCAGCCAAACGGTCATGTTGCAAATGAGATGGCCGGCACGCGTGGTCGATATCGGCCAAATCTCGACCTATGACGATGAAGGTGGCGGCTGGACCGTGGATCTGCGGCCTATTCACAATAACTGCCTTCAATTGAACGGGTATCACCCGCTAATCTTTGCTGATTACATCCCAGCCGCTCTGGCGCAACTGGGCCATTGGTTGGAAACCGGAAAGGTCGTCGCATTAGATACCGTTGTTAACGGCATCGAAAATGCTCCCAAAGCATTCACCGGCCTATTCCGGGGAGCAAATGTCGGAAAGATGATCGTACACGTGGCTGATTGAGGGCTGCGGAAAAAAATGGGGACCCGGTCATGGCTCTGAAACTCGTCTATGAGCCGTTGAAGATTCGCGGCTGCGTCATACCCAACCGGGTGTCCCGCTCGGCCCATGCGACGGGACTTTCCAATTTCGGTGCCATGACCGACCGCCTGATTAACTACCACGTGGCCCGGGCGAAAGGCGGGGTTGGTCTGACGATCCTCGAGGCCGCGGCTGTGCATAGAAGTTCCGTGCTCAGTCTCGCCAACTGGGATGACTCGGCCATTGAAGGTTATAAACGCCTGATGGCAGCCATCAAGCCCCATGGCATGCGCATTTTCCAGCAACTTGTACACACGGGGCATATGTATCCGCTGCCCGACCAGATGCCGCCGTGGGGCGTTTCCACCGTCCCCAACCCGATCACCGGCCTCGTCGCCAATCCCATGGGTCAGGTCGAGATTGACGAAGTCATCGAGGCGTTCGCGGCGGCCGCGCGGCGCTGCCAGCAAGGCGGCATCGACGGCGTGGAGATTCACGCTGCACACAGCTATCTCATCATGCAGTTTCTCTCCCCCTTGGTGAATCATCGTACCGACCAATATGGCGGTCCGCTGGAAAATCGCATGAGGTTTCTGCGTCAGGTTCTGGAAGCCGTACGCCAGGTCGTCAGCGATGATTACCCTGTAGGCATCCGCGTAGGAGCGAGTACTGCGGAGGGCGGAATTGGTGAAATAGAACTGGCGCAGGTGATTCAGATATTGGAGGCCGACGGGTTGCTGGACTTCGTCGACGTGAGCTGGACCGACTACTATGAGTTCAAGTTCGTGGCAGCGATGGACCAGCCAATGGGCTATCAGTTGCCACATGCTTCTAAATTGACTGCTGCGGCGACGAAAGTGCCGCGCATGGTTATCGGTCGGTTCCGGACCTTGGACGAGGTTGAACTCGTATTGCGCGACGGTATTGCCGACATGGTGCACATGACTCGCGCGCATATTGCCGATCCGGACATTGTCCGAAAAACGAGGGCGGGGCATCCAGAACGCGTGCGCGCGTGCATCGGGTGCAATCAGGCTTGCTGGCACGGCACCAACACCGGGTGGCCGTTGGCCTGCACGATAAACCCCGTGACGGGTCTTGAGGGCACTCTCAATGAAGACCTGATTGCTCCTTCGGATCGACCCGGGCATGTTCTGGTTGTCGGTGGTGGACCGGCGGGCATGGAGGCCGCGCGGATCTCGCGTTTGAGGGGGCACCGCGTAACCCTGGTCGAAGCCGGATCGGATTTGGGGGGGCAGCTGGCGGTGGCGAAGCGTGCTCCGCGCCTGCACACGATCGGCGACATCGCTTTCTGGCTCGAGCAGGAGATTTACCGGTTGGGCGTGGAGGTGCGAACGAGCACCTATTTCGATGTCGATGACGCGTTGGCAGAACACCCTGACTATGTGGTCGTTGCGACTGGAGCGATTCCGCGCGGAAACGGCATTCAGTATGAATATCCGCATGCGCCGGTGGACGGCTATGACCAGCCACACGTGATGTCCGCGGCCGACTTGCTGACATCGCCTCAGCGAGAACTAGGCAAGACCGCGCTTGTGTTCGACGATGTGGGACACTACGAAGCCATTGCTGCAGCAGAGCATCTGCTGTCAAAGGGAGTGTCCGTCACATTCGCCACGCGCTTCCCTGTTATTGGGCCGCAAGTCGATTTCCTAAGCAGGGTTGATCCTGCGTTACGGCGGTTCGCTGAAATGGGATCATTTCGCCCATTGATTCGTGCCAAACTGGCGAAAATCAATCGTCATTCCTGTTCCTTGTATGTCCGCTACCAAGCCGAGCCGGAAACGGTTAAAGCCGATTCGGTGGTGTTCATCAACGCGCGGGAGCCGCAGCGGGACCTTTATGACGGCCTGCGGCGGAGCGGCTTCGAGAATAGCCGCAATCTCGTGATTGTGGGAGACGCCCGTGCCCCCCGCGACCTTCAATTCGCGATAGCTGAAGGTCATCGGCTTGTGCGGGCGATGGTATAACAGGCTGCAGGCGGTCCGACCGTCGTGGGCACTGCCGCTGACGTCGCCGATCATGTCTGGAGCTGATGGGCGCGGCACTACGCAATTCCGTTGTCACTTTGTGCCCTGACCGCAAATTCGCCCAACACCCGACGGAGTAGGAGTGCGTCCGGTGACTACGATAACTGAATCCCTTGCCACACTTCCGATCATGCTCCGCCACCACGCGGCGGTTCGCGGTCGGGCGCCCGCGCTGATCGAAGGCGATACGGTTCTGTCCTATGGAGGGTTGCTGGTGGCAGCCTCGCAGGTGGCGGCGGGACTGCAGGCGGCGGGCGTGGCGCCCGGCACGCGGATCGCCTACCTGGGCAAGAACAGCCGCGCGTATTTCGAGCTGTTCTTCGGCGCGGCCCTTGCCGGCGCGGTCATGGTTCCCATTGGCTGGCGACTCGCCAATGTCGAGATCACGCATATCCTGGACGATGCCGTGCCCGCGCTGCTGTTCGTCGAAAAGCCGTTCCTCGAACTGGTGGCCATCATCAAATGCCCCACAATCGCGATCGAGGCTGGCAATGACGGATTGGCTGCGTGGCGTGCGGGCTTCGCGCCGCAGGATCCGATGTATCCCGCCAATGCCGATAATGTCGCGTTGCAGCTCTACACGTCCGGCACCACCGGCCTCCCCAAAGGCGTGATGTTGACGCACGGCAACCTTCTCCGCCCGCGCGAGGCGAGCCGACAAGCGGACCTTGCATGGGAACAGTGGACCGATGCGGATGTGAGCATCGTGTCGATGCCGATTGCCCACATCAGCGGTATTGGCTGGGCCGTTCACGGTTTCTATCCCGGCGCTGCTGGAATCATTGTGCGCGATTTCGAGCCGGCTACGATCCTCACCCTGATCGCAAAGGCGAGCGTCACGCGCATATTCCTGGTGCCCGCAGCGTTGCGCATGGTCGTTGATACGCCGGCGCCGAAAGGAATTGAGTTTACGACTCTGCGCTGCATTGCATATGGCGGCTCACCGATCGATACCGCAACAATAGCGGCGGTACAGGCGCGTTTTGGCTGCGATCTCGTCCAGTATTACGGCATGACCGAGAACACTGGCTCGGCAACTGCGTTGACGCCCGCCGACCATCGTTCGGGGAACGCGACGACAATGGCGTCGGCGGGTCGCGCATTGCCGGGCGTCGACATTGCGATTCTAAACGCAGCGGGTGAACGGGTGCCGAACGGTGAACTGGGGGAAATCATAGTTCGCGGATCGGGGGTGATGGCCGGGTACTGGAATCAACCCGAAGCGACCGCTGAGACCATCGATCCCGATGGCTGGTTAAGGACGGGCGATGTCGGTGAGATGGACGGCGCCGGGTACGTCTACGTCCGCGACCGGCTGAAAGACATGATCATCACCGGCGGCGAGAACGTTTATGCGGTGGAGGTCGAGTCCGTACTTGCCCTTCACCCCGGCGTCGGCGAAGTCGCAGTGATCGGCACACCGGATGCACGCTGGGGCGAAGCAGTGACAGCAGTGATTGTACCGCGCGGCAACGCCACGGTCACCGCGCGAGCTCTCGCGGCCTGGGCCCGCGGCCAACTAGCGGGCTACAAGACGCCGCGCCGCGTTATCTTTGTCGACGCCCTGCCGCGCAACCCCTCCGGCAAGGTGCTGAAGCGTGTCCTGCGTCATACTTATGGTGCTACAACTGCCTGATGGGCACACCGTTCGGTTCTCTCGATTGGCATTCGCGCTACCAAGCGCATATGACTCATTGCAACGTGGTAGCCATATGATGGCGATGGTCCGGACTATGCAGGCAGGATTTCCCTAAGAAACTGCCGAACAACGGGGGCAACTTCGCTTGCCCGCGCTACCAGGAACAAGTGGCCATCATCGATCACGTAAAGCCGGGTCTTTGGAATGAGCCAGGCCATAATCTTCGCGTTAATGACCGGAACGATTGGATCATCGGTGCCCGCCATCAGTAGCGTGGGTTGACGTAGCGAGCGCAACCAGAAAATGCTGGTCCATCCCCAGGCTGCGAGGAGCTGATAGGTATAGCCGCGCCCTCGCGGCGGCTGGATGTGCCTTATGTGTCCGAGCAGCAATTCGGGCTTCTTGCGGAAGGTACCGCCATAAAGACTGGGCCCGACCTTACCAAGGTGCGCGCGGTCGAGATAGCGGCGAGGGCTCAATAGATGGCCAATAGCCGCGAGTCGCCCCGGAATCATAACCGCGCCTGGAGCGGTCGCTGCCAACACGAGGCGTCGGCAGCGCTGGGGATATTGGCGAGCGAACTGCTGCGCCAAGGCTCCTCCCCACGATACCCCGAGTACGTCGATCTGTCCGGTGTAGCCAAGCTGGGTCATCAGTCGGTCCGCCAATGACGCCATCGTGAATAGCCGATAGGGAAGGAGCGGCGCGGGAGAACCGCCGGTGCCTGGCACGTCAAAAACCACCGACTCAATGTCCCCGAGCGCGGCAGTGAATGGCTCGACCAACTCCAGGTTGGCGCCGATACCGTTAAATATGAGCAGGGGCGGGCTTTCTGGTAAACCTCGGCGGATTCCGACTCGAACGCGTTGCCCATCGACTTCAATCGTAACGATCTCGGTGCGCGGAATGCTGCTGTCTGCAGCGCGCATATCTCCTTGATTCGCAGACGCGCTCACCATCCTATTGGGTCTGGGTTCCTGTCCGTGTGGCCACGCCTTTGGATATCGCAGTCCTCAACTCCTCGATGTTTTCGCGGGTGCGCCGGCTCACCGTATCGAAGGCGTCAGCCTGCGACTTAAGTGCAATGTCCGCAAGTTCGCCTATGTTGGACAACGCCTTTTTGGCGGCTTTCTTCACGGCGTCCACCCTGTTACCGTCAGTCCCCGCCTGTGCGCTCAAAACACTTCTGAGATCCTGAAGGGTGTTGCGCAGCATATCCGCTTGTTTGTAAGCCATGGACCGTGCGCCGTCTTGGGCAGTGCGTGTCACTTCGAGGAGCGCCTCCACATCCTTTCGCCTCCCTTGGAGCGCGCCGTTAAGATCGAGGCCCGGCACTTTGAATTTCTGAATCAAGTTGCTAATGTCGTCAATGAGTTTCGATGAATGCTCCATGATGGCTCTCCGGAATTAGTTGTGAATTAAGTGAGCTGGCGCGGCAACAAGCTACGTCATGGCTTTAAATTAATGCAATCCCCCAAACGGGGGATTGGTCCCGCGCGATGCGTCGCCCCAAACGGGGGATTGGTCGGACCCGTGCGATGCGCGTCCGAAGGTCGCTCAAGCGTCAGGTCCTGACCAGACCTAGGCTTTGGGCGCGCGCGACGGCCTGCGAGCGTTTGGTGACGGAAAATCTGACAAAGATGTTCTTCAGATGTGTCTTGACGGTTTCCGGGGTGATGCCGAGCGATCGCGCGATTTCTTTGTTCGTTTGACCCGCGGCGATCAGCTCGATGATATTTCGTTCCCGAGGGCTCAACGACTCCTTGATACCTGACGATAGGCCTTGCGTGGGCTCGTAGATGTGGCGCCAGCCAGCCATCAGTCGGTTGACATAGGGCTTGATCTCGTTGAATGGCGCGGTACGGTCCGCGCGCTCCAGACTCTGCTGCAGAAGCGTGCCGATTTCCCAGCCTTGATCCAATATGGTCCGATAGAGCCCCACCGGCGCACCGGCGTTCAGGACATTGCCAAAAGCGGCCACCGCCTTATCGGGTTCATTGGCGGCGATGAGCGCGACCGACAACGCCGTCCCCAAACGCGATGCGAAGTACAAGTCGCGTCCGAGCACGGCCTCATCGAGAAGCTTGGTCAAAATGGGGGCGGCATCTCGCGGCCGGTTTTCCGCCGATGCAAGCGCTGCGCGTGCGAGTGCCAGGTAGTTGTGAATCGCAGACCAGGCGCAACGAACGGATACCGGATATTCTTCCGCCAGCCGCTCCAGGCGGATGACGCATGCGGAGGCCTCGATCATTCGCCCTTCAACGATATAGAGACGGAGCCGTTCCACCAATGCGGCTGCGACCAGCCTGCCCCATCGCCGGCTAAGCCCGAGCATTTCCGCCCGCTCCAATAGAGCGTAGGCGCGCTCAAAATTCCGGGCTGCGGCGGCTATGCGCGACAGGACCACGTACGCACGCAGCACGCACTCGAGCATGCCGATGGTGTTGATGTTATGCAGGCGGTCAACGATCATCGATTCCGCCTCGGCTAATCGCCCTTGTTCGTAGCGAATTTGGGCAAGCAGTACCTCCGGCAACGCCGCGGCCGCGGACTGTGGTCCCACATAATGCTTGGCTAGTCTCGTCGCTTCCAAATATTGATTTTCCGCAACGTCGAAGTGAAGTTGCTGAAGTGCCACCAACCCCAGAAACGACAGCCGGTAAATTGACGAAAAGACGTTTCTCTTGTCTTCCTCGAGGGAATAGGGAACCCATGGTGCCGCGTAAAAATTCTCAAGGCGGCGGCCCTGCCAATAACAGAAGCGCAGCACGTTCGACAGAACATTTGCAGTCCACGGATCGGTCGGCTTTTGTCCGAGGCATGCTTCGGCCAGGGACAGTGCGTTTTCGGAGTCGTCCCGCAAGGCTGTCGCCGTGGAACGTACGGCGTGACATTCACATCGGAGTTGCTCCGCGTTCGATGCAGTGACATTGGTCAAATTCCGCTCGATATCCGCCAACAGCAGCACCGCCTCATCGAAACGCATGGCGAGCGCCAAGCCCCAGGCAATCGCCAGCCGAATTCTGGTTTGACCGTGCATGAGGCGAGTGGGCAAGTGACGCTGCCAGCCCAACAGAGTGATCAGGTCCCCTTTTGTCACCAGTGCCATGGCGCAGTTTTCGATCCAAGTCATCGCGCGATCCAGGTCCCCGGC
>Ga0137409_10001593_pt1 | contig 24573 bp, 16 predicted proteins | sample CZODoug1_16funga_FD_122059 | JGI IMG/M metagenome (GOLD analysis project Ga0137409, IMG submission 122059) | Vadose zone soil fungal communities from Angelo Coast Range Reserve, California, USA - CZODoug1_16fungal (Hybrid Assembly) | ecosystem: Environmental > Terrestrial > Soil > Vadose zone...
GGAAAGGGCGCCAGGCCCCCGTCCTGCTTGATGGTGTGCAGGCGATCGCGCCGCCCGGTCAGCACCTTGTGCGGGTATGCCTGATGGCCGACATCCCACACCAGACGGTCGCGCGGTGTGTCGAACACATAGTGCAGTGCGATGGTGAGCTCGACCGTGCCCAGACCTGCGGCAAAGTGACCACCGCGGGTGCTGACGCTGTGGATCAGGAATTCCCGCAGCTCCTTCGCGAGGCTCGCGAGCTTTGCAACCGGCAGCCGGCGCAGGTCCGCCGGGCAATCGATGCCGCTCAGCAGGGAATGCTTGTCGGGCCGGGCGGTCATTTGCAGCCGTGGAGAACTCGAATTCGATGCGGGTTGGCCACGCCACGATATCAGCAAGCCCCGGATCAGCAAGCCCCCCCGGCCAGCAAGCTGTGAGTCGTCTGGGCAAAGCCGCGGCCGATCCCGGCAAGCCGGCCCCCCGGGGTCCGGCATCCGCCCAGCCGCCGCAGCGGCAGCTTCGTCTGGACCGAAAATCCTGCTACGGCCATAATCTTCTTACCGCTATGATCGATTCGTCATCGCATGGGTAACGACGTTGTGCCAATGGAATCCGGCGCTTCCGATGAAGCCTACCAGGATCACATCCTTCCGCACGTGTCGCGTACGTTTGCGCTGACAATTCCGCAGCTGCCGCCGGCACTGCGGACTCCTGTGACGACCGCCTACCTGTTGTGCCGGATTGCCGACACCATTGAGGATGAGCCGGCGCTGCCCGCCGACGAGACCTTCGGGTTCCTGCAGCGGTTTGCGGCAGTGGTGAGCGGCACAGGGCAAGCGGCACCGCTTGCGGAGGAACTCGCGGGGCGGCTCTCGGCTCGGACGTTGCCAGCCGAGCACGATCTGGTGCGCCATATGGAGCGGGTCGTCAGAGTCACCGCAAGTCTCGATGAGCCGCAGCGCGCTGCGATTCAGCGCTGCGTCGAAGTGATGTGCTACGGCATGCATCACTTCCAGCACGCCGCCAGCGTGCGCGGCCTGGCGCGCTCGAGCGACATGGATAGCTACTGCTACTACGTTGCGGGCGTGGTGGGTGAAATGCTCACCGAGCTGTTTTGCGGATACTCGCCGGCAATCATGCGGCAGCACGCCGCGCTGCGCGACCTCGCCCCGTCGTTCGCGCAGGGGCTGCAGATGACCAATATCCTCAAGGATTTCTGGGAGGACCGCAGTCGCGGAGCCTGCTGGCTGCCGCAGGAGGTCTTTATCCGCCATGGCGTCGACCTCGCACGGCTATCGCCGGAGCACTACGACGCGCGGTTCCATGCCGGCGTGCGGGAATTGATCGGCGTGGCCCACGCTCACCTGCGCAACGCCCTGGCCTACACATTGCTGATCCCAGGGGAAGAAGCCGGCATACGGCGCTTCTGCCTATGGGCCGTTGGTCTCGCGCTGCTCACCCTGCGCAAGATCCAGCGCAATCCGCGATTCATCGCCGGCGAGCAAGTGAAGGTGTCACACCAAGCGGTACTCGCAACGCGAATCCTCACGAGCGTTGCAGTGCGCAATGACTGGATGCTCGAGCGTCTCTTCGAGCAGGCGGCCAGCGGTCTGCCGCTTGCGGCGCTCTCGACTGTGCGTCGGCGTTATCAGCTGGCGACGACAGCGTCCCAGGCATCGGAGCCGACGGTGGAACACGGCCAGCGGCCCTTGCGGGACCATTTGGAAAGTGCCGAGCCCCGATCGGGTCGGATCTCCGGAAAGTGAATCGCGATTCGCCCCTGCTCGATTCGTCCGCGACCGCAGCGAGCGCCGCGCGCTCTGACATGTCGTCGCCCGTGTTTCACAAGCTCGTGGAGCCTTTGGCCCTGGATCGCGCGATCGCCGTCGCGCGTGAAGAGCTCGTGCGCAGGCAGAGCGCGGCGGGCTATTGGCTGTTCGAGCTCGAGGCAGACTGCACGATTCCCGCCGAGTACCTGCTGATGATGCACTTCCTGGCGGAGATCGATCAGCCTCTGGAAGCGAAGATGGCCGCTCATCTTCGAGCTCGTCAGGCGGAGCATGGCGGCTGGCCTCTGTACCATGGCGGCGACTTCGACATGAGCTGCAGCGTCAAAGTCTACTATGCCCTGAAGCTCGCGGGCGACAGCCCGGAGGCGCCGCACATGAGGCGGGCGCGTGCGGCAATTCTAGAGCGCGGTGGCGCAGCTCGAGCCAACGTGTTCACGCGCATCACGCTTGCGTTGTTTGCGCAGATCCCCTGGCGCGGCGTGCCCTATATCCCGGTCGAAATCATGCTCTTGCCGCGGTGGTTCCCCTTCCATCTCGACAAAGTGTCCTACTGGTCGCGCACGGTGATGGTGCCGCTTTTCATTCTGTGCACGCGCAAGCCCGTGGCCCGCAATCCGCGCAACGTCCACATCCGCGAGTTGTTTACGACGCCACCCGAAAAGGAGCGCCACTATTTTTGGCGCCCTGGCGTACGGCCTGGCTTCCTGGCCAGAGTGTTCCGCGGGCTCGATCGCTTCGGCCGTATGCTCGATCCGGCGATTCCCGCAGCCCTGCGCGAGCGCGCCACGCGACGCGCGGAAGCCTGGATGATCGAGCGATTGAACGGCGAGCACGGGCTCGGCGCCATCTTTCCGGCCATGGTCAATGCGCTCGAAGCGCTGGCGGTGTTGGGATACGCCAGTGACGATCTGCGGCGTCTGGCCGCGAAGCGCGCGTTGCGGCGGCTTGTGGTCGTGAATGGGTCGGAAGCCTACTGCCAGCCATGCGTTTCACCTGTCTGGGATTCCGCCCTGGCCTGCCTCGCGATGCAGGAGACGGGCGGCGCTTCGGCGCTCGCCGCGTCCACCCGTGTGCTCGAATGGCTCGAGCCGCTGCAGTTGCTCGAGAGCGACGGAGACTGGCGCGCGCGCCGCCCCGGTCTTGCGGGCGGCGGTTGGGCTTTCCAGTTCTCGAACGGTTACTACCCGGACCTTGACGACACGGCTGTCGTCGCCTGGGCCATGCACCAGGCCGATGATTCCGAGCGCTACGCACATAGTGTGAACCGTGCTCTGGATTGGCTCACCGGCATGCAAAGCGGCAACGGCGGGTTTGCCTCGTTCGACGTCGACAACACGGCGTACTACCTCAACGAGATTCCATTCGCGGATCATGGCGCCCTCCTCGATCCGCCGACGAGCGATGTCACTGCCCGCGTGGTCACCGTGCTGGCGCGGGTCGGGCGTCATCAGGACAAACGGGCGCTCGCTCGGGCGATCTCGTATCTACGCGCAGAGCAGGAAGCGGACGGCTCGTGGTTCGGCCGGTGGGGCACAAACTACATTTACGGTACGTGGTCGGTGCTGACGGCCTTTGCGCAGGCGGGCGTCAGCTCCGATGACCCCGCAGTGCGGCGCGCGGTGGGTTGGCTTACCGTCTGCCAAAATGCGGATGGCGGCTGGGGCGAGAGCAACGACAGCTACACGCCCCAGCACCGCGCAAGCGCACGAACGGCGAGCACGCCCCATCAGAGCGCCTGGGCGGTGCTGGCGCTCATTGCAGCCGGCGAGGCGGAGTCTGACGTCGTGCGCCGCGGCGTCGAATACCTCTTGCGAACGCAGCAGGCGCAGGGGCTGTGGTCGGATCCTGGTTTCACCGCACCCGGATTCCCGCGGGTTTTCTACCTGCGGTACCACGGCTATTGCGCGTACTTTCCGCTTTGGGCACTCGCGGCTTATCGCAGTCGGTTGAGGCGCGGAAGCCTGCATTGAACGGAGTCGGCATCGTCGCCGCACTCGCGGCCGAGGTGCGCCATCTTGGCCCCGCAACCCCTGTTGACCCCACGACCCATCTCGAGCCGGCGGCCCATTCTGGCCGCAGGATGAAGCGGCGGCGGCCGCCCGCATCGCTCGCTGACGGAACGCTGCTGGTAGTCAGCGGGATCGGCTGCGCCGCCGCGGCGCTCGGTGCCCGGGCGCTCATCCAAGCCGGCGCAACGTCCCTCGCCAGTTGGGGCATGGCCGGAGGACTCGATCCGACACTCACATCCGGCACCATATTCCTGCCTGGCGAGGTGATCTCGCTCGATGGCACGGCTTTGCCGACGGCGCGCGACTGGCGAGAGCGGGTGGGCGCTGCGATTGCGGCCCATCGGCCGGTGGCCGGCGGCAAGTTGCTGACGAGCCCACAAGCCATCGGCTCCGTCGCTGACAAGGCCATGGCCTTCTGCAGGACCGGGGCGGCGGCGGTGGACATGGAGAGTCTGGCGGTTGCCGAGGTGGCCAGGAGCCATGGCATGCCGTTCATTGCCGTGCGTGTGATCGTGGACAGCGCTGCCGATGTGTTGCCTCGGGCGGTGATAACCGCCAGCGTGGGCGGGTATCTGAGGATCTGGCGCCTGATCGGCGCACTCGCGCTGTCACCCGGTGACCTTGCTCCGCTCATCCGGCTGGCGAGGGGATATCGAGCCGCCAGCCGCTCCTTCGAGATCATCGCGCACGCAGGTTTGCTGGGTCCGCACACGGTGCCGATCGCCTCAGACGCCCGCCAAACATGAAGGCACTGGTCACAGGCGCGACGGGCTTTGTCGGCTCGGCAGTCGCCCGAGCCCTCGCGGCAGCGGGCTGGCAAATCCGAGTGCTGGTCCGCCATGGTTCCGACCGCCGCAATCTGCAGGGGCTTGCGGTCGACGTCGTCGTGGGGGACCTCACGGATGTCGCATCGCTCGATGGCGCCGTTGCCGATTGCGAAGCGCTGTTCCATGTCGCTGCGGACTACCGGCTTGGAGCGCTCGAGCCGGCCCGGCTTTATCAAACCAATGTGGAAGGGACGCGCAATATCCTCAGCGCCGCCCGCCGGGCGGGAGTTGCACGCGTCGTCTATACGAGCAGTGTCGCCACAATCGGCTTACCCGCCGACGGCTCGCCAGGCAACGAGGCAACACCGGCCGCGCTCGCGGACATGGTCGGCCACTACAAGCGGTCGAAGTACCTGGCAGAACAGCTGGTACGCGATGCGGCGCAGACGGGCGTTCCAGTCATCATCGTGAATCCCTCGACACCGATCGGGCCCGGCGATGTGAAGCCCACGCCGACGGGCCGGATCGTCCTCGACGCCGCTTCCGGTCGGATGCCTGCATACGTCGATACGGGGCTCAACGTCGTGCATGTAGACGACGTCGCTGCGGGCCACCTGCTCGCGTTTGATCGCGGGCGGGTCGGCGAGCGCTACATTCTTGGCGGGGAAGACATGACACTGCGCGAGATCCTTGCGGAGATCGCGCGACTGAGCGGGCGGCGGCCGCCCCGCATTCGGGTACCGCACTCGGTCGTGCTGCCTCTCGCCTACGCATCCGAGGCTTTCGCCAGAGTCACCGGCCGGACCACTCGCATTACGGTGGAAGGCGTGCTCATGGCGCGCAAGCACATGTTCTTTTCGAGCGAAAAGGCCGTTCGTGAGCTGGGTTATCGCTGGCGCGCGCCGCCGCAGGCGTTCGCGGACGCCGTACGGTGGTTTCGCGAGCAGGGGCTTCTGGGTTGAACGGGGAAAGGCGTAGCCACAATCCCATTTCGATCCCAGGTACAGCCAGTGATAGATTCTGCGCATGGCTCATGGCGCCTCGGTCGTAGTCTACATCGCCCAGATCGTCGTGCTGCTCATCGCGGGGCGGATCGCGGGCGAGTCGATGCAGCGCATCGGACAACCGCCCGTGATTGGGCAACTCATCGCGGGAATTGTAGTGGGACCGTCGGTTCTGGGCATCATTGCACCGGGTCTGTACCACAACCTGTTCCCGGACAGCGCGGAACAGAAAGCCATGCTGGATGCCGTGGCGCAACTTGGCATTCTCCTGCTGTTGCTCATGACGGGGATGGAGACTGATCTATCCGTGTTCCGGGATGTCAAACGCCCGGTGATCAGCATCTCTCTCACCGGCATCGTAGTACCCTTCATCTGCGGCGTCGCACTTGGAATGCTGTTGCCGGATTCGATACTTCCGAGTGCGGCAAAGCGTCTGATAACGGCGTTGTTCCTCGGTGTCGCGCTGTCGATCTCCTCCGTGAAAATCGTCGCGCTGGTGGTCCGCGATCTGGGATTTCTCCGCCGCGCCGTTGGTCAGATTATCGTCGCGGCGGCGATCCTCGACGACACCGTCGGCTGGATCATAATGTCCGTCATTTTTGGCCTGGGCTTGCACGGACAAGTTGATTTTCCGACAGTGGGCCGCAGCGTTGTGGGTACCGCGCTTTTTCTCGTCTTAAGCTTCACCATCGGCCGACGACTCGTCTTCCAACTCATCCGTTGGTCGAACGACAGTCTCAGCAGTGAGATGGCGACCATTACGACGATTCTGGTGATTTGCGGACTTTTGGCTCTACTGACCAATGCGATCGGCGTGCATCTGGTGCTCGGAGCGTTCATCGCCGGGGTGCTCATCGGTCAGTCACCCATTTTGACCAAGCACATCGATTCACAGTTGCGTGGGCTGATCGTTGCATTGTTCATGCCCGTGTTTTTCGCGCTGGCGGGCTTGACCACGGACATGCGCGCGCTTGCAAAGCCGGACCTGCTACTGCTTACCGGCGGCCTCATTCTTCTGGCCAGCATCGGCAAGTTTTCTGGAGCCTTCCTCGGAGGTCGCATCGGTGGCTTGAGCTACGCCGAATCCTTCGCCGTGGGTTGCGGCATGAATGCGCGCGGTTCTACCGAGGTGATTGTGGCGTCGATAGGTTTGTCCATGGGCGCTTTGACCCAGCGTCTTTTCACTGCGATCGTCGCCATGGCGGTCGTAACGACGATGGCGATGCCGCCCATGTTGCGGTGGGCGTTAAAGCGCTTGCCCATGGCTCCCGAGGAAAAGGCTCGCCTCGAACGGGAAGAATTCGAGGCCCAGGGATTCCTCGCGCATATCGAACGATTGCTGGTCGCGGTCGATTCATCCCCCAGCGGGCGATTTGCCTCGCGGCTCGTAGGACTGCTCGCCGGCGTACGGCGTATCCCAACGACCGTTCTGCACCTGGACGACACTCCGGCCAACGCCCCCGAAGCCGGCGAGCGTCACGTCAAACGTTCCACCGCGGCGCTAAAGGCCGGTGTGCAGGCAGGCGATGAAGCAGCCCCCACCAAGGGAGACAAGGCCAACATCATGACCCGCTCCGATAGCAAGCAAGACTCCGAGGCGGCAATCTTCGCGGAAGCGAAGAAGGGTTACGGCCTTCTTGTGATCGGCCGGGAGCCCGCTGCCGAGGGCGCATCCCTTGACGCGCAGATCACGCGCAGCGCTGTGGGTTTTGCGGGCGCGTTTGCGATCGCGGTGGCGCGCGGCCCGCACCGCCCCGAGTTGAAGGATGGGCCACTGAATACTCTCGTGGCAGTAACCGGCACGCGCGTGTCCCGTCACGGAGCCGAGCTGGCCGTGGCGCTGGCACAAGCGTCGCGCGGCTCTGTTACGGCGTTACACGTTGCGAGCCCGGCCCCGCTGGCGGTTCGATGGCGTCAGCGGCTCGGGCTCGCGCTGGCTCCCCATAATAACGCCGACGCCATCATTCGTGAGATCGTGGAAATTGGCGAACACTACGGAATCGCAGTCAAGGGCGAGATTCGCACCGACAGTGATGCGCCAAATGCAATTCTCCAAGCCGCACAGTCCGCTCGGCACGATCTGCTGATCATGGGGGTAAGCCCGCGGGCTGGCGATCGACTTTCCTTTGGCGCCGTGCCGGCCAAAGTACTCGAACGAGCAAACTGTTCGCTTCTTTTCCTGTCCGGCGAGCCGGCTCCCGCTTCGGGAATTACCCCATGACGCACATGACTGGGCGGCTTGGCGAGCTGCGGAACCGGTCGATGCCGTCCCGGTTGGCAGCTGCGGCCGCCTGGTGAGCGGTACCGCCGCCAGCACGGTTGCCGGCGATAACCACGCCACCTCGCCCCTGCGCTGGGGGATGCTGGGGCTGGCGGCGATCGCCATCTTTTGCAGTTACTACGAGTCCGATGCGATCGGCCCGATCGCGGATCTGCTCGGCCGCCAGCGCGGTTTCACGCAGTCTCAGATCGGCGACCTCACCGCCGTCATCAGCCTGCCCAACATTCTGCTCGCGGTATTCAATGGACTGCTCATCGATCGCTACGGTCCAGCGCGCGTCACCCTGTGGGCCGCCGTTATCGGTTTCGTGGGCGCCGTACTGACGGCGATCGGGACACCTTATGAACTCATGTGGACCGGCCGCCTCGTGTTCGGGGTCAGCGAGGGTGCGATATTCATTTCCCTGGTCGCCGCTATTGCGCGATGGTTCTCGCGCAGCGGCATCGCACTCGCAACGGCGATATTCCTCTGTCTTGCCCGGGTTGGATCGTTCTCGCTCGACACCTCACCGTCCTGGGCGCGATCCCTGTACGACGCGGGCTGGCAGCCGCCCTTATGGCTGGGCGCGGCAATCACCGCTGCCGGCCTCGTTGCCGCCGTCATCTTTCGCCTGCTTGATGCGGCGCACGCCCCGCCGATGTCCACGCGCCCCGTCGAATCCGGGCAGATCAACTGGCGGGGGATCTGGACATTCGACCTGTCGTATTGGTACATCCTCGGCCTGCACGTCCTGTACGCGGCGGTCTTCTTTCCGTTCCGTCAGACGTATGCGATCGAGTACCTGCAGCACGTCAAGGGCCTCACGCTGCAGCAGGCAGGCAATGTGAATTCCGGCGTGTTTGCGGCGGCAGTGTTCGCAACACCACTGTTCGGCCTGCTCGCGGACCGCTTTGGACGCCGTGCCATGATGCTGACCGTCGGGACGCTGCTGCTGCCGATCACTTTCGTCGTCCTGAGTCTCACGAATCTGACCCCGTGGGCCTCCACCGTGCTGATGGGCGTGAGCTTTTCGCTGGTGCCGGCGATCATCTGGCCGGCGACAACTCTCATAGTCGAGCCGCGCCGCCTGGGAACTGCACTCGGTGTCATCACGCTGCTGCAGAACGTGGGTCTGTGGGGTTCCAACCGCATCGCCGGCTGGCTGGCCGACAAGGCCGGTGCGGGTGCGGCGAACCCCGAGGGCTACGCCACAATGATCTGGTTCTTCGCTCTGCTGAGCCTTGCGGCCCTGACTTCAGTGCTGCTCCTGTGGCAGCGCGAGAGCGGCCCGAAGGGTCATGGACTCGAAGTCGCGCGAGTCTCGCCGGCGCCGCGCGTGGGAACGGCCTGATGAAAATCGCCTGCCTCGAGACGTTTGCCAGCGAATTCGTGTGCTTCGTGCGATTGACCACCGACACGGGTGCCGTCGGCTGGGGCCAGACGTCTACATACAATGCCGACATCACTGCAACCATCTTCCACCGCCAGGTGGCGCCCTGGGCGCTCGGCGCCGACGCGTTCGACATCGACGCGCTCATCGTTCGCGTCGAGGAGCGCGAGCACAAGTTCCCGGGCAGCTACCGCTGCCGGGCACTGGCCGGCCTCGATACTGCGCTGTGGGACTTGCGCGGCAGGCTCGAAGGCAAGCCCGTAGTCGAACTCCTCGGTGGTCAGCCGCGACGTCTGCGAACGTACGCCTCGTCAATGCGGCGCGACATTACTCCCGAGCAGGAAGCCGAGCGGCTCGTGCGGCTGCGCGACGAGAAGGGCTTCGACGCGTTCAAGTGGCGCGTCGGGGCGGAGTGCGGCCGGGACATCGATGAATGGCCCGGCCGGACGGAGGCGATCGTGCCGCAGGTGGCGCGCGCGCTCGGTGACGATGTGGCGAAACTCGTTGATGCGAACAGCGGCTTTTCTCCGCGGCGAGCCGTCGAAGTCGGGCGCTGGCTCGAGGCGGAAGGCATCAGCCATTACGAGGAGCCCTGTCCCTACTGGAAGCTCGAAGAAACCAAGCTCGTCACCGATGCGCTCGATCTGGACGTCACTGGCGGAGAACAGGACTGGGATCTTGCAACCTGGGAACGCATGATTGACATGCGCGCCGTCGACATCGTCCAACCCGATGTCATGTATATGGGCGGCATATCGAGGACACTGAAAGTCGTGCATATGGCGGCTGCGGCAGGCATGCCCTGCACGCCGCACAGCGCCAACCTCTCGTTGGTCACGCTCTGCACGATGCACCTGCTGGGCGCCATCCCGAACGCCGGAAAGTATCTGGAGCTCTCCATAGAGGGGTCGGACTACTACCCGTGGCAGGACGGCCTGTTCACGGACGATCCCTACGCTGTGAAAGACGGCTGCGTAACCATCCCTTCTGCGCCCGGATGGGGTGTGGACATCAACCCCGCCTGGCTGCGGGGTGCCGCGTATCAGTGCAGCGGACATACGAGGGTGGGACACCTCCGGTAGGCGGGAAAGCTCGCCAACGGCTGATACAATTGAGCGCATGCCAGCGCGTCCGAATCTGTTGATCGTGATGGCCGACCAGCTGACCGCCGCCGTACTGCCGGCCTACGGCGGCAAAGTAGCCAAGACGCCGCACCTCAACGGGCTGGCCGAGACCGGGGTGGTGTTCGAATCCTTCTATTGCAACAGCCCGCTCTGCGCGCCCTCGCGCTACTCGTGGCTTGCCGGGCAGTTGCCGTCGAAGATCGGTGCCTATGACAACGCCGCCGAGTTCGCCGCGCAGGTGCCAACCTTCGCGCACTACCTGCGCCGCGCCGGCTATCGGACGGCATTGTCCGGCAAAATGCACTTCTGCGGACCGGACCAGCTGCATGGTTTCGAGGAGCGGCTGACCACGGATATCTACCCGGCCGACTTCGGCTGGACGCCGGACTGGACGCGCTTCGAGGAACGCCCCGGCTGGTACCACACCATGGACTCGGTCATCCAGGCCGGGCCGTGCACGCGCACCAATCAGATCGACTTCGACGATGAGGCCGTGTTTGCCGCGCGCCAGAAGTTGTTCGATATCGCGCGCGGCAGGGACCGCCGCCCGTTCTGCCTCGTGGTGTCGATGTCGCATCCGCACGATCCCTACGTGATCCCGGAGTCGTACTGGAATCGCTACCGGGACGGCGAGATCGATCTGCCGCGCGTCAAGGATCGCGAGCTCGATGAGGACCCGCATTCGCGCCGGCTGCGCCACGTCATCGGGTTGAGCCTCGCGCAGCCGAACGAGACGCAAATCCGCGCGGCCCGCCGCGCGTATCTCGGCGCGGTATCGTATGTCGACGATCAGATCGGCTCACTACTGGCAACGCTGCGCCAGGCCGAGCTCGATGCAAACACCGTGATCATGGTGCTCGCCGACCACGGCGATATGCTCGGTGAGCGCGGCCTCTGGTACAAGATGAACTTCTTCGAGAACGCCTGCCGCATCCCGCTGATCGTGCGCGCGCCCGGGCGTTTCCTGCCGCATCGGGTGTCGGGATCGGCATCGCTGCTCGATATCTTGCCGACGCTGGTAGATCTCGCCAGTGAGGGTGAGGCAACTGAGTACTCGGCACCCATCGATGGCCGCAGTCTGCTGCCGGCCCTCGAGGGCGCTGCGGTACCCGGGGAGGTAGTCGGGGAATATCTGGCCGAGGGCGCGATCGCACCGATCGTGATGATTCGCCGTGGCCGCTACAAGTTCGTGCACTCGGCCGCGGATCCGGACCAGCTCTACGACCTGATGGCAGATCCCGATGAACGGGTCAACTTAAGTTCGCGCGCGGACTGCGCTGGGCTGGTTGCCGAATTTCGTACCGACGTAGCCCGGCGCTGGTCCCTGGCCGAGATCCATCAGGCGGTTCTCGCGAGCCAGCGCCGTCGTCATTTGGTCTACGCCGCCCTGCGTGAGGGGCGCTATCGGCCGTGGGACTATCAACCCTTACGGGACGCGAGTCGCCTTTATATCCGCAATGACCAGGAACTCAACGATCTCGAAGCGATGGCGCGTTTCCCGCCCCTGGCCTGAGGCGCTCGCGCTGACGCTGCTGGCATCTGCGCTCGGCACTACGGCCGTGCGCGCGGCCGCGGTGAGTGAGCCCGCCGGCTGCCGCACCGTGCAGTTGGCGGATGTCGGCTGGACCGACGTAACGGCGACGACCGCGGTGCTCAGCGCCTTACTGCGTGATCTCGGCTACGACGCACAGACCACCCTGCTGTCGGTGCCGGTGACCTTCGCGTCGATGAAGCGCGGCAACATCGATGTGTTTCTCGGCAACTGGATGCCCGCTCAGACCAACGATCGCCGTCCCTACATCGAGGACCGATCGATCGAGGTGGTGCGCGAGAACCTCAGCGGTGCGAAATACACGCTGGCGGTACCGAGCTACAGCTACGCCGCCGGGCTCAGGGATTTCGCCGACATCCGGCGTTTCGGCGCCGCGCTGCACCACACGATCTACGGTATCGAGGCCGGCAACGACGGCAATCATCACATCCTGACGATGATTCAGAACAACGACTTCGGCCTCGCGGACTTCCGGCTGGTCGAGTCGAGCGAGCAGGGCATGCTCGGCGAGGTCGCACGAGCCTATGCCGCACGCGCGCCGATCGTGTTCCTCGCCTGGGATCCGCACCCCATGAACATACAGTTCGATCTGCGCTATCTGGCGGGCGGGGATTCGACGTTTGGGCCGAACTACGGCGGCGCCTCCGTGCTGACGCTCACCCGCACGGGTTATCTCGCACAATGCCCGAATGTCGGGCGCTTGCTGCAGAATCTGCAGTTCACGACCGGTGGCGAGAGCGAGATCATGCAGGCGATGGTGGCCGGCAAGCAGCCGCCGGAAGTCGCGGCGCGCGCCTGGCTCCGCGCCCATCCGACGACCGTCGCATTGTGGCTGCAGGGTGTCGCAACGATCGGCGGCCGCACGGCCGGTGGTGTGCCGGGGGGCGGATCCGTCCGTGGGATCGGCGCGCAATTCGAGCCCTGGCTGGCCTCGCATAAGCTGCCGGTGGGCGACGCGATGGCGCGCGGCATCGACTGGATAAAACAGCACTCTGGCAGCCTGTTCGCGCTCATCGCCGCGGTCGTCGGCGTGATGATCGCCGCGGTCAGCGGTCTGCTGCACACGCTGCCCGCGCCGCTCGTCATCCTGGGTGCGGCGGCGCTCGCCTGGCTGTTGCAGCGCTCCTGGTGGCTCGCGAGTTTCGTCGCGGCGGCGCTGCTGTTCATCATGAATCAGGGCTATTGGCAGCAGACCGTCGACACCCTGTCGCTGGTGTTTGTCTCGACCCTGGTGTCGATCCTCATCGGCGTGCCGCTGGGAATTGCAGCCGGCCACCGTCCGCAGCTCAATGCGGCGCTGCGCCCGGCGCTGGATTTGATGCAGACGCTGCCGACCTTCGTCTACCTGATCCCAACCCTGGTGCTGTTTGGCCTGGGCGTGGTACCGGCGCTGATCTCGACGGTGATCTTCGCTTTGCCGGCGGCGATCCGACTCACGCAGCTCGGTATCGCCTCCGTGCCGCGTGCGCTGCTCGAAGCGGGCGAAGCCTTCGGCGCCACGCGCTGGCAGCTGCTCTGGAAGGTGGAGTTACCGAGCGCAGCACCGCTCATCCTGGCCGGCATTACCCAATGCATCATGCTCAGCCTATCGATGGTGGTGATCGGCGCACTCGTGGGCGCCGGCGGCCTCGGTGTGCCGGTGGTACGCGCACTCAATACGGTGCAGATCGGCATGGGGGTCGAAGCAGGATTCGTGATTGTGCTGCTGGCCGTCATCCTCGACCGGATCATGCGCATCAAACGGGCTTGACGCGCAGCCCAGAACCGTATCAGCGCAGATAGCGGCGCAGATAACGGAACCAGAAATGGATCAGCGGCCAGCGTGGCGGCGCCGGGCGGCGGAAACTTGATACAAAATCCCAGATGAGGCGGCTCGCATCAGGCTGCGCCGCATCGTTGAACCGGTGGCGCTCGTCTCCGCCGCTCCACGCATGTCCCAGCCCGTCGACCGATATCGAGCGCAGCAACACCTGGTCGCTGCGCACATAATCGCGCTGCTGATAGCTGCGCCCTTCGCTGGTGATGCACTGTTCCACGGGCCCCGCCAGCGGCTCGGGGGGCGTGCTCACCAGCTCGGCAAATTTGCGGAACTGGCCGACGATCTGCTCAGCGTTGCGCGGGTGCACCACGGTATCGCGACTGCCGTGCATCACCATTGCCGGCACGAAGCCAAACTTGCGGGAAACCCTGCGTGTAGCCTCGTCCGCCGTGGTCTCGGGCGACAGCCGCGCGCCGGCGCGCATCGCCTGCGCGGCTCCGAGCGCCGAGTCGGCCGCGCGGTACATCACGCCGGCCACGATGGCGCATGCGGCGAAGATGCCGCCATAACAGAATGCCAGGATGGCCGTCATCGCGCCGCCGGCCGAGATTCCGGCCACGTACACCCGCGAGCGATCGACGGGGTAGCGGCGAGCGACGTCCCGCACCAGCGTCGCGATCGCGGCCGCCTCACCCGCGCCGTCTCTGGTTCGCGACTCGAACCAGTTCCAGCAGCGCAGCGGATTGGCGCGCAGGGACTGCTGCGGATACAACACGATGAAGCCGTGCTGGTCCGCCAGCTCGTTCATTCGCGTACCCTCCGCGAAAGTGCGCGCATCCTGACTGCAACCGTGCAGCATCAGCAAGAGGGGCACGCGCTCGCGCCGAGTCACCGTGGTTGGGACATACAGGAAGTAATCGCGCTGCTGCCGGAAAGTCCCCGCGCGCAGCGCATGGGGGAAACGGCCCGCCAGCCAGCCTGCGGACAAGGGTGGGTGCAGCTTTCGCCACAGCGCCAGCCTCGAGAGCGTGGCGCGCATCCGGGTCAAAGGCCCTGCCATTCCTTCGGTGCTGCGATAGGTGCGGTAGCGCCCCGACGGCGCCGACCTACTCGTGTCCAATATAGCCTGATAAATTTGCGGAGAATTACATGTATATCGGTAGCGGCGTTCTTGCAACCATTCTGCTCGTTATTCTCATTCTTTGGGTGATGCGCAGAGTGTGATCGCCTCGACGTCAATAGACAATCCACAAGCTGAAAGTGAGCGGCTGCCCCAAAAGTGGGCACCAATGAGCCCGCCAAGGTCGCTGTGGGTCTGCGTGCTGTGAACCCCGTCGCCGTTCCGGGCTCGGCTGGGCGGCTGCTATGGAAAACGATCGCCGAACATCGGTAGCCCGCTGGCCGACTGGGCTCGGGTCGCCTCGTCCTGCAGAACATCCCAATGTTCTGCGAGCTTGCCGTCCTCGAAGCGGATGACATCGGCGGCGATCCAGGCGGAGGGACGGCCGTTGCCGGAGAAGCGACCGTACGCGATGACGTAGTCGCCCTCGGCCACGATCAGCTGGTTCTCATAGCGCAGCGTCTCGGGCAGCGACTGGATCAGGTCAAACAAGCCCTGGCGGCCTGGTGCGATGTGAGCGCTGTGCTGGATGTAGCGGTCGGACCAGAACCGTTTGGCGGCCGCATAGTCGCGCTTGTTAAAGAGCGTATCGAACGCCTCCAGGACGATCGCTTTGTTCTTCTCAGTCTGTGAATCGCTCATTTGGTTCCCCATAGAACAGTCCGGGAGCACGGTGTGCCCCTGGCTCGGCACGCCGACGGCTTGACGATACGACCGGTCGTATTGCTTGTCAACGACGGTTCAAATAGCGTCGGTCGTTGTGGCATCGCCAGTTGGCTGTGACGCGGGCCGTTTCGCCGAAAGACGAGATCGCGTTGGTTGAACGATCGGTCATGGGTATATTTGGACGTTGGAAACCTCGATGGTGGGGGCCTCTATGCCGAAGCCGAGTACGCGCGAGAAGATCGTATCCGCCGCGGTCGATCGGTTTCACGCGCTCGGATACAGCGCGTGTGGTGTCCAGGAGATCGTCGACGCCGCCGGTGTACCAAAGGGTTCGTTCTACAACTACTTCAAAGCGAAGGAGCTCCTGGCGGTAGAAGTTCTGGGGACGTACTGGGAGGGCGTAAGGATCGACATGCTAGCGGACAAAAGCGCAGCGCCGCTTGAACGCATTCGAGGTCACTTCGAGCACATCGCTTCCCTTTACGCTGGATTCGGGTACGAGCGAGGATGTTTGATCGGCAAGTTCGTCCAGGAACTGTCGGAGACAACACCGCGTATCCGTCAGGACGTCGTCGGCGAGGTCGTAAGATGGATTGGGCTTCTGGCGTCGACCATTCGTGAAGGCCAAGCCGATGGGAGCATCGCTCGCGAACTTGACGCAGATAAGATCGCACGCTTTCTGATCAATAGCTGGGGGGGAGCCGCGGCCGGCATGAAGATCGTGAGGAGTTGCGCGCCTCTCGATGACTTCTTCTCCACTACCTTCTCGTTGTTGCTGCCGCCTTCACCGGGTAGCAGCGCACGCCGAAATCCCGTTCGGCGCAAGAGCGTCGAGAAGAGGAAGCGAGTAAAGCGCGCTGCCGGACGCGAGCTACGCTGAGCCTGCCGGCGGCGCGCGGCGTCTTCCCAGAGTCCCCCGATGACACCGGCGAAGTTGACGCCGATCAAAAAAGCTCTTGACGGTCAAGACGACCGGTCGTAGTGTCAATGACAAAACATCACCTTGCTGCCGACCGCGGCCGCGCTCGCTGGCCATCAACGCAGGCTCTGTCTATGCCGCCGCCGTTAGCCGGTTGCCAGGCCAGCGGCTGGCTAGTGTGGAGGTGACGTCGGGGAGTTGGCGCGGAGTGAAAACCAGTGGCGGCCTCTACGTCGTGCGCACCGCTCGCGGGTGCTAGACTCTGGCCCAGCTGCTTGCTGCGTACGGCAAGGCCAAGTCAATTCTAAGGGCCGCGACTGCAACCGTACAACTTCCAGGGCGAAAGACACTGTTACTGAGCTTGGTGTGTTGGAGGGTATCGGCTGTCGAACGCTGGACCAGACGCCTTGAGCTGTACGGGGTCTTGGAGAGAGAAATGTCCCAACCGATGAGGCTGATGATCAACGGCGAAGTCCGGACGCTCGAGGCGCCGGAGGACATGCCGCTGCTGTGGGCACTGCGAGACTTGCTCGGTCTGACCGGCACGAAGTTTGGCTGTGGCATCGCGCAGTGCGGCGCCTGTACCGTGCACATCGACGGCAAGCCGGTGCGCTCCTGCATGCTCCCGGTGAGCGCGGTGGGCACTCGGCCGGTAACGACGATCGAGGGTATCGGTGCGACGCCTGCGGGGGCAAAGGTGCAGAAGGCCTGGCTCGATCTGGAAGTAGTCCAGTGCGGCTATTGCCAGTCGGGTCAGATCATGTCGGCCGCGGCCCTGCTTGCAGCCACGCCGAATCCCGATGACGCCGACATCGATGCAGCCATGGCAGGCAACATCTGCCGCTGTGGCACCTATGTGCGCATCCGGGCCGCGATCAAGCGCGCGGCCGGCGGATCCGGGGCCAAGGAGGTGACATGAGCATGCTGCAAAGTGCCATCTCACGCCGCAGCCTCCTTGGCGGAGGGCTTGCGGGCGGCTTCCTGCTGGCCTTCCATCTGCCGACCTACGGGGCGAGCGAGCCGGCCCAGGGCGGTACCAAAGGAAAATTCGCGCCCAACGCGTTCATTCGCATTGATCCGGCGGGCAAGACGACGCTCGTAATGCCGCAGGTTGAGATGGGCCAGGGCGTTTACACATCGGTCGCCATGATCCTCGCCGAGGAACTGGACGCCGATTACCAGCAGATCGTACTGGAACACGCGCCGCCCAACGACAAGCTCTACGGCAACCCCACCTTCGGTATCCAGGTTACCGGTAACTCCAACTCCATCCGTGCGTTCTGGAAGCCGCTGCGCGAGGCGGGGGCGGCGGCGCGCGCCATGCTGATTCAGGCGGCGGCACAGCAGTGGAAGGTCAATCCCGCAAGTTGCACCGCGGCCGACGGCCAGGTGAGGCACATCGGCAGCGGGCGAAAGTCGGGGTTTGGCACCCTGGCCGGCGCGGCCAGCAAACTCGCACCGCCAAAGAATCCGCCGCTCAAGGACCCCAAGAATTTCACCCTGATCGGCAAGTCGCTCAAGCGCCTTGACACCCCGCGCAAGGTCGACGGCGGCGTCGTCTATGGAATCGACGTCATGCTGCCGGGGATGAAATTTGCGACCCTTGCGGCAAGTCCGGTGTTTGGGGGCAAGGTGGGTCACGTGGATCCCGGCCCCGCAAACAGGATTGCGGGCGTGCGCAAGGTGGTCGTGCTGGACGACATGGTCGCGGTCGTGGGCGATCACATGTGGGCGGCGAAGCAGGGTCTTCAGGCGCTCGATATCAGCTGGAACGAGGGACCGAACGCGGGCGTCTCCTCCGCGGATATCTGGCGGGACCTGCGCAAGGCGAGCGAGGGAAGTGGGGCGGTCGCGAAAAACGTGGGAGATGTCGAAAAGGCGCTGAGCCAGGGCGAGAAGTACGAGGCCGCGTACGAGCTGCCCTTCCTCGCACACGCCACGATGGAGCCCTTGAACTGCACGGTGCAGCTGAAACCCGACTCGTGCGAGATCTGGCTCGGCACGCAGGTGATCTCGCGTGTGCAGGGCACCGTGGCGAAACTGACCGGCCTGCCGGTTGAGAAGGTCACCGTTCACAACCACCTGATCGGCGGGGGCTTCGGACGCCGGCTCGAGCCGGACATGGCGCTCTCGGCTGTGCGCGTGGCGCAGCATCTGGACGGTGAGCCGGTCAAGGTCATATGGACGCGCGAGGAAGACATCCAGCACGATATCTACCGTCCGGTCTATCGCGATACGATCGCCGCCACGCTCTCCGGCGGCAAGGTTGCGGCTTTCAAATACAAAGTCACGGGCTCATCCGTGATCGCACGCTGGCTGCCGCCGGCCTTCCAGCACGGAATCGATATCGATGCGATCGACTGTGCCGTCGACATGCCCTACGACATTGCGCATCTGCACGTCGAGTATGTGCGCGCCGAGCCCGCGGCGGTGCCGACCGGCTTCTGGCGTGGTGTGGGGCCGAACAACAACGTCTTTGCGATCGAGTGCTTCATGGACGAGCTCGCGAGAAAGGCGGGGAAGGACCCGATCGCGTTCCGCCGTGCCATGCTCGGGAAATCCCCCCGCTTCCTGGCGGCACTCGATCTCGTGGCGGAGAAATCGAGCTGGGGCAAGCCCCTGCCGGCGCGCACCGGCCGCGGCGTCTCGGTGCAGCCCGCTTTCGGAAGCTTTATCGCGACGGTGGTGGAGGCGGAAGTGGATGCACGGGGCGAGGTGCGCTTGCGACGCGTGACGAGCGCGGTGGACACCGGCATCGCGGTCAACCCGGACACCATCGTGGCGCAACTGCAGGGGGGCCTCATCTTCGGGCTCACCGCGGCGCTGTACGGCGAGGTGACGGTGAAGAATGGTCGTGTACAGCAGTCGAATTTCAACGACTATCGCATGCTGCGCATCGATCAGGTTCCTCCGATCGAGGTCTACGTGATCAAGAGCGGTGAGGCACCGGGGGGTATCGGGGAAACCGGCACGACCGCCGGACCGCCCGCGCTACGCAACGCGATCTATGCCGCCACGGGCATCGCCCTAAGACGCCTGCCGATCGATCGCGAGGTCCTGGCCGGGAGGAAGTCGGCATGAGCGCGCTACGGAACCGCGATCCGAAAGTCAGCGGCGCAGCGCGCGGCACGCTCATCACGGTCCTCGTCATCCTCGCGATCGCGCTGGGTGCGTTCCTGTGGTTGCGCGGTCCGGGACCTATGGAATTTGCGCCGGGACAGAAGGGCGCGCTCGCTGAGTATCATGCGGCCGATCCCACCGGTGTTCCAGCGGCGCTGAAGAATGCCACCGAGATTGCCCGCGGAGAGTATCTGGCACGCGCGGCCGACTGCATGGTCTGTCACACGAGCCAGGATGGAAAGCCGTATGCCGGTGGCTTTGCGTTCAATCTGCCCTTCGGCACGCTCTATTCGACCAATATCACGCCCGACAAAGAGACCGGCATCGGCAATTACACCGATGCGCAATTTCTCATCGCGCTGCGCCGCGGGGTTCGCGAGGATGGCGCCCGGCTGTATCCGGCGATGCCATTCACCTCGTACACTTTCCTGACCGATGCCGATGCACTCGCGATCAAAGCGTATCTCTTCAGCCTCGCGCCGGTGCACGCCCCGACCAGGGCCGACACCTTGTCATTTCCCTTCAACCAGCGCTGGCTGCTGGGCATTTGGTCATGGGTGTTCAACCCGGACCAGCGCTTTCAGGCAAACCCCGCGCAGAGCCCGGAATGGAACCGCGGTGCCTATGTCAGCGAAGCGCTCGCCCATTGCGGCGAGTGTCACACGCCGCGCAACGTCGCCTTCGCGCTCAACAACCGCAAGAAGTTCAGCGGTGCGGTGACCGCCGGCTGGCGTGCGTACAACATCACCAGCGACCGGGGCACCGGTATCGGTGCCTGGCATGAGGACGTTTTCGTCTATCTCTCCAAGGGCCATGCCATGGGGCACGGTACGGCATCCGGACCCATGGGAGAGGCGGTCGATGACAGCTTCAGCTACATGGCGCCGGAAGATGTCCGCGCGGTTGTCACGTATCTGCGCAGCATCCCGGCGGTGGCGTCGTCCGATCTGCCGGCCACTCTGGCACCCCCGGCCGACCCGTCGCACAAGGTCGGCCCGATGACGGTCGATTCTCGGGGCAAGGAAGTGTTTGAAGGTGCCTGCGCCGGCTGTCATGACTGGAGCGGAGAGAGCCCGATTTCAGCTTTCGCCACGCTCACCGGCGCGCGCGCGGTGAATGATCCCAGTGCCACGAATGTTGCGCAGATTGTGATTTTCGGCACGAGGCGATTCACTCCACCAGGCATCGTCTCGATGCCGGCCTTCGGCGGCACCTACTCCGACGCCGAGATCGCGGCCGTCGCCAACTACGTCACCGCGCGCTTCGGCGCGAAAGGCTCCTCGATCGGCGAGCACGAGGTGGCCTCTCTTAGGCGGCAGGTGGCGCAATAGGCATCCCGCCACCCATGTGGAGCGCGGCGCCGACGCCGGCGGCGTTTTCGAAGACAGGGGCGGCGATGCGCTGCTAGCCGACTACGCGTACCTTGCGTCATCTATTCGGCTTGCCTTAGAACAACAGAGAGCACCGGCTCTGGCCCGTTGCATGGGCTGTACGCAAACGCTGAGTTGTGGGGAGCAAAACAACGCACCTGATCACTGTGCCGACTCGCGACCCGCGCAGTCCCCCCGACCGGTCGCGCACCTTGAGAACAATCGATGCGTGTTTGACAGGACCCCGCCTCATGCCTAACTCTAAAAGTGTTGCTGTAGGTTCCAACGTGATGCGACGGGCACTTTGCATTGGCGCCGCTACCCTGGTGCTCGTGGCCTGCGGCAAGAAGGGCCCTCCCCCTCCGCCGCCGGTCGACGTCTCCACAGTTGCCGTGGCGCCGCATTCAGCCACGGTCGCGGAGGACTACGTCGCCGAGACCGAGGCGGTCAACACCGTCGAAATACGGCCCCGCGTCGGCGGCGTGCTGGAAAAGCAGTTGCCGAACGAGGGCGAGCGCGTGAAAGTCGGCGCGCTGCTGTTCGTCATCGACCAGCAACCCTACGTCGCGGCGCTGGCCCAGGCGAAGGCGGCGCTGGCGCAGAGCGAGGCGGCCTTGGTCCAATCGCAGCGCGATCTGGCGCGCGCCAAGTCGCTTTCGGAAATCGATGCCGTGAGCCAGCAGGAGTTGGATGCGGCCGTGGCAAGGAACGACGCCAACCTGGCTTCGGTCGACGCCAGCCGGGCCGTGGTCAGGACCGCCACGCTGAACCTGGGTTATACCACCATCACCAGCCCCATCAACGGCGTCATGGGCCGCGCGCAGTTGCGACTGGGCGGCCTGGTGACGGCGAACACCACCGTACTGACGACGCTCTATCAGACCGACCGCATGTACGTGAATTTCAGCATCAGCGAGCAGCGGCTGCTCACCCTGCAGCGCCAGCTGGGCCGGGCGCCGAACCAGGACAGCACCACGCCCCCGCCATTCCGCATATTCCTTGCCGACGGCTCCGAATACCCGCAGCGGCCGCGGCTGAACTTCATCGATCCGGCCGTGAATCAGCGCACCGGCACGCTGGCCATCCGTCTGGAAGTGGACAACCCGCAGCAGCTGCTGCACGCCGGGCAGTTCGCGCGAGTACAGGTGGCGGCGACGCAGCTGGCGGATGCCATCGTGCTGCCGCAGCGCGCCATCCAGGAGCTGCAAGGCAAGTACTACGTCTGGATCGTCGACGCCGCGAGCAAGGCCCAGCAGCGCGACGTGCAGATGGGGCCGCGTATCGGCGCCGGCTGGCAGGTGCAGCAGGGACTCAAGGCCGGCGACGTGGTGGTCGTGGACGGCGTGCAGCGCCTGAAGCCCGGATCGGCGGTGCACGCCATGCCACTCGTAGACGCCCGCGAGGCAGGCAGAGAAGCGCCCGGGAGCCGCACGTGATCAACTTCTTCATCGATCGCCCGATCTTCTCGACGGTCCTCGCCATCATCATCACGCTCGCCGGCAGCGTCGCGCTGTTCACCCTGCCGGTCGCCCGCTTCCCGCAGATCACGCCGCCGACCATCGTCGTCTCGACCGTTTTCCCGGGCGCCGACGCCGCCACCATCGAGCAGTCGGTAGCCGCGCCGATCGAGCAGCAGGTCAACGGCGTGCCGCACATGATTTATATGGACTCCAAGAGCGCCAACGACGGCAGCTACGCCTTAACCGTGACCTTCGCCGTCGGCACCGACCAGGACATCGCTGCCGTGGATGTGCAGAACCAGGTCGCGATTGCCCAGCGCCAGCTGCCGCAGCAAGTGCTGCAGCAAGGGATCACGGTCGCCAAGCGCCAGCCGCAGATCCTCCTCGCCGTGTCGATCGGCTCGGACGATCCGCGCTACGACTACCTCTTTTTGTCCAACTACGCGACGCTCCACGTCTACGACGCCCTGGCACGGGTACACGGCGTCGGCCAGGTGATCGTGTTCGGCGCTCGCGACTACGGCATGCGCATCTGGCTCGATCCGGCAAAAATGGCGCGCCTCGGTGTCACCACCCAGGACGTAGGCAGCGTCCTCACCGAACAGAACGTGGTGGCGCCCGCCGGCACCGTCGGCGCAGAGCCGGCACCCCCGGGGCAGCAGATGCAGTACGTCGCCTCGGTGAAGGGGCGCCTGTCGACGCCCGAGCAATACGGCAACATCGTGGTGCGCACCGGGGCCGAGGGCGCCATCGTTCACCTCAAGGACATCGCCCGCATCGAGCTCGCCGCCACCGACTACTCGCGCTCCAGCAGGCTGAACGGCGTCCCCACCGCCATCATCGGCGTCTACCAGTTGCCGGACGCCAACGCGCTGGAGGTGGCCAAGGGCGTGCGCCAGGTGATGGACGGCCTGGCGCCGACCTTCCCCAAAGGCATCCACTACCAGATCCCCTACGACACCACGCTGTTCGTGGCGGAATCGGTGCGCGAAGTGGTCAAGACGCTGCTCGAGGCGGGCGTGCTGGTGTTGCTGGTGGTATTCATCTTCCTCGAAAGCTGGCGCGCCACGTTTATCCCGATGCTCGCGATCCCGGTGTCCCTCATCGGCGCGTTCAGCGCCTTTGTCGCGCTCGGCTTCACGCTCAACACGCTGACCCTGTTTGCGCTGGTGCTCGCCATCGGTCTGGTGGTGGACGACGCCATCGTCGTGGTCGAAGCCGTCACCCAAATCATGGACAGCCGTAAGCTGTCGGCGCGCGAGGCCACCAAGGCGGCGATGCAGGAGGTCTCAGGCCCGGTGGTGGCGATCGCTCTGGTGCTGATCTCGGTATTCGTGCCGGTGGCCTTCCTCGGCGGCCTCACCGGCCAGTTCTACCGGCAGTTCGCGCTGACGCTCGCGGTGTCGGTGGCCATCTCGGCGCTGGTCGCCCTCACCTTCACCCCGGCGTTGTGCGCGCTACTGCTGAAGCCGACGGCGGAATCGCATTTCGGCGGGATCCTCGGCCGCTTCTTCGGCTCCTTTGACCGCGGCTTCAAGCGCTTTACTGCGCGCTACATCGGCACGGTCGGCAGCGCCATCCGTCGCAGCGCGCGCTCGATGGCGATTTTCCTGATCCTCTCCGCAACCGCACTGTTGCTGCTGCACGCCCGGCCCACCGGCTTCATGCCGGACGAGGATCAGGGCTATCTGATTGGCCTCGTCACCCTGCCGGTGGGCGCCTCGCTGCAGCGCACCGAAGCGGTGGCCGGGGAATTCAGCCAGCTGGTGCGCAAGCAGCCGGAGGTTCAGGCGACGTTCGCCATCACCGGGCTGAACCTGCTCACCGGCACCAACTCCTCCTACGCAGCGACGATCTTCATCATCCTTAAGCCCTGGAGCCAGCGGAGCGGCGCGGCGCATGGCTCGCTGGCGCTGGCGGCACGCGTCAACGGGCTGGCCCGCGGCATCAAGGAAGCGAACGTGCTGGCGCTGAATCCGCCACCGGTTCCGGGCATCGGCGCCGCCGGCGGCTTCGAGTTCATCCTGGAAGACCGCAGCGGCGGCGACATCCAGAAATTCGCCGGCGTGATCCAGGACGTCCTCGGACAGGCCAACAAGCGCCCGGAACTGACCCGCGTCTTCACGCAGTTCAATGTGAATACGCCGCAGGTCGAGTATGTCATCGACCGCGAGCGCGCCAAGGTCCTGGGTGTGTCGATCTCGAGCATCTTCTCCACGCTGCAGGCCTTCTTCGGCGGCAGTTATATCAACGACTTCAACCTCTACGGACGCACCTACAA
>Ga0137409_10001594_pt1 | contig 24571 bp, 26 predicted proteins | sample CZODoug1_16funga_FD_122059 | JGI IMG/M metagenome (GOLD analysis project Ga0137409, IMG submission 122059) | Vadose zone soil fungal communities from Angelo Coast Range Reserve, California, USA - CZODoug1_16fungal (Hybrid Assembly) | ecosystem: Environmental > Terrestrial > Soil > Vadose zone...
TACCGCGTGGTCGTGCTGTCCGACTGCGTGGCGAGCATGTACGGCGACGACCTGCACGTGCTGGGGCTGCAGAACGTGGCGCGCTGCCTGGGCTGGGTCCTGACCAACGACCAGTTCTTTCAAAAACTGAAGGAGAAGCATTCATGAGCTTCACCCGCAGGCGTTTCGTCCAGGCAGCTGGCGCCGCCGCAGTTGGAATTTCACTGCCGTTAAAAGCACAAGCAGGTCCGATTCGCCTCGGACTGATGACCGTAAAAACTGGCCCTCTCGCCTCGGGCGGCATCGACATGGAGCGCGCTCTGGTGATGTACCTCAAGGAGCGCAACGGCGCGCTCGCCGGGCGGAAGATCGAGCTCTTCGTCGGCGACAGCGGCGGCGTGCCTGCCCAGGCGCGCACCAAGATCCAGGAGCTCGTGGAAAGAGAGCGCATCCAGGTCATGATCGGGCCCCTCGCCACCGCGGAGGCGCTCGCGGCGGACGACTACATCCGGCAGCAGCAGCTGCTGACGCTGTCGGTCGCCGCCGCCGAGGACATGACCCAGCGCAAGCCCAATCCGTGGTTCACGCGCGGCACGTCGACGTCTTCGCAATGCGCCCAGCCGCTCGCCGACTACTGCTACGGGCAGCTCAAGATGCGCCGGATGGCGCTGATCGCCGACGACATTCCTTACGGCCACGAGATGTGCGCCGGCTTCCAGCGCGTGTTCGAGGATCTCGGCGGCAAGATCGTGCAGAAGACATTTCCGCCGCTCACGGTGCCGGACTACGGCACGTATCTCGCGCAGCTCAAGACCAACATCGACGGCGTGTTCCTCGGCTTCGCCGGCTCGAACGGTTTCCGTTACCTGCGCCAGTTCAACGAGTACGGGCTGCGCGGCAAGGTGGCGCCGGTGGGCGGCATGACGGCGCTCGACGAGGCGGTCCTGCGCAACATGGGCGACGAAGCGCTCGGCATCGTCACCTCGTGCTGGTACTCGGCCGAGCTCGACAATCCGCTGAACCGCAAGTTCGCCGCCGCGTTCCGCGCGGAGTTCAAGTACGACCCGGGGTTCTACGCCGCGGCGACGTATGTCGAGGCGGCGGTTCTCGAGGCCGCGCTGAACGCCATCGGCGGCGTCGTGGAGGACAAGAGCCTGCTGATGAAAACTCTCAAATCACTAAAAGCAGAAACCGTGCGCGGGCCGGTTTCGTTCGACGAATACGGCAACGTGATCGGCAACGTCTACATCCGCAAGGTGGAGCGCAAGGACGGGCGCCTGGTGAACAGCGTGATCCACACCTATCCCAACGTGAGCCAGTTCTGGACCTACGACCCGAAGGAGTTCCTGAAGAACCCGGTGTACTCGCGCGACTTCCCGCCGGCGAAGAACCTGGAGCCCTAAGCTGCAGTTCTGGGTCATCCAGACGCTGAACAGCCTGGCGCTGGGCGCTCTGCTGTTCCTGCTGTCAGCGGGCTTCTCGCTGATCTTCGGGCTGATGCGGATCGCGAACCTGACCCACGGCGCCCTGTTCATGCTCGGCGCCTACATCGGCGTCAGCATTTTGAAGGTGGTGCCGAACCTGTGGCTGGCGGCGCTGCTGGCCGGCCTCGCGGTGGCCGCTTTCGGCGGCCTGCTCGAGAAATTCATCCTGCGCAAGCTGGCGGGCAATATTCTGGGCCAGGTGCTGGTGACGCTCGGCTTCGCCTACATCATCGCCGACCTGTGCCTGGTCGTCTGGGGCGGCGATCCGGTCCCGCTGCCGACGCCGCAGTTCCTGCAGCAGCCGCTGCGCGTCGCGGGATTCGCTTTTCCCGCCTACCGCATTGCCGTCGTGGTGTTGTCGGTTTTGGTAGGAATAGCGCTCTATTTGCTAATGGAGCGCACACGCCTGGGCGCGATGATCCGTGCCGGCGTCGACGACATGCAGATGGCGCGCGCGGTCGGCATCCCGGTATCGAAGCTGTTCACGCTGGTGTTCTGCCTCGGCGCCGGGCTGGCCGGGGCGGGGGGCGTCATCGGCGGGCCGATCATGTCGGCCTATCCGGGCCTCGACGCGGACATGCTGCCGCTCGCGCTGATCGTCGTGATCCTCGGCGGCGTCGGCAGCCTGGTCGGGGCTTTCGCCGGCAGCTTCATCACCGGCTTCGTCTACACCTTCGGCGTGGCGCTCTTTCCGCAGCTCGCCTACGTGATTCTTTTTCTGCCCATGATTTTCGTAATGGCCTTCCGCCCACGGGGATTGTTTGGAAAGTTTGCAGCGTGAAGCTCGCTGCGCTGGCCTGCCTCCTGGTGGCCTTTCCCCTGGTGGGAGGCGAGTTCTACGTCAACCTCGCCAGCCAGATCTTCATCTTCGCCATCTTCGCGGCGAGCATCAACCTGCTGCTCGGCTACGGCGGGCTGGCGACGCTGGGCCATGCCTCTTACCTCGGCATCGCCGCGTACCTCTCGGCGCTGCTCGGGCTGAAGCTCGGCCTCGGCCACTGGATCAGCGCGCCGCTCGCTCTGCTCGGCACCACCTTGATGGCGGGCGTGTTCGGGCTGATCGCGCTGCGCGCGACGGGCCTCGGCTTCCTGATGCTGACGCTCGCGCTGTCGCAAGTGCTCTGGGGCACGGCCTACCGCTGGGTGGCGCTCACCGACGGCGACAACGGCCTGCGCGGCCTGAGCCGTCCGTTCCACCTGGATGATGCGGCGTCCTTCTACTATTTCGCCCTGGCGGTGACGGCGGCGTCGCTCTGGCTGATGGCGCGCTTCGTCGGCTCGCCGTTCGGCGCCGCGCTGCGCGGCACGCGCGACCAGCCGCGCCGCATGAGCGCGCTCGGCCACAATGTGTGGCTGATCCGCTGGATCAGCTTCGTGTACGCGGGTTTCTGGGGCGCGGTGTCGGGGCTGCTCTTCGTGTACTACCACAAATACATTCATCCCATCTCGCTGTCGCTCACCAATTCCGCCGAAGGCCTGCTCGCGGTGATCGCCGGCGGCTCGGGGACGCTGGCCGGGCCGGTGGTCGGCGCCGCGATCGTCATGCTCCTCAAGAATTACGTCTCGGCGTACATCGAGCGCTGGAACACGCTGCTCGGCCTGGTTTTCGTGCTGATCGTGGTGTTCATGCCGGACGGGGTCGTCCCCGGGGTGAAAAGACTGTGGCTGCGCTTCGCCTCCAGAACCTGAGGAAGTCGTTCGGCGGCCTGCCGGCCATCAGCGACGTCTCCCTGGAGGTGGCGCCGGGCGAGCGGCGCCTGATCATCGGCCCGAACGGCGCCGGCAAGACCACGCTCTTCAACCTGGTCACCGGCGACCTGCCGCGCGATGCCGGAAACGTCGCCCTGTTCGGAGAAGACGTGACCCGCCTCGCGCCGCATCACCGCGTGCACCGCGGCCTTGCGCGCACTTACCAGATCATCACGCTGTTCCAGAAGGACAGCCTGGAGCACAACATCGCGCTCTCGCTGCTTGGCCTTTCCCGCGAGCGCTGGAACGCTTTCAGATCGTTCGATCAAGAGCTCTATGAACAGGCAAGAAGCGTCCTGGCGCGCGTCGGGCTGGAGCACCTGGCGAAGAGAGGAATTGCCGAGGTCGCCTACGGCGACAAGCGGCGCGTCGAGATCGCGATGGCGCTGGCGCAGAAGCCGCGCGTGCTGCTGCTCGACGAGCCGCTCGCCGGGCTGTCGCGCGAGGAGCGCGCCACGGTGAAGCAGCTGATCGCCGGCATCCCGCGCGAGGTGACCGTGGTGATGATCGAGCACGACATGGACACCGCGCTCGACATGGCCGAGCGCATCACCGTGCTGCATTACGGCCGGGTGATCGTGGAGGGGACCCGGGCCGAGGTGGTGGCCGACCCGAAGACCCGCGAGGTCTATCTTGGCCACTGAGGCGCTCACGTTGCAGGGAGTCGACGCGCTGTACGGCGACAGCCACGTGCTGCATGGCGTCTCATTTGAGGTAGGAGCGGGGAGAGTTCTCGCGCTGCTTGGCAGGAACGGCGCCGGCAAGACTACCTGCATGAGCGCGATCATCGGCTTCCTGCCGCCGCGCAAAGGCGCGATCCGCCTGTTCGGCGAGCCGATCGCCGGGCTCGCGCCGGAGGCGATCGCGCGCAAAGGCGTCGGCTTCGTGCCGCAGGGCAGGCGCGTCTTCCAGACGCTCAGCGTGAAGGAGAATCTGCAGGTTTCCGAGAGAAGAGGCTCTTTCTCCAACTGGAACCTGGCGAGCGTCTTCGACCTGTTTCCGCAGCTGGAGGAGCGCGCCGGACAGGCCGCCGGCTCGCTCTCCGGCGGCGAGCAGCAGATGCTCGCCATCGCGCGGGCGCTGATGGGCAACCCGCGCGTGCTCTTGATGGACGAGCCCTCCGAGGGCCTCGCGCCGCTCATCGTCGCCGAGGTCGGCCGCACCATCGCCCGCCTGAAGGCCGAAGGCCAGTCGATCCTGCTCGTCGAGCAGAACGTCCGGCTCGCGCTCGAGCTCGCCGACGAAGTGGTGATCCTGAACACCGGCCGCGTCGCTTTCACCGGCAGCGCCGGCGAGGCGCGCGGCAACGAAGCGCTGATTACCCAGCACCTCGGGGTGTTCTAGGTGGCCTCACTCGAGATTGCGGGCGGGAGGGTAGTCGCGCGAGTATCCCGGCGCGGCGAGGAACTTCGCCGGGTCGAAGCTCCAGAACTGAGTCACCTCGGGGAAGGTGGCGACGATGGAGTTCACCAAGCGGCCGTCCTTGCGCTCGACCTTGCGCACGTAGATGTTGAGGACCGGCTTGCCGTACTCGTCGATGCGGATCGGGCCCATCGGGCTGCGCTCCAGGCGCACTTCGTGCAGGGCGCGCACGAAGGCCGGCTTGTCCTCGAAGCGGCCCTTGACCGCGTTGAGGGCCGACTCGAGGTACATGCCGGAGACGTAAGTCCCGGCGGTGTAGAACCCCGGAACCACCTTGTACTCGGCGAGGACCGCCTGGACGAAGCGCCTGTTCTCCGGCGTATCGAGCGCCGCCGAGTACCAGCTCGCCGAATACACGCCGAGCGCCTCGTCGCCCATGTTGCGCAGCACGCCCTCGTCGACGCAGGTGGGGTTGCCGAACACCGGGATCCGCTTGAAGCCGAACTCGGCGTACTGCTTGAGGAAGCGCAGGCCGTTGATGCCGGCGAACCCGGCGTAGACGCCGTCGACGTCCGGCTTGATCTGGCTGACATAGGCGCTGTACTCGGGCACGTTGAGCGGCGGCCACAGCTTCTGCACCACGCGGCCGCCGTTCGCCTCGAACGCGCTCTGGAAGCCCGCCGCGCCCTCGTGGCCGTAGGTGAAGTCGTCGGCCACGGTGGCGAGGCGCTTGATGCCGAGCTGCCGAGCGGCGAATTCGCCGAGCACGTGCATCGGCTGCGCGGCGGTGCCGACCGCGTGGATGACGTAATCGTTGAGCTTCTGCTGCGCCAGGTCCTTCTGCGCGGCGGAAGTCGGCGTGACGAGGGGAACCTGGGCCTGCCGGATGTAGTCGTCGATGGCGAGCGCCTCGAAGGTCGCGAGCGGGCCGATGATGACGTGCACGTGGTTGCGCTCGATGAGCTCCTGGGTCCTGGTCTTCGCCTGCGCCGGGTTGCCGCCGGTGTCGCCGACGAACAGCTCGACCTTGCGTCCCGCCAGGGTGTAGTTGCGCTCCTTGAGGAACAGCACGATGCCCTGTTCCATCTGCGCGCCGCCGGCGGCGAGCGGGCCGGTCTTGACGGTAAGAAAGCCGAGCCGCAGCGGCTCGGTTTGCGCCGTCGCGCCCGAATGCAGGATGCCCAGCGCTGCCGCCAGCGCGAGGACACGAATGCCGCGCATGCGAATTCCTCCCTGCGCGCAAGCTCTCATATCCCCAGTTCGTGGTCAACCAGGAGACCGCTTCGATGATGTACCGCTGCGCGCCCGCATCCTCAGGTTCCAGAAAAATCGTCAAGAAGCGCGGCAAAAGTCTGCGGGTCGATATTCACTGCCACTATCTGAACACGGAGGCGGCGGCGACGGTCGCGCGCCACGACCCGGCGCAGTTCGATTTGCTCGCCAGGTTCTCCAACCAGCTCACGCGCGAGGTGAACGCGAAGCAGGTCATGGAGCGCGCCGCCCGGCTGACGAGCATCGAGACGCGGCTGAAGGACATGGACCGCATGGGCATCGACGTGCAGGCCGTCTCACCAGCGCCGCACCAGACCTACTACTGGTGCGAGCCGGGCGAGGGCGCCGAGCTCGCGCGCATGGTGAACGAGCGCATCGCCGGGATCGTCGCGCAATGGCCCGAGCGCTTCGTCGGCTTGGGAACCGTGCCTTTGCAGGATTCTGGCCTCGCTGTCTCGGAATTGGACTATTGCGTGAAGCAACTCGGCCTGCGCGGGGTCGAGATCAACCCGAGTGTCAATGGATTGGATCTAACAGACGCAAAACTCGGGTTGGATAAATTCTTTTCTAAAGTGCAAGAACTGGACGTACTGATCTTCATGCACCCGGTCGGCTTCACGCACGGCGAGCGGCTGATGGACCACTATTTCAACAACGTGATCGGCAACCCGCTCGAGACCACGGTCGCGGCGAGCCATCTCATCTTCGACGGCGTGATGGAGCGCTTCCCGAAGCTGAAGATCGTGCTGCCGCACGGCGGCGGCTACCTCGCGCATTACTGGGCGCGCATGGACCATGCGCACCGCGCGCGTCCGGATTGCAGAGTCCATATAAGGAAGAAACCTTCCAGCTACCTGGAGAAGTTCTACTTCGACAGCATCACCTTCGACCCGGGGATGCTGCGCCACCTGGTCGAGCGCTTCGGCGCCGGGCACGTGCTGCTCGGCACCGACTACCCCTACGACATGGGCGTGGAGGATCCGGTGGGATTCATCGACGGAGTCAAGGAGCTGTCGTCTCCCGAGAAAAGGCAAATCATGGGAGGCAACGCCGCCCGCCTGCTGAAGATTGATTACAATAACCGCACAAGGAGGAGGTCATGAGATTCGTATCATTCATATTGGGATTGGCATTCAGCGCGGCTGCGCTGGCGCAGTCGGCACCCGTCAAGATCGGCATCGGCATCGCGCAGACCGGCACTCTCGGCGGCGGCGGCAAGGCGGCGCTGCTCGCGCTGCAGATGTGGGTGGAGGACGTCAACGCCAGGGGCGGCCTGCTCGGGCGCAAGGTCGAGCTGCTCGCCTACGACGACCAGTCCAACCCGGCGACCACGCCGGGCATCTACACCAAGCTGCTCGACGTCGACAAGGTCGACCTGCTGATCGCGCCGTACGGCACGGTGCCGACCGCGCCGATCATGCCGCTGGTGAAGCAGCGCGGGCTGCTGCTGATGGGCAACTTCTCGTTCCAGGTGAACCACACGGTGAAGCACGACATGTGGTTCAACAACGCGCCGTGGGGGGATGCCACGAGCTGGACGGAAGGCTTCCTGAGGATCGGCCAGAACATCGGCGCCCAGACCATCGCCTTCATCGCCGCCGACCAGGAGTTCGCGCAGAACCTGGCGAACGGCGCGAAGGAGATCGCGAAGAAGTCCGGGCTGAAGACCGTCTACGAGCAGAACTACCCGCCGGCCACGGTGGACTTTTCGGCCATGATCCGCGCCATCCGCGCCGCCAAGCCCGACATGGTGTTCGTGTGCTCGTATCCGAACGACTCGGTCGCCATCGTGCGCGCGGTGAACGAGATCGGCGTCGGCCCGACGGTGAAGCTGTTCGGCGGCGGCATGGTCGGCCTGCAGTTCACGCCGGTGATGGAGTCGCTCGGCTCGTCGCTCAACGGCATCGTCAACTACCACTCGTACGTGCCGGGGATGAAATACCCGGGCATCGAGGACTTCCTGCAGCGCTACGCGAAGAAGGCGGCCGAGGCCAAGGTCGATCCCCTCGGCTTCTACCTGCCGCCGTTCAACTACGCGATCGGGCAGATCCTCGAGCAGGCGGTCGCCGCCACCAAGAGCCTCGACCAGAAGCTGCTGGCCAAGCATCTCCACGGCCATGAGTTCAACACCATCGTCGGCCCGATCAGCTGGGGCCCGGACGGCGAGCGCGCCAGGCCGGCCGTGCCGATGATCCAGTTCCGCAACGTCGCCGACAAGAACGTGGAGCAGTTCCGGCAGATCGGCAAGCAGGTGATCCTGCACCCGCCGCAGTTCAAGTCCGGCGACCCGGTCGTCCCGTACGAGAAGGCGCGCGGCGGCAACTAGCCTCCGTTGTCCTTCGAGCTGCTGCTGGAGGCGATCGTCTTCGGCGTCCTGCTGGGCTGCTTCTATGCGGCGGTGAGCATCGGGTTATCGGTGGCGTTCGGGCTGCTCGACGTGCCGCACGTCGCGCACCCGGCAATAATGGTGCTCGGCTCCTACTGCACCTACGTGCTCGGCCGCTACGGCTGGGACCCAATCGTGGCTGGCATCGCCCTGATGCCGCTGTTCTTCCTTCTCGGCGTCGCGATCTACCGCTTCTACTACGAGAGCTTCGAGAAGCGCGGCAGCGACGCCGGCGTGCGCGGCCTCGCGTTCTTCTTCGGCCTCGCGTTCATCATCGAGGTCGGGCTGATCCTGGTCTTCGGCGTCGACCAGCGCATGGTCGAGGCCGCCTACATCGGCCGCAGCCTCGCGCTGGGCGAGTTCCGCATTCCCTGGCGCATGGTGGTGGCGTTCGGCGTCGCGCTGGCCCTCACCGCGGGGCTGACGATTTATCTGTCGCGCACCTTCACCGGGCGGGCCATCAAGGCGGTGGCGCAGGACGAGCCGGCGCTGCGGCTGATGGGCGCGAACCCGGTGCGCATCAAGCAGTGGGCCTTCGGCATCGCGACCGGGGTGACCGCGCTCGCCGGCGCGATGCTGATCGTGGTCGGCCCGGTCGAGCCGAGCCTGGATCGCGTCTACATCGGCCGCACCTTCGCGGTGGTCGTGCTCGCCGGCCTCGGCAGCATGACCGGGACCCTGGCCGCGGGGCTGATCCTCGGCATCTCGGAATCGATCGTGCTCATGCAGTTCGGCGCTTCCTGGGCGCCGGCGGTGGCGTTCGGGCTGCTGCTCGTGGCGCTCGGCATCCGTCCCCAGGGTTTGTTCGGACGATGAAATTCTGGATCGGGATGGCTGTGACGGTTGCGCTGGCCGCAGGCCTGGCTCTGAGCAGAACGAACGAGTACTTCTTCTACGCCGGGTTCGTCGTGCTCCAGTTCGTCGTCCTCGCCACGGCCTGGAACATCCTGGGCGGCTACGCCGGGTACGTGAATTTCGGCACCGCCGCGTTCTTCGGCATCGGCGCGTATACCGCGGTGGTGCTGTTCAAGGCGGCGGGCGCGCCGCTCGCGCTGCAGATCCTCGCCGCGGCGGCGATCAGCGGCCTGCTGGGGTTCGGCACCGGCCTGCTGACCCTGCGCCTGCGCGGCATCTTCTTCTCGATCGCCACGGTGGCGGTGATCTTCATCATGGAAACCGCGATGGTGAACTGGCGCTACGTGGGCGGCGCCACCGGGATGCAGCTGCTGCGCCCGCCGGTGATGGAGCCGTTCGAGTCTTACACGCGGATGCTGTTCGTGGCGATGGCGATCCTGGCGGTGATCGCGGTCTCGATCGCCCGCTACATCGAGGTGTCGTGGATCGGGCGGGGGCTGCGCGCGATCCGCGACAGCGAGGAAGCGGCCGAGTGCTTCGGCGTGCCGACGCTCAAGCTGAAGCTGTTCGCGTGCACGGTCTCGGGCGCGCTGATGGGCGCCGCCGGCGCGGCGATGCCGATGTACATGAGCTTCATCGAGCCGCCGTCGAGCTTCAGCCTGACCTACTCGGTGTCGGCGCTCGCCATGCCGATGATCGGCGGCACCTCGCACTGGCTCGGGCCGGTGATCGGCGCGGTCCTCCTCGGCTCGGTGCAGCAGATCGTCACGGTGACGATCTCCAACGAGATCAATGTCCTGGTGGTCGGGGTGCTGCTGGTGGTGTTCGTGGTCGCCGCCCCCGACGGAGTTCTCGGGTTATTGAAAAAGCTGAGATGGCTGCTGCGCTCCTCCAGGTAAAAGGCGTGTCGAAGCACTTCGGCGGCTTCAGCGCGCTGTCGGAGGTCAGCCTCGAGGTGGCCGCGGGCGAGCGCTTCGGCCTGATCGGCCCCAACGGCTCGGGCAAGACCACGCTCATCAACTGCGTCTCCGGCGCGCTGCGCAACGAGGCCGGCTCGATCGTGTTCCGCGGCGAGGAGATCTCGCGCCTGGCGGCCTACCAGCGCACGCGGCGCGGCATCGCCCGCAGCTTCCAGATCCCGCGCCCGTTCCACAGCATGTCGGTGCTGGAGAATCTGGTCGTGCCCCTGGGGTACGTCGTCGGCCTCAACGATACCGATGCGCACGCGGAGGCAGTGCGCATCCTGAAGACCATCGGCCTCGCGGACAAGGCGCAGACGCCGTCGAACCGCCTGTCGCAGGTCGAGCTGCGCAAGCTCGAGCTGGCGCGCGCGATGGCGGCGCGGCCGCGGCTGCTGATCTCCGACGAGGCGATGGCCGGGCTCGCCGGCAACGAAGTCGACGAAGTCCTGAAAATATTATTTGACCTGAATGCGACCGGGATCACGATCATCATGATCGAGCACATCATGCAGGCGGTGATGCGCTTCTCGCAGCGCGTGATCTGCCTCGACGCCGGCAGGATCATCTGCGAGGGCGCGCCGGCCGAGATCGTCAAGAACCCTGAAGTGCAGAAAGCCTACCTTGGCGCTTGACCTGAGGATCTCCGGAATCGACGCCGGATACGGCGCGGTGCGCGCGCTGCATGGTGTTTCCATGGGGATCCGCCAGGGCGAGACGGTCGCGCTGCTGGGGACCAACGGCAACGGCAAGAGCACGCTGATGAAATGCGTCATGGGCATGGTGCGCCCCACGCGCGGCTCGGTCAGTCTCGACCTGGATGGAAAAACCCATGACCTGACGCGCCTGTCGACGGAGGAGATCGTCAACCTGGGCGTCGCCATGGTGCCCGAGGGGCGGCGCCTGTTTCCCAGGCTCAGCGTCGAGGAGAACCTCCTGCTCGGCGCTTTCCGCAAGGCGGCGCGCCCCGACATCGGCAGGAACCTTGCCTTTTCGTTCGAGATTTTTCCCGTCCTGGCGGAGCGCAGGCGCCAGCTCGCCGGCTCGCTCTCCGGCGGCCAGCAGCAGATGCTGGCGATCGGCCGCGCGCTGATGTCCTCGCCCAGGCTCCTGCTGGTGGACGAGCCCTCGGTGGGGCTCGCGCCGATCCTGGTCTCGCATACCATCACCAAGATCAAGGAGCTCAAGGAGCGCTACGGCCTCACGGTGCTGATGGCCGAGCAGAATTTCCACCAGGCGATCCGCATCGCCGACCGCGGCTACATCATCGTGCACGGCGAGATCGTGTTCGAAGGCAGAACGGTCGCCGAGCTCGAGCAGAACCCGCTCGTGAAGAACTACTACCTTGGCTCTGCGGCTTAAGGATCTTCCCCTGGGCGCCTTCGGCGCCGTGATGGGCCTCGCCGGCCTCGGCCTGAGCGCCCGCGCGGCCGCCACGGTTTTCCCCGGCGTGCTGCGCGCTCCCGCCTATTTCACGGAGCTCTGGATCGTTCTGGGATTGGCGGCTTTCATCCTTCTTCTGGCTGCGTACCTGGTGAAACTCGTGCAATACCCCGCAGCCGTGAAGGAGGAATTCACCAACCCGGCGACGCTGGGCTTCTGCGGCGCGCTGCCGGTCGGCATGCCGCTCGTCGCCGGCGGGTTGGCGCCTTACCTGCCGCCGGTCGCCGACGCGATCTGGTGGGCGGGCGCCGCGCTGCTCGTCGCGTTCCAGGTGTGGGGCCTGTGCCGGGTGCTGGCGGGCGGCATCGAGCTGGCGCGCGTCAATGCCGGCTGGATGATCCTGTTCATCGGCGGCATCGTCTTCCCCGGCTCGGGCATCGCGCTCGGCCACGTCGAGGCCTCGCGCTTCCTGTGGGGGTTCTCCACCGCCATCACGCCGCTCGTCATGGGGCTGGTGTTCTATCGCGCGGCGATCGCCCCGCCGCTGCCCGAGGCGCTGCGCCCGAGCTGGTTCATCCTGCTCGTGCCGCCGTCGCTGATCTATGCCAACGGGGTGGCGCTGTTTTCCTTCGAGTTTCTGGAGATTCTGTATTTCTCGGGGCTGGTCCTCGCCGTCGCGCTGCTGGTCTACGCGCGCAATTTCCTGCGCTGGCCCTTCGCTGCTTCGTGGTGGGCGTTTACCTTCCCGCTCGACGCTCTGGCTTACGCTGCCGCGCGCTACGCGCAGAGCCACCCTTCAATGCTCTGGCAGACGGTCGCCGCCGCGGCGGTCGCCGTCGCGACGCTGTTTGTGGTGGTCGTTCTCTGGAAAACTGCTCGCAGCGCTGCATCGCGAGCGGCGTGAACTCGGCCTGCGGCTGGTTGCCGCCGATGATGAACATCAGCAGGTGCTCCTTGCCCGGCTCGTCGTAGGTCACGTTCATGAAGCGGCGCGCGACGCCGACCGGGAACGAGATCACGTCGAGCGGGTCCAGGTCCACGTGCTCCATCGCCTGGCCCTCGTTCCACTCGCAGCGCCACTTGCCGGTGATCGGGATGAAGGTCTCGTTGGTGTCGTGGTTGTGCATCAGCGGGCCCTTGCCCGGCTTCGCCTTGCAGTAGCCGAGGTTGAAGCCCTCGGCGATGGCGATCGCCGGCATCGCGGAGGCGTCGTTGCCCACCGGGGAAGTGGTTGCCGCGTTGTCGGTCATGGGAGGCTGAAACCCGATCACCGCGTAGAGCTTGCGGCGGCACTCGGGCAGCGGGCTGTCGGGCAGGCCGCCGTCGGAGCCCTTCAGGTCCTTGAAGCGCGCCACGCGCTGCATCATCTCTTCGCGGGTCCAGTTTCGAATGTCTTTCCAGTCGCTCATCGCATTTCCTCCTTACGTTAGTATCGTACTCGGGAGGAGGACTCATGCGCACGCTTTTCAAGATCCTTGCAGTACTGTTTCTCACGGCTTGTACGACCACCCCACCGGCCCCGCCGAAAACCGTCAACGTCATCGTCTTCCCCGGCGGCTTCAACTGGCCGATCTGGGTAGCGCAGGAGAAGGGGCTGTTCGCGAAGAACGGGCTCGATGTAAAGGTGACGCCGACGCCGAGCTCGGTGTTCCAGCTCACCAACCTGATCGAGGGCAAGTTTGACATCGGCATGACCGCGATCGACAACCTGATCGCGTACCGCGAAGGGCAGGGCGAGGCAAAAGTAGACGGGCCGGACCTGATCGCTTTCATGGGCGGCGACAACGGCTTCCTGCGCCTGGTCGCGGTCCCGGAAGTAAAGACTCTTGATGATTTAAGAAACAAAACTGTTTCGGTGGATGCGCGGACGACCGGATACGCTTTCGTGCTATTCGAAATGCTCGAGCGCGGCGGCCTGCGGCTGGATCGCGACTACAACGTGGTGCGCGCCGGCGGCGTGCTGCAGCGCTTCCAGGCGTTGATGGAGAAGAAACACGATGCGACGCTGCTCCTGTCGCCGTTCGAGCTGCAGGCCGAGGCGAAAGGCTTCAAGCGGCTGGGCAATGCGACCGATGTGCTCGGCGCCTACCAGGGGCTGGTGGGCGGCGCGCGCAAGAGCTGGGCCGACGCCAACCGCGATGCGGTGGTCGGCTATATCCGGGCGTTCTCGGAAGCGGTCGACTGGCTCTATGACCCGCGCAACAAGGATGAGGCGGTCGCCATTTTCCGCAAAAACCTGCCCAACGTGCCGGAGCAGGGCGCGCAGGCTGCCTACGGCGTGCTGCTTGCGCCGAGCGGCGGCTTCCAGAAAAAGGCGCAGATCGACCTCGATGGCGTGCGCACCGTTCTGCAGCTGCGCTCGAAGTACGCCGAGCCGAAGAAGAACCTGACCGACCCGGCTAAGTACTACGACGAGAGCTTCTACCGCGCCGCGATGCGTTAGCCATCGCTTCGAGCACCGCGCACACCGCGGCGGTGTCCTGCTTCGCGAATCCCTGCGCCATTGCCGCCGTGTAGATGGCGGCAGAAGCATTGAAGAGCGGCGTCGGCACGCCTAGCCTCGTAGCGAACTCGCCGATGATCTTCATGTCCTTCTGCCACACCTCGTTCTTCATGGTGGCGTTGTCGTAGCGCCCGGCGACCATCTGCGGGCCGCGCACCTGGAACATGCGCGAAGTGCCGGCGCCGTCGCCGATGACGCGGTAGATGGTCTGGGGATCGAGCCCGGCCTTCATGCCGAGCACGAACGCCTCCGCCGCCGACACGTTGTGGATCGCCACCAGCAGGTTGGCGACGAACTTCATCTTGCTGCCGTTGCCGAATTCCCCCAGGTAGTAATGCGCGCGCGAGAAACCTTTCAGAACCGGAACGATTTTCTTGAAGGCCTTCTCATCGCCGCTCGCGTAGACCACTAGATCCCTGGTCCTCGCTTGCGCCCCGGTGCCCGAGAGCGGGCAGTCGAGCAGCGTCTTTCCCACCACGTCCCGTGCTTTCAGCTTGTCCTCGATCGGCAGCGTGCTGGTCTCGACGACGATTGCGCCTTTCAGCTCTTCTGAAACCTCGTGCAGTGCCTCGGCACTGGGAAGCGACGTGATGACAACTGGCGCCTTCGAGGCCACTTCCTCGACCGAGCGGCAGCGGGTGCCGGCGCGCCGCGAAGCGACGATGTCATAACCATAGACCGCGAAGCCGGCGCGCGCCAGGTTCGCGGCCATCGCCGAGCCCATGATGCCCAGGCCGATGACGCCGACCGCCCGTTTCATTTCTTCTTCTTCGTCTTCCTGGAAGGGGCTTTCTTTTTCGGGCCCAGCGGCTTCGCACTGACCAGCACGGCTGCGACGATGCACGGCTCGCTGCCGCGCACGCTCCAGGAATGGTTCGTCCCGCGCTGCACGAGGATGTCGCCCGCGCGCAGCAGCGTCGCGCCCTTCTCCATGACGGCGTAGATCTCGCCCTTCAGCACGATGATGTAATCGACGGTGCGAGTCCGGTGCATCATCGGGTCGCTCGAGCGCTTGTCGGCGGCGTGGCCCGCGCCGATCGAGGCGAAAGCCTCGCGGGCGTCGGCGCGCTCGCGCCATTGCGAATCGGGCGGGAACTCGACGATGCGCAGGATCGAGCCGTTCTTCGGCGGCTCGAGCCGCACCGGCCGATCCGCCGCATCTTCATGGCCGGCGTTGCTCGCCGGTGCGCCGCGCGTTTCCCACAGGTCGGTGAGCGCGAGGCCGGGCATCGACGCCATCTGCTTCACGTTAGGCGCGAAGCCATCGACGATGATGGTCGACTTGCCCGCCGGGTCGTGGCCGGTGAGGACGCGGCGGACGCGCCAGGTCATGTCACGGCGTCGCTGGCGGCGACGGTCCGGCGCGTCTGGCCGGTTCCGGCCGGCGCCAGGTGGAAGTCCCAGTCCAGCCGCAGGAACGGCGCCGGCAGGCCGAGCTTCTTCGCCTCCGCGGGGGAGTCCACTTTCCTGAACTCGCCGATCAGCGATTCCTTCACCGCGAATACCGCATCGGAGTCGAGATAGGGATCGCCGGAGACGAATACATGCGTGATCACCTGCTGGTAGCCGTCCGCCGACACGATCGCGTGCATGTGCGCCGGGCGCATCGGGTGGCGGCCCATGGCGCGCAGCAGGTCGCCGACCGGGCCGTCGTCGGGCACGCCGTAGAACTGCGGCTTGTAGGTCTTGAACGCATAGCGGCCTTCGGCGTTGGTGAGCACGCGGCCGCGCAGCTCGAACTCGGCTTCCGGATCCTGGATGTCGTAGACGCCGTTGGCGCGCGCCTGCCAGATGTCCAGCGCCGCGCTGGGAATCGCCTTGCCGTCGGTCGACAGGACGCGGCCGGTGACCCAGGTCGTCTCGCCCTCGACCGTGGCGCCTTTGGTGAAATCGGCGCCGTACTCGAACTCCGGCGCGCCGTGCGCGAAGAACGGCCCGAGCACCGTCGCTTCGGTCGCCCCGGGCGCCGTCTTGTGGTTGAGCGCGACCACCATCATCGACAGGCCGAGGATGTCGGAGAGCAGGATGAACTCCTGGCGCTTGTCGTCGCATTTCTGGCCGACGGCGGTGAGGAACTTGATGCCCTCGAACCATTCCTCCTCGGTGAGCTGCACGTCGCGCGCGAACGCGTGCAGGTGCTTCACCGCGCCGGTAATGATCTGCTTGAAGCGGGGGTTCTTTGCGTCCTTGAGCCGCGCGAGGACGGCGTCGGTGAGCGTGTCTTCGGTGAACTGCCGCATGGCGAGCTCCTCCTTCCCGGGGTATGGCGCAAGTGTATTATCAAAAGCGCCGGTGAGACTCGTCACTTTCACGTTGGGAGACGCCCCGCCCCGGGCGGGCGCGCTGCTCGAAGGCGATCGCAAGGTCCTCGACCTGCAGGCCGCCCATTCGCGGGTGTACCACGGCAGCTCGCCGCTGCTGGAAAGCGTGCTGGCGATCGTGGAGGCGGGCCCCGCGGCGCTCGACGTGGCCGATCAGCTCATCCGCAGCGCGAGCGATGCCACGACGCATGACCGCGCAGACCTGACGCTGCTCGCGCCGATTCCCTGCCCGCCGCAGATGCGCGACTTCCTGTGCTTCGAGAAGCATCTCCTGCAGGCGTTCCAGGCGATCGGAAAAAAACCGCCTCAAGCCTGGTACTCGCGGCCGCTCTTCTACCATCCCAACCGCTTCTCGGTGTGCGGCCCGGATGCCGAGGTGCCGTGGCCCTCGTACAGCGAGTCGCTCGACTACGAGCTGGAGTTCGGCTGCTACATCGGCACGCCGGGCAAGGACATCGCGCGGGAGAAGGCGCGCGAGCATATCTTCGGCTACACCATCTTCAACGATTTCTCGGCGCGCGACGAGCAGACCAAGGAAATGGCCGGGCAGCTCGGCCCGGGCAAGGGCAAGGACTTCGACAACGCCAACGCGATGGGACCGTGCCTGGTGACCGCCGACGAGATCGGCGATCCTTACCGGCTCGAGATGGTGGTGCGCGTGAACGGCGAGGAGCGCGGACGGGGGAACTCGCGCGACATGCGCTGGAAGTTCGAGGACTGCATCGCGCACGCCTCGCGCTCGGAGACCCTGCATCCCGGCGAGTTCTTCGGCTCAGGCACGGTCGGCAACGGCTGCGGCCTGGAGAGCTTGCGCTTCCTCAAGCCCGGCGATACCGTCGAGCTCGAGGTCGAAGGCATCGGCGTGCTGCGCAACCGCGTGGTCCAGACGCGATAAACAAGCAGGAGGCTGCAATGCCCTTAGATCCAACCATGCCCGCCCCTTCCACGGCCCAACACGGATCAGCCATGCCTCGCCTGCTCGGAGGCATGTCGGTGTTCACCCTGCTGATGACTATCCCCCAGGTCCTCACGATCTGGCTGGGCCACGAAGCCGCCGGCGTTTCGGTTGCCTCGTGGAGCGCCTACCTGCTCTCCGCAGTCCTGTGGTTCTGGTACGGGATACAGAAGCGCGACAAGAACATCTATCTTCCATGCATAGGGTGGATCGGCCTCGATAGCGCCGTGATCGTAGGCGCGTTGATCTACGGATAGGGGGACGGGTCTGCTAGAACACGGCGGCTGGTCTGTTTGCGGCGATCGGCATTGCTCTCCTGGTATAGCCCCTGGCGCTCGAGCCAGCGCTGGATGAGCGCGGCGATCTCCAGGTTGTTGCGGTCCATCATCAGCAGGTGCGAGTTGCCGCGGATGCCGGCGTCCGGTAGGTCGACGACATCCACCTTGCCGCCGGCCCGGGCGATGGCATCGGTGAAGTCGATGCCGTTTTTGCGGATCTGCGGCCAGCGCGCGTCCTGCGCGATGAAGTCGCCGTAGAGCATCAGCACCGGGATGCCCTTCAGCGCGGCCGCCTGCCGGGGATCGCCGATGCCGGCGGGCTCCACTGCGATCAGCGCCTTCACCTTGTCAGGGCGCGCCTGCGCCGCCCTGAAGCCGAACTGGCCGGCCTGCGAGTGGAACAGGATCGCGCAGGGGCAGACCTTGTCGATCTCGGCGATATAGGCGCGCAGGATGGCGTCGTCGGTCGTCGTCCAGCGCGGCACGTTCTGCTTCACGAAGTTGTCGTACGCGGCGACGGGAAACTGGCTGCCGGGCAGGACGCGCTGCTTCGCCGGGTCGGGCGAGTACGAGCCGGCGCCCTGCCCGATGCGGAAGCGCTCGAAGGGATTGGCCTTGGTGAGGAACACCGGCTCGCCCTTGAAGATGTCGGGGTACATGGCCCAGCCGGCGCGGCCGCGCTCGACCGCGTCGGAGTTGTAGACATCCCAGCCCTGGCGCACGAAATAAGTCAGCCAGCCTTCGCGGCCGTCGGGCGTGGTCTCGTAGGTGACGCCGGTGAGGCCGCCGCCGTGCCACAGCAGCAGCGGCACGACGCCGCGGCGCTCCGCCGGCAGGAAGTACTGCACGTACATCGCCTCGACCGCATAGGTGCCGTTCGGGTCGACCTTCGCCGGCACGCCGCCCGGGGTAAACACGACTTCCTTCACCGGCTTGCCCGAAATCTCCACGTCGCGCCCGCCGACGTGGAACGAGCCCATGTCGCGCAGCGCGATCGGCGCTTGGGCGCAGCCCGAAACGATCAACACAGCGAGACTAAGGATTGCTCGCACGGCTGATTCTCCATTCCAGCTCGCCGGCTTCGACGAGCCGAGGTGAATGTTTATTCCCAATGATTTTGACGCACAGCGCTACTTAGTCCCCGCCACAATTCGCAAGCCAAGAGCCACAGACAGGCCGGTCGAGTGCGTGAGGCGAAGCCTCCGGCCGAGGCGCGACGGCGACACAATGCCCTTAAAGAAATTCTCTGGCGGTACAAGCCCTTGAACCAGCGGGGTAATTGCTTATCCCGACGTCCGGCAGCGCCTATTTTTTGACGAGAGAACGTCAGGAAACAATCAGGGAGAAGCGTGGAAAATTAACGTGTTTGCAAGCCATGCGCCTTGTAATGGAAAACCGTACAAAAGGTCCTCTGTTTTTAACAAGAGAACGTCAGGAAACAATCATTGAAAAGCGTGGAAAATTAACAGGTTTGCAAGCTATTTAACAGTAGAGTTTGAGCATTTCATGTACAGTGCACCTGTAATGGAAAACCCTACAAAAGGTCGTATGGAAAACACTACAAAAGGCTTCCTGATAGCGCTGTTGCTCGGCGGCACGTGCGGCTCGGCGCTCGCCGGAAGCAGCACCGGGAGCTTGAGCATCACCGCCACGGTCGCCCAGACATGCTCTGTTTCCGCGACCTCGACGCTCGCGTTCGGCGCCTACGATCCCGTGGTCGCCAATGCCTCGAGCGCGCTCACGGGCACGGGCTCGGTTTCCATCAAGTGCACTAAAGGCTCCTCGGGAATCACCCTCGATCTCGATGCCGGCGCGCACGTCTCGGGAACGCAGCGCAGGCTTCAAGGCGCCACGGTCACGACGGATTTTCTGAACTACGGCATCACGCAGCCGGCCACCACGAGCCCGTGGACCAGTTGTGCGGGCAGCACCGTGTGGGGCTCGACTGTAGGCGGCTCGGTGTACACGCCGAGCGGCGTTACCTGGAGCGCGGCGGCGGCACAGGCTTTCACGGTGTGCGGCTCGGTGCCTGCGGCCCAGAACATTTCCGCGCAATCGTATTCAGATTCCGTGACAGTCACGGTAAATTTCTAGTCGAAGGGAGCACATCATCATGAAAAGCTTCAAACTCGCAAGCCTGGTCGGCAGCGCTATGGTCGCCTGCAGTATCGGCAGCGGCGCATGGGCCGGAACGAACACCGGAAGCCTGAGCGTCACATCCTCGGTCGCCCAATCATGCACCGTATCGACGACTTCGGCGCTCGCGTTCGGCGCTTACGATCCGATCGCCGCCGGCGCCCTGCCTGGCACCGGCTCGGTATCGCTCAAGTGCACGAAAGGCTCCTCCGCCATCACCATCGACCTCGATGCCGGCAGCCATGCGAGCGGCTCGCAGCGCAGGATGCTCGGCGGCACGAGCGGCGACTTTCTGAACTACAACGTCACGCAGCCCGCGACCACCACCCCGTGGACGAGCTGCGCCGGCAGCACCGTATGGGGCTCGACGGTCGGCGGCTCGGTCTACACGCCGAGCGGCGTGACCTGGAGCGCAGCCGCGGCGCAGGCCTTCACGGTATGCGGCTCCGTTCCGGCGGTGCAGGACGTGTCGGCCGATGGCTCCTACACGGATACGGTAATCGTCACCGTCAACTTCTAAGCTACGGGGTTTGCTCCCCGGACCTATGATGCGCTCTTGCAGGTTGAGGCCGGCCCTCGGGCTGGCCTTGCTGCTTTCAGCAGCGCCCGCGCTGTGCGGGACATTTACGACGGGCGCGGCGACCGTGAGCGTCAACACGACCATAAACAGCAATTGCACGATCTCGGCCACGCCGATCACCTTCGGCAGCTACGATCCGATCGGCGCCAACAGCGCGAGCGGCATCGCGCTTACCGCGCCGGGCACCATATCGCTCACCTGCCTGAAGGGCAGCTCGCCCACCATCGCGCTCGGCCAAGGCAACAATTTTTCCGGCACGCGGCGCCTGAAAGACGCTTCGAGCGGCGACTTCCTCGCCTACGAGCTCTACCAGCCTTCGGCTGCCACGCCCAGCGCCGCCTGCACCTACTCCGGCACCATCTGGGGCACGAGTGGGACTTACGGCACGACGTTTACGCCGTCCGCCACCTGGAGCGCTTCGTCCGCTTTCAGCTTCAATGCCTGCGGCAGCATTTCGCGCGGCCAGAATCCGAGCGTGGGAACCGGCTACCAGGACACCGTGGTTGCTACGGTGAACTTTTAGCCCTAGTATCCAGCCATCTGATAAGAAAGAAGTTTTGACGGGAGCCGCCTTTGGGAGAATCGATGCAAAGACCGCTTGGCTGCGCTCTGCTGAGCGCTCGGCTGGGACTGCTTTTCCTTGTATCCGCGCTCTCGCTTGGCGCGAAGGCAGGCTCGTTCGAAGTCAACCCGATTCGCATCGACCTCTCCCCCGCGAACCGCAGCGTCGCAGTGACGGTAAGGAACAGCGGGACCGATGCCGTTGTGGTACAGGTCAGCGTCTCGGCATGGTCGCAGGAAGAGGGCAAGGACGTCTTGACGCCGACCAACGAAGTCCTGGTGAGCCCGCCGATCATGACCATCCCGCCGGACCGCGAGCAAATCGTGCGGGTCGGCTTGCGCCGCGCCCCGGATACGCAGCGCGAACTCAGCTACCGCATCTTCCTGCAGGAGGTTCCGCCGCCGCCGCAGCCCGGGTTCCAGGGCCTCGTCATCGCGCTGCGGATCGGCCTGCCGATCTTCGTGCAGCCGCGGCAGGGACCGGCGAAAGCGACGCTGACATGGAACGCCGAGCTGAGCAAGGACAACACGATCCGGCTGAAAGTCGAGAACCAGGGCACGGGCCACATCCAGATCTCCACGGTCGAGCTGTTCCATCCCCAGGACAAGGAACCCATTGCCGAGCAGTCCGGGCTCGCCTACGTGTTGCCGGGCCAGTCGCGCGAATGGAACCTGAAGCTGCGCAGCACGCGCGCAAAGAAGGGCGACGTCCTGCGGATGAAGGTCTCCACCGATGCGGGCAGCATCGACGTCCAGATTGACTTGGCTGGCCAGTAGACTTCCTTCTGTGCTGCTTTCTGCAACGTTGTTCGCCTGGCTGCCGCGCGCCGCGCTTGCGCAAGAAAAGGAACTGAAGCTCCGGCTGTCGGAGCAGCTCTCGCGGGACGCGGAGCAGCGGCCAAGGCGCGCGGCACGCGCGCCCCGCGTGCGCGATCGCTCCGGCACGCTCCGGCTCAGGCTGAGCCGGCAGCTCACCGAGCCCCCCGCCATCGCGGTCATCTCGCCGGGCGCTCCGCGTGCCGCGGCGCCTTCGCCTCTGGCGAGTCCCGCGCCACCAGTGCCGCCAGCACCGCAACGCGTCACGGAATTGCTGCTACAGGTCGACGTCAACTGGCAGCGGCTCGATGAGCCGGTCCTGGTCCTGAGGCGCGAAGACGGCACGCTGCTCATCGCGGGGGAAGATCTGGATCGCTGGCGCCTGCGGCGCCCTAGCACGCCGCCGTACGAGCATGAAGGCCGGCTTTTTTATCCGAGCAGCGACTTGCCGCGGCTGAAGCTGAGGCTGGACGAGCGCACGCAAACCTTGACGATGTCCGCGGACCCGCAGGCGTTCGCGGGCACCGTACAGGCAGTCACCGGGCAGCGCTACCCGCCGCCGGTGCTGCCGCAGCCCGGTGGATTTTTCAACTACACGCTTTCCGGAACGCGCATCCAGGACACAACCACGCGCAACGGCCTCTTCGAAGCGGGCTTTTTCAGCCAGCACGGCGTTTTCAGCAGCAGCGTGGTCGCGCCCGACCTCACGCGCAGCCAGGGCTGGCTGCGGCTCGATTCGACCTACGCGGTCGATTATCCCGCCGAGCTCGTTAGCGTTCGCCTCGGCGACACGATCACCCGGCCGGGCACGTGGGGGCGCGCGGTGCGTATCGGCGGCGCGCAGTATGGCACCAACTTCAGCACCCAGCCGGGATTCATTCGTTCCCCGGTCTTGCAAGCCGCCGGGTCGGCCGCCCTCCCGTCCACCGTCGACGTCTTCATGAACAACGCGCTCGTGCAGCGCAGCGCCGTCCCCCCCGGGCCGTTCTCCATTCAGAACATTCCCGTCGTTACGGGAAGCGGCGAAGTCCGCATGGTGGTGCGCGATCTCCTCGGACGCGAGCAAGTCATCACGCAGCCGTTCTACAGCAGCGCGACGCTTCTTAAGCAAGGGCTCGCCGACTACTCCTACGAGGTCGGCGCGATACGGAACAACTTCGCGGTACAGAGCAGTGATTACGGGCAGGCCGTAGGCGCCGCCACCTATCGCAGGGGAATCACAGACTACTTCACCGCAGAAGTCCGCGGCGAGGCGACGCGCGATCTGCAGGCGGTCGGGTTCTCGAGCGCCGTGAGGGCCGGCAACCTCGGCGTGTTGAGCGGCACGTTTGCGGGAAGCCGCAGCGAGGCGGGCGTCGGCCGGCTGCTCGGCCTGGGCGTCGAGCACCTGAGCGGTAGCATAAGCGTTGAGCTGCAGACGCAGGTCACCAGCTCGGATTTCCGGCAGACCGGGATGGAGCCGAACGAGCTGCCGCGGCGCCGCCAGACCTTCGGCACCATCGGCTATGCCATGGGGCCGCTCGGCTCCCTGTCTGCGACTTACGGCATTCAGCAGTTTCGCGATCAGGCGCAAGCCGAGATCGCGACCCTCACCTACTCGGTCCCGCTCGGTAAAGTGGGCAACTTGTCGTTGACCGCCCTGCGCTCCTACGGCGCCGCGGGGGCGACGACGGTGTTCGCCACGGTAACGATTCCCCTGGGAGAGCTCACCTCGGGTACCGTTACTTTCGACCGAACGCGCGACAGCGCGACCGGGGCCACCAGCGAAAATCGCACTCTGGTCCTGCAGAAAGGCTTGCCGCTCGGCGACGGCTATGGCTACCGCGTGCAGAGGCGAAACGAGGATCTGCTCGGAAGCTTTAGCCTGCAGACCGGCGTCGGCACGTACGTGCTGGAAGCAAGCCGGCCGAAAGATGGTCCCGGGGCCGCGCGCGTCGGAATAACCGGGGGCATCGGCGTCGTCGGCGGCCATCCGTTCTTCAGCCGCGCGCTCACCGACAGCTTCGGCGTCGTGCGCGTCGCCGACTATTCCAATGTGCGCGTCCTGCAGGACAACCAGGTGGTCGCACAGACCGACGGCCAGGGATACGCGGTCCTGCCGCGCCTGCGCGCCTACGACCGCAATCAGGTCTCGATCGATCATAACGACCTGCCGTTCGATGCAATCCTGGACCGGCTGAGGCTCGACGCCGTGCCCTACCTGAGGAGCGGGGTGCTGCTCGAATTTCCGGTTCATCGCGTTCGCGCCGCCACCTTGCACGTGCTGCTCGAGGACGGCACGCCGCTACCTTCGGGGGCCCTGGCGCGCTTCGAGGGCGAGGACAAGCAATTCCCGGTCGCCCTGCGCGGCGAGGCCTACCTGGAGGGGTTCGAACAGACCAACCGCATCGTATTTACCTGGCGGGGACAGAGTTGTACGCTGGAAGTACCCTACCCGCGCACCTCGGATCTTCTGCCGGAGCTCGGAACGTTCGTTTGCAAGGGAGTGATGCCATGAAGAAGACTGCCGCCGCTGCGGCATTGAGCCTCGCCCTGACTACTCTGCTGGTCTTTCCGGAGCAGGCGAGCGCAGTCAACGGATCGGTCACCTGCTCCGTGGTGAGCACCACGCTGAGCTTCAACGCCTACGACCCGATTTCCGGGACCGCGGATACCCTTCCTACCGGCACCATTAACGTGCAATGCACCAGCACGTCGAATGCCGCGATCTCAGTTACGTACAACCTTACGCTCGCGACGTCTCCGGCCCGCGCCATGGCGTCCGGCGCGAACAACGTGACCTACGATCTGTACACGGATTCCGCCCGCACCATCCAGTGGAATACCATCAACCAGGTGAGCTGCACATTCAGTCTTGCGGCCAAAGCAACCAACCAGCAAAGCTCTTGCTCGTTTTACGGAAAGATTCCGGGAAGCCAGGACGTGCCCGCAGGAACGTACACGCAGACGGGGCTCGCCGTGGGCGGGACGTGGAGCTGCAATCCGGTGCCAA
>Ga0137409_10001595_pt1 | contig 24557 bp, 22 predicted proteins | sample CZODoug1_16funga_FD_122059 | JGI IMG/M metagenome (GOLD analysis project Ga0137409, IMG submission 122059) | Vadose zone soil fungal communities from Angelo Coast Range Reserve, California, USA - CZODoug1_16fungal (Hybrid Assembly) | ecosystem: Environmental > Terrestrial > Soil > Vadose zone...
TACACCGGCAAGTACGGGCCGGTGCACTTCGGGGCGCTGTACCAGTTCAGTGGCGCCAGTGGCAGCGCCAACACCGCGGTGCAGGCGCAGATCGGCGGGGACTTCGCCGGCGGCTCGATCGATGCGTATTACGCCAAGAAGAAGGACGCCATCGCCACCGCCCCCTTGAGCGCCGCGCAGGTCTCGGGGCTGGCCACGTTGTGCAACACCTCCGTCACCCCGCCGGCCAACCCCAGTGGGGCGCTGTGCTTCTCCTCGAGCAATTCCCTCGCGGCCACCATTTCCGATAACACCACCTACGGGCTCATGGGCTCCTACACCGTCGGGATGGTGAAATTCTCGGCCGGCTACGAGCACATCGTCTTTGACAATCCGGACAGCCCGCTCGCCCAGGGCTCCCTCACCATCGGCGGCTACGTGCTCGCCTTCACGAGCAACGCCGCCTTCAACAACCAGAAGACCCTGCAGGTGTTCTGGGCGGGGGTGAAGATCGCCGCCACGCCGGATCTGGATCTGCTGGGGGCCTACTACGGCTACAAGCAGAACAGCTTCGCCACCGGCGCCAACGCCGGTTGCTCCGGCACCCAGAGCAGCGGCTGCAGCGGCACCGAAAATGCCGTCTCGCTGGTGGCCGACTATCGCTTTGCCAAGCGCTTCGATGGCTACCTCGGCACCTTCTACACCGGGGTGCAGGACGGGCTCGCCAACGGCTTCCTCAACAAGTCCACCCTCACCACGACCACCGGTATCCGCTTCAAATTCTAGAACCCGCGCGGCGAGCGACGGAGCATTCGGGCCCGCGCAAGCGGGCCCGGGCCTCCGGCCGCGCGCTAGCCGAATCTTCCGGTTATGTAGTCTTCCGTGAGACGGTGACGCGGGTTGGTGAACACCCGGTCGGTATCACCGACCTCGATCAGGTCCCCGAGATGGAAGTACGCGGTGCGCTGCGACACGCGTGCCGCCTGCTGCATCGAGTGCGTGACGATCACGATCGCATACGACCCGCGCAGCTCATCGATCAGATCCTCGATGCGCGCCGTGGCAACGGGATCGAGCGCGGAGCATGGCTCGTCCATGAGAATCACTTCGGGCTGCACGGCGATGGCGCGCGCGATGCACAGGCGCTGCTGCTGTCCACCCGAGAGACCGGTGCCGGGGCTGCCGAGACGGTCCTTCACCTCATCCCACAGTCCGGCGCGCGTCAGGCTGGTGCACACGATGTCATCGAGCTGCGCGCGGCTGCGCGCCAGGCCATGGATGCGCGGACCGTAAGCGACGTTGTCGTAGATCGATTTCGGGAACGGGTTCGGTTTCTGGAACACCATGCCGATACGGGCGCGCAGCTGCGCCGCGTCCTGGCGCTCATCGTAAATGTCGCGGCCGTCGAGCTTGATCGAGCCGGTGACGCGCGCCCCGGGGATCGTATCGTTCATGCGATTGAGACAGCGCAGGAATGTCGACTTGCCGCACCCGGAAGGGCCGATCATCGCCAGCACCTGGCGCCGCGCTACGTCCAGGGTGACATTCTTCAGCGCCTGCTTGGTGCCGTAGAAGACACTCACGTCGCGGCACGAGAACACCGGATTCTCGATCGCGGCTTCAACCTGGCCCGCCGCGTCAGCCGATGCGGGGGCGTGCATTCGGCCGCTCGGCTTGAGGTTCAGGCCGCCCTCGCCGGCGCGCTGCCGCGCGACGCTCTCCGGGGTGGCGCCGCCGTTGCCGGTAGCCGCAGCCGCGCCGGCCCCGGCGCGCGGGGGTGCGGCCGGTGTCATGGCCTTCGGGCCCTCAGCCGAATCTTCCGGTGACATAGTCATCGGTGCGGCGGCTCCTGGGCGCCGTGAAAATCTGCTCCGTCGGGCCGATCTCCACCAGCTCGCCCAGGTACATGAAGGCGGTGACGTTCGAAACGCGCGCCGCCTGCTGCAGGTTGTGGGTGACGATGGCGATGCAATAGCGCTCGCGCAGACTCTGCAGCGTCTCCTCGATGCGCAGCGTGGAGATCGGATCCAGCGCCGCCGTAGGCTCATCGAACAGGATAACCTCGGGGCGCAGCGCCAGGGTACGCGCGATGCACAGCCGCTGCTGCTGGCCGCCCGAGAGGCTGCGCCCGTCCTCCTGCAGCTTGTCCTTGACCTCTTCCCACATGGCGGCATCCCGCAGCGCCTCCTCCACCCGGTCAGTGAGCTCGCTGCGGGAAATGCGCCGCGACAGCCGCAGTCCGAAGGCCACGTTGTCGAAGATCGACATGGGAAAGGGCGTGGCCTTCTGGAACACCATGCCCACCCGGAACCTCAGTTCAGCCACGTCGACCGTGGGGGCGAGGATGTCTTCGCCGTCGAGCCGCACGTCGCCGGTGGCGCGGTGACCCGGGTACAGCGCGTACATGCGGTTGAACACGCGCAGGAGCGTTGACTTGCCGCAGCCGGAGGGCCCAATGAAAGCGGTAATCCGCCGGTCGGGCAGCGTGAGGTTGATGTCCTTGAGCGCCTGCGCGCTGCCGTAGTAGAAATCGAGATGCCGCACCTCGAACTTGACCGGGGTTGCCTCGCTGACCGCGACCGGCCGCGTGCCGAACTCGGCCTGGGTTGCGCTCATCAGTGCCTGCCGCCGGAATTGAGCGAGGACAGCACCAGGCGCGCGCTGATGCTCAGGATGAGAATGCTCAGCGTGATGAGCAGGGCGCCGGACCAGGCGAGCTGCTGCCAGTTCGGATAGGGGCTCAAGGCAAACTGGAAGATCACCACCGGCAGGTTGGCCATTGGAGCTGCGAGATTACTGCTCCAGAACTGGTTGTTGAGCGCGGTGAACAGCAGCGGCGCGGTCTCACCGCTGATACGCGCCACCGCCAGCAGCAGGCCGGTGAGGATGCCGCTGCGGGCGGCCGGATAGATCACGTCGGTGATCGTGCGCCAGGGGTACGCGCCCATGGCGGTGGAGGCGTCCTTCATCCCCTGCGGCACGAGATTCAGCATGTCCTCGGTGGTGCGCACCGTGACCGGCATGGCGATGATGGCGAGCGCCACGGCGCCTGCGATCGCCGAGAAATGTCCCATGCGGATCACCAGCAACTCGTACACGAACAGGCCGATGATGATCGACGGTGCGGACAGCAGCACGTCGTTCACGAAACGGATTACCGTGCTGAGGCGCGAAGTGCGGCCGTATTCCGCAAGATAGGTGCCGGCGAGCATGCCGATCGGACCGCCGATGAGAATGCCGATCACGGTCATGACCACGCTGCCGTAGATCGCGTTCAGCAGTCCGCCGCTGCCGCCGGGCGGCGGAGTCATGGCGGTGAACAGGCTGAGCGACACGCCGGCCAGACCGTTCCTGATGAGCGTCCAGAGAATGGCGCCGAGAAAGAACAGCCCGACGGCGGTGGCGAGGCCGGAGAGGGCGAGCGCCAGGACATTGGTGAGCTTGCGGATCGCGCGGCGGTTCATACGGATGACAGCGCCCGGCGTTCGAGGCGCATCAGCATGAAGCGCGCGGCCGCAATCACCGAGAAGGTGATCAGGAACAACAGCGCGCCGAGTGCGACCAGGGAAGAGCTATACAGGTCGCCGACCGCTTCCGTGAATTCGTTGGCGATGGACGCCGAGATGGTGGTGCCGGGCGCGAGCAGCGACGAGCCGATGCGGTGCGCGTTGCCGATGACGAAGGTAACCGCCATGGTCTCGCCCAGGGCGCGCCCCAGCCCGAGCATGATGCCGCCGATCATGCCGGTGCGCGCGTACGGTATGACCACCTGCCAGATCACTTCCCAGGTCGTGGCTCCCAGGCCGTAGCCGGACTCCTTGAGTACGTCCGGCACGGTCTCGAACACATCGCGCATCACCGCGGAAATGAACGGGATGACCATGATCGCGAGCACGAAGCCTGCGGTGAGTACGCCGATGCCGTATGGCGGCCCCTGAAACAGCTTGCCGATCAGCGGCAGCGGACCCAGCCAGGCGATCAGCCACGGCTGCACGTGCTGCTGCAGCACCGGCGCCAGCACGAACAGGCCCCAGATGCCATAGATGATGCTGGGCACCGCCGCAAGCAGCTCGATCGCTACGCCCACCGGGCGCTTCAGCCACACCGGCGCCATCTCGGTGAGAAAGATGGCAACACCTAAGCTCACGGGGATCGCCAGCAGCAGCGCCAGGAACGACGTGACCAGCGTGCCGTACACGGGTGCCAGCGCACCAAACTGCTCGGTGACGGGATTCCAGATCTCGCGCGTAAGAAAGCTCAGCTTGAAGTGGGCGAATGCGGGCCACGCTCCGGCCAGGAGCGACACCGCCACTCCACCCAGGAGCGCCAGCACCAGAATCGCGGCAAGAAAGGTGGCGCTATGAAAGACCCGCTCGCGCAGCCGCTGCCCCGCGGCATGTCGCGGATCGATGGCAGCAGCGACCGTGTTCATTGCGGACGGCAACCTGTCACGCTGGTGTTCCCCGTAACCGAAACCGGCGGCCACCCGCGAGCGCGGGACGGCCGCCGTTTATCTCAAAGCGTGCGCTTACGTCCGCGCCTTCCGGCGGCCGTGCGCCGCACGCGCGCGCGTATAGCTTTACATCCGCTTCCCGTCGGCAGCCGCGCTCGCCAGGCCCGGCGCACCCTTGACCTCCTTCTGCCAGGTCGTGCGGACCTGCTGGATCAGGCTCGGCGGCAGCGGCACGTAGTCCAGCTCAGCCGCCATCTTGGCACCGTTTTTATAGGCCCAGTCGAAAAACTTGAGCGCTTCCGCGGTTGCGCCCGGATCCGGCGGCTCGGCGTACACCAGGATGAAGCTCACGCCCGTGATCGGCCAGCTTTTCTCGCCTGGCTGATCGGTGAGGATCAGGTGATAGCCCGGTGCATGGGCCCAGTCGGCGTTCGCGGCCGCCGCCTGGAACGCCTCGGTGCTGGGAACGACCGTCTTGCCCGCCTTGTTGATGAAACCGCAATACGCCATGTTGGTCTGCTTGGCGTAGGCGTATTCCACATAGCCGATTGCGCCGTCGGTCTGGTGAGTCATGTTGGCGACGCCCTCGTTACCCTTGGCGCCGATGCCCACCGGCCACTGCACCGAGGTGTTGGCGCCCACGGTCTGCTGGAACTTCGGGCTCGACTTCGACAGGTAGTCGGAGAACAGGAAGTTGGTCCCGGAGCCGTCGGAGCGGTAGATCGGGATGATCGCGGTGTCGGGGAGCGAGAGCTTCGGATTGAGCTTCTTGATGCGCGGGTCGTTCCACTTGGTGATGTCGCCGAGATAGATGGCCGCCAGGGTCGCGCCGTCGAGCACCAGCTGGCCAGCCTGCACACCCTTGATGTTCACCACCGGCACCACGCCGCCGATGATCATCGGGAACTGCACCAGCCCGGCTTCCTTCAGCTCCTCGGGCTTCAAGGGCATGTCCGTGGCGCCGAACGTGACGGTCTTCGCCTTGATCTGCTTGATACCGCCGCCGGAACCGATCGACTGATAGTTGAGTCCGATGCCGGTCTGCTGCCGGTACGCGTCGGCCCATTTCGAGTAGATGGGATAGGGGAAGGTCGCGCCGGCGCCGGAAATGTCGGCCGCCTGCGCCGCGCCGGCAAACGCGACGACGCCAGCCACCGCGACCAGCATCCGCTTCGCACTGAATAAATTCATAATTCCACTCCTAGGCTTTCGGGAATTGGCGGGGATTAGATGACAATGATGTGACGCTCTGATGACAGCCCTGCAGGCGCCGCGAGGCGCACGGGCGATGCGGTAACGGCCACGTCCCTGTGACCGCGGCGCTAGTGTTGCCGCAGGAGTTTGCAGCCGCGTGACATGACGTGCCGCTTGCCCCGCGGCGATCTCAAGCCGTATAAACGCGCACCGCTTCTGCCCCCCTTTAAGCGAGCGCCGCCGACCCACCAAAGCCCCCTAAGGTAATGTCACAAACCATTGAATTGACAAAGGCTCTCATCGCACGCCGCTCGGTCACCCCCGCCGACGAAGGCTGCCAGCAGCTCATGATCGAGCGCCTCGCGGCGGCGGGTTTCGCCATCGAGCAGTTGAGCTTTGGTGGTGTCGAGAACTTCTGGGCCCGGCGCGGCGGGGTGGGACCGGTGTTCTGCTTCGCCGGACACACCGACGTGGTGCCCACCGGTCCGCTGGAGGAGTGGCACAGCGATCCGTTTGCGCCGCAGATCCGCGACGGCGTGCTGTACGGCCGCGGAGCGGCCGACATGAAGAGCGGACTTGCGGCGATGGTCACCGCCACGGAGGAGTTCGTCGGGACGCATCCGGATCACAAGGGGTCGATTGCATTTCTGATCACGAGTGATGAGGAGGGCCCGTCGGTCGATGGCACGCGGCGTGTGGCGCAAGTGCTGCGCGAGCGGGGCGAGCGCCTCGATTGGTGCGTGGTGGGTGAGCCCTCGAGCGAGGCCTCGATCGGCGACACCGTCAAGGTGGGTCGTCGCGGCTCCCTCAGCGGGCGCCTCACCGTGCACGGCGTGCAGGGGCATGTCGCCTACCCGCAGCTCGCGGAGAACCCGGTGCACACGCTCGCGCCGGCGCTGGCGGAACTCACCCGTCGCGAGTGGGATCAGGGGACCGAGCATTTCCAGCCGACCACCTTCCAGGTCTCCAACCTCAACGCCGGCACCGGCGCGCCGAACGTCATTCCCGGGGAGCTCAAGGCGCGCTTCAACCTGCGCTACTCGCCGATGCAGACGCTGGAGCAGCTTAAAACGACGGTCGAGGAGATCCTGCGCCGCCACGGCGTGCGCTACACGCTGGAGTGGTACGTGTCGGGGGAGCCGTTCTACACCCCTCCCCGGCTGCTGTGCGCGGCGGTCGGCGATGCCGTGGCGCAGGTCACCGGCGTACGCCCGAAACTGTCCACCGGCGGAGGCACATCCGACGGACGCTTTATCGCGCCGCTCGGGGCGGAAGTGGTCGAGCTCGGCGTGGTGAGCGCCTCGATCCACAAGGTCAACGAGTGCGTACGCCTCGGGGACATCGATGCCCTGCACCGCATGTACGTCAACGTGCTGCGCCGGCTCCTCGCCTGAGATTCGCCGTCACGCCCAACCCACCCAGGATAAACGCCCAGATCAGCACCCACGCCGGCATGGCGAGGCCGAGGAATCGCCAGTTGACCTCGCCGCACTCCCCGCTCCCGGTGAGCACCTTGCGGATGACCTGCCACAGCGGCGTGTACTTCAAGAGCACCGCGAGCGGCGCGCCACAGGAAGGCAGGGAACCGGGCGGCAGGCTCTGCACATACAGGTGCCGGGCCGCTACCGCGAGCGTCGCCAGCGCGGCGACTGCGATCAGCAGCGCATAGCCGTAGGCGCCGCGGCCGCGCGGGTTATGGATCGCCGCGGCGAGAAACACCACACCCAGCAGCGCCATGCCGATGCGCTGGAAGATACACAGCGGGCAGGGATCCAGGGCCAGGTAGAACTGGGTGTACAGGGCGTACGCGAGCAGCGCCGCGCACACGGCAAAGCCGGCGAAATTGAGCAGACGCCGATCGGCTGGCACGCGCTTATCGGGGGCGCGGCCCTTACGCGGACGGCGCCGCGGCCGCGCCGGCGGCGCGGCCCTCGCGCAGCTCGCGCTCGACGTCATCGAGCGAGGTGTGGCGGATGTCCTTGCCGTGCACCATGTAGATGACGTACTCGCAGATGTTCTTGGCGTGATCGCCGATGCGCTCGAGCGCGCGCACCACCCACATGACATCCAGCGCACGACGGATGGTGCGCGGGTCTTCCATCATGAAGGTGATGCTCTGACGCTGGATGGCCTCGTATTCCTCGTCCACCACCCGGTCCTGCCGTGCCACGCGCAGCGCCGACTCCACGTCCATGCGCGCGAACGCATCGAGCGCGTCGTGCACCATCTCCGACACCACCCGCCCGAGATGCTTGATCTCACGGTATTTGTCGGCCGGGCGCTCCATGGTCGCGAGCCGCGAGGCGATGTAGCCGATCTTCTCGCCCTCGTCCCCGATGCGCTCCAGATCGGTGATGGTCTTGATGATCGCCACGATCACGCGCAGGTCCCCGGCTGCCGGGGCGCGCGTCGCGAGAATCTTCATGCATTCCTCGTCGATGGCGATCTCCATGTTGTTCACCTGGTGGTCATCGAGCGCGACCGCCTCCCCGAGGGAGCTGTCACCCTCCACCAGCGCGGTGATGGCCTTCTGCAGCTGCTGCTCGACGAAGCCGCCCATGCCGAGCACCTTGCTGCGCACGCGCTCGAGGTCCTCGTTGAAGCGACGCGAGATGTGGTGACTGAGGTCGGCGGTTTCCATCAGTTGGCGTCTCCGGCCTCGCTCGTCTGCCTGCGCGCGGCCATACGCGCGATGATAACGGAACTGCGGCTGACGGCCAGCGTGGCGCGCAATGCCAGCGGGATCGGCGCCAGGCCCGCCAGGAATTGCGCGGTCGCGGCGTGCCAGCTGAAGCCCGCGGCGCGCTCGGCGCACACACGCCGCTCCAGCCGCAGGGCCGAGCGTATCGCCTCACTCAAGTCCTGGTGCAGGACCCCGGTCACATCCTGTTCGATTACATCGAGCGGTCCGGGCACCGGAAAGGCCGCCACCGGCACGCCGCAGGCGAGCGCCTCGATCATTGCCAGCCCGAAGGTGTCGGTGAGGCTCGGGAACACCAGCACATCCGCCGTGGCCAGGCAGCGGACGAGCTCCTCGCCGTAGCGGTAGCCGGTGAACACGGCGCCCGGATGGCGTGCCGCCAGGGCGTGGCGCTGCGGCCCGTCACCGATCATGACCTTGGTGCCGGGGAGGTTGAGCCCGAGGAACGCGTCGAGATTCTTCTCCACGGCCAGCCGTCCCACGCAGGCCATGACGGGCCGCGGCAACCGCGCAAGCTGCGGATGCGGCGGCAGCGGCCGGAAAGTGCGCAGATCGACGCCGCGGCGCCAGCGGTGCAGCCGCGCGAAGCCGCGGGCGGACAGCTGGGCCTCAAGGGTGGCGCTGCTGATGAAGGTGCGCGTGGCGGCGCCGTGGAAGCGCTTCAGCCAGGCGTAGGTGGCGGCGAGCGGGATGGGCCAGCGCGCCCGCAGATACTCCGGATAGCGGGTGTGATACGAGGTCGTGAACGGCACGCCGCGCGCGCGGCAGTAGCGGCGCACCGCCAGCCCCAGCGGTCCCTCGGTGGCGATATGGATTGCGTGCGGCCGGAACGCCCGCAGTTGGCGCGCCACATGCCCGCCGGGCGACAGCGCCAGGCGGATCTCCGGATAGCTCGGGCACGGAATGCAGGTGAGACCCTGGGGCGAGATCACGCGCACTTCGTGACCGAGCGCCGTCAGCGTCTCGGCGGTGCACTTGAGCGTGGTGACGACGCCGTTGGTCTGCGGCGCCCAGGCGTCGCTTGCGAGCGCAATCCTCACGCAGCGTCGGCCACCAGGGGCTCGGCGGGGCGCAGCCGCGGGCGCGCCGCGTGCGGCCAGCGCAGCAGCTGCAGCTCGCCCTGCTGAGTCTCGATGAGGGCGGAACAGGATTCCACCCAGTCGCCGGTGTTGCCGTACAGCGTGCCCTCGATGTGGCGCAGGTTGGCGCGATGAATGTGCCCGCAGACGACGCCGTCGTAACCCTGCGTGCGCGCGTGATGGGCGGCGAGCCGCTCGAACTGCTCGATATAGCGCACGCTGGCGCCGATCCTGAGCTTCATGCGCTCGGCGAGCGGCCAGTAGGGCTTGCCCAGTGCGCGACGCAGGTTGTTCACGCGGTGGCTGACCATCACGGTCGCATCATGCAGGACATCGCCCAGGCGGGTGAGCCAGCGCGGGCACGGCAGCACGCCGTCGAACTGGTCGCCATGCAGCACCAGCAGCCGCTCGCCGCGCGCGGTGCGATGCACCCACTCGCGGTGTACCTCGAACTGGCCCTGCAGCATCAGCGCCAGCATGGCCAGACTCGCATCGTGGTTGCCCGGGATATAGATGAGTCGCGCGCCGGCGCGCTGCCGCGCCAGCAGCGTGCGCACCACCTGGGTGTGCTGCGCGGTCCAGAATGCGCGCCGCGCCAGACTCAGCGCATCGACGATGTCGCCGACCAGCACGATCCGCTCGGCCTCGACGCCGTGCAGAAACTCGTTCAGCTCGCGCACGCGCGCGTGCCTGAACCCGAGGTGGATATCCGAGAGGAACAGGGTGCGGGCGCTCGTCCTGCCGGTGCGTGCGCGGTTGCCGTTTGCCATGGCTCATCCTGGAGGCCTTCGAGAGCGTCCCTAGGGTTGTCCGGCAACGTGTCGGTTCTGTGACAGCTCGGCTAAGTGTTTCTTACGAATTAGGCAGTTGCGCAGAGAATCTAAGCCGTTGCGGTAGTCAGGGGGTGCGCCAGCGACGCGACGCGCTCGGGCGGGAAATGGCAGGTGAAGGTGCTGCCGCTGCCGAGGGTGCTCTGCACCTCGAGCGTCGCTCCGTGGCGCTGCAGCACGTGTTTGACGATCGCCAGCCCCAGGCCCGAGCCGCCGGTAGCGCGCGAGCGTCCGGCGTCGACGCGATAGAAACGCTCGGTGAGACGCGGAATGTGCTCGGGCGGAATGCCCATGCCGGTGTCGCTCACCGCGAAATGACCGCCGTCCTCATCCACCCACCAGCGCATCTCGAGCGAGCCTTCGGCGGGGGTGTACTTGGCGGCATTGTCGACCAGGTTGGAAAACGCCGAGTGGATCTCCGGCTCATCGCCGATCAGCCGGGCGTCGGAGTCGACGCGCACCCGCACGTCGCGCGGGTGGACCGCGCGCGCCAGGGTGTCCTTGCGCAGCAGCGCGAGCAGCGCCGCGACGTCGATCGGCTCACCGCCGACGATCTCGTCGGTCTCCTCGAGCCGCGACAGCTCGAGCAGATCGCGGATGATGGCGGTCATGCGCTCCGCCTGGCGGCGCATTTCAGCGACCGGTCCGTGCAGATCGGGATCGAGCGCCGGATCCTGGCCGAGAGTCTCCAGGTAACCTGAAATCACGGTGAGGGGGGAGCGCAACTCGTGCGAGGCGTTCGCCACGAAATCGCGCCGCACCGCCTCCAGACGCATCTGGCGCGAGACGTCGCTCACCAGCAGCAGCAGCTGCCCGTCCCCGTAAGGGGCGACCTGCAGCGACAGGTAACAGTCCTCCGGGGTCCTCTGGCGGATGACCACCGGGTTGGTGAAGTCCTGTCGCGCCAGGTAGCGCACGAACTCCGGCTCGCGCAGCAGGTTCTCGATGCGCATGCCGAGATCGGCGGTGCGGCGCAGATTCAGCAGCCGCGCCGCCATGCGGTTGAACCACATGATCTCGCGCTGCGCGTTGAGGATGACGACACCGTTCGGCAGCGCCGCGGTGGAGCGCTGCAACTGGCGCATGAGCTGCACGAAGCGCTGTTTGTGGAAGCGCTTGCGGCGGTGCAGGCGCACGATCTGCGCGATGATCTCGCCCCACACCCCGCCGAAGTCGGGCGGGTCGGCGTAGTTGCGGTGGCGCAGCCACCATTCGAGGCGCGCGAGGTTGGCGAGCACCCAGGCGAGGTGCAGCGCGAGTGCGGCGGCGAGCCCGCCGAAAGGGTTGCCGAACAGCCAGCCGGCGCCGCATCCGATCACTACGGTGCCGAGCAACCGAACCGCCGCGAACCCCCATGCCTGTGTCGCCGGTTGCATCTGTTACAACCTTTGGATGGAGCGCGCCTAGATGGTGCGCGCCGAGAAACGATAACCCGAGCCGCGGACCGTCTGTACGAAGCGATCGTACCCGAAATCCTCGAGCGCCTTGCGCAGGCGGCGGATGTGCACGTCGATGGTGCGTTCCTCGACGTACACGTTGCCGCCCCAGATGCGGTCGAGCAGCTGATCGCGCGTGTACACGCGCTCCGGGTGCGTCATGAAGAACTCGAGCATGCGGTACTCGGTGGGCCCGAGCGCGACCGTGCGCTCGCCTGCCATCACCCGGTGGCTTCCCTGATCGAGCACCAGGCCCTCGAATTCGATGAGCTCGTCGACGCCATTGGGACCGCTCCGGCGCAGCACGGCGTTGATGCGCGCCACCAGTTCCCGCGGCGAGAAGGGCTTGGTGACGTAGTCATCCGCCCCGCCCTCGAGGCCGGCGACCTTGTCGCCCTCCTCGGCCCGCGCCGTGAGCATGATGACCGGCAGCTCGCGCGTCTCGCGGTCGCGCTTGAGCGAGCGCGTCAGCTCCAGCCCGCTCATGTCCGGCAGCATCCAGTCCACCAGCACCAGGTCGGGGCGCGCATCCGCCAGGGCGGCGCGCGCGGCGCGGCAATCCTCGGCCTCCCGGACCTCGAAACCGGCGCGTTTCAGGCCGAACGCGATCATTTCCCGGATCGGACGCTCGTCCTCGACGATCAGTACCTGTTTTGCGGGCATGGTGTTGAAGCCTGCAGAGGCGCGGCTATTACAGAGGCTGTGTGTTTCAGATTCATGACACCAGCGCAGCAAGTGTCAGTTTAATGACTGCCACCCGTGGCGTGGGCTACATCGTCCCGCAGATACACCGGCAGGGCCTGCTCGGCCGGTAAAACGTGCCCGGACGCCACCTCCGGGCCCGCCAGGCGCGCAATCTCGGCGGCGCGCGGCAGGAGCCCGTCATGGACGCGCTCCAGATGTGCGGCCAGGGCCGAGCGCAGCTCGGGGTAGGCGGCAAATCCGGATCCGGCCGCCTGCACGGCGCGATGCGTCCCGGACCAGCTCGCCGGCAAGGTCACCGCGGCCGGTTTGCCGACCTGCTCATCCTGCACCGCGGCCGCGAAGCCCCCCGGTACCGGACGCTCGAAGCAGCCCCAATACACCTCGTGCATGCGCGCATCGTTGCACACCAGAACACGCGTCACGGCCGCGTCCAGTTCCATCACCTGTTGCGCGAGCGCGCGCAGATCGGAGATCGGCACCACCGGCAGCCCCGCGCCGAACGCCAGCCCCTGCGTCACGCTCGCCGCCAGCCGCACGCCGGTGAACGAGCCTGGGCCGCGACCGAAGGCGATCGCACTCAGTTCACCCAGCGACACGCCGGCCTCCCGCAGCAGCTCATCGGCCATCGGCAGGATGTGCTCGGCGTGGCCATGCGCGAGGAGCTGCTCGCGCGCGATCAGCCGCCTACCGATCAGGAGCGCGACCGAGCAGTTCTCCGTGGCGGTATCGAGCGCGAGAATTCTCACCGTGCGCTCGCCGCCCGGGCCCCCGGTGCCGCGCGCGGCGCATGCCGCTTGAGAAAACGCCGTGCCTCCGCAGGATCCCGGGTCACGGTCATCGGCGGCAGGGCAGCGAGAAACACCCGACCATAGCCGCGGCCGACCATGCGCGGATCGCAGATGACTACCACGCCGTAGTCGTCCTCGCTGCGAATCAGGCGCCCCGCCCCCTGCTTGAGCGCCAGTGCCGCTTCCGGAAGCTGGTAGTCACGAAACGCGTTGCCGCCGCTGGCACTGAGATGCTCGATACGCGCGCGCACCAGCGGATCGTCTGGCGAGGCGAACGGCAGCTTCTCGATGATCACCAGGCGCAGCGCCTCGCCCTTCACGTCCACGCCCTCCCAGAAGCTCGCCGTGCCGAGCAACACGCCGTTGCCGTCGGCGCGGAATTCCTGCAGCAAGCGCTCGCGCGGCGCCTCCCCCTGCACGAACAGCCGGTAGGGTGCTGCATCCGCCCAGCGCGCGCGCAGCAGCGCGGCGCCCTGCGACAGCGCGCGGTGACTGGTGAACAACACGAATGCGCCACCGCCCGCGGCCTCGATCAGCGGCACGGCGGTGTCGATCACCGCCGCGACGTAGCTGGCTGCGGCCGGCTCCGGCAATCCCGCAGGCAGGTACAACAGGCTCTGCCGCTCGTGATCGAAGGGACTGTCGATCCTGAGCGTCGCGGCCTCGGCCAGCCCCAGTCTGCCGGTGAAGTGTCCGAACTCCTCGCCGAGGGAAAGCGTGGCGGAAGTAAAGATCCAGGCGCCGCGGCGCCCCTGCACCAGCGCCCGGAACCGGTTCGAGATGTCGAACGGCATGAGGCTGAGCGTGAAGCCGCGGGCCGTGACCTCGAGCGTGCGCGCGCCCTCGAGCTCATCGACCGCGGCAATCCGCGCAAGGCTCGCCGCGAGGTCCGCGGCACGCGCGGCGAGTTGCGCGAGCGCGCTCTGTGCGTCGGCGCTGGCAAGAGCTGCCGGCACGTGTTCCAGTGACTCCATGAGCCCCTGCACCGCCGCGCTCAATGCGAAGTCGTCCGGGGTCCACGCGAAGCGCCCGGAGGCGCGCGCGCTCGCGGCGCGCACCTGGCCCAGGGCTTCTTCCGCCGCGCGCACCGCCGCGGCCGCCTCCCGCGCCCCCTCACCCGGGGAAGCACCGGCAGCGCGCGCCGTCAGCTCGAGCCGCAAATCCTTCAGGAGTGACTCCACCTGGCGGCTGCTCACGTGGGCGCCGAAGAACTGCGTGGCGAGATCCGGGATCTGATGAGCCTCATCGAGAATCACCGCGTCGGCGGATCCGAGCAGGTCGCCGAACCCGTCCTCCTTCAGCGCGAGATCCGCCAGCAGCAGGTGGTGGTTCACGATGACGATGTCCGCATCGAGCGCCTCGCGCCGCGCCAGCACCACGTGACAGCGGGAGATTTCCGGACAGCGCACGCCAAGGCAGCTCTCGCGGGTGGCGGTGATCTGCGGCCACACCGGATGGGAGTCAGACAGGCCGCGCACTTCCGCCAGATCGCCGCGCTGCGTGGTGCGCGCCCAGCGCCGGATGCGCGCCAGCATGGCATTCGTGGCGCGCGGGCGCGCGGCACCCGATTCCTCCAGCGTCAGTTGCTCACCGCCCTGGTCCGCGCGCGCGAGGCGGTAGCGGCACAGATAATTGGCGCGACCCTTGAGAAGGGCTACGCGCGCCGGCCGGCCGAGCGCCGCGGCCACGAGCGGCAGGTCCTTGGAGAACAGCTGGTCCTGCAGCGTGCGCGTCCCGGTCGAGATCAGCACGCGCGCGCCGCACAGCAGCGCCGGCACCAGGTAAGCGAAGGTTTTGCCGGTGCCGGTGCCCGCTTCCACCACCAGGGATTCGCGTGCGGCGAGCGCGCCGGCCACGCGTTCCGCCATGAGCAGCTGTTCGCGCCGCACCTTGAAATCCGGCAGCGCCCGCTCGAGGGGCCCGCCGTGACCGAAAATATCCTCAAGATCCAACATGTCGGGAAGCGCCTGCGCTAAGCCTCAGGCGACGATCCTGGCGCGCGTTCGAGGGGCGTGTCGAGACGCATATCTTGCTGAATTTCCTGCAAACTGGTGCGCGGCGCGCCGATGGACGAGAATGGCGTCTGCGTCGGTACTGTATCAGGCGCAGGGATCGGCCCGCGATATACTTAGCAGTTCCGACGCGCCACCGAAACAAGAGGAGCTACGGGTGGCTACTGCCGCACATGCACTGACCCCGCTTCCGCAGTTGAGCGGCGCGGTGGCCGATTGGGTGAACTCGGTGCGCGAGCTGACGCAGCCGCGCTCGATTCACTGGTGCGAGGGCACTGACGCGGAAGCCCGGGAGCTGACCGCGCAGCTGCTGCGCGGCGGGGAGCTCAAGGCGCTCAACCCCGAATACTTTCCCGGCTGTCATCTGTATCGCTCGGCGCCGAGCGACGTGGCGCGGGTGGAGCATCTCACTTACATCTGCACGCGCTCGCAGGACGATGCCGGCCCGAACAACCACTGGATGGACCCGCAGCAGGCCCACGCCAAGATGCGCGAGCTGTTTCGCGGCTGCATGCGCGGGCGCACCCTGTATGTGATTCCGTACTGCATGGGGCCGATCGATTCACCGCTGGCGCGCTGCGGCGTGGAGATCACCGACAGCGCCTACGTCGTGCTCAACATGCTGATCATGACGCGCGCCGGCCGCGCCGCCCTCGAGCGTATCGCGCACGACGGGGATTTCGTGCGCGGGTTGCACTCCGTCGGCGAGCTCGATCCCGAGCGCCGCTTCATCATGCACTTTCCCGAGGAACTCGCGATCGAGAGCTTCGGCTCCGGTTACGGCGGCAACGCGCTGCTCGGCAAGAAGTGCCACGCGCTGCGGATCGCGAGCTGGCAGGCGCGCACCGAGGGCTGGCTCGCCGAGCACATGCTGATCGTGGGCCTGCAGAACCCGCGCGGCGAGACGCACTATCTCGCCTGCGCCTTCCCATCGGCGTGCGGCAAGACCAATCTCGCCATGCTGATTCCGCCGGATTCGCTCCCGGGCTGGCGCGCGTTCACGGTCGGTGATGACATCGCGTGGCTGCATCCGGGCGAGGACGGGCGCCTGTGGGCCATCAACCCGGAAGCGGGTTACTTCGGCGTGGTGCCGGGCACCAACCCCGAGACCAACCGCAACGCCTACGAGATGATCCGCCGCGACACCTTGTTCACCAACGTCGCGCTCACCGCCGACAATCAGCCCTGGTGGGAGGGCCTGACGAGCGGCAAACCGCTGCTCGACTGGCAGGGGCGGCCGTACGATCCGGCGCGCGGCCCGGCGGCGCATCCGAATTCCCGTTTCACCGTGTCCGCGCGGCGCAACCCGGGCTACTCGCCCCACGCCGAAGACGCCGGCGGCGTGCCGATCAGCGCGCTGGTGTTCGGCGGCCGACGCCGCGAGGTCGCGCCGCTCGTGTACGAAGCGCGCGACTGGAAGCACGGCGTGCTGGTCGGCGCATCGCTCGCCTCGGAAACCACCGCCGCGGCCGTCGGTCAGGTGGGTGTCACGAGGCGCGACCCGATGGCCATGCAACCGTTCTGCGGGTACAACTTCGGCGATTACTGGCAGCACTGGCTCAATATCGGCGCGCAGCTCGCGCGACCCCCGCGCATCTACCACGTCAACTGGTTCCGGCGCGACGCGCACGGCAAGTTCCTGTGGCCGGGGTACGGCGAGAACCTGCGGGTGCTCGCCTGGATGCTGGATCGCTGCGCCGGCAAGGCGGGCGCGAGCGAATCGGCCGTCGGCTGGCTGCCGCGGCCCGCGGATCTCGACACCCGAGGACTCAACGTGGGTGCGGATGCGCTCGCCGCCCTGCTGACGGTCGATGCGGGGCTGTGGCGCAAGGAAGTCGCCGAGCTGCGCGAGTATCTGGGCAGGTTCGGCAGCCGTCTGCCGGCGGCCCTGCTCGCGGAGCTCGCGTCCACCGAACAGCGCCTGGCCTGAAGCCGCGCGGGCGCCCGCCGCCCTTCAGACTACTTCGCAGGTGAAGTCGATGGTGGTCGCCGCGCCCTGCTCGGGCAGGCGCCCCAGCCCGATCATGCCCTGGCCCTTGATCTGCAGGCTGTCGCGGCGCACGAAAGACTCCTCGCCGTCAGCGCTCTGCACGAACGTGCCGTTGGTGCTCTGATCGATCAATACGAACTTGCTGCGGCTGATCTCGATGCGCGCGTGCAGGCGCGAGATCAGGTTGCCCTTCACCACCACGTCGTTGTCCTCGGCCCGGCCGATGGTGATGCTCGAATGCCGCTCATCGACCAGCAGTTCGCGATCCTGACACCGCAGCCGCAGCCGCATGTGGTGCGCCGACCGTGGGTCGCTCGCAATCCCCGGCACCATGCTGGTCACGTCCTCGGTCTGCCAGAGCACCTCGTAGAGAGTGACTTCACTGCCCTGACCCTTGAGCGTCGCGACGTCGATCTGGCGGCAGGACGCGCGCCACTCCGGTGACAGCTTGTCCACCGTCGCCGCGGTGGTCACGATCTGTCCGGCCTTGGCCTGACTGGTCATGCGGTTGGCGGTGTGCACGGCGGCGCCGAAGACGTCGCGATTCTCGAGCATCACCGGACCGTAGTGGCAGCCGATGCGGATGGCGACCGGCTGTCCGTCGACGTTCAGTTGTGCGTGCGTGGAGATCTGCTGCTGCATCTGCGCCGCGGCGTTCAAGGCGGCGTCGGCGCTCGGAAAGGTGGCCATGACCTCATCGCCCATGGTCTTGATGACCGTGCCCTGGCGCTGCTCGGTGGCGGTGCGCATCACGTCGATGCAGATCGCCACCATGTCGCGCGCCCGCAGGTCGCCCATAGTGTCGTAAAGCCGGGTCGATCCGACGACGTCGGCAAACAGGATGGCGAGTTCGATATCCTTGCCCATGAGTGCGGCCCGATTATACGCGAGCGCTTTCGCGCCGCTAGCAAGGGTCCCGGGCCCGCGCGCCGGCAGGAATCGCCCGCCGCAGCAGCTCCGGACCCGCTCCGGCGGCCCGCGCACCCTCACTCAGCGTGCGCCGGTAGTCGCGCGCCCCGGGCTCGCCGCTGTACAGGCCGAGCATGTGGCGCGTGATTGCGGCGAGGCGCCCGCCGGCGGCGAGCTCGCGCTCGGCGTAACGCTGCATGCGAGCGGTGAGCGCCTCGCGCGTGGGTGCGGCGCCGGCACCAGGATGCAGCGCCCGCTGCAATTCGGCGAGCAGGTACGGCCGGTGGTAGGCCTCGCGCCCGAGCATGACGCCGTCGCACCAGCTGAGCGCCTCGATCACCGCGCGCGGCTCGCGCAAACCCCCGTTGACCACGATCGGCAATGACGGCAACGCCGCCTTCAGCCGCCGCACGATGTCGTGGCGCAGCGGCGGGATCTCGCGGTTGTCCTTCGGTGACAGGCCACCCAGCACCGCCTTGCGGGCATGCACGATCGCGACCTCGCAGCCGCCATCGCGCACACTGCGCACGAAGTGACACAAGGCCTCGAAATCGCGCTCGGCGAAGTGCGCCACGGGCTCGTGCAGTTCCCGGCCCGCGGCGCTCACCACGCCGATGCGCATCTTCACCGTCACCGGCACCCGCACTGCCGCGCGCATTGCGGCCACGCACTCGGCAACCCGCGCGGGCTCCAGCATCAGGCAGGCGCCGAAGGCGCCGCTCGCCACGCGGTCGCTCGGACAGCCGCAGTTCAGGTTGATCTCGTCGTAGCCCGCCTGCTCGCCGGCGCGTGCCGCCGCCGCGAGCTCGCGCGGCTCGCTCCCGCCCAGCTGCAGCGCAACCGGATGCTCCTCAGGATGGAACGCCAACAGCCGCGCGCCGTCACCGCGCACGATCGCCGCCGCGGTGATCATCTCGGTGTACAGCAGCACGTCGGGCGAAAAGCCGCGCAGGAAGTAACGGCAATGACGGTCGGTCCAGTCCATCATCGGTGCTACATTAATTCTTCTGTCTAACATTTTAATAAATATAATATTGCTACATTCGACACTGTAGACGAAACGCTAGCATTCTGATAGCATTTTATGCATGGGAACTATCGTTATTAGAGATCTCCCCGATGATCTCCACGAACGCCTCAAGGCCCAAGCGAAGCGTAACCATAGATCCCTGACCAAGGAAGCCGTTGCGTTGATCGAACGCCAGCTGACCGAACCGCGCGCCATGCCGGAGCTACCGCCACCTCTGCGCCTCAAGGCTGGACCCGTAACAATCAAGCAAATCGAAGCTGCGATTTCCAAAGGGCGTGATTGAGTGCCGCGATGCAGGTCGTCGACACCAACATCATCGTTTACCTGTTGCTCCAGGGTGATCGTACGACTGCGGCGCGTGCCCTTCTGGCAAGGGATCCGGACTGGCGTAGCGATTCGTTTGTGCTCGTCGAATTCTGCAACGTACTGGCGACCATGGTGCGAACGCGGTTACTTGCTTCGCGGCGAGCGCGCGATGCGCTGAGCAAAGCGGAGCAGGTCATTGAGCCCGGTTTGCATCCGGCCGCGCATGGCACGTCACTGGCAACGGCCGAGGAGTTCGGCGTGTCGGTTTACGATGCTCGCTTTCTGGTCGTCGCTCAAGTGCTCGGCACGCGACTGGTGACTGAGGACGCAAAGCTGCGCCGCGCGGCTCCGGCTTTGACCCGATCGCTCGAAGAAGCTTTGGCTTGATGCCCTCGTACACCCCGCGTAGCGCTTGTTTAGACTATTCCTCTGAGTCGTCCCCGTAAGTGGCCCACCGCACAGACCATCGCTCGGCTGCCGGTCATGCTCGAACCTCGGGAACTGTCTCCTAAACGCAGCAGACAGAGCGTTCATGTCACAGGCATCGCAACCCGCCGCGAAAAATCGTCTGCTCGCCGCTCTACCCGGCCCGGATCGTCAGCATCTGCTGGCACGCTGCGAGCAGATCGAGCTGCGCCTTGGCGATGTGCTGTGCCAGCCCGGGGAGCGCATGCGCCACGTCTACTTCCCCACCGACAGCTTCATCTCTCTGATCACTCCGATCGACGGCCGCGCCGGCCTCGAGGTGGGACTCGTCGGCGACGAAGGCATGCTGGGGATCTCGTTGATGCTCGGCGTAAGCGCTGCACCGCTGCGCGCCCTGGTGCAGGGCGCGGGCGTGGCCTGGCGAATGGAGGCGGCGACATTTTGCCGTGAGCTCAAACACAGCCCGGCGCTGCAACGAGGTCTGAACCGTTACCTCTATATAACGCTGAGCCAGTTGGCACAGACGGCCGGTTGCACTCGCTTCCATCTTGTGGAGACGCGGCTTGCCCGTTGGCTCTTGATGACGCGCGATCGAGCTCACGCCGATGAGTTCCAGATCACCCACGAATTCCTCGCCTACATGCTGGGCGTGCGCCGTGCAGGCGTTACTCGAGCCGCCAGTTCTCTGCGCAGGCGCAGGCTGATCCGCTACAGCCGTGGCACGCTCAAGATTCTCGACCCACGCGGCCTGGAAGCCGCTGCTTGCGGGTGTTATGCGGCGGTCAAGAAAACGTACGCCCGCGTCCTGAATTAGCCCGTGACTTCATCATCGATGTGCCGCTGCGCGTACTGCGCGCAGAGATAAACGTTCGCCATCACGCGCTATGTGCGGTACCGGGCAAAGGGCGGACCGCATGAGCTATACTCATGCCCTGAACCGCCGTGGTTGCCCTGGAGTGTGGCTCTTTATGCCCGGCTCCCACGATCCACAACAGAATCGCCTGCTGGCTGCGATGTCACCTGGGGAGCGCGGTCGACTCTACCCGCATCTGCGGCTCGTGCCGATGCCGCTCGGGGCGGTTCTGTACGAGTCCGGCGATGTCCTGCGCCACGTTTACTTTCCGACCGACTGCATCGTGTCGCTCCTGTACGTGCTGGCCGATGGCGCCTCGGCGGAAATTTCGGTGGTCGGTAACGAAGGCCTCATCGGCATCGCGCTGTTCATGGGCGGTGAAACCACCCCGAGTCGGGCGATCGTGCAGAGCGCCGGCCACGCTTACCGGCTGATCGGACAGCAGCTCAAGGACGAGTTCCATCGAAATGGGGAGGTGCAGTTTCTGCTGCTGCGCTACACCCAGGCTCTGATCACGCAAATGGCGCAGACCGCAGTGTGTAATCGGCATCACTCAGTGGACCAGCAACTGTGCCGCTGGCTGCTGCTCTCTCTCGATCGCCTGCCATCCAACCAATTGACCATGACCCAGGAGCTCATCGCCAACATGCTCGGCGTGCGCCGTGAAGGGGTCACCGAAGCCGCCGGCAAATTGCACAAGCTCGGTGTTATCCGCTATGTCCGCGGGCAGATCACGGTGCTGGACCGGCCAAGGCTGGAACAGCTGTGTTGCGAGTGTTATGCCGTGGTCAGGAAAGAGAGCGATCGCCTCCTGCCGCGCGCGGTGCTTCAGTGAGACGATTGAACGCCAGGATGCTGCGGCCTTCGGGCACTCGTGCGCTACGTTCCCGTCACCCGTACGCCTATAGGGATATGCGAGAATTCGTGGGTGCTGGGGCGCTGGTCGTGGAGGGCGGAGAGTGTTCGAAGAGGAGCGACGCATGTGGCTGCGGTCACGTCAGTGGGCTCGGGTCGATTTCGCCGTAATCGGCTTCTCTTTAGGTTGGCTGACGCTCATGGATCCCGGCGTCGTCGCCGGGCAAACGTCTTCCTGTCCGGGCATCCACGTCACGATACTGAACATCCGCAACGGTATCGGTACGGTCGACTGCGCGCTGTTCGACTCGCCGAACGGCTTCCCGCGTGACGTGCTGCATTCTGCAATGAGGGTCGTGGTCATGAAGGTACCGAACACCAAGGCTCGTTGCGATTTTGAGGGCCTGCATTCCGGGACCTACGCGCTGGTCGTCCTTCATGATGAGAACATGAATGCAAAGATCGATACCAACTGGCTGGGCGTTCCGAAGGAAGGATACGGCTTTTCGAACGATCCCAAGGCCGCGTTCCGGGCGCCGTCGTTCTCTAACGCAAGTTTTGTCTATGACGGTAAGACCCTCGATCTGACGATCACTTTGCGGTACTAAACTCACGCGCTGGCGCGTCGCGCGTTTTCCGCGATGTCGTAGCCCCCCTTACGGCGGCCCCATCTGCGCGATAACGCGCCAGCACTTGGCGCAGCCATTGGTTAGTCGTCACCGCTTCACCGCCGCCACACCTGACCTGGTACGGTCGACCGCTGAGGCTGCTTTTCGCGGCGGCTTTCTCGATAAAGTCCTCAGCCGTGTTGATTTGATCGGCCGCCGCCAGCAACTCGTACTTCTCGCGCAGATGCGCTTGCGCTCTTTTCGAGTCATACCAGCTGCCATTGCGATAGAACTCACAGCCGGAACTCTCGATAAACCCCAGCAGATAATTGATCTCCGTCTGCGCAATCGCCGGCGGTGCCGCGCTCGCCACACTCAGAAGCGCAAGTCCAAGCAACAGGCCCAATACTCTTGGCAACTGCCTGTTCACAGTTCCCCGGCAAGGGGCAGCAGCGACAAAACCCACGCACCCCGTCTCAATGGTGCTGATGGGCATGCTGGGAAAGCCGGCAGATCCCGAGTACTGCGAAAATGTGGTGCCTATCAGACAGTCTTGAGGACTCCTTGCGGCGGAGTCTCGACCGCGTACGCACGCACTGAAGCGACTGCCTCAGACACTCTCCATAGTCGCGGCAACGCGTATTTCCGAGCGATCGAGACGAACTCACCCCATTCAGTCGGATCGAACGTCTTATCTGAGCTCGTCCACTCCCGGATAAATCGGCAGGGAGTCACAATCTCTCGGCGCAAGCACGCACCGTACGGCTCATCCGCTTGGCGCGTGCGCGCAGCAGCCGCGCTCGCGATTCTTGCGAATTCCGCGAGACAGCCCGCCGACACGCGCACGCTGACACCCTCTGCGCTGAGCTGTTCTTTGAGCATGCGCGTGGCACTTGTGAATTTGGGAACGAAGAAATCGATCGCGGAATCCAGAAGCTTCATAAAGTCTCGCGGGTATCTTCGAGCCAGTCGACGATAGAGGGTTCGGAGGCGCTCGACAGCCTCCTTGCCGCGTTCGGGAAGTGAGCTCATCGAAACCTCGCCGTGAACTTGACACCCATGTTGAGGCTGGTTCCTGCGGCGGGTCGGTGCGCTGACACACAGATCCATCATTGGACCGAGCCTCTCAGGCGACGCGACCGGCGTTGACACCACTCGCTTGTCTCGTCTCGCGACCGCGGCTGGCGAAGGCCCACCGCTGCTGGCTCCGCGCAGGGCCGTGGCGTGAAATCAGAAATGGTAGGTGATGTGCGCCTTGAACCAGCGCGGCATGCCGGGGTAGACCTGCGCCAGGCCGTTGATCGAGGTGTTGTCGAAGCCCATCGTGCCGTAGTGCTTGTCGGCCAGATTCTCGACCGATGCGCCGATCTCGAGCTTGCCGCCGGCCGGGGTGTAGTTCAAGCGCACGTTCGCGAGCCCGAAGCCCGACTGCTCGACGACCGGCAGGTCCGTCAGGTTGAACCAGAAGCGTGAAAGATAGTTGCCGTCGACCTGGAAGGACACGCGTCCTGATCCAACCGGAAACGTGTAGCGGGCGAGCGCACTTGCGGTCCAGCGCGGTGCGTTGCCCGGCACAAAGTCGCCATTGATGCGCTGGTTGTTATTCGGGCCCGTGCAGCATCTGCCCAGCACGTTCTTGATGATCGCATCGACGTACGCGACACCCGCGCCGAAGCGCCACGATTCGGTCGGCGCCCACTCGAGCTCGAGCTCGGCGCCCTTGTGCGTGGCGTCCGCGTTCACGACCTGCTGCAACAGGCCGATCACGTAGACGAGCGCCTGGTAGTCCTTGTAGTCGTAGTAGTAGGCGGCACCGTTCAGCCTCAGCTTGCGGTCGAGGAACTCCGATTTGACGCCCACCTCGTAGGAGGTCAGCGTCTCCGGCTTGAAGGTCATGCCGTTGATGTCAGCGATGAAGGCCGGGAACAGTGGCGCATTGTAGCCGCCGCCCTTGACACCGCGGTTGTAGCTCACGTACGTCAGTACGTCCGGTGCCAGATGGAAGTCGAGCTCTGCTTTGCCGCTGAACAGGCTATCCGAGCGGCTGTTGCTGTAATCGGTGAGCGAGACGCCGGCAAGCCGCGTGAGTCTCAAAATGTTGCCGGTGGTGCTCTGCGGGAAGAACTCATACGGAAACCAGGTGAATTGGAAGTCCTTCTTATCCGAGGTCACGCGCGCACCGACCGTCAAGCCGACCAGGTCGCTCAAGCGGTATTCGACCTGGGCGAAGGCGGCGTACGACTTGGTCAGGAGCTGATACGGTGATTGCGTCGACGGAATTCCACCGGCATAGCGCCCTGCGTTGGCCGGCGCCTGGACGAAATCGTTCCAGAACGGAGGCGTCCCATACGGCCACGCGCCAGGAACGTAGACACATGGAGCAGGGGGTGGATTCGGGCACCC
>Ga0137409_10001596_pt1 | contig 24548 bp, 25 predicted proteins | sample CZODoug1_16funga_FD_122059 | JGI IMG/M metagenome (GOLD analysis project Ga0137409, IMG submission 122059) | Vadose zone soil fungal communities from Angelo Coast Range Reserve, California, USA - CZODoug1_16fungal (Hybrid Assembly) | ecosystem: Environmental > Terrestrial > Soil > Vadose zone...
GCCATCCGGTCCTTTTCGCCGTCGGCCCGCGTCGTCCCGTACGTCGACACCGGCCCGGTCCTCGACCGCGCTTGGGCGGAGCGGGCGGGGATCGGCTGGATCGGGAAGAACACGAACGTGATCTTGAAGCGCGCCGGGTCGTGGCACTTCCTCGGCGTGCTCTTCACGAACCTCGACCTCCCCGTCGACCGCCCATCCAAGAACTATTGCGGCTCCTGCTCGCGCTGCATCGCCGCCTGCCCCACCGGAGCGATCGTGGGTCCCTACCAGCTGGACGCCCGGCGCTGCATCAGCTATCTGACCATCGAGCACCGCGGCCCGATCCCGCTCGAGCTCCGACCGGCGATCGGGACCCGCATCTTCGGCTGCGACGATTGCCAGGAGGTCTGCCCCTGGAACCGCTTCGCCACGCCCACGTCGAATCCCGATTTCGCGGCCCGCCCCGAGCAGCAGACGCCCGAGCTGATCCCGCTGCTCGCCCTGGACCAGGCCGCATTCGCCGACCGTTTCCAGGGGACCGCGCTCCGGCGGGCGGGCCGGAATCGCTTCGTCCGCAACGTGGCGGTGGCGCTGGGGAATCTCGGCGACCCGCGGGCGGTGGCGGGTCTTCGCAGCGCTCTCCTCGGGGATCCGGATCGGTCGGTGCGGGGCCACGCCGCCTGGGCCCTGGGGCGGATCGCGGGGCCCATGGCCGCCGCGGCGCTCCGCGAGGCCCAGGCGACGGAGCGAGACGCGGAAGTGCTCGGCGAGATCGGGTATGCTTTGGGGACGACGACGGACACTCCATCGCCCACGCACGCGACCCCAGGGAGGTAGTCCCCGATGAAGCGCCTTCTCGCAGCGATCCTGCTCCTTGCCGCGATCGGTACCCCCCGCCCGGCCACGGCCGGGGACATGGTCCACTACACCCAGGATTCCACGAGATTCACCGGCTACCTGGCGCTCCCCAAGGGCCAAGGGACGCACGCCGGGGTGATCGTGGTCCACGAGTGGTGGGGCCTGAGCGACTGGGTGAAGCAGCAGACCGACAGCCTCGCGAAGAAGGGCTACGTGGCGTTCGCCCCCGACCTCTATCGCGGAACGGTCGCGCACGACGAGGAGACGGCGCACCAGCTGATGAGCGGGCTCGTCGAGGAGGATGCGATCCGGATTCTCCGCTCTTCGGCCGATTTCCTCCGATCGCGCGACGACGTTCGCGGCCACGCGATCGGGACGATCGGGTGGTGCATGGGCGGGAAGTACGCGATCCGCCTCGCCGCGGTCGACCCCGGGATCCGCGCCTGCGTGATGTACTACGGCGCGCCGATCACGGACCCGGCCGCGATTCGGGGGCTCCAGGCCGCGGTGCTCGGCAACTTCGGCGGTCAGGACAAGGGGCCGAGCCCGGACCAGGTGAAAGCGTTCGAGGCGGCGCTCAAGCAGGCGGGCAAGCGGGTGGACTTCAAGATCTACCCTCGGGCGAGCCACGCGTTCGCGAACGAGACCAACCCGTGGGGGACTTACCGCGAGGCGGACGCGCGGGACGCCTGGCGGCGGACGCTGCTGTTCTTCGATCGGGAGCTGAAGAAGGCCTCGGTGCCCAAGAGCGCCAAGTAACGGCGCGGCCGATGGGGAGCCGCCCGGCCGAACCCGCGCGACCGATCCGGCGCCACGAGGTGGCCGCGGGCATCGTCTGGAACGGCTCCGAGGTTCTGATCGCCCGCCGGCAGGAGCACGACCATCAGGGCGGCCGCTGGGAGTTCCCGGGCGGCAAGCGCCGCAAGGGCGAGAGCATCGAGGAGTGCCTGCGGCGGGAGATGCTCGAGGAGATCGGAATCGAAGTCGGGGTCGGGGCTCTCTGGCGCGCGCTCACGCACGTCTACCCCGACCGGACGGTGACCCTCTACTTCCACATGTGCGAAGCGCTGCGCGGCGACCCCCGAGCCATCGAGTGCGCGGAGGTGCGTTGGGTGCACCCCCGCGCGCTCGCCGAGTTCACTTTCGTCGAGGGGGACATCCAGGTCCTCCCCGACTTGGCCCGGGATCTCACTTCGAGAATTCGCTGAACCGTCGCGGGCGCGAAGCGCGCTTCGGTCCAGTGTCGGCGCGTTTCTAGGACTTCGACGGCGCGGCATCCGCCTTGGCCGGAGGCTCGGCGGGGCGGATCACGCCCTCGACCGCGATGTGGATCTCGACGTCATCCCCCAGCATCGTGCCGCCCTGATCGAGCGTCTTGTTCCAGAGAATATTGAAGTCCTTCCGGTTGACCTTCGTTGCCGCCTCGAAGCCGGAGCGCTGGTCTCCCTGGGCGCCCGGACCCGCGCCCAGGAAGGTCACGTCGAGCGTGGCGGGCTTGGTCACGCCGCGCATCGTGAGGTTCCCCTCCACCATGAGCTTCCCGTCGCCGACCGGCGTGACCTTGGTGCTCTCGAAGGTGATGGTCGGGTACTTCTCCACGAAGAAGAAGTCCTCGCTGCGGAGATGGCCGTCGCGCTTCTCATTGTTGGTGTTGATGCTCGCGGCGGCGATCTCGGCCTTCACCGACGAAGCCGCGGGCTTCTCGGGGTCGTAAACGATCGTTCCCGAATACTTCGTGAAGCTCCCGGGCACCTTGCTGAAGAAGTGCCGGATCGAGAAACCGACCTGTGAGTGATTGGGATCGATCGTCCAGGTGGACGGCGCCGCTTGAGCGGTCGAGGCGAGAACGAGGCTCAAGGCGAGTACGAGCGCGGCGACGGATCTTCTCATGGGGGTAGCTCCTCCGGTTGGGTTTCGCGCCCGGCCTTCACCCGGGGGCGGGGCCGACCTCCCGGGTTGAAGCCGGGACGCCGTTTGCCTACTATCGTAGTGGCTCGCTTTTAGATGCACGGATATCGGGGCCGGTTCCCCGCGCCTCCTCGGGCCCCCCGGCATCTAAAACCCATACGAAGGGACCTCTGTTCCATGGCCAAGACCCACGACATCATCATTCTCGGATCGGGCGCGGCGGGACTGACCGCCGCGATCTACGCTGCCCGCGCGAACCTGGCGCCGGTAGTCCTGGAAGGCGTGCATCCGGGCGGACAGCTGACGATGACCACCGACGTCGAGAACTTTCCGGGATTCCGGGATGCCATCATGGGGCCGGCATTGATCGCCGAGATGAGAGCCCAGGCCGATCGCTTCGGCGCGCAGCTCATCCGGGTCGACGCGGAGCGCGTGAACTTGAAAGCCACGCCGATCGAGGTCGTGGCCGGCGGCACGACGTACTTGACCCGCTCCCTGGTCATCGCCACCGGGGCCTACGCCAAGCTCCTCGGCCTCCCGAACGAGTCCAAATTCATGGGGCACGGCGTCTCCGCCTGCGCGACCTGCGACGGCTTTTTCTTCAAGGGCAAGCGCGTGATCGTCGTGGGAGGGGGCGACACCGCGATGGAGGAAGCCACCTTCCTCACGAAGTTCGCGAGCCATGTCACGGTCGTCCACCGTCGCGACGAGCTCCGGGCCAGCAAGATCATGCAGGACCGGGCCCGCGCGAACCCGAAGATCTCCTTCATCTGGGGTACCGAGGTGATCGACATCCTCGGGACGGACAAGGAACACGTCAGCGGGGTGAAGCTCCGGAACGTGAAGACCGGCGCCGTCACGGATATGGCGATCGACGGCGTTTTCATCGGCATCGGACATCAGCCCAATACGAAGCTCGTGGAGGGCCAGCTTCCGCTCGACGCGAACGGATACATCCTGACCGGTGAAGGGACCCAGACCCCAATCCCCGGCGTCTTCGCCGCGGGCGACGTCCAGGACCACGTCTACCGCCAAGCCGTGACCGCGGCGGGCAGCGGCTGCATGGCCGCCATCGACGCGGAGCGATACCTCGAAGCGCAGAAACACGCCGCCGCCAAGGGCAAGTCGGAGCCCGCCAGGGCCCCCGCCGCGTGAGCGAGCAGCGCGAGGCGCTCGAAGTCGACGTCCTCTTCGTCGGTGGCGGTCCCGCGGGCCTCGCGGGCGCGCTGAAGCTCTCCCAGCTCGTGGCCGCCCACAACGAGCGGGCGGGCGCAGGCGGAGCGCCCCCTCTCGGTGAGGTCTCGATCGCCGTGCTCGAGAAGGCCTCCGCGATCGGGGCGCACGGAATCTCGGGCTGCGTGCTCGATCCGCGCGCGCTCCGGGAGTTGCTGTCCGACTACCGCGACAAGGGCGCGCCCATCGAAAGCGATGTCACGAGCGACGACCTCTTCTATTTCTCGGAAGCCGGCCAGGTCCGCTTCCCGATCCTGCCTCCACCGCTTCGGAATCACGGGAACCACGTGGTCTCCCTGGGACAGCTCGAAAAATGGCTCGGCAGCCTGGTCGAGGCCTCGGGCGCCTACGTCCTTCCCGGCATGGCCGCGGTCGAAGGGCTGTTCGAGGACGAGCGGATGGTCGGCGTGCGCACCGGCGACAAGGGAATCGACCGCCGCGGAAATCGGAAACCGAATTTCGAGCCGGGCTCCGACGTGCGCGCGAAGGTGACGATTCTCTGCGAGGGCGCGCGCGGTTCGCTCACGAAGCGGCTCGCGCCGAAGCTTCGGCTGGAGGAAGGCCGCGCGCCGCAGGTCTACGCCGCGGGAATCAAGGAAGTCTGGCAGATGCCGGCCGGAAGCGTGCCGAAAGGCCGGGTCATCCACACGATGGGCTCCCCTCTCGATCCGCACACGTTCGGCGGCGGCTTCATCTACGGCATGGACCACGACCGGTGGTCGGTCGGTTTCGTCGTGGGATTGGACTACTGGAACCCGACGACCGACCCGCATGGCCTCTTCCAGGCCTACAAGCGGCACCCGTTCGTGGCCGCGCTCCTCAAGGGAGGCTCCATCGTCTCCTACGGGGCCAAGGCGATCCCCGAGGGAGGCTACTACTCGATGCCGCGCCTCTCGTGGGCGGGCGGACTCCTCTGCGGCGACAGCGCCGCCCTTCTGAACTCCCAGCGGCTCAAGGGAGTCCACCTCGCGATGAAGTCGGGGATGCTCGCGGCGGAGACCGCATTCGAATCGCTCCTCGCCGGAAAACAGGACGCCGAGACCATGCGCTCCTACGACCGGCGGGTGCGGGAATCGTGGATTCACGAGGAGCTCTGGAGGGTCCGGAATTTCCATCAGGGCTTCGAGAGAGGGCTCTGGATGGGGATGCTCGACGCGGGCTTCCAGCTCGTCACGGGCGGGCTCGGGTTCGGCAATCGACCGACCTGGACGCCCGGCCACGCGAGGATGCGAAAGCTGAAAGAGCTGGGCCTTCGGCCGATCTCCCTCGAGGAGACCCAGCGGCGCTACGACAACGTCTTCACATTCACCCAGGTGAACGACGTCTTCCACTCGGGGACGAAGCACGACGAGGACCAGCCGAGCCACCTCCTCGTGTCGGACACGAATATCTGCGCGACCCGCTGCCGCGAGGAGTACGGAAACCCCTGCCAGCACTTCTGCCCGGCGAATGTCTACGAGATGGTTCCGGATGGGAACGGCGGGGGGCTCAAGCTGAAGCTCAATCCGTCGAATTGCGTCCACTGCAAGACCTGCGACATCGCCGACCCCTACCAGATCATCACGTGGGTCCCGCCCGAGGGCGGCGGCGGTCCGAACTACATCTACCTCTAGTACCGCCCCGCGCCGTTCGTCAGTACTTCGGCACCGTCGGGTCGATCAGCTCGGACCACGCCTCGATCCCGCCGGTCAGGCTCCGGATCTTTCGAAAGCCGCGCTCCCAGAGGAGCAGGCAGCCGTCGATACTCCGATCGCCGAGGTGGCAGTAGACGATGATCTCGCTCTGGGTATCGAGCTCGTCGATGCGGCGGCCGAGCTCGGAGAGCGGAATGTGGATCGCCCCTTCCAGGTGCGCCTTCTCCCACTCCCAGTCCTCGCGGACGTCGAGCAGGATCAGATTCTCTCCCGCCTCGACCATCTCGCACACCAGCTCGGGCGAGATCTCGAACTCGAGGAAGTGGTCCCTCATGCCCTCACCTCGCGTCTTTCCGGGCGCGCTTGAGCCGCGCGAGTACCGTCGCGATATAGGCGACCCAGAGGAGGCCGCTCAGGACGTAGGCAATGATCGCGTAGGTCATGCCCGCCTCGCCTCCGGCGCTCCGGGCTGAAATCCGCCGGGTGCCGCGTCACGGGCCGCCGCCTCCCGGGCAGCCGCCTCGCGGGCCCATTCGAGCTGAAGCCGCCGCTCCAGAACGGCCGCGAAGAACACGATCCAGGCCATCATCGAGAACAGCAGCACCTGGCGCATTTCCCCGGTCATCGTCACGCTCCTGGGATGGAGCGATCCGCGCCACCACTCGACGGACTTCCACACGATCGGGAGGTTCACGAAGAAGACGATCGCCATGACCGCCGAGATCGTGCGTTTGGAGCTCGATCGGATCGAGGCGCGGATCACCTGATAGGCGGCGTAGAGAATCCAGAGGATGAAGAATGTCGTGAGGCGCGGCTCCCACGTCCACCACGTGTTCCAGGCGGAGCGCGCCCAGAGCGGACCCGAGATCATGACCACGGTCGCGAAGACGAGACCGACCTCGCACGAGGCCGCGCTGATCGCGTCCCAGATCCACTGCTTGGTCGCGAGATAAGCGATCGCCGCGGCGAACGCGATCCCGAACGCCAGAAGCGTCACGATCGCGCTCGGCACGTGGATATAGACGATCTTCTGGACCGGTCCCATCACGGCCTCGATCGGCGCCCGGAACGCGATCATCGCCAGCGAGATCCCGACCAACACGAGCGCGGCGCGCCACAGCCACGTGGCTCCCTTCCGCCACCAGTCGGGAACGTTTCGGTTCATTCCGCCGCCTCCTGAATCGATTCGAAGAGCCAGCCCGCGAGGGCGAGGCCCAGAATGTCCATCACGGCCATCACCTTGATCCAGTCGCGAACGGGCTCGATCGTCCCCCCATCCCACAGGGCGTGCGTCAATTTCACCGCGCCGATCCAGAGGGGAACAAGGGATGGAAACAGAAGAACCGAGAGGAGGAGCTCCCGTGCCTGGAGCCCGCGAGCCAGGGCCGCGAACAGCGTTCCCCACGCACTATAGCCTACGAGCGCGAGGCCGACAACGCACAAGAGCGCGGGGAGCGCCTTGAGGCTCCCGACGTCGAAGAAGACGGCGGTCAGGGGCAGGAGGAGCAGGAAGACGGCGGAGAGGAGCAGAATGTTCGCGAGCGTCTTCCCCAGATAGAGCGCGAACGGGTCCGCCCCCGTCAGCCGGAGCGCATCCGATCCGCCGGACTCCGCCTCGAGGTCCTGCGAGCGGCTCAAGCCCAGGACGCCGGCGAAGAAGAGCGCCGCCCAGATTGTCGCGGCGGCCTCGAGGGGCGGATCGCGAAAGATCGGTCCGAAGGCGACGCTCAGGATCAACACGAGCGCCGCGCTGAACAGCCCGAGCGTGGCCAGGAACCGCGCGTCCCGGACGTAGAGCATCAGGTCCTTCCGGGCGACCGTGAGGAACGTCATGACGGCTCGATCCGGCCGCGCTCGAGGTGGACCCGGCGCGTCGTGACCGCGGCGGCGCGATCGTGATCATGCCCGACGAGGAGCGTCGCGGTGCCGCGTTCCCTCCCTTCGCCGAGGATCGCGTTGAGCGCGGAGACTCCTTCCGTGTCGAGCCCCGCGTACGGCTCGTCCAGAATCAGGAAGCTCGGATCGTTCAGGAGCGCGCGTGAGAGGGCGACGCGCTGGAGCATCCCTCGAGAGAATGTGGCGAGCGGCACGTGCGCGAAGGCGGTCAGGCCGAAGCGCTCCAGGAGGGCGGGTATTGGGGCGTGCGCGCCGGCGATCCCGGCGAGCCGGCCGAAGAACTCGAGGTTCTCGACCGGGGTCAGGCCGGAGTAGAGGAGCGGCTGGTGCGTGGCGAAGCCGATCGCCCGGCGGGCCGCGCGACGGCGCTCGCCGACAGGCTCGTCGTCCAGGAGAACCTCCCCGTCGTCGGGAGGGAGAAGGGTCGCGAGGATGCGGGCGAAGGTCGTCTTCCCCGAACCGTTCGCGCCGGAGAGGAGCACGACCTCGCCGGGCGCCAGCGTCAGCGAGGCTCCGGCGAGGACGGTCCGTTCGTCGAACCGCTTGCGGACGGCGTCGGCGCGGAGGATCACCGCGGGAGGGTCAGCGCGTCCCCGCGCGGGGCTGATCGGAGAGGATCGCCTCGAGCCGGCGCTTCAGGTTTCCTCGAACGAGGGCGTGGCTCTCCTTCGAGAACTCGCCCCTCTCGAGCCCACGGTCGAGCGCATCGATGAGGAAGAGATAGATCGCGGCAAAATCATCGTCGAGAAGTGGTGGTGGTTGGGCTGTGCGCGAAGCGGGTTCGGTGGGCGCGGCGAAGCGCATTGCCTCTCCGGCGCGAGCAGCGCCCACCGAATCCGCCCCACCCTCAGTCCTCCTGCGCCCCCTCTTCGCGGCGAATACGAGCGCGCCAACGATCAAAAACGGCGCCGCGACCCACGGATAGATCTTCGGATTCGACCAGAACCCCGCTCCCTGGATCCTCATCGTGACCTCGGCCCCGATCGGAAAATCGGAGCCCTGATAGAGCTCGAATTTCCGGCCGTTCTGGTCGCGCTGCCCGGCGTACTTGAGCGACGCGGACTCGAGCCGAAGCTTCGGATCCTCGATCAGGACCACGAACTTGGCGGTCGGAAAGTAGAGCCGGTGCGAGAGGTCCATCCGGCCCGAGAGCGGAACGTTGTAGGTGAAACTGAACGGCCTCGTCCCCGGCGGAATCGGGCGGAGGCTCGCGAGGTCCCGCCCCTGAACGCGCACGGTCTGGGCGTCTCCACCCATCCCCATCTGAAACTCCTTCACCGAAGCCGGCAATCCGAGGCGGATCCCCGCGTTCTCGGCATGGTTCAATCCCGTTCCGAGGTAGGCGGTCTTACCGGAGTTCTCGAAGACAAGGATCTCAGTGACGTGGAGGTGGTCGGGATTGCGCTCGACAATGATGTGATGATTGGTGACGTGGACCGTCGCGACGTCGCGCCCCACCTCGTAGATCACGATGTCCTGGGTGGCCTCCCCGTTTCCCGCCGGCTCGGCCGGCCCTTCGGTGTAGAACGCCCCTTCGTATTCGGTCGAGACGAAATAGGAGAGCTGCGCACCGGCGGCGAGGCCGTCGAATCGGTACTGCCCCTTCGCGTCGGAGGTCGCCATCTTGCCGGGAAGCTCTTCCGTGCCCTTGACGATGTGGAGCGAGACGGAAACGCCGGGTGTGGGCTGGCGCGCCTCCCCTTTCAGCACGCGCCCCTGGACGGTAATGGCCTGGGCGTCCGTGGCCGCGAGCGCCGAGATCGCGAGCGCGATCCCGGCCGCAGCTGCGATCGCCCTCACGACCCGCCCGCCGCTGCGATCGCCCTCACGACCCGCCCGCCTCCGCCTGGCCGCGCCGGCTTCGCTTGTACTCCTCGATCAGGCGCTCCACGCGGTCCCCTCCCTCGACCACCACGGGGCGACGGTGCGCCTTGGGTACTTCCTTGTCCTCCTCGGCGAGCACCGCGAGAACGTCCGTCATGATCTCCTCGCGCATCCGCGCATGGTCCTCCGGAGAGATCTTTCCCGAGTCCCGGTCGAAATCGAGCTCGAGAAGGGCGCCGTAGAGGCGCCCCTTCCGCTCGGCGATCGAGCGCCGCCGCGCCTCGACGGCGGGCTCCACCCACATCCGCTCGCCGCGCAGGTAAAGGAGCGGCGAGAGGACGAACAGGAGGACCACGAGGACGAGGCAGACCTGGGCGAGGAGGGTCACGGAATCTGCGGGGGACTTACGGGCTCGACGCGCGACACGCGGCCGCCGTCACTCGCCCATCCGTTTGAGCTCGGCCTCGGCGCGCGCGCGGAGCCTTGCCAGATCCTGGTCCGCGGTCGTGGGCGCCCCGATCAAGCCGCCGCCGACCGGGCCCCCGGCGGTCACGCGGCGCCGTCCCACCCAGCGACGGAGCACGAACGCGGCGATGAAGAAGCCGATCACCGTCGCGACGAAGGGCGCGATCCAGACGATCAGATTGAAGCCTTCCGCCTTGGGCGCGCCGCGGATCACCTCGCCGTACTTGGCGACGAGGGAGGCGACGATCTGGTCTTTCCCTTTTCCGGTCTTGAGCGCATCCGTCACGAAGCCCTGCATCGCCTTGCCGGTGTCGCACGTGCAGCCGCTCAGGATCTCCCCGCAAGAACAGGGGCAGATGAGCTGGCTCGTGATCGCCCGCGCCGGATCCTTTCGCCCCGCGGCGGATTCCGTCGCTACCGCGGGCGCGATCCCCCCGGCGAGCACGACGAGAAGGGCGACGGCCGCGCCCGCGCGCCTCATCCGAGCAGCTTCTCCTCGCGCTTCAAGCGCATCCGGTCGCTCAGCGCGATCAGCGTGCCGAAGACCATGACGATCCCGCCCAGCCATACCAAGCTGACGAGCGGGTTGATGTAGGCCTGGATCGAGACCGAGCCGTCGTCGTTCACGCCGCCCAAGATCAGGTAGAGATCCTCCGCCGGGGTCGGCCGAAGCGCGACCTCGGTCATCGGCTGCTGGGACTTCGAGTAGAAGGCCTTCGAGGGGTGCATCGTCTGAAGACGCTTCCCGCCCTGCGACACGTCGACGGCGGCCCGCGTCTGCATCGCGTTCTTGATCTGCTTCTCCTCGACCCCGCGGAGCGTCAGCGAATAGGGCCCGATCGCGAGCGACTCGCCGGGCTTGAGCGGCGCGTGGGCTTCCTTCTGGAACACCGAGGAGCCGAGCACGCCGACGAAGATCATCACGACCCCGAAGTGGACGATGTAGCCGCCGTACCGGCGCTTGTTCTTTTGCACCAGGTGGACCATCGCCATCGGGGGCGCCGCCGGCTCCGTGTCCTTCCGCGCCTGAATCCCGCGGGCGAATTCCATGACGATCGTCGCGAGCACGAAGGCGGCGCCGGCGACGCAGACGATCGGGTAGACGCCGTGGAGGCCGAACGGGATCCCGACCAGCGTCGCGAGCACGCCGACGAAGATCGGAAGGATGAAGTTCCGCTTCAAGACCGACGCGGTCGCGCGCTTCCACGAGAGAACCGGCCCGATACCCGTGAGCAGGAGGAGCGCCAGCGCGATCGGAACGTTCACCCGGTTGAAGAAGGGCGCCGAGACCGAGATCTTCTCGCCGGTCACGGCTTCGCTGATCACCGGGAAGGTCGTGCCCAGAAACGTGGCAAAGGTCAAAGCGACGAACAGCACGTTGTTGAAGAGGAACGAGCCTTCCCGCGAGACGACCGCGTCCATCCGGTTTTCGCTCTCGAGGAGCACCTTCCGGTAGAGGATCAGCGCGGTTGCCGCGGTGCTCGAGATCAGGATGAACCCCAGGAACCACGGGCCGATGTCCGACTCCGCGAAGGAGTGGACCGAGGTCAGGACACCCGACCGCGTCAGGAACGTTCCGAAGATCGAGAGCTCGAACGTGAGGACGATGAGAGCCACGTTCCACGTCTTGAGCATCCCGCGGCGTTGCTCGATCATGACCGAGTGGAGGAACGCCGTTCCCACGAGCCACGGCATGAGCGAGGCGTTCTCGACCGGATCCCAGCCCCAGTAGCCACCCCATCCCAGCTCGATGTAGGCCCACCGGGCGCCCAGGAGCACCCCAAATCCCAGGAACATCCAGTTGAAGAGCGTCCACCGCCGGACTTCCTCGATCCACCGGGTCCCCGTGCGATTCATCAGGAGGACCGCGATCCCAAAGGCAAAGGGGATGATGAACCCGACGTAGCCCGTATAGAGGATCGGCGGGTGGATCATCATGCCGGGATCTTGGAGCAGCGGGTTCAGGCCGTTGCCGTCCGCGGGAGGCGTCGCCAGGATTCGAAACGGCGAGCAGACGAAGGTAAGGAGCCCCGTGAAGAAGATCATGACCGTGGCGACCACCATCGCCACGGCGTCGTAGAACGGATCGAACCGCTTCCGGTAGCACCAGAGGAAGGCCGCGCCGTAGCTGCTCAGGATCAAGAGCCAGAGCAGAAGGGATCCTTCCTGCCCCGCCCAGAGGGCGCTCGCCGCGTAGTAAGGAGGAAGGTCGAGGCTCGTGTGCTCGGCCACGTAGCGGTAGGAGAAGTCGCGGGCCACGAGCGCCCGCTCCAGGACGATCGTCGCCAGCAACGTGAGCCCGCAGACGATCCAGACCGCGCGCCGCCCGCTCTTCAGGGGGCCCGCCATTCCCGTCCGGAGCCCCCACGCGATCGAGAGGACCGCGTAGCAAGAGCAGGCGAACCCGAGAATTATGGCGAGCCGACCGATCTCGCTCACGAGCGATCCTTCCCCAATCCTTCCGCCTCGTACTTCGAGGGGCACTTGGTGACGAGCTTCGAGGCGTGGAGGGTCTTCTCGTCGTGCCGGTAGGTGCCTTCCACCACGACCTCGCGCCCGGCCGCGAACGCGTCGGGCATGAGGCCCTCGTAGACGACCGCGATCGCCTCATCTCCTCCGTCGGTCATCCGGAACGCGAGGCGCGGCTCCTTCTGGTCGTAGACGACGCTCCCCGAGGCGACTTTCCCGTCGAGTCTAAAGCCGCCCGCCTTGGGGGCTTGGGATAGCCGGGACAGCTCGGTCACGGTCATGTACTGGAGGCCGGTCTGCTTCACACCGGAGAGAATGAGATAGGCCACCGAGCCGACGACGGCGAAGGTGATCAGGATGAGCCGAAGCGACGCCTTATTCATCGGTTAGTCCGCGGATGATGAAGCCTGAAGAGGAGTTTTTCATCTTCATTGATAGTACCCGGTAGTGACGCGAATTACACCATCACTCGCCGCGGCCGAAGGAGGTGGATGAGGAGGATACCCGCCAGGAAACCGCCCACGTGCGCCCACCACGCGACGCCGCCCCCGGCGGCGCCCAACGTCACGAATCCGCCGATCGCCTGGGCCAGAAACCAGAGCCCGAGCATCAGCCACGCGGGGAGCTCCGCCAGCTGAAGGAAGAACCCAAGCGGCACCAGCGTGACGACCCGCGCGCTCGGAAACCGGACGAGGTAGCCGCCGAGCACGCCCGCGATCGCTCCGCTCGCCCCGATGGTGGGCAGCGGCGAGAGGGGCGAAAGGTAGTAGTGCGTGAGGCCCGCCGCGAGCCCGCAGAGGATGTAGAACACCGCGTACCGGAAGTGCCCGAGCACATCCTCGACGTTGTCCCCAAAGATCCAGAGGAACCACATGTTCCCGATCAGGTGGAGCCAGCCGCCGTGGAGAAACATCGAGGTGAAGAAGGGGGCCGCAACGCTCTCCAGGCCGAGGGTCTTGGTTTCCAAGCCGTAAGTGATGTTCTGGGGCACGAGCGCGTAGGCCAGGATGAATCGGTTGATCCCCTGGCCGAGGGACAGCTCGAGGAGGAAGGCCGCCGAGCAGGCGAGGATGATCGCCACGGTGACGGCGGGAAATCTGCCGGATGGATTGATGTCGCGGATCGGGATCATCGGACCGGAGGTCTACCCGAGCCAGTGCGTCAGTGATGCATCGTGAAGATCCGGCCGAAGAACCGGCCGATCACGGCGCCCGCCACGACGTCGGAGAAGAAGTGGCGGTTCCCCACGACGCGCGAGGCGGCGACAAACCCGGCGAGGCCGTACGCGGTCCAGCCGGCGGCGTGGCCATACGTGCGGTCCAGCACCGCCGCCGCCGCGAACGAGCTGGCGGCATGCCCCGAGGGAAAGGAGTCCCGATCGCTTCCGTCGGGGCGCTCCCGGTTGGTCGCTGCCTTGAGAAGGAGAACGGTCGCCGTAGTCGCGGCCATCGAGGCGATAAGCCGCTTCGCGGTGCCTACGGTGCGGGGGTGGTGCGTGGCCGCTCCACCGATCCAGATGATCACGGAACCGCCTCCCAGCGTGAAGGGGCTCCCGATGACATGGCCGACGTCGTACATCGCGGTCGACTTGCCCGACCCCGGCTTGAAGGTGTCGTCGAGGAGGAATCCGGCGCCGATCGCGGCGCCCGCGATGACGATCTCGCGGAGCACGACGGAGCGTCGCGGCAGCGGATCGGTGAAGCCAGCCGTCTCGTCGCCTTGCTCCCGGAGCGCGGCGGCCCCGTCGGCGAGCCCGGGCAGGTATGGGATCGGCCGTGGCCCGCCGGCCCGGGGCTCGATCGCCGGGGCGCCGGTCCGCGCGACCGACGCGTCGCCGGCGAGCAGGGCGGATGGAATCTCCTCCGCCGCGGCTGCCGCGCTCAAGCACACGATCGCGACTGTGCCGGCGGCGAGGGCTCGAAGGTGCATGGGACGCGTGAAGCACATGAAACGCATGAGGCGGGAGAATACCCTACTTTTATCGCCGCCGCGAGCCGGATGGCGTATTCTCTCGCGCCTATGGCCGATCGGAAATCGGGCGCGAAGTTTCGCCCGCTCGCCGCGTTGGTCGAATCGCGGATCGCGGACGGGCTCTTCCCCGGAGCCGTCGTCGCGGTGGGGCGCGCCGATGGGGTTGCGTACCGGGCCGCCTTCGGCCGCCGCGCGCTCTCTCCGCGCCGCGAGGCGATGTCGGAGCGGACGATCTTCGACCTCGCTTCCCTCACGAAGGTGATGGCCACGGCGCCCCTGGTGGTGGAGCGCGCGGTCCGGGGCGAGCTTTCCCTCCTCGATCCGGTCGAGCGGCATCTCGCGGAGACCCGCGGGAGCCCCGTCGGAGCGATCCCGCTCCATCTGCTGCTCACCCACACGTCGGGATTGGCGGCCGACAATCCGATCGAGGACTACGCGGGCAGCAAGGCGGAGCTTCTCGCCGCGATCGTCGGCGAACCGCTCGAGTCGCCCCCCGGCACCCGGTTCGTCTACAGCGACGTCGGCTACGTAATTCTCCAATTGATTCTGGAGAGAGCGGAGCGCCGGCGCCTCGATCGCATCGCCCGAGCCGGCCTGTTCGAGCCTCTCCGCTTTCGGGACACGCGCTATGGCATCGGCCCCGCCGACCTGGCGCGAACGGCGCCCACGGCCCTCGAGCGCGGCCGTTGGCTTCGCGGGCGCGTCCACGACCCCCGCGCTCGCTCGCGCGCTTTGGGCGGGGTCGCCGGGCACGCCGGGATGTTCGGAACCGCGGCGGAGGTGGCGAGATTTTGCGAGCTGATCCTGAACCGCGGGCGGTATCGCGGGCGCCCGCTCCTCTCCGAGGAGTCGGTGCGGGCGATGACCACCGACCAGTGCGGGGGAAACGTCGGCGCGCGGCGCGGCTTCGGCTTTGACATCGAAAGCCCCTATTCCGCCCCGCGCGGGCGGCACTTCTCGAGGAGCTCCTTCGGCCACTCGGGGTGGACCGGGGTCTCGCTCTGGATCGATCCGGAGTCGGACGCCTACGTGGTGCTGCTCACGAACGCCATCCACCCGGACGGGCACAAGGACTTGAAGGCGTTCCGCTCGGACGCCGCGTCGTTGGCGGCGGAAGGTTTGGGGATCAATACTGGTATTTCGGTTCCCAGTCCTTCACTCCGTCGCTGAGGAGCGCGAAGAGGTGCCAGATTCCGGAGAACGGATCGAACGGTCCGAACGGCGCCCTCGCGACGCGAACGATCTTCCCATCGGCCGAGCGCGAGAACGTCGAGACGCCCGGCATCCAACCCTTCTCGCCGCGGAATCCCATATCCTCGATGAAGGTCGACCGATGCCCGGAGACCATCGGGAACCGCCATCCGCGCGATTCCGAGAACTGCCGCTGGGTCTCGGGTGAATCGGGCGAGCAGACCGCGAAGGCGGCGCGATTCTCGAGGTGCGGGAAGACGCCGTTGAAGCCGTCGGCCCAAAGCGTGCAGTAGCGGCAGCCCTTCCCCATGTTGTGAATCACGATGAGGTCGCCCTTGTTGCCGAAGAGCTGGGAGAGCTTGATCGGCCCCTGCAGGCCCGAAAGGATGTAGTCCTGAATCTCCTTGCGCGGGAGTTGGCGTTTCAGCTCCGCCAGCTTCTCATGCTGAACGACCAGGTGTTCCTCGAGTCTCTCGACTTCGGATACGATGTCGGTGCCGCTCGGATTCATGCATCCCCCCGTCTCCGCGGTCGCGGCGATCTTGGGAGAACCGCCGGGCCACAAGGCCGAAAGTATATCGACTCGGGTCGACGAAATTCCAGCAGGCCGCCCCCGCGTTATACTCGAGGCGGGAGCGCTTCTTCTATCTTCCAACGGGGAGGGCAGTTGTGGAGCCGGCCGTGAACGGCGCAAGCAGGGCACGATCGCGAGGCGCGCGCTTGGCGTTCCTGGCCGCGGTTATGGCCGCGACGGTGGGCGCCGCGCCCACGTTCGAGTCCCACTGGCAGGATGGAAAAGCCGAGCTGGACGGGTACCGCTACAGCGTGACCCGCTACGGCCAGCTCCGCCAGGGCACGGGGGTCATGGTGTTCGTGACCGAGCCGTTCAGCGAGGCGAAGCGGGTGAAGGTGGACAATCCCGCCGCGAACCCCAAGGACACGTTCGAGGCCCTGAAGCTCAACTTCGTTCGCGATTTTCAGACCGGGATCTACGACTACAACACGATGACCTCCGTCTTCGTGCGAAGCCGCGACTTCTCGCCGGCGAAAATCTCGTTCTCGAGCGCCGAGTGGTGCGGGCACGTCTACGAGGAGATGATCTTCGGCCCGCGCGAGATCGCGGATCGATACACCAGCTACTTCGAGGACGAATCCGCCGACCGGCGGCTCAATCTAACGGTGAAGGCCACGGGGACGAAGGGCATGGCGGAGGAGGAGCTGTTCGTTCTGCTCCGGGACCTGCGGGCCGAGTGGTTGAAGCCGGGCGAGAAGCGGACGGTGCCCTTCCTGGCATCGGCTTTCTACCGCCGGCTGGCGCACAGTCCGATGCTGTGGAACGAGGCGGTCATCGAGCGTTCCCGTGGCGCGGGGTCCGTGAGAGTTCCGGCCGGAACATTCGAGACGAGCGTTTACACGGTCTCGGTCGCCGGGGTCCGCGATGGCAAATTCTGGATCGAACAGGCCTATCCTCATCGGATCATTCGCTGGGAATGGACCCCCGCTGCGAAACGCACCGGAGGCGAGGGCGGTCACTGGAGCCCGGGCGAGGCCCTCGACTCCGGCGAGCTGACCGGGAGCGCGCGCCTTTCCTACTGGCGGCTTCACAATCTCGGCGACGAGAAGTACTTGAAAGATCTGGGGCTGACGGCCGGGCCGGGCGGCGCGACGGTCCCGGGCGGTCCGAAGTTCCGGGAAAGCGCGGTTCCAGGAGAGCGCAAATGAACGTGGCGCGTTGGGTGGACCGGAGGTTCGCGTTCACGATGCCGGTGACGCTGTTCCCGGTCGTTGTGGAGCGTCTGCGGGGCGCGCCCGCGAGGATGGAAGACAAGGTCCGCAACATTCCCGAGGAGACTCTGACGCGCCGCGACGGCGACCATTGGTCCGCTCAGGAACACGCCGGGCACCTCGTGGACCTGGACGAGCTCCACGCCGGCCGCCTCGATGACTTCCTCTCGGGAGCGAAAATCCTCCGCGCCTGGGACGTGACGAACCGGAAGACCTTCGACGCGAACCACAACGCGCGGCCGATCGGCGAGATCGTGAGGGCGTTCCGCAAAGAGCGAGGCGCGTTCGTGAAGCGGCTGGAAGAGTGGGAGGACGACGCGATCACCCGAACCGCGATCCACCCCCGCCTTCAGCAGCCGATGCGGGTCATCGACATGGCGTTTTTCGTCGCCGAGCACGACGACCACCATCTCGCCGTGATGTCGGAGCTTCTACGGCGGTTCGGGGCGCGGCGGACCTAGAGAGTCCGGACGGGCCGGTGCCCGTCGGGGAGGCCACGACGCGCGCTCCCGACCACCTAGAACTGCGCCTTCTCCGTCGAACCTTCCAGGGCGAGCGTCGAGCACCCGCCGTTCGTGATCACCTGCATCACATCGTCGAAGTAGCCGGTCCCCACCTCGCGCTGATGCCGCGTCGCGGAGTAGCCGTGCTCTTCGGACTTGAACTCAGCGGCCTGTAGCTCGGCATAGCCCGACATGCCGCGGTCCTTGTAGGCGCGCGCCAGCTCGAACATGCCGTGGTTGAGCGAGTGGAAACCGGCCAGCGTGACGAACTGGAACTTGTAGCCCATCGCTCCCAGCTCGCGTTGAAACCTGGCGATCGTCGAATCGTCGAGCTTCGCCTTCCAGTTGAACGACGGCGAGCAGTTGTAAGCGAGCATCTTGCCGGGGAACTTGTCCCGGATCGCGTCCGCGAACGCCTTCGCCTCGTGGAGGTCCGGCGTCGACGTCTCGCACCAGATGAGATCGGCGTAAGGCGCGTAGGCCAGCCCGCGCGCGATGGCGCACTCGATCCCGCCCTTGTACTGGTAGAACCCCTCCGGCGTCCGCTCGCCGGTCAAGAACTCCCGGTCGCGCGGATCGACATCGCTGGTGATCAGCTTGGCGCTGTCGGCGTCCGTGCGCGCGACGATCAGCGTCGGCACGTCCATGACGTCCGCCGCAAGCCGCGCCGCCACGAGGGTGCGGATGAAATGACTGGTCGGGACGAGCACCTTGCCCCCGAGGTGGCCGCACTTCTTCTCGGAGGAAAGCTGGTCCTCGAAATGGACCGCCGCGGCCCCCGCCTCGATCATCGCCCTCATCAGCTCGAACGCGTTGAGCGGTCCGCCGAATCCGGCCTCGGCGTCGGCGACGATCGGCGCAAGCCAGTAGCGCTTGTCGGCCGGTTGGCCGTTCGCCTGACCGTTTCCATTCGCGCGCCCGTTGCCGTTCGCGTGCCCGTTCCGATGTCCGTTCGAGCGCGCGCCTTCCTGCACGCCCTTCCGGGACTCCGAGTTCTCGATCTGATCCGCGCGGAGGAGCGCCTGATTGATCCGGCGCACCACGCTCGGAACGCTGTTCGCGGGGTAGAGGCTCTGGTCGGGGTAGGTCTGCCCCGCGAGGTTCGCGTCGGCGGCTACCTGCCAGCCGCTCAGGTAAATGGCGTCGAGCCCGGCCTTCACCTGCTGGACCGCCTGATTCCCGGTCAGCGCGCCGAGCGCGTTCACGTACTCGCGCGTCGTGAGGAGGTGCCAGAGCCGCCGCGCTCCCAGGTCCGCGAGCGTGTACTCGATCTTGACCGTGTTCTTGAGCCGCTCAACGTCCTCGCCGCGGTACGGCCGCACGATTCCGGCCCAGCGGGTCGCTGGAACGGGCGGAGCCTCGGGCAGGGCGAACTTGGCCTGTCGGGCCACTCGGTTGGCGGTTCGGGAGACGCGCGTTACTGGCATGGGAAAGCTACCTCCGGTGGTTGTCTGTGGCATGTGGTCCATCCGTGGGGGTGCCGTCCGCGGTATCGAGAAGCTGGTACGCCGGGAGCGTCAGGAAATCTTCGAGCCTCTCCTGGGTGGAGAGACGCTCGAAGAGCGCCCGCGCTTCTTGGAACCGGCCCTTACGGAAGCGATCGGCGCCGATCTCCGTTTCGATTCTCTTCATCTCGTGATCGGTCAGGGCCCGAACGAGGTCGGCGTCGACCTTCCGTCCGTCCGCGAGCGTGGCGGCGTGGTGAATCCACTGCCAGACCTGCGAGCGGGAGATCTCCGCGGTCGCCGCGTCCTCCATCAGGTTGTAGAGCGGCACGCAGCCGTTTCCCCGGAGCCAGGCCTCGGTGTACTGCACCCCGACCCGCACGTTGAGCCGCAAGCCGTCCTCGGTGCGCGTTCCGTGAGGCACCTCGAGGAGATCCGCCGCGGTCACGTGCACGTCGTCCCGGCGCCGCTCGAGCTGGTTCGGCCCGGGCATGACCGCCTCGAACACCTCTCGCGCGACGGCGACGAGCCCGGGATGCGCGACCCACGTGCCGTCGTGGCCGTCCATCACCTCGCGCAGCTTGTCCGCGCGCACCTTCTCGAGAGCCCGTTCGCTCGCCTCCGGATCGTTCTTGATCGGGATCTGCGCCGCCATTCCGCCCATCGCATGCACGCCGCGCCGGTGGCACGTGCGCACGCAGAGTTGCGTGTAGGCCCGCATGAACGGCTGCTCCATGGTGACCTGGGAGCGATCGGGGAGGATCGCCTGTGAATCGCGACGACGGGTCTTGATGAAGGAGAAGATGTAGTCCCAGCGCCCGCAGTTGAGCCCGGCCGAATGCTCGCGAAGCTCGTAGAGGATCTCGTCCATCTGGAATGCCGCGGGGAGCGTCTCGATCAGGACCGTCGCCTTGATCGTGCCGCGCGGGATGCCGAGGAGCTCCTGCGCCCGGACGAAGACGTCGTTCCAGAATCGCGCTTCGTGATGGCTCTGGAGCTTGGGGAGATAGAAATAAGGACCGGTGCCGCGTTCAAGCAACGCACGCGCGTTGTGGAAGAAGTAGAGGCCAAGGTCGAACAGGCACCCCGGCACCGGCTTTCCGTCAACCGTCAGGTGGCGCTCGGGAAGGTGAAGGCCGCGCGGCCGGACGAGGAGCGTCGCCGTGCTCTCGTTCAGCCGGTATTCCTTTCCGCTCGCCGGATCGGTGTACTCGATCCTGCGTCGGACCGCGTCGTAGAGATTGTTCTGCCCCTGGACGTTGTTGTCCCACGTCGGAGCGTTGGAGTCCTCGAAGTCCGCCATGAAGCAGTTCGCGCCCGAGTTCAAGGCATTGATCACCATCTTCCGTTCGACCGGACCGGTGATCTCGACCGTGCGGCGGAGAAGATCGGCCGGCAGCGGCGCGACGGTCCACGCGCCCTCGCGGATGGCGGCGGTCTCCCTCAGGAAGTCGAGGGTCGCGCCGGAATCGAGGAGCGCCTGGCGCTCGGCGCGCGCGTCCATGAGCTCGGCGAGGCGCGGCGCGAATCGGCGCGTCAGGTCGGCCAGGAACGCGAGTGCCTCAGGCGTGAGGATCCGGTCATAACCCGGGCGTATCGGCCCGAGTACTTCCAGCCCTGGAATTCCAGTCGTGGCGGTATGCGTTGGCGTTGACATCGTTGAATAGTATGACAGAGGAGGCTCGATATTGCAACTAATTTCTTGTGTTACAATAGATTACAAGATATTACTTGTTGAATATGTTGATTGTAATATTGCAAATAGTGTAAACTAACTGCCGACCATGAAGATGAAAGCGACGGGTCTAGGAAGGCGCATCCACGGCCTTCGGCAGAAGGAGGGTCTGACCCAGGCGGCCCTCGCCACTCGGCTGGGGATTTCGGCCTCCTACCTCAACCTGATCGAGAACGATCGCAGGCCCCTGAGCGCCAACCTCCTCCTCGCGCTCGCCCGGGCGTTCGACATGGACCTCCGCGCCTTCGCCCCTGGGGAGGACGCCAACGTGGTTGCCGACCTCATGGAGGCGTTCGGCGACCCCCTCTTCGAGGAGCGGAAGCTGAGCGAGAGCGAGGTCAGGGACTTCGTGGCGGGAAGCCCGGAGGTGGCTCGCGCGGTGACCCACCTCCACCACGCCTACACGGCCGCGCGGGCTTCGGCCGAGTCGATCGCCGCCCAGGTCCTGGACCGGCAGGATCTCTCGGGCGTCGATCGCGCCGGGCTGGCCGCGGAGGAGGTTTCGGACCTGATCCAGCGGCACGTGAACCACTTCCCGGAGCTGGAGGAGGAGGCGGAGCGGATCTGGAGCGAAGGAAAGCTCGAGGATCAGGATCTCTTCGAGGGGCTCGCGCACTACCTCGAGAAGACCCACCGCGTCGCGGTTCGGATCCTCAAGGTAGGCGAGATGGGGGGCGCCGTGCGCCGGTTCGACCCCGAGCGGCGCGAGCTCCAGATCTCGGAGGTCCTCCGCCGGGGGTCGCGAAATTTCCAGCTCGCGCACCAGGCCGGGCTTCTGACCTGCACGGAGACGCTGAACCGGATCGCCACCGACCCGCAGCTCACGTCGTCCGGATCGAGGGCCCTCTGCCGCGTCGCGCTGGCCAACTACTTCGCCGGCGCGGTCCTCACCCCCTACGAGCCTTTCTTCCGGGCCGCCGAGGACGAGCGGTACGACCTCGACCTCCTGGGGCACCGGTTTCGCGTCAATTTCGAGCAGGTCTGCCACCGCATCACGACCCTGAATCGCCCGGGCGCCCGGGGAATCCCGTTTCACATGGTCCGGATCGACATCGCGGGGAACATCTCGAAGAAGTTCAGCGCCACCGGGCTCCGGTTCCCGCGCTTCGGCGGGCTCTGCCCCCTCTGGAACGTGCACGCCGCGTTTCTCCAGCCGGGGGTCATCCGCGCCCAACTCGACCGTCTTCCCGACGGGACGATGTTCTTCTCCGTGGCGCGCACGATCCGAAAGCACCGGGGCGGCTACCACGCGCCCGATGTCCTCTACTCGATCGGCCTGGGCTGCGATGTCGAATCGGCCCAGCGGATGATCTACTCGGACGGATTCGATCTCTCGGGCCCCGCCGGGGCGGCGCCCGTCGGTATCACGTGCCGCCTGTGCGAGCGGCTCGATTGCCGGGCGAGGGCATTCCCATCGATCTACCAGCCGCTCAAGGTGGATGAAAACGTGCGCGGAGTGTCGTTCTTCGCGAGGACGGAGCGGGAGGGGTGATGCGTCCGTGGCGGCCGACGCCGGCCGGCGGTCCTAGGTTCGGGTCGCTTGGAAGATGAAGAGCTGCACCACCGTCCAGAGGACGAGCGCGATGCCGGTGACGGGGAGCGTGAGCCCGAGGAGGAATCGAACGCCGATACCGCGTGTGCTGTGGTGCTGCATGCCTTGAACTATCGGCAGGCCGCGGCGGCTCTTTAGCGGGGAGCCCCTACCTGCAACCCGAAGCGGGCTCCCCTAGCGACTGCCCGAAGCGGGCTCCCCTACCGGCCGCCCGTCCGGTCCACGAACACCTTTCCGCCCTTCATCACCCAGCGTACTCCGTTCACCACCGCCCCGATGTCGGCCAGCGGATCCCCCTCGACCGCCACGATGTCGGCGTAGCAACCGGGCACCACGGCGCCGAGATCCTTCTCCATGCCGAGGAGCGCCGCCGCGTTGGTCGTCGCGGTCGCAAGCGCCTCGGCCGGCGTCATCCCGGCCTTCACGAACCAACCGAGCTCCCGGGTGTTCTCGCCGCACATCGTGAAGAGGGCGTCCGAGCCCATCGCGACCTTCACCCTCGCGTGGATCGCGCGCCGGAGCGTCTCGAGATTCCGGGCCCGGTAGGCGTCGAGCCCGGCGACGGCTGTCGAGTCGTAGCCGAACTCCGCGGCGTGCTCCGCGTAGTAGCGGTTGTGGTCCACCGTGGGCACGTACGTGACGCCGCGCCTCGCCATCTCGCGCAGCGTGCCGTCGTCGATGTCGATCGCGTGCTCCACCGAGTTGGCGCCCGCCCGGACCGCGTCGCGAGCGCCATCCGGGCCGTAGGAGTGGATCGCCACCGTCTTCCCCCGCTCGTGCGCCACGTCGACGGCCGCCTTCATCTCCTCGTAGGTGTAGGTCTGATACCCGGTGACGTCGTCGGCGCTGCCGGACGATCCATAGACCTTGATCTCGTCCGCTCCCGCGGCGATCTGCTGCCGGGCCGCTTTCAGGACGCCCTCCACGCCGTCCGCGTTCCCTCCGGCCGCCGCCTGCGGCGCGTCCTGGAAAGGGGACATCGTGGGATAGAGCCCGTACCCCGCGACGAACATGCGCGGGCCCACCATCGCCCCGCGATTGATGAGGTCGCGCATCGAGATGTCCATGTACTGGAAGGAGCCCAGGTCGCGTACGGTGGTCACGCCCGTCTCGAGCGTCCGGCGCGCGTTCTCCTCCGCCATGTAGAGGGTCTGCATGGCGGGACGCGCCTCGAGCTGTTGCCAGGGACGGGAGCCTGGAGCGCGGTCCCACCAGTAGGTCATGTGCGTGTGGACGTCGATGAGGCCGGGAATTCCAGTGAGGCGCGTGAAGTCGAACTGCTCCGCCCCCGCGGGGACGGCGGCCTTGGAGTAGGCGGCAACCGAACGGATGCGCTCGCCGTCCACGAGCACCAGCGCGTCCTGGATCGTATGCCCCTTGCCGTCGATGAGCCGGCCGAAGCGGATCGCCTTGAGCCGGGCGCCGTGGGACGCCTCCGCGCGCCGCGGGCCGCGCACGGCGCCATGCGACGGAGCGCCCGCGGGCGGTGAGGATGGAGCGGCCGGGCGGCCGGGCCCCAGGTCCGGCTCGGGCAGCTCGGACGAAGGCATGCGCGGGACCCCGATATCACGCCACATCTTCCACTCGCCCGTGCGGTCGCGCTTCCAGATCTCGACGTAGTGGCCGGAGTCCGGCTCCGACGTCGTGGACCCGATGGGCCCGATCGTGAAGTTCCAGAATCCGGTCTCGTATGCCGTATCCCCGATCAGGAAGACGTCGGCCGTCGTGATGGTGCCCTCGGTCATGCGCACGCTCGCGAAGACGTCGCGCATGCGCGACCGGATCCTGTCGCGTCCCACCGTGAGCCCTCCGCCGGGACGAAGGAGCGCTCCGTCCGTGGCGAACAGGGACGCGAAGAGGTCCGCGTCCCCGGTCTGCCAGGCGCGGACGAAGCCCGCGTTGCCTTCGTCGATGGCCGCTCGCACCTCGGCCGAGTCGGCGGGCGTCGCACCCCACGCGCACGGAGCGGCCAGGGCGAGCGCAAGGACAACGAATGCGGCCCCCACCCTTCCTCTCGCCCGCATCAGCCCTCCTGCTCCTCGTAGCGGGACTTGAGCCGCGCGATCACGGCCGGGTCCGCCAGGGTCGTCGTGTCCCCCA
>Ga0137409_10001597_pt1 | contig 24545 bp, 25 predicted proteins | sample CZODoug1_16funga_FD_122059 | JGI IMG/M metagenome (GOLD analysis project Ga0137409, IMG submission 122059) | Vadose zone soil fungal communities from Angelo Coast Range Reserve, California, USA - CZODoug1_16fungal (Hybrid Assembly) | ecosystem: Environmental > Terrestrial > Soil > Vadose zone...
CTCATAGATCTTAACCCCTGCGGCAAGCAGGTCCGTGTAGTAGCTGCGGCTGGCCGCTCCGACAATCCACGAATCGTTCCTGGAGGGAAAGACGATCGTGGTGTCCACGCCCCGGTAGGCGGTTGTGCAGAGCGCATTCTGCAGTGACTCGTCGGGCACGTAGTAGGGAGTCGTGACGACGAGCTCGCGACGCGCCGCGTACATCAGGGATTCGAACATCTCGGGCATGGCCGAGTAGCGCACTGTCGGACCCGCTCCGCCTCAATCTCGCGCATCGAGATGCGCCGTTAACCCGCTCCACCTGCCTCGGTGCCGAACCCGGCACCGAGGCGGCCATTGGTCATGGTTTCTAGCCCTATCAGAGTCGATACCCAGGCGGGATGTACTCGTATGGGTAGAGATAGCTGCTCGGGATGTACTCGCCGAACCAACTATCGTCTTTTACAGTGCTAAAAGCGCGCCGACGGACAATTCCGCCAAGCTCTCGCATCCGCGAATCGATCGGCAACGTTGAGTCTTCGGACACATCGGCGATGACGGCAGATTGGCCGGCGTCAAGAACGAACGCCGTCTCATCGGTCGCTTGATCGCGAGTGTCGGCACGAATCAGATCCGTAGTCAGACCAACCGCGCCACCGGCGGCGGCGCCGATAGCAGCTCCGCCAGCGGCGCCAACCGCCGCGCCTGCGGGTCCCGCCAAAGCGCCCAGCAAGGCGCCAATGCCTACGCCAAAGGCGGTCGCCATGGCGGGCTCGGTCTCCTTGGTATCGACTTGGAACTCGCCCCAGTTGTTACGATGGACCACCGTTGCTCCGTGGACCGTGATGTCTCCTTCGCCGTCCATTTGCCAGAGCGCGTGCAGGGCCTTGTAAGCTTTGCCTGTGTCGTTAAAGATCAATGCGATGTAATTGTGCATGAAACTCTCCTATTTACGGGTTTTGGTGGATTCAGCCGAACGATTTGCGGCAACGGCTTCGCTGACTTTTTGAACGGAAGCGCGCGCGTCGGCGAGGGTTTGCCGGATCGAGGCCTGGAAGGCTGGGCCGGAGTTCTTCACAGCCTCGGCGGCGTGCTTCTGCACCGCTTCGAGATCTGTGACGGCCTCTTTCAGGTGCTTCTTTGTGGCCTCGTTCTGTACGCCGACGGAGGCCTTGACAGACTCCGTGACCGCCTTGGCCTTCTGCCCAACGGCCTCGAGATCGGATTTTACGGCGCCGCTGCGCTTTGCCGCGGCATCACTGATCGCTCCATGCAGCTCTTGCGCAGCCGCTCGAACGCGGTCTAGATCTTTGTTCATACTCATATAACATGCTCCTCGTACTGTACGCCGGTAAGCGACCGGCACGCCCTACTCAAATTGATTCATCGCGCGACTTAAGGTTGTTGTCGGCGCTGATAGTCATCGCGAAGGCGGCTGATCCGCGCCTCGATGGCCGCCTTGGCGTCACCTTTCTCTTGGTCCGCTTTCTTCTGCAGCGCCTGGACCTTCGCCTGCACTTGCTCTTCGGCCTGCTTGGAGCGCACCTGGTTTTGCTCGAGCCTCTTCTCCAACCGTTCGCGCAGGCGATCAATCTGCGCCTGTAATTTCGCCTTCCGATCGCTGCGTGCCTTGGCATGCTCTGCTTTGAGCTGGTCGAGTTCGGTGCGCCGGGCAGCTACCTCGCGTGCGCGACGTTCATCCTCGACGTCACTCGTGATGGTGCGGAACACAGCCCCGCCAAGAGCTTCCATCCGCATGTCCACCGGCGTGACCCACTCTTCATCCATATCGGCGACGACGGCAAATTTGCCGGCAATCAAAGCCGTCGAGACCTCGGACAAGAAGTCCTCGTCCACCCCGGATGTGTGCAGGTCACCGATGAGACCGGCCAGCGAACCCGCACTCATGCCGATAGCCAAGCCGACGGGTCCGCCCAGGGCCCCAATCAGGCTCCCGAGGGCCGTCCCCCCAAGGGTCCAAGCCGGGAACTGCTCGTCCACGCGCTCCCTCGACACGGTGCCGTCGGCATTCTTCTTGATCACCGCCAGCGAATTCACGTCGATGCTGCCTTCGCGATCGAGTGCAGACAAAGCCTGCACACCCTCGTAGGCCGCTTTTTCATTGCCAAATACGATTGCTATCATCTTGTTCACGTCAATTCTCCTGAAGAAGTGTGGGATGGTGGCGCGCCGTTCATGCACTCGCGAAGGATCGACCGCTCGGAACAGCGCGCAGCGCCGCACCGAGGGCGATGAACCACCCGCCATCGAAAATGAAATCGATCCCGATGGCCATTCCGATGAACCAGAGGCTTGAGGTCGGCAGCTGCGTGAGCAACATGACGCCAAGAGCCACGGAGACGATCCCGGAGAAGACCGCCCAGCCCCACTGCGGGAACTGCAAGGCGCCGGCGCCAATTGCCCGGAATACGCCGCCGACGATGAAAAGCGACGCGAGCACCAGGGTCAGACCGTATTCCCCTGCAATCGGGTAGCGCACCAGCAGGTATCCCGTGAACCCGCGCAGCAGTGCGCTCAGGAAGAAGAGAAAGAATCCGCTCCAGGTACGCACCTGAAACGCCTGGATCAGCGCGACGAGGGCGCCCACGATGAGCAGCCAGCCGAACGCGAGTACGGTCGCCAGCGTCGCCGTCACATCACCCAAAATGCAAACACCGCCGAGAACAATAAGCGCGATGCCAAGCGCTATGAACCAGCCCCAGGAATCATGGATCTTGTCGAGTCCGGCCGCGATGGACGCGCCGATGGAATTGCTTGCTAACATGGTAATACCTCTATGTGTTAAGTTCGGTGGAAGGATCTTCAACTTGACGTCGTGGTTCTAATCACTTCTGACTGGGCGGCGGCGCGTACTCAAAGTTGGGCGTTCCTTCCAGTGCCTCTTTGCTCGCACCGGGTAGAACGAGCTTCCCGTCCTCCAGTTTGATCTGGGATACCGGGATGGCGACATCGTGACGATCAACCCCTAAGAAGCCGCCCGCCCCGATGATGGCGTAAGAGACGGCCTTGTCGGGCGCGATGATGATGTCGTCGATCTTCCCGATGCGTTCACTCTTGTCGTTGTACACGGCCTTGCCGAGAACCTGGCGCTTGGCGCTCCAACCAAATGCCACTTCGCGCATCTCGGCAGCTGCGACGCCGAGCAGCGTCGACCCGGCGACCTGCGCGGGTGTGACAATGGGCAGCAATAAAACAACACCGGCGAGAATGATGACGCTTGAACGATTCATAGATTCCTCCTGAAGCTTCACAAATGGCACGCATGATCGTTACCCGCTTCCGACCGTTCTAGCGTGCTTTCTCCGGTCGGCGCGACCAGCAACTGATCGAATAGATTTGTAGATCTCGATCGCTGCTGCTTCGATGCCAAAGCTAAGGCACCTGCGCGCCAAAAAACATTAGTAGTTTTACTGTCAGTACTTTTACTGACGGCACTCGCGCGCGAGCAGATGCGATCAAAGCACTTATCGGTGCTTTTGCCCGTGCGGTTAAGTACCGACTAGCCGGCGGCGCGGCCTTGACACGCGATCGACGAGGGGTCGCGGCTCGCACCGGATACAGAGCGTGCGAGCGCTCGCCTGCGACCGATGGCTATTTAGGCGAAGGGTTGGACCGTGAAAGGTATTAGAGGCTGCGAGCCGCGAATATCCGGGGCGGATGATACGAGGGCTGAGTAACACGCGGAGTTTGCGCGGAACTCTGAAGTACCTCGAGCAGCCTGAGGAACTCGTCGGCATTGATCGGTTTGCTCGCGATGCGAGTGTTCGCGTCATGCTCGAGATGCTTGACGGCCGATGACGTGTCGCCCGTAACCAGCAACGCTTTGAGGTCGGGGCTAACTTCAGCGCGTACGGCGGTAATCACATCCATTCCGGTTTCCGTGCTGCCGAGGTGATAATCCGTGATGAGGAGATCAAGAGTCCGGTGCTCTCGCGCCTCTGCAATCGCTTGTGAAAGACAGGCAGCCTCGGTCACCCGGTAGCCCGCGACTTTGAGCAGCATACTCGTGGCGCGTCGCACCGCCTGATCGTCTTCGACGAGGAGCACATGCGGCCGACGCGCGCTCACGCCCGCGGTAGCGCCAGGATCCGCGAAGGGCGCCGCTTCGCGTAACACGCTGACACGACTCGTCGGTACCGTGAGCGAGAACGTCGATCCCTTACCAATCTCTGACGTTACCTCAAGTTTAAGATCTAGGAGCCGCACAATTCGCTGCACGATGCTCAATCCCAAGCCGTAACCGTCGCGTACGGTGTACGGAGAACCCCCAACTTGAAAGAACTCTTCATAGATGTGGGCCAATTGGTCCGCTGGTATCCCGATACCGGTGTCGCAGACTTCGATGCGGACGAACGGCTGTTGCGACGATGCGCGAAGCTGGACCCATCCTGCGCGAGTGTACTTGATGGCATTTGAAATGAGGTTTCTCAGCACTTGGCCGAGCAACGACGGATCGCTGCGCACAGCGCTGTCGGAGGATTTTATAGAGAGTTCCAGACCCTTGCTGGCAGCGACGCCCGCGAACTCAGCGCGCAGCTCCTCGAAAAGCGTCGTCACGGTGAAATCCATGATCTCCGTCTTGACCACACCGGACTCGAGCTTGCTAATGTCGAGCAACGCGTTGAGAAGCCGCCCCATTGCACCGATGGCTTGTTCCGCCTGCACCAGCGCCTCACGCTGATCGTCGTCCCTGACCACGCGGCGCAGGCCGCCCGTTAGCAAGGCGAGGGTCTGCAGCGGCTGACGTAAGTCATGGCTCGCGGTCGCGAGAAATCGGCCTTTGGCGAGATTCGCGCTCTCGGCAGTCGCGCGCGCTTCCCGGAGTTCCATCTGCACACGCTGGCGATCACTTACGTCGCGGATCGCGGCCACGACCAGCGCATTGACGCCATCGGTGATAGGACTCAGGCAGATTTCCACAGGGAATTCCGAGCCGTCCTTCCGCGACGCGAACAGATCGAGCCCGGTTCCCATCGGTCGACGCCGCCCGCTCGCAGCGTATTGCTGACGATGCATCACATGTCGGGCGTGAAATCGGCGCGGTAGGAGAATCTCTACTCCCTGGCCGACGAGATCCGCTCTGTCGTAGCCAAAGAGTTCCGTGACCTGTTGATTGGCTAATATGATGATACCCGTACGGTCGATGACGACCATCGCGTCCGGTGCTGAATCCAGGATGCTGCGGATAAGTTCTGGCGACAGCGCGCTGTACTCGTCCAAGTTATTCCTCCATTCGCGCGCGCGGCCTGCTAATGCCCGGGCTTCAAGTCCATGACTATCCGCACGAGCTGCGCGACTGACTGCACGCCCAGCTTCTCCATCAGATGCGCCCTATGGGCTTCGACGGTTCGACGACTCACGCCCAGATCGGCTGCTATTACTTTATTCAGCTTGCCCGTGCTCACCAGCCGCAGCACTTCGCGTTCGCGAGTGGTGAGCGATTCGAGACGTCCCGGAATGCGATCCCTGTCCCTCAGCCGGCTGCGGTTCCTCGCATCTTTTTCGAACGCGCGGCGGACGCGATCGATCAGATCCTGGTCGTGAAACGGCTTCTCGAGAAAGTCGAACGCGCCATGGCGCATCGCCTCGACAGCCATGGGGACGTCGCCGTGACCCGTGATAAACACCACTGGAATAATCGCACTTTCAAAATTGAGGTGCTGTTGCAGCTCCAAGCCGCTCATGCCCGGCATGCAGATATCGAGCACCAAGCAGCCCGGCTCACCGGCGTAAGCGGCGAGAAACTCCTGTGCCGAGACATGAGGCGAGATCGGCAGACCAAACGACTTGAGCAACAATCCCAACGAGTGGCGCACGGCGGCGTCGTCATCGACGACGTGCACCATCGCTGGTTTTTCTCCGGTGTGCGCGGTCACTGCTCGCCATCCGTCAGGACCATGCGATGGTGGGAGAGGGTGCGCAGCCGCCGGACTATGCGACCCGCACGAATCGCTTGCGCTGAAATCTGCTCTAGGGCCGCGCGCACGTCGGTCAGATCGGCAGAATCAGTCGCCAGCAGGCGTGCGCTTGCCTGGGCGTAATTGGCGATTGCCACGAGCGGCTGATTGAGTTCATGCAGGATGTCGGTCGCCATCTCTTCCATGCGCACGTGCTCCACTCTGTCGCTTCTCACGCGGCGGCTCTCCAATTGGGCGGTCTCCACTTGCACGATATCCTCTGGAGATGTCGCAGAATTTGATGATATCTTCTACGGCCTCACGGGAAGCACACGCGTCAGCTGAAACGCGGGTTGCAAGCCTTGAACGCGCGCGTAAGTGACCCCCACGTCAACCGTTCGCCGCGGAGCACTCACCGGTAAATTCAGAATCGATTCACAAACGAAACGGAACTCAATGGAAACCTCAGAACTTATCCAAGCCGCTGCAAATATCGCCGGCGCGATGGCGGCAACTCAGTACGGCAAATTCGGTGGGATGGAAGCATCCAGAATCACGGAACTCGCGACGATTGCAGTGAAGATCGCACGGGCAATCGAGACCGAAGCTCGTAAGCTGCCATAGTTGTGCAAAGGGCGACGAAAAGTCACCCTGCGAGCCGGCTAAACTTCGTCCTTCCTTGACGGCTCCGGGTTGGGCGACTCCCAGTTGGGCCTCGTGGGAGGCGCCGCTTCGCGCTCGACGAGAAGCCGTAGCGCCTCTCGGATCACTTCGCTGGCGTTGTTATACAGGCCCGAGGCGACCTTGCGCCGGACGTATTTCTCTAACTCAGCCGTAAGTGAGACGTTCATAGTTAGTTCGCCCAGAAAGCTTAACATACTTTAGCAAAGTCTGTTATTGCCGTCCGGTCTCCCCCATCAAGGTCTGCGCCGATCTAGTAAAGGCGGCGTTTTCCTCCACCGTATAAGATTTGCCGCTGGGTTTGGATCGAAGGAAGTAGATGACAAGAACAGTGACAGGAACGATTCGGATCGGCATCGGCGGTTGGACCTACGAACCCTGGCGGGGAACTTTCTACCCCGACAAACTCCCGCAGAAGCGCGAGCTCGAATATGCGAGCCGCCACCTCACGTCCATCGAGATCAACGGCACGTTTTACGGTTCGCAGAGACCGGAGACCTTCGCCAAATGGCGTGACGAAACGCCGGATGGCTTCGTCTTCTCTTTAAAAGCGCCGCGATACGCCACGAATCGCAATGTGCTGGCTGAGGCGGGCGGCACCATCGAACGGTTCTTCGCCAGCGGCGTGATGGAGCTGAAGGACAAGCTCGGTCCGATCAATTGGCAACTCGCGCCGACCAAGGAATTCGAGCCTGCCGACTTCGAAGCGTTCCTGAAGCTATTGCCTAAGGAAGTAAAAGGACGTGCGGTACGCCACGTAGTCGAGGTTCGACACGACAGCTTTCGCTCTCGGGATTTCATCGCGCTGGTGCGGGAGCACGGCGTCGCCGTCTCAATCGCGGGCGAATCCGCTTACCCGCAAATCGCCGATGCCACTGCGCCCTTCGTCTACGCCCGCATCATGGGAACGAAGGAGACTGCAGAATTGGGTTATTCGGATGCCGCGCTTGATCTCTGGGCCGCGCGGGCGAAAGCCTGGGCCTCCGGGGCCGTAGTGGCCGGCCTTGACTGCATCGAACCGCCAAGCAAGGACGGCGAGCCCCGTGACGTCTACATCTATGTAATCAGCGGCCACAAGGTGCGCAACCCCGCTGCAGCGATGGCCCTGCTCCGGCGCCTCGGCTGGCATGCTCCCCCCGACGGCGAGTGAGGGCTGACTCATAATTGATTCAGGTCCGGCAGCTGCCGTCGATCCGATCGAGCTTGCGCAGCAGCGCCGGGCCAGACGAACGCCGTCGCGGCGGCGCGCCTACCCGACAGCGCAACGAGATGGGTTAGACTTGTCCGATGAAACTCCAGGGAAAGATCGTTCTCGTGACGGGTGGCAATTCAGGCATTGGCCGGGCGATCGCGTTGCGTGCTGCCGCCGAGGGCGCGCGGGTTGCCATCACCGGGCGTGACCCGGCCAAAGGCGCACGCGTGCTCGCCGAGTTGCAAGCGGTCGGCGCCGAAGCGGAGTTCATTGCCGCCAGCCTCGGGGAGGAGGCCCAGGCGGCCGACCTGGTCGCGGGGGTCGCCGCGCGCTTCGGCGGCATCGATGTGGTCGTGAACAACGCAGGCTCCAGCACTCGATATTCGGATATTCACGCCGAGGACGGACCGGGCGAGCGGCTGCGCAAGGTGATGCGCATCAATCTAGATGCCGCGTACCACGTGGCCGCCCACGCGCTGCCGCTGCTGCGTGCGAGGGGCGGCGGATCGATCGTCAATATCTCCTCCACCGCCGCCGTGCATGGCACCTGGGGCACGTACGGCATCGCCAAAGCGGCCGTGGAGGCGCTGACGCGGGCGCTCGCCGTCCAAGGAGCGCCGCATCGCATCCGCGCCAACGGCATTTCCCCCGGTTGGATCACCACTGACGTGACCACCGGACACGAGGAGGTGGATCGCGCCGCCTCGCTGTTCGGCCGCATGGGAACTCCTGACGAGATCGCTCGCGCCGTGGTATTTCTCGCCTCGCCGGATGCAAGTTTCGTGACAGGGCAGACGCTGATCGTGGATGGCGGACTGACCATCACCGACTACGCCTCGCTGCCCTGGCTCGAGGCCGAGGGTTCATGGAAACTATTTCCGCACATGCAGCCGGACTGTGGGTAGTTCCACATGAGCGACCTGGGTTCGCGAATGACAGCACTTGTGACGGGTGCATCGCGCGGCATCGGCCGCGCGATCGCACGCGCGCTTGCCGCACGCGGAGTGCGGGTCGCTTTGCATTACCACACGAACGAAGAAGCGGCGAAGGAGGCGCGCGCGCAACTCGCCGGCGACGGGCATTTCCTATGCTCCGCGGATCTTGGGGATGCGGCTGCGACGGCACGGTTGTGGCGCGACGTCGTCCTGGCGCTTGGTCGGGTGGACGTCCTGGTCAATAACGCGGGTATCTTCGCCGACCATCCGCCCCTCACTACGGATTTCACCGCATGGGAGGCGGCATGGCGACGAATCATCGGAGCGAATTTGCTCGGCCCTGCAAACCTATCACTGCTCGCTGCCCAGGCAATGGCTGCTCAGCCGGAGTCGCAAGGTCCCGCTTGGGGACGCGGCCGGATCGTGAACATCTCATCGCGCGGCGCGTTTCGCGGTGAACCCGATACGCCGGCCTACGGCGCGAGCAAAGCGGGTCTCAACTCCCTGAGCCAATCGCTCGCGAAGGCGCTGGCGGCGCGCGCCGTCTATGTGTATTGCCTCGCACCGGGGTTTGTCGAGACCGACATGGCGGCTGGCCACCTGGCGGGCCCCGGCGGCGCCGATATTCTGGCGCAGCATCCCCTGGGCAGGATTACCATGCCGGACGAAGTGGCGCGGACGGCCGCGTTTTGTGCGCTCGATGCTCCGGCGGCAATGACCGGCAGCATCATCGATGTGAACGGCGCCAGCTACTTACGAACCTAGCCGCGCGATCTCACACGCACGCGAGCTCACACGCACGCGAACTCACACGCACCCCATCGCCCGATCGCATAGGCAACGTTTCCAGCGCCCGTGTTCAGGGCGCACGATGACTCAAGCCCCAAATATACGCCGCGACAGCCCGTACCTGATCGTCGGTGAGCTCTGCGCCTCCCATGGGCGGCATGGGTGAACGGTATTGTTTGGGTTGCGGCACGCCGGCCGTGATCGTTTTCGCGATTGAACGGTAGCTGCCATCGCCCCAGAGCCACTGGGTGTCCGTCAGATTCGGACCGAGAGTCGTGCCCGTGCCGGCCGCGCCGTGGCAACCAACGCAGGTCGCTCCGCCGACTTGACCGTGGTAGACGCGGTCGCCCAGTGCAACCATCTCCTTCGTCGCACCATTGGGAACCGGAAGACTCTCGGTCGCCGCGGCGGCGCCGGCATCCGGATGCGTGCCTTCCGGCGGCGTGGCGTCCGCCACGCTGATATTGCCGGCCGGCGCCGATGCGCTGGGACACGGAGTGGACTGCGCAGCGCCGCTCCCGCTGCCCGACCCGCCGCTGTACACGATTCGGTAGATTCGTCCGCGCACATCATCGGAGACGTAGAGCGACCCATCGGGTCCGACCGCCAAGCCCGACGGGCGGTGCGCGGCTTGGTCCGGTGATCTCACCGGACCCGCAAATCCGTCGGCAAATATCTCGCACCGGTCGGAGGCGTGATCGCCCTCCAATCCTTGGAAAACTACGTTGTAACCCTGTTGCGGATAAGGTGCTCGATTCCACGATCCGTGGAAGGCAATGAATACGCCGCCGTGGTATCGAGCAGGGAATTGCTGGCCGTCGTAGCGCACCATCCCATTCGGCGCCCAATGCGCGGGAAACGCTGCGACCGGAGCGCTCTTGGCCGCACACGGACCAAGCTTCTTGCCCCCATCGCCGCCGAACTCCGGAGCGAGAACCAATTTCTTCTGCGCCGCGTCGTAGTAGCACTCCGGCCATCCATAGTCGCCGCCCCTCGTCAAGAGCAGCAACTCTTCTGCCGGAAGCGTCGCTTCCTCGTCGGGCTTGTACAGATCCGGCCAATTCGTACGCAGCTGGTCGCGCCCGTGCTGCGTGACGAAGAGGTGGCTCCCCTTCGCATCGATGGCAAAGCCTTCCGCATTGCGTATGCCGGTCGCGAAGCGCTCGGCCGGTGAGAATTTTTGATTGGTCTTGTTCGCGTCGTAGCGCCAGATTCCGCCGCGCGTCTCGAGTTCGGTGCACGGGTCGATGCCCGGCGACTTGGGTATGCGATTCTTCACCTGACAGGCGTTGGTCGCGCTTGCGACGTCGACGTACAAGGAACCGTCGTCGTCGATCGCGAAGGGATGCATCGGGTGGTCACCGCCGAGCGGCAATCCCGATACGATCGTTACCGCGGAACCTTGCGGGACTATGGATCCCGCCGTGAGCGTATAGCGCACGATTTTATCGTTGATCTCGGCGAACAATGCACCCTTGTAGAGGCCGATGCCCGTCCCGCCTGCGCCGCCGCTCTGCACGGTTTCGCCGAATCGCTGATTCACGTTGGCCTTGCCTGAACCGGTGGTGTCTTGCAGTGCGACCAGAAATCCGCCGGCATGCGGCGTGTCGTTCCCGTAATAGCGGCCCGACCACGTGTTGACGTAAACGACTCCATCCGCTGCGGCCACCAAGTGACGTGCGTGCCCGACACCGTCGGCGAAGATGGTTGCACAGAAACCAGCCGGCAACTTCAGCCCGCTGTCATCGTGCGGACACGCATGGCTTGGGTTTTGCGCATTGGGCTTGACCGAAGTTTGAGCAGATGCCGTCGAGCTGACCACGAAGACTGCACAGAGCATGACCACGGCAGACGATGCAGCTCTACTCAGGCGGAAAATATGCATTGGCTAGTCCCTCCGAAGAATGTTGACGCTTCAACGATGCATCAATTGTTGTGGCGGAAAATACCATGGCCGGCGACGGATTCAATGCCCCAACCATTACAGCTGAAATTTACCAACTGGAGCACCCCCGATCAGCATGGCGAATCTTCGAGCCGGCGCTCATGCATTGTTGTCCGCATCGCTACGAATGAAATGCGCTCGCGCGCCCCTGCAATCGTCCAGTGGCTGCGACGCCCTACCGTGACGACAGTCTACCCCGATCGCAATTTCGCGGGCGGAGATCAACAGGAGTATCGATATGAGACATCAGAGCGTGAAAATGACATTGCCGCTTCTCGCGATTATCGCCGGCGGCTGCACCACCATGGGGACCGGGTTTGGCTCGACACCGTCCGGCGCCAGTCCGACCACGTTCAGCTGGAAGAGCTCCGACGGAGTCTCCGGCACCATGAACGCAACGCTTTCCGACGGCACGACCTATAGCGGACAATATTTCCAGATAACCCGAGATACGACGGTCGATAGCGTCGCACCGCTCTGGGTAGGCTGGCACTCCGGCTGGCGGGACGCTGCCTATTGGGATGCCGGGCCGTCGCCGGACTTCATTACGCACTACTCGGGCCGGGTGGTTGCCAATCTCGCCTCACCGAGCACGACCCACATGCGATGCAAATTTCAGCTCGTGCATCCTTCCAACGGAATGGCCGGCGGCGGAAGCGGCCAGTGTCAATTGCCGGACGGAAAGACCATTGATGCGACCTTTCCAAGGGCTTGACGGTGACGACTGCGTTACGAATGAAACCCGCGGCACTCGACGCGAAATTGCGGCGCAACCTGCTCCGGCCAAATTTGATCCTGAGACCTGAGTCAACTGCGATGATCAAGGAGCAAGCGATGAACATTTCATACACGAAGCGAATCCTGGCCATTTGTGCATATATTGGATTCAGCATTTACGGCTTGGCCGGCAGCGCCGCGCGGGCTGACACGCCGAACGTGGCAGCGGACGAGGAACTGAGGCAGCGCGTGACGGCCGCGCTGCACCAGGATCCTTATTTTTACGACCAACATGTCAGCGTCTCTGTCGAGAAGGGCGTCGTCGTGTTGCGCGGATTCGTCACGAGCGATTGGGATTTACGAGACGCATTGCGCATCGCGGGCAAGGCCGCCGGCGACAGACGCGTAATCGACGATCTGTCCATCGAGCAGGGCGGGCGCCGGTAGGCAGCGCGCAGACCTCGTGAACCAATGCGCCTCGCTGCGCAATATCCGCAACATCTAGCGACCGACAATCAACGAAGAGGAGTCTCACTCATGCCGCAGTCAAATCGTATGCAACAGCAAGCAGATCAGATGCAGCGGCCGGAAGCCGCTGCCGAATTGGTGGATATTCCCGGAACAGCGCTGCAGGTCTCGCGCGTGGCGCTGGGTACCTGGGCAATGGGCGGCTGGATGTGGGGCGGAACCGACGAACGCGATTCCATCGCCACGATCCGCGCCGCCCTCGATCGGGGCATCAACCTGATCGATACCGCACCCGCGTACGGATTTGGAGTATCCGAAGAGATTGTCGGCAAAGCCGTCGCCGCCAAGGGCTTGCGTTCACGGGCGGTCATTGCCACCAAAGTGGGTCTGGAGTGGCGCGACGGCAAGGTTTACCGCAACGCGACCCGCGGCCGGATCATGCAAGAAATCGATCAGTCGCTGCGTCGCCTGCGCACCGACTACATCGATATCTACCAGGTTCACTGGCCCGATCCGCTGGTGCCCATCGAGGAAACCGCAGAGGCGATGCGCATGTTGCACGACCAGGGTAAAATCCGCGCCATCGGCGCCAGCAATTTCTCGGTCGCCCAAATGGAGCGCTTCCGCCAGGTCGCGCCGCTGCACGTACTGCAGCCGCCTTACAATCTGTTTGAACGCGCCGCCGAATCCGAGGTTCTTCCCTATTGTCGCGCGAACCACATCGCCACCCTGGGCTACGGAGCGCTGTGTCGCGGCTTGTTGAGCGGCCGGATGCGCGCGGACACGACCTTTGAAGGTGATGACCTGCGTCGAATCGACCCCAAATTTCAGCCGCCTCGCTTCGCACAATACCTCGAGGCCGTGCGGCAGCTCGATCAGTTCGCGCATGATCGCTTCCTGCGGCGGGTGATTCACCTGGCCGTTCGCTGGATGCTCGATCAGGGCATCAGCGTGGCTCTCTGGGGCGCGCGCCGCCCCGATCAGTTGCAAGCGACTCTTGGCGTGGCGGGCTGGTCGCTCGACGAGGCAAGCCGTGCGAAAATCGACAGTATTCTGAACGACACGATCAAGGACCCGATCGGGCCCGAGTTCATGGCGCCCCTGCAAAGATCCTAAGCAAAGACCCTAACTGGAAACTGAGGAGACACGAAATGAAAACTGGATTTATCGGGTTGGGCCGAATGGGATCGGCGATGGCGGCAAATCTCGTCAAGGCTGGACACGATGTCACCGTGTACAATCGCAATCCCGAGAAAAGTCGTTCGCTACTCGAACTCGGGGCCCACCAAGCCACCAGCATCGCAGGCGCATGCAGTGGGGAAGCGGTCATCACCATGCTCGCGGACGATACGGCCGTCAGCGACATCGCGCTTACCGACGGCGGCATCGTCGGCAAGCTCCGCCAAGGAGCGATCCACATTTCGATGAGCACCATCAGCGTTGGGCTGTCGAAAGAGCTGGCTCTGGCGCACGCCAAGGCCGGGCAACGGTTCGTCGCCGCACCGGTCTTCGGCCGTCCCGACGCGGCTGCCGCGGCAAAGCTGTTCATCGTTAACGCAGGCGACCCGGTCGCCGTCGCGGCCTGCCAGCCGCTATTCGCCGCGATGGGACAAAAGACGTTTTCCATGGGTGCGGAACCGGCGGCGGCGAATCTCGTCAAGCTCACCGGAAACTTCATGCTTGCGTCCGCCATCGAGGCACTGGGCGAAGCCATCGCGCTCGTTGGCAAGGCCGGCGTCGATCGCCAAGCCTTCGTGGATCTCCTGGCATCCAGCATCTTCCCTGCACCGGCGTATGCAAATTACGGCGGCGCAATCGCGGGCAACAAGTTTCAACCGGCGGGTTTCGCCGCACCGCTGGGCTTCAAAGATATCCGCCTCGTATTGGCCGCGGCCGAATCTCTACGCACGCCCATGCCGCTCGCCAGCCTTCTGCGCGACCGATTTCTCCGACTCCTCGCTCAAGGCGGCAACGAGCTCGATTGGGCGGCGATCGGCGGCCTCGCGACGCAGGACGCAAGCGGGGGTACGCTCCCGCGCTCGCGTCCTGTCCCATAACCGCCAGGCGGGATACGGGATTTCCGCTCAGGCTGCAGTCGACGTCCTCTTGGGCTTGGCGGTTGCACCGGCCTCCTTGCTGCTGCGATCCCCACCGGAAGGCTCGAGCTTCAACGCCTTGGCCACGCCCTCGCCATAGGCGGGGTCGCACTTGGCGAACAACGCAACCTGTCTGCGCTTGATCTCATCGGGCACGCCTTGCATCGCAGCGGCGATGTTGGCGAACAGGCGCTGCTTCTGCTCCGCGTTGAACAGACGGAATAGGTTGCCGGGTTGGGTGAAGTCGTCGTTACCGTCGCGATGGTTGTAGCGGTCGGCGTCACCGTGAAGCGGCATGGGCGGTTCTGCGAAGCGCTTATCCTCCTTCGGCCCGTTGAATGAATTGGGCTCGTAGTAGGCGTCGGGGTTCTTCGTGTTGTTGTCGAAGAAGCGCATCGGGCCGTCCTTGTGATAGTGGTGTACGGGACTCCGCGGCGCATTGACCGGCAGCGCCTCGTAGTGCGTACCGAGCCGGTAGCGGTGCGCGTCGGCGTAGCTGAACACGCGCGCCTGCAGCATCTTGTCGGGTGAAAAGCTGATGCCGGGAACGATGTTGGACGGCGCGAAGGCGGCCTGCTCGATCTCGGCGAAATAATTATCCGGATTGCGGTTCAGCTCCATCGTTCCGATATCGATCGCCGGAAAATCCTTGTGCGGCCACACCTTGGTCAGGTCGAACGGGTTCCAGCCGGTGCGCCCGGACCACGCGTCGGCTTGGCTGTCGGTCATGATCTGCACCTGTACCTTCCACTTGGGGAAGTCGCCCTTTTCGATCGCGTTGAACAGATCTTCCTGAGTCGACTCGCGGGTCCGCCCGATGACTTCGGCGGCCTCCGCATTGGTCCAGTGCCGGTGGCCCTGCTGTGTCTTGAAGTGAAATTTCACCCATACGCGCTCACCGGCAGTATTGATCAGACTGTAGGTGTGCGAGCCATAGCCGTTGACATGGCGCACGCTGGTCGGCAGACCGCGGTCGGACATCAAGATGGTCACTTGATGCAGACTCTCGGGCGACAGCGACCAGAAATCCCACATCGCCGTGGGTGAACGCAAATTGGTCTTCGGGTGGCGCTTTTGCGTATGGATGAAATCGGGGAACTTATACGGGTCGCGCACGAAGAACACGGGCGTGTTGTTGCCCACCAGATCCCAGTTGCCTTCCTCGGTATAGAACTTGACCGCAAAGCCTCGCACATCGCGCTCGGCGTCGGCAGCCCCGAGCTCGCCGGCGACGGTCGAGAACCGCAGGATCAAGGGCGTCTTGGCGCCGGGTTGCAGTGCCTTCGCCTTGGTGTATTTCGAGATGTCGCCGGTGATCGTGAGCGTGCCGTGTGCGCCCCAGCCTTTGGCATGCACCGGGCGCTCGGGAATGCGCTCGCGGTTCTGGTGCGCAAGCTTCTCGATCAATTGGTAATCTTGCATCAGCAGCGGCCCGCGAGGACCGGCACTGAGCGAATTCTGATTATCGGCGATCGGATTGCCCGCGCTCGTGGTCAGTTGACTGCCGGAAGGCTTGGAAACATCGCCGGTCGGTTTGATCATATGCGGCTCCTTTGTACATGGGAGTGGAAATTAGGCCATCGCCGGCATCTGTGGAAATAGATTGATTGGATGCCTTCAATAGAGAACGTGTATGGGCATCGGACAACGTCCCGACATGTAAAATTCCGCAGCCGCGGCTGAGAAAACTTGCGACAATGGCCGCAGCTGGCAGCGTGCCCTATGCTCAATGAATCAAAACCGCTCACCGTCCTTGGTTTGACCTGCACGGTGGCGATTGCGGCTCTATCCGGGTGCGCCTCGTCGCAGGTCGCGGTTGTCGGCCGCGTACGGCCGGCGATATCCCCGGAGCAGGTGCAGATTTTCCTGGAGCCTCCCGCCACCAAATACGACGAGATCGCCAACCTCAGCGCGTCGAGCCGCTGGTCTTATTCCATGACGGCGGAAGGCAAGGCGGATAAAGTCATCGAGCGCCTCAAAAGAGACGCCGCGAAGCTGGGCGCGAACGGCATTCTGCTCCACGGTGTGGGCGATCAAGCAGGCGGTTCCGTCGGCGCCGGAATCAGCACCGAAACCAACTCCCCACATTCGCCCTATGGCCTCGGCTTCGGTGCCTCGGCATTCTTCCTTCACAAATCAGGAGATGGGGTTGCCATATACGTCGAGCCTAAATAGAGTAGGTGATTCGCCTCCATAACTCACGTGGGCAGCCTTTTAAACCAGCTTCAGGAAAAAATAAAATGCGAGCGACCGTCAGCGTAGAACACCTGGTTGTCGACAAGGTTTTATACGATTTCGTCAACCACGAGGCCATCCCGGGCACAGGCGTGCAGGAGCGGCCTTTTTGGGGCGGATTTTCCGCTCTAGTCCAAGCTTTGGCGCCGCGAAATTCTGAATTGCTGCTGCGGCGCGACGAGTTGCAATCAAAGATCGATGCCTGGCACCGCCAATCTCCGGGGGCCGCCTTCGATTGCACACGATACAAAGAGTACCTGCTCGAGATCGGCTATCTCGTGCCCGAGAATCAGCCATTCGCCGTCGATACCGCTGCGGTCGATCCGGAGATCGCGCAGATCGCCGGACCGCAATTGGTGGTGCCGGTCAGCAATGCCCGCTATGCCCTGAATGCCGCCAATGCACGTTGGGGCAGCCTGTACGACGCACTTTACGGCACCGACGCCATACCCGAGGAAGGTGCCCCCCGCACCGGTAAATACAATCCGCAACGCGGCGCAAGAGTCATCGCGTTCGCCCGCGATTTCTTGGACGAGCACTTTGCGCTCGCGGAGGGCTCGCACCGAGATGCGGCAGCCTACCGCGTCGCCGCGCACGGGCTTTCCGTTCAGTTGAACAACGGCGGCATGACAGGTTTGAAAGATGCCGCGGCGTTTCGCGGCGTCCAGGGAGACAACGAGTCGCCCACGGCGCTGCTGCTGGTCCACCACGGACTGCACGTGGAACTGCACATCGATCGCACACACCATATCGGCCGCGACGATCCTGCCGGGATCAGCGATGTGCTGCTGGAATCCGCGATTACCACCATACAAGACTGCGAGGATTCGGTCGCCGCGGTCGACGCTGACGATAAAGTGCAGGCTTATCGAAACTGGCTGGGACTGATGACGGGCAGCCTGGAGGCGCACCTCGAGAAGGGCGGCAAGGCCGTGCTGCGCCGCTTGAATGCGGACCGTCAGTATCGGACGCCGCACGGCGAGGATCTCGTGCTGCCTGGCCGCAGTCTCATGCTGGTGCGCAATGTCGGCCATCACATGATGTCCGATGCCGTGATGTTGGACGGCAGACCCATTCCCGAGACCTTCATCGATGCGGCGGTGACTGCGCTCATTGCCTTGCACGACTTGCGCGGCGCGGGGGCACGGCGCAATTCGCGATCCGGCTCGGTCTACATCGTCAAGCCAAAAATGCACGGACCCGAAGAGGTGGCGTTTGCCGATGAATTGTTCGCCGGCGTCGAAAAACTGCTGGGCCTCGAACCAAATACCCTGAAAATCGGCATCATGGACGAAGAACGGCGCACCAGCGTCAACCTTGCGGAATGCATTCGCGCCGCACGCCACCGTGTGGTGTTCATCAACACCGGGTTTCTCGATCGCACGGGCGACGAAATTCACACCTCGATGGAGGCAGCGGCCGTTCTGCGCAAGGGCGAGCTCAAGAAGGCCGTCTGGCTCGACGCCTATGAGAGGCAAAACGTCGATATCGGACTGAGCTGCGGCCTGCGCGGCAGGGCGCAGATCGGCAAGGGTATGTGGGCCATGCCGGACCTCATGGCGGATATGCTCAGGACCAAGATCTCTCAGCCGCAAGCCGGGGCAAATACCGCCTGGGTGCCCTCCCCGACTGCCGCGACCCTGCATGCTCTGCATTATCACAAAGTGAACGTCGCCCAAGTTCAAACACAGCTCGCCGGCCGCCCACGCGCATCGCTCGACGACATTTTGACGCCGCCCCTGGCGGCCGCTCCCCGGTGGAGCGCGGCTGACATCGACGAAGAACTCAACAACAACGCACAGAGCATCTTGGGTTACGTGGTGCGTTGGATCGATGCCGGGGTCGGCTGCTCGAAAGTACCGGACTACTACAACGTCGCACTGATGGAAGACCGCGCCACGCTGCGTATCTCCAGCCAACACGTCGCCAATTGGCTGCGCCACGGCATCTGCTCGACCGAACGAGTGATGCAGGCGCTGCGCCGCATGGCCTTGGTGGTCGACCGGCAGAACGCCTCCGATCCCGCGTATCACCGGCTCGCCGACGATATCGACAACAATATCGCGTTCAAAGCTGCGTGCGATTTGATATTCAAGGGCCGCGAGCAGCCCAACGGCTACACCGAAGCGATTCTGCACGCCCGCAGGATCGAGCGGAAGGCGCTGGCCCGTCTCTCGCCGTAGTACCTGGGCCTGTGCGACTATCCGCCGACGACCAAGGAATGACGGCACATCATGAGCGGCGATAACCGCCCCCCCGGCCGCCCCCGTCGCACCCGTCGCCCCCGGAAGGACCGCACGGTGCGCTCGGTGCGGATCGGTGCTTTCGACTTGTTCACCACCGGCGCGTCGGGTTTCGACTTGCGCGACCCCTATCATTTCATTGCCACCATGAGTTGGCCGACGTTTTTCCTCTGTTTGGTGGTCTCCGAATTGTTCATCAATTCGGTGTTCGCGCTCTTCTACATCGCGGTGCCCGGATCCATCGCCAATGTCCCGGGCAGGTCATTCGTCGATGCTTTTTTCTTCAGTATCGAGACTCTCGCAACCGTGGGCTATGGCAACATGGTGCCTGCAACGCGGTATGGACATGTGATCTCGGCCATCGAGATCATCTGCGGCGTCGTCTACACCGCGGTCGTGACCGGCGTCATCTTCATTCGATTTTCCAAGCCGAAGGCCAAAATCGTCTATGCCGAGCGTCCGGTGGTGGCGAATCACAATGGCGTGCCCACACTGATGATTCGGATCGCCAACGGACGCACCCACACGTTGGCCGATGCGTCGGTCCGGCTCAACGCGCTGATATTGGAATTGACTCCCGAGGGTCAGGACTTTCGCAGGATGTATAGCTTGGAACTCTCGCTGTCTCACTTCCCGCTGTTTGCCCTGACGTGGACGCTGATGCACAAAATCGACGCCAAGAGCCCGCTTCACGGGCGATCCGCGGATGCTTTGATCCGCGACGGCGTGCGACTCCTGCTGAGCTTCGAAGCCAGGGATCCGGCGCTGTCGGCGCAGGTCCACGACTTGATGAGCTATCCGGCCGAGAGCATTGCATTCGGCATGCGTTACTCGGACGCGGTGTCTTGGGATGAACGCGGCCGCACCTCGGCTGACATCCGTCGCGTCAGCATGATTGAGCCCGATCTCCCGGCTTCTCGGTCAACGGCCGCCGACAGTGAGGAACCGACGGCGTAATTCCGACAGCCGCGGCTCCCAGGGCTGCTCGCGCTCGAACCATGCCGCGAGCGCCAGAAGGCGCGCATCCTCACCCAAGGGCGCGACGAGCTGCACCCCGATGGGCAGACCGCCGCGCGACACGCCGAGCGGCAGAGAAATCGCGGGCTGTCCGGTCACGTTGAACAACTCGGTGTAGGGAGCGTACTGGTAGGAATCCAGGCTCCAACGGTCAAAATCGAACGCCTCGGTTCGGCCGTCGATTTGTCCGGTGCGTACCGGCAGAGTGGCGGTCGTGGGCAGCAGCAGCACGTCCATTCGTTTGAACGCGTCGGCCATGTCGCGAGTTGCCGCCGTGAGCGCACGTCGCGCACGCAGAAAGTCGACGGAAGTGCAACGCTTGGCGAGTGCCACGCACGCCCAGGTCAGCGCTTCCAATTCATCCTTGCGCGGATCCCGGCCCACCCGGCCCCGGTAGAAGTCAATTTCCTCGGCCGTGGCGGCCATCCACACGAAGGCCGACTGCTCGCCAATATTCGCCGAGTCCGGAAATTGAAACTCGCCGACGGTATGGCCCGCTCGCCTCAGCGCCGTCGCCGCCTGCTCCACCGCGGCGCCGATCTCATCGATGGGCGTCATGCCGCCGGGTGCGCGCAGTGCGATCCCAATGCGCAGCGGCGGGAGCACGGCGCTCGCCGCCGCGGCAAATGATTCGGTGGGCCGCCTCAAGGGATAGCGGGTCGTTGATTCGGCACCGCTGGTCAAATCGAGCATCAGCGCCGAGTCGCGCACCGACCGTGCCAAGACATGTTCGCAGTCCAAACCGCCCGCCAATTCATCGTGCTGTGGCCCCACCGGCACCCACCCGCGGCTGGGTTTCAATCCGACGAGACCGCACGCGGCCGCCGGAACACGGATCGAACCGCCCGAGTCGGTGCCGTGAGCGATGGGCACCATGCCCGATGCCACTGCCGCCGCGGCACCGCCGCTGGATCCGCCGGGGGTACGGTCCAGGTCCCAGGGATTCTGAGTCGATCCTCGCCACGTCGGCTCGCACACGAACTCGGTGGCGAATTCCGGAGTGTTGGTGCGGCCCAATAGTGACAGCCCGGCGCTTCGCCAGCGAGCCGCCAGAGGTGCGTCCTCGGCTGCCGGCGGCAGCCCCTCGAGCCAACGGCACGAGGACGTGAGGTGCATCCCCGCCACCTCGATATTGATGTCCTTGGGCAGAAACGGAACCCCGGCCAGAGTCGCCGCCAAATCCATCGCGGCTGCGGCGTCTCGCGCCCGGTCGTAGTCGCGTTCCACGACGGCATTCAACCGAGGATTGAGCGCTTCGATTCGCTCGATCGCAGCTTCGGCAAGTTCCAGCGGAGTGACTTCCCCGCGATGAGTCAGGGCTGCAAGGCCCACCGCATCGAATGCGACGTACTCGTCAGGCCGCATGCGTGACATCCGGACTTCGCTGTGTATCCATGATGGTCCTTGAGCGTAATGCTGGTGCTCGAGCCTAGCGTCAATGAGTCCCTTTGGCAGCACAATTTTCCGCGTATCCTGAAGCTCAGCGATCTGGCGCCGCCCAACTTCGTTGACGCGCCGCCCTTTCCCCCGCCTGATCGAGCGGCTCTCCGGCGATTTGTCCCTCGACAGATTTCAAAATTGTCCCGGACAGGGCTGAGCCGGCGGTCCGATAGCCGGAGTCGCCGGCCGCGCCAGGCTCCTGAGTCAGGGCCTGAACCTGCCACTCGCCGCCCTGCCGGCATGCGAGGCCGGACGGCGACACTGCACCCGATAGGGCAAAGGTGCGGCAGTAGTCACCGGATTTTGCGCGGAAGCTCACGCCAATCTGCACGGGGGAATCCCGTGATTGTTCGGCGGCAAGCTGGTTCGACAGCGCCTGCGCGAGCTGTCCGCGAGCGACGAGCGCACCGCCGGCGTTTCGCATGAGCGGCGACTCCGTATGTCCCCACATGAAAAAGCCCAGTCCCACGCCGGCGATCAAACTGGCGGCAATCGTCCCCGTCGTTCGCCACTGCGGTCGGAGCGGCCGCCCGCGCGACGCCCTGCGTTCCATCGCCGCGCGCGCATCCTCTAGATTCACCACCTTGCTCCGTGTGCTCTCGACGCCTCTGGCCGCCGCGAGCAGACGCTCCGGAACGTCTTCCGAGAGTTCTGCCGAATAAGCCTCGAGCACCTTTCGGCGCAGCGTCCGATGCGCAGCCACGCGCGCTTCGATTTGGGGATCCTCGCGCATGGCCGATTCCACCGCCGCCCGGGCCGCCGCGTCCAATTCGCCGTCCGCGTATGCCATGAGAGTTTCGTCGGAAATGGTCATGTGGCTTCACCCTCCGTCCCCAACAGCGCTTGCAAGGCTTCACGTCCACGCGCTAGTCGGCTGGTCAGCGTACCGATGGGAACATCCAGCACCTCCGCGGCTTCCCGGTAAGGCAACCCCTCGACGAGCACGAGACTCACGGCTTCCCGCTGATCTTCGGGCAAGCGTGCCATTGCCGACTGCACGGACAACAACTCGGCCTCCCTCGCCATCGAGTCCGTGCCGATGTTCTCGCCCGCCTCCGCAGCCAGGAAAATCTTGCCGCGCCGTCCCCGAGAGCGAAGTTCGTCGATCCAAGCGTTTCTGACAATCTTGAACATCCAACTATCCAGCCGTGCGCCGCTGCGCCATTGGTCCAATCGCGTCAGCGCCCTCTCCACCGCAATCTGCACGACATCGTCCGCATCATGCGGATTGCGCGTCAAATTGCGGGCAAATCGTCTGAGCCGAGGCAGCAACGTGACGATTTGTTCATGGATGCTTTGCGACGTCTCACTCGTATTCATAGGACAGACGTTCGAGATGTGAGGTTTCTTCCATTCATTGTATCAGCCGATCGGAAATATCCGCCTAGAATGACCGAGGGGTGCAGGCGATGCGAGAATTCCCATATGCCGCGTAGAATGCAGTACATCGCAGCGATGACAATGGTCGCCGCCGGGGCAACGGCACAGGTGCGCCTTCCCACCGTTCCGCTGCCTGCCCTGACCCAGCAAACCTTGCCGCAGACGCTCGACCAAGTACAGTCCCAATCCCTTGATCGATTGAGCGCGCTACGTCATCTCGAGATCGATCGCTTGATTCGCGGCAACAGCCGAATCGTGGATACGGATCCGAACGGCGAGCCGGTAGTTCGCAACGAGATTCTCGGTCTGGCGCCCGCCGACGCTGCGCTGGTTCACGCCCGCTCGCTCGGCTTCATCGTCGATCGCGAACAAACCATCGGCGCAATGAACTTTCGCTTGGCCGTATTCAGAGCCCCTCAGGGAATGTCGACAAAAAAAGCGCTGCGCACTCTGCGCGAAGCCGATCCCAGCGGGCGCTACGACTACAACCATATCTATAGCGGCGGCGGCGCGCTATCCCGAGGCCCCGGGGAAACTGCCGGCCCTATGGCCCACGATGCCCCCGCTTCCATGCCGCCGGCCGTCAATGCCGCTCTCTCCAGAGTGCGCATCGGTTTGCTGGATTCAGGCGTGGATGCGACTCACCCGGCGTTCCGCGAATCGGTGGTCCATGTTTGGGGCTGCGACAATCATGCCGTTCCCGCCGCTCACGGAACGGCCGTGGCCTCGCTGTTGATTGGGCACAGCGAGGTATTTCACGGCGTGAATCCCGATGCCGAGCTATATGCGGCCGACGTGTTTTGCGGCCGCCCCACCGGCGGTGCGGTGGACACACTGGTGGCGGCATTCGCTTGGTTGGTGCAAGAGAATGTCCCTGTCATCAACGTCAGTCTGGTCGGTCCGAAGAACGCCATGCTGGAGCGAGTGATCGGCGATCTCATCGCCCGTGGCCATGTTGTCGTCGCGGCGGTAGGCAATGACGGACCGGCCGCGCCCCCGCTTTATCCGGCCTCGTATCCGCATGTCGTCGGCGTCACGGCGGTCGACGCGCATCGTCACGTATTGATCGAGGCGGCGCGCGGACCGCAGGTCATGTTTGCCTCGCCCGGTGCGGATCTCGCGGCCGCCGGCACCGAGCACGCGTATGCCGCCGTGCGAGGCACTTCGTTTGCCGCGCCGTTTGTCGCGGCGCTGCTGGCGTCGGGCCTCCCGGCGCCCAACTCCGCCGACGCTGCTGCCGCCATCGAGGCACTCGCGAAAACCGCCATCGATCTGGGCCCTCCGGGCCGAGATTTAACATATGGCTTCGGACTGGTCGGCGCGGATCAGCGAATCGATCCGGCGCCGCTGATTCGCCGTTAACCCCGCCGCCGCGGGGCCCGTTTGCAAATTGCTTCTGCGAATGGAAGAAACCTATTCGCCGGGTCGTATCAACAGTGAAGGCCGCGGGATGTCCGCGTCCACGCAGGAGTACGACATGAACAGCAAACAAGTATTTCTAGGCGCCGCG